>Ga0163216_100685_pt1 | contig 40259 bp, 37 predicted proteins | sample SynspAceP_FD_167610 | JGI IMG/M metagenome (GOLD analysis project Ga0163216, IMG submission 167610) | Saline lake microbial communities from Ace Lake in Antarctica - Synechococcus sp. Ace-P (Illumina Assembly) | ecosystem: Environmental > Aquatic > Non-marine Saline and Alkaline > Saline ...
GTTCATCCATGGTAATATGGGTATAGGTCATTTGTGATCACTCCTTGTTTTCTATGGTTGGAAATACAATTAGAGTGTATCACGAATGGCTTTTTTATTTGTATAGCTTAATCTTACAATCCACGATTTGAAAGTTAAATTTTATGAATTTCCGTTTTAGTAGCAGGAGCATTTTTAATGGTATCAGCTACTGGACAGTTACGGTTAATGAAAGCTACAAAATCTGAAATTTCTTAATCAGTATTATCAGCTTCGATATAAAATTTAGACACGATTGTAGAGAAACCTATTTTAGCATCTTTATTTTTACCCATGAAACCATCGGGATCCAATTCGCCTTCTAATTCTAAACGAACATCTTTCAGATTTATGCCATGCATTTTAGCGAAAGAGCGAGCTACAATGACTTTACATCCTCCAAGAGAGGATAGTAGGGCTTCAACTGGGTTCATTCCTTCATTTGATCCACCTAAGCTTTTTGGCTCATCTAGGATAAATTCAAAATTCCTTGATGTGCATGAAACTTTCATCCCACCAATTGATTTAGCTACTGCATGAAATGTTTGGTTTGCCATAAAAATAACCTACTATTAATTTATGATTCTATTGTATCATGATAGCGTTATTTTTTCTTGTTTATTCACGAGGAAAACAGAAGAAATTATCGTTAAAGTAGTATTATTTGCAAATAAAATAAAATAACATTATGCTTAATTTCAATAGAGTTTAAAAATAAAGGAGACTGAGATGATGACAAAGAACATTGGTATTTTAGTAGGAAGTTTACGTGTTGAGTCTTATACAAAAAAAGTCGCTAAAACGATTGCAACATTATTCCCTGATGACTATAACATATCGTTTATCGAAATTGGTGACTTAGCTATTTATAATCAAGATTTTGACGACAAAAATACTATTCCAGATTCGTGGGAAACTTTTCGTGATACGATGAAATCAATTGATGCTGTGTTATTTGCTACCCCTGAATACAATCGTTCTGTTCCAAGTGTTCTTAAAAACGCAATCGATGTTGGATCACGACCATATGGTGCTAGTATTTGGGATACTAAACCAGCAGCCATTGTTAGTGTTTCGCCAGGTGCAATTAGCGGTTTTGGAGCAAACCACCACTTACGTCAGTCATTAGTTTTTTTGAACATGCCAACAGTTCAACAGCCAGAAGCTTATATCGGAAATGTTTTGAGTATTTTAGAAGAAGATGGTTCAATTACGAAAAAAGAAACATTAGACTTCTTTCAGACCATCGTCAACGCGTTTATAGATTTGATTGAAAAAAATAGTAAATAAAAAAAGAAGGATGTATCTTAACGCAAGACTTAATGAGAAAACTTAAAAAAAAGAAGTTGCTAATTTATCAGCTTTTTTTAAATAATTGGATAAAAATAAAAGGAAAAAATTAATTTTGAGAAACTTTGACCTGAAGCACTCATAGCCTTTTTATCATTATTAAAGTAAACAGGTTTTTAGCATGCACACTCATAAAATAGTTGTTTAACCTCTTCTTCGCCTTTGTTATAACACTGATTTGATATTAGTTAGCTTATCGTATTGTATTCACAAAAATAGACAAGGTTAAAAAAATTTCCCGCTTCTAACTGGTTCATTTAAAAAAGTGCAGTACCTAAATGGTTTAGCAACTAGTGAAAATGTGAAAATAAGATTCATACTGGTATCAAACTGAGCCATGTATTACAAAGAGAAGTGTATATAAGTTCAATAAAGCTATTCTTTTTGTGCAGCCATAGGGTGTGGGAAAATAAAAAGGAAAGGAGTGTCAAAATAGACTTTTAGTAGGTTTCTAGACAAACTATGGATGAGTCAAATTTTGATTTGTTCTCGAACTTTTCAAGATACAATACAGATTTTAAAATAATGCCCATTTTTTTAAAAAATAGGTTAAAAATTTAAATGCATTTCCCTTTACATCAAAGAAAATTAACATTAAAGTATAAAAGCGAACGGAATTGAAAGCGCTTTAAAAATTAGGAGGTTTGAGTAATGGAAAAGAACTATATTATGTCTGTTGATCAAGGAACAACCAGTACACGAGCTATCATTTTCGATAAGAAAGGACAACCATTATGGTCAGCTCAAAAAGAGTTTGAACAAATTTTTCCTGAACCAGGTTGGGTAGAACACAATGCCAATGATATTTGGTTATCTGTACTTTCAGTTATTGCTGAAGTTTTAATTCAATCAGGAATAAAGCCTCAAGAAGTAGATAGCTTAGGAATCACAAATCAGCGCGAAACAACAGTTATTTGGGATAAAGAAACAGGTAAACCAATTTACAACGCTATTGTGTGGCAATCTAAGCAAACTTCTGAAATTGCTGATCAATTAATTGAAGATGGACACAAAGATTCTATTCAAGAGAAAACAGGTTTAATCATAGATTCTTATTTTTCAGCAACAAAAGTTAAATGGATTTTAGACCACGTTGAAGGTTCGAGAGCGCGCGCAAAGAATGGGGAATTATTATTCGGGACAATTGATACTTGGCTTGTTTGGAATCTAACAGGGGGAGTAAAACACATAACAGATTATACAAATGCTAGTCGTACGATGATGTTCAATATTTATGATTTAAAATGGGATGAAGAAATATTGGCATTATTGGATATTCCAAAAGAAATGCTTCCTGAAGTTAGATCATCTTCAGAAATATATGGACATACAGTAGCTTATCATTTCTATGGTGCTGAGGTTCCTATTGCAGGTATCGCTGGTGATCAACAAGCAGCTTTATTTGGTCAAACAGGATATGAAAAAGGAATGGTTAAAAATACTTACGGTACGGGTGCTTTTATTATTATGAACACTGGAAAGAAACCAATAAAATCTGAAAATGGACTGTTAACTACTATTGGTTATGGTATTAACGGAGAGATTACCTATGCTCTGGAAGGAAGTATTTTCGTTGCGGGTTCAGCTATTCAATGGTTGCGTGATGGACTTAGGTTTTTTAGAGAATCACCTGAATCTGAAAAATACGCTAAACGTGTCGACTCATCTGGTAATGTTTACATGGTACCAGCATTTGTTGGGCTTGGTGCTCCTTATTGGGATCAAGATGCTCGTGGTGCATTCTTTGGGATTACACGAGGGACAACAAAAGAGCATATGATTAGAGCGACGTTAGAATCATTAGCCTACCAAACCCGTGATGTTATCGAAACGATGAACAAAGACTCTGGCATTGAAACAAAGACTATGCGAGTAGATGGTGGAGCAGCTATGAATGACTTTTTAATGCAATTCCAAGCAGATATTCTGGGCACAACAATAGAACGCTCGAAAGTAAATGAAACGACTGCTTTGGGTGCGGCTTACCTATCTGGTTTAGCTACTGGATTTTGGAAAGACCAAGAAGAAATTAAGAAATATTGGGAGAGTAACGGTGTATTTGAACCAGAAATGAAAGAAGACTTACGTGAAAACCTGTATGATGGCTGGAAAGATGCCGTTGCAGCTACTAGAGTTTTTAAACACAAACCACTAAAAGAATCCAATTAATTGAGTGATGCATTTAAAATCAAGTGAAAAATAAAGAGACTGTTATTTTCAGTAAAACCAGTGTGGTGAATAGAGGAAATTTAAAGATGACCAAATAAATTTGCTAATTATTGAAGAGAGAATGACTGAATCCGGCACTACGATTTTAGCATCAGATGACTTAAAAATAGTGAAAAAAGGGGTTGGGAATTAAATGGACACATCAGTATGGTCGCAAATGCTCGGAGAATTTATTGGGACATTGGTTTTAGTTTTAATGGGTGATGGTGTCGTAGCTGCTAATTTACTACGCAAATCAAAGAGTGAAGATAGTGGATGGATAACGATTGCTCTGGGTTGGGGAGCTGCAGTAACTTTGGGTATTTATGCATCGAGTTTTTTAAGTTTAGCTCATCTAAATCCTGCAGTATCAGTGGCGATGGCAGTAGCAGGAAAATTTAGTTGGTCATTAGTGTTACCTTATAGTGTTGCTCAAATCGCTGGAGGAATTGTTGGAGCTACATTGGTTTGGTTAAATTATTACCCTCACTTTGAAGAAACAAAAGATTCAGCTAAAATTTTAGGGATTTTTTCAACAGGACCGGCTATTAGAAATTCTGTTTGGAATATTTTTAGTGAAGCTTTAGGAACGGCTGTTTTGGTTTTTTCATTATTGGCTTTTACAAGAGGAGATTTCACAGACGGATTAGATCCTATTGTTGTAGGGTTATTGATTGTTTCTATTGGATTATCACTAGGTGGTTCTACAGGATATGCGATTAATCCTGCACGTGATTTAGGACCAAGAATAGCTCATCAATTACTACCAATTAAAAATAAAGGGACATCTGATTGGCAGTATTCATGGGTTCCTATTGTTGGACCGATTATTGGAGGAGTTATTGCAGCACTATTGTATCTTTTAATTCCATTAAGCTAAATGGACAAAAGGTCTCATTATAAAAACCCTCTAATCGTCAGATTAGAGGGTTTTTTAATCAAGTAATTCGAAATCAGCTTGTTTGTGATTAAAATTTTTCATAAAAAAAGTAAATTTAAAAATAGATTAAACAAATGACCATCATTTTATTTTTAAGGGCATAAGTTGGTCTTCAATGGCTTCAATGGAAGCTTCTGCTTGTAATAAGGCAGCTGCAGTATAAGCTCCCTCTACAAAAGCTATATCGTAAAATGTAACCTTTTTGTCAGACATTTCAATGGCTAATTCTAAATTCATTTTCGCGCTCCCTAAATCATAAAAAGCTAAAATTTTATCTTCTTCAAATGATTCTAAGGTTTCTTGGATTTTATCAAAGCTAGTTCCAACAGTTCCTTCTGAAGTTCCACCAGCTGTTTTTATCGTAACTTTTCCTGCAACTTCATTTAATAATGTTGCAACGCCATTTGCCAGTCCTTCTACGTGTGAAATTAATAAAATTCCATATTCTTTACTCACTATAAACACCTGCCTCAATCATGGTTTTGAATAGATAACTACTAGACATAGCACCTGGATCAATATGACCTATTGAACGATCTCCCAAGTAAGATGCACGTCCTTTAGTAGCTTTCATATCTTTTGTTTTTTCGACACTTTCTTCAATTAATTCTATAGATAATTTTTTTTCTTTGACAGCTTCAACAACAGGAAGCCATTCATCTACCATTGTTTTTTCACCGGCTGTTGCTTTTCCTCTTTTTTGAATACCATCCAATCCTGCTTCTAAGAGAGCTGTTAAATCTAAGCTTTCTTGACTAGCTTTCGCCATACTGATGAAAGCAGATCCATATAATGGTCCAGAAGCTCCGCCGACTTTACTGACTAAAGTCATTCCAATTAATTTCAATAAAGAGGGTACATCTTCTGGAACTTTAGAGTCCAATACCTCATTCAAAGCTGTTGCTCCACGAGCCATATTATTGCCATGATCTCCATCACCAATGACCGTATCTAATTCACTTAAATAGTTTTTATTTTCAATTAATTGAGCTGTAAAAAGAGACAGCCATTTTTTTGTATTTTCTACAGATACCATTTTATCCATCCTTTCTCACCAAGAAATAGTTTTTACAGGAGCATTTAGATAGTCAAGCCATTTATCATCCTCTAACTTGACTAAGGTTAATGAGAGGCCTTGCATGTCAATTGAGGTCATATAGTCGCCTACTTTTTTAAAGGCCAACACGATACCTTCTTTAGTCAATAAAACTTTTACATCATTCATAAAGATAAATTGTTCCATTAAAGGTGTTCCACCCATACCATTAACTAATACAGCGTATTTTTCTCCTTTTTTCCATTGTAGCTCGTCTTTTAATTTTTCAACAATTTCTTTTGCCAACTCTTTAGAAGGTTTAATTTTTTCTCTACGGTAACCGGGCTCGCCATGAATGCCAACACCAAATTCAATTTCATCTTCAGCTAATTCAAATCCAGGCTTACCAACTTCTGGAACGGTAGCAGCACGTAAAGCAACACCAAGAGATTTAATATTTGGAATTAATTGATCAGCTAGGACTTTAATCTCTTTTAAAGAGAACCCTTCATCTGCTGCAGCACCTAATATTTTATGAACAAAAACAGTTCCTGCAATTCCTCTTTTTCCAGCTGTATAGGTACTATCTTTAACAGCGATATCATCATCTACAACCACAAATTCAACGTCTATGTCTTCCATTTCAGCCAAATCTTTTGCCATATCAAAATTCATAATGTCTCCAGAATAATTTTTAATGATAAGAAAAACACCCTTACCTTCATCACTAGCCTTGATTCCTTCTAAGATCTGGTCTGGAGTAGGAGACGTGAAAACTTCTCCACAGACAGCAGCAGAAAGCATACCTTGTCCAACAAAACCAGCATGTGAAGGTTCATGACCACTGCCACCACCACTAATTAATGCTACTTTCTTGTTATGAGCAGTTTTTCGATGAATAACATTCGTTTCAGGTAAACGCTCTACTAAATCATCATAAGTAAATGCAATACCGGCGAGCATCTCATCTAAGATAGATGAGGGATTATTAATAATTTTTTTCATTAAAAATTCCTCCTAATAGTTTATTCATGCACGTTTCCTCTTTATTGTAACCGTTTTTCCAAGCAACGACAAATACAACGATTAGAAGATGAGAGATTGCCGCTTAATGTTACGGTAATAAGTTGATAAAAACGTTGGTATATTTTTATAGTAGCTTTATTTTAGAAAAAAGAAAATCAACTTGTAACCGATTTAATTTGGTATAATAGAATATAATAAATCGTTTGTTTATTTGAGAGGAGTCAGAATATGATGGATCAGCAAAAACGTTTGTTTCAGCTTGCTAAACAGCTATATGAAGAAAAATTTTGGGACGAGTATTTGAAAAGTGATTTGATTGCTATTCAATTAGGTAATCGTAAAGAACCGATAATCATTTCTGTATTAGGTGAAAATGAACAAAATTATGGTTTTTTATTTTATCGAAACGTAGAAGATTTAGCTACTTTTTTTGAGACGAATATAGGGGAAAAGTTACAGAAATTTCGTCCTATGCTGGACATAATCCCATTTCAAAACTGCCTCTCTTTAGAATTTGAAAATAAAAAAGCTATTAGTAAAGAAGAACATCAGCTTATTGAAATGAGCGGGGTAACATTTCGCGGAAAAAAATCATATCCAATCTTTGTAGACTATTATCCAGGTTATTATCCTTCAATTATAGACAAATTAGAAATACCATTGCTAATTGAAGTAATGGAAAAATTAATAGAAACAGCGAAGGATTTTGAAGAGAAGTTGACATTTTATAAAGAAAAAAAGACTGAGTCAGAAATTTTAATTCGGACGTATCAAAAAAATGGAGAATACATAGACGGTTTATTGTCTTTACCTGAAAGAATTGTAATTGGAAAGCCCCTGTTAAAGGAAACTACGCCAATTTTATTGACAAAGTTCGAAATGAGACGAGTTGAGAATCAAAAATTCGGTTCAGCTATATGGGAGATCGATATAGACTTTGTGAATTCGCCTATAGCTCCACCAGATGGAGAGAGACCCTACTTTCCACTAGTTTTATTAATAGTAGATAGTGAAAGTAATGAGATTATATGTAGTGAGTTCGTAAAGCCAGGTGACAGTGAAGCTATCCAGCGCGTGTTCATGCAACTAGTTTTGTCAGGAAATAAAAAACCACCAAAAATTGTCGTGGACATAAATCAATACAATCTAGTTGCTAGATACTTAAAAGAGCTATTGGTTTGTTTGGAAATAGAATTAGTGCCTATCCGGAAATTGCCAATGATTTCTGTCTTTAAAAAAAATATGTTGGAATACTTAAGATAGTAGATAAATGAGAGAGAAACAAAGATAGAGACCATTTCCTTTCTTTTCTTATTCCGTTTATTTATAATAGAGAGTGGGTTATTTCTAGTATAAGTACTAATTGAAGAAATAGAGCGTGAAAAGGAGAATAAATAAGTGAAAACATTAATTATTATTTCTCATCCTGAAATTAAAGAATCAAGTAGCCAACAATATTTACTTCATTCAATTCCTGATGATCAAGATGTAACGATTCATCATTTAGAGGGAATCTATTCGAATACCCCTATTGATGTTGCTAATGAACAAAAATTATTAGCTGCACATGATCGAATTATTTTTCAATTTCCACTTTACTGGTATAGTTCGCCAGCATTGCTTAAACAATGGCAAGATGAAGTATTAACAGATGATTTTGCATACGGTAAAAAAGGCAATCAACTACAAAACAAAGAATTTGCACTCGTTTTATTAATAGGGGCTGCAAAAACAGATTACCAAGCTGGTGGAAAAGAATTATACAGTATAGACGAATTGACAAAACCTTTTCAAGCAATGGCTCATAAAACCGGGATGAAGTTTCTTAAAATATTTGCTGTTCATCAGTTTGTTTATATGACTGAAGAAGAAAAGATGACTCTACTGATTGACTATCAACTATTTTTGACACATGGTACTGAACTAAGTTTATTTTCCCGCGAAAAATGGCTATTAAATCAACTAGAAAAAACGAATGTAACTTCTTTAGGGATAGAAAACGAAGAAAAATTACAATATGTAATTGAAATGATAGAAGAGAATAGAGAAACAATCGATGATTTAAAACTTTTAATAGATGATATGAATTAGGAGGTTAATCATGGATAAAGAAGAATGGCTATTATTAGAATTAAATACATTATTTTCTAGTAGCCAAGAATATAAGCAAAAAGCTTTACTTAAAGCAACGATAGAGTTAGTAAAAGAACAGTTTAAGCGAATAAATCAAATGGAAGGTGAGTTAGATGGACGGTTATGGAGTCCAAGAGATTGGAATGACTAAGTAATTAAAATAAAAGTCCTAAAAAAGGTCTATTTTTTAGGGCTTTTATCATTCAACAATAAAGAGATATCTTAATGTCTTGTAACTCTCTCATAGATTTCTTCGCAAATCTCGTGGGTAATAAGAGAATCAGAAATAGATGGATTAGGTTGTTTATTCAAATCCACACATTCAATAAAATGGTCTATAATTTGATAAAATCCTCGTTTTACCAAAGTTGGTTCCCAACCATTGAAATCGATGAACGTTTTAGTATCATTTGAAAACTGAGTCGTTTTAACAAGATCGTTAATAACTAACTTGTTTCCAGCAGTCATGTATTCGATAACCTCTTCTGTTATGCCGTTATTTCGATTCATAATACCAATAGCTGTGCATTCTTTTCCAATTAATTGAATAATGACGTTATAAAGTAAGCCGTCTTTTTCTAGGTATTGGACGTTTAGATCAACTACTTCTGTATCCATTAGGAAACGCAATGTATCCACGACATGAATAAAGTCTTGTACAATAAAGTCTCTTTTATCACCAGGAAGAATATACCTGTTTTTTTGTATTACAACCATATCAGCTTTTCCTTCATTTTTTAAAGCCGCAACCATCGGAGCAAATCTCCTATTGAACCCAACCATCGCAATCAATTCTTTTTCTATGGCTAATTGAACGATTTGTTTTGTTTCTTTCAAATTCATTGCAATGGGTTTATCGATATAAACAGGTATACCATTCTCTAATAATTTTTTAGTTAGTTCAAAATGAGTAGCAGAAGGAGTGCAAATTAAAACAGCATCAATCTTTAGATCAATTAGTTCCTCAACTGTTTGTACATATTCTGAAAGACGATATTTTTTTGCAAGTCGCTCTAATTTCTCCTGATTGCGTGTACAAAGGACAAGTTCAATTCCTTCTTTTTCACTAAGAACAGGTAAATAAGCCTTTTGAGCAATATCTCCTAACCCAATAATTCCGATTCTCATTTATTTTTTCCTCCATTAAAACTTATTTTGTAATAAAAATAAAATTAGTTAAGGCGCGTAGTATTTGTGTAGAGATTAAAGTGTACTTTAATAAGAGTCCAAATTCAATTTTAAAGAAATAAATGAATTGAGTAGGATGATAGGTATGATTATCCTATCTTATGTTAAAATAAATACAAAAGTATTTCCAAGTGGTGTAAGCGTTCTATGCATGTGGTTAAAAATAGCCTGTCTGATATAAAAATGAGCAGAAAGGTGGGCTGGGGAGCAAGGTTATTATATGGATATTGCCTATTTTCATTCTAGACCAGTGAATTTTAAGACATAAGTAACTGTCTAAGATAGGATGTGAAGAAGTTGAATAAGATAAAAGAAGTTAAGTTTACAGAAACGGTTTTAAGAGATGCTCATCAGAGTCTGATGGCTACACGTATGAGAACAGAGGAAATGTTGCCTATTTTAGAAAAAATGGATGCTGTAGGTTACCACGCTGTTGAATGTTGGGGAGGGGCAACATTTGATGCATCGATACGTTTTTTAAATGAAGACCCTTGGGAACGTTTGAGAGAAATCAAGAAAAGAATGACACATACACCGCTGCAGATGCTATTGCGTGGTCAAAATCTTTTGGGTTATCGTCATTATGCAGATGATATTGTAGATAAGTTTATTGAGAAGACAATTGAGAATGGGATAGATATTATCCGAGTTTTTGATGCTTTAAATGATAGTAGAAATATGGAAGCGTGCGTAAAATCTATCAAAAAATATGGAGGACATGTGCAGTTAACAATTTGCTATACGATTAGTCCAGTTCATACAATTAATTATTATAAAGAACTAACTAAAAGGTTGGACGAATTAGGAGCAGATTCGGTTTGCATTAAAGATATGGCCGGTATTTTGACACCTTATGTGGTGAAAGAATTGATTCCAGCTCTTAAAGAGGTAACTTCTTTGCCTATAGAAGTGCATACACACGCAACAAGTGGTATATCAGAAATGACTTACTTAACAGCTGTTCAAGTAGGAGCAGATATTATTGATACCGCAATTTCCCCTTTTTCAGGAGGAACCAGTCAGCCAGCCACGGAATCTTTAAGTATTGTTTTAACAGAATTAGGTTACGATACCCATTTAAAAAAAGAAATCTTAGAAGAAATTGCCGATTATTTTAAACCAATCAAAGACCATTATTTAAAAGAAATGATTTTAGATCCTAAGATGATGACAGTTGATCCAAAGGCTTTAATTTATCAAGTCCCAGGCGGTATGTTATCTAATCTTTACTCACAATTAAAACAAGCAAAAGCACAAGAGCGGTATGAAGAAGTTTTGCGTGAAGTACCAAAAGTGCGAGAAGACCTAGGTTTCCCTCCGCTTGTGACACCAATGAGCCAAATGATTGGGACACAGGCGGTGTTTAACGTCTTATCTGGCGAACGTTATAAAATGATTCCAAATGAGATTAAAGATTATGTTCGTGGCCTGTATGGTACTCCACCAGCGCCTATTAGTGAATCAATGAAACAAAAAATAATTGGCGACGAAAAAGTCATTACAGGAAGGCCAGCAGATTTATTGGAACCTGAGTTTGAAAAGCAAAAAAATGAAATAAGCCATATCGCTAAGACGGATGAGGATGTTTTAATTTATGCGATGTTTCCTCAATTAGGCGAAAAATTTTTAAAGGACAAGTATCAACCTAAACAATTACCAACCAAGGAAGTTATTAAAATTAACGCTATCATGTAAGGAGGGCTAAGATGACTAGTATTAGTTTATTAGAAGGCATCAATATATCCATTACATCTATTGTGATGGTCTTTCTCGTACTTTTTGGACTGCAGCTGATTTTAATTTCATTTAAATATATTTTTAAGGAAGAAAACTCTATAAATAAAGAAAAAGTCGTTCTTCCAATAAAAAAAGATCCTTTAGAAGAAGATGAAGAAACAAAAACAGTAGCAGCTTTGACAGCTTTAGTTTTAGCAAATGAAGATCAGCAAGATAAATATTATCAAGTAACCTCCATAAAACGAATAAGATAAAGGAGCTTAGTAGGATGAAAACTTATGAAATTACAGTAAATAATAAAGTTTACCAAGTTTCAGTAGCAGAAGTTGATGAAGCGAGTGTTAAACATAATAAAAGTAAAGATGAAGAAATTACTCCCAAAAATGAGTTTAGTCAACAAGAACGAGTTGCATCTGCAGTTTCAAATGGAATTGACGTAAAAGCACCGATGCCAGGGACGATTATTCATGTGCTTGTTCAGTTGGGGGAGACTATAAAAGCTGGGCAAGTCTTATGTGTTCTAGAAGCAATGAAGATGGAAAATGAAATTGTAGCACCTGAAGATGGGACAGTACAAGAAGTTATGGTATCAAAAGGTACCGCAGTCGAGGCAGGTGCTAGTTTAGTCAGACTATAATGTCAGATGAGGAGCTATTATTATGATTGAAGCAATAAAAGAAATACTGATAAATTCAGGATTTGCTAACTTATCATATAAACAGGCTATTATGATTGGAATTGCTTGTACATTTCTATATTTAGCTATAAAAAAAGGGTATGAGCCCTATTTATTGATTCCGATTGCTTTTGGGATGTTATTAGTAAATTTACCAATAGGAGGATTGATGGCACAACCTATTGATGGCAACAATGGTGGGTTATTGTATTATTTGTATCAAGGAACCAATCTTGGTATCTATCCACCGTTAATCTTTCTTTGTTTAGGGGCAGCAACCGATTTTGGACCATTGATTGCGAATCCAAAGACTTTATTGCTTGGAGGTGCGGCTCAGATTGGAATATTTATTGCTTTTTTTGGAGCATTAGCTATGGGGATGACAGGTCCAGAAGCGGCTTCTGTAGGAATTATTGGGGGAGCAGATGGACCAACAGCTATTTTTTTAACAAGCCAATTGGCTCCACATTTACTTTCAAGTATTGCCTTAGCGGCTTATTCTTACATGGCACTTGTTCCAATTATTCAGCCACCAATTATTAAGTTACTAACGACTAAAAAAGAACGAGAGATAAAAATGGAGCAGTTAAGACCAGTATCACAAAAAGAAAAAATTGTTTTTCCGATAGTTGTTACTATTTTTGTTATCTTACTATTGCCTTCATCAGCTCCCTTGATTGGTATGTTAATGTTGGGGAATCTAATTAAAGAAAGTGGGAGAGTCCCTAATATTACTGATATGCTTCAAAATTCTTTGATGTACATCATTACTGTATTTTTAGGGATTACGGTTGGAGCAAAAGCTGAAGCAGAGTTATTCTTATCCGTTCAAACAGCTAAAATTATTATTTTAGGACTGCTTGCTTTTGCAATTGGGACTGCAGGGGGAGTGTTGATGGGCAAGCTAATGTGTAAAATGACAAAGGGTAAAGTTAATCCAATGATTGGTGCAGCAGGAGTATCAGCAGTGCCTATGGCCGCACGAGTTGTTCAAAAAGAAGGAGTAAAAGCTAATCCTGCAAACTTTTTATTGATGCATGCGATGGGACCCAATGTTGCAGGTGTAATTGGGTCCGCAGTAGCCGCAGGTGTTTTATTGCAATTCTTTGGTTAAATCAACTGATAAAAAAATAAAAGTGGAACATAAAGCGTTTAGACCCGACTCACTTCACGAAAAAGCGCAAGATCGTCACAGACCATCAAGTATTATTTGTGAAGCGGACATCGGGTCTGCTTTTTGGAGCACGTTCTAGAATGAAAATTCGGATATATGAAAAAGGCTGAGACGTTTGTCCTAGCCCCCCAAAAAAGGCTATAGTAAATAAAAAGGAGAAAGATAGGTAAAGCTGAATTTAATTGGAGGAATTTAGATGAGAGATAAATTAATGGCTACGCTAGATGCACGAAGAGAAGAAATGATTGAAATTCGTAGATATTTACATGCATATCCAGAATTATCTTACCAAGAAGAAGAAACAGCGGCTTACATAGCAGCTTTCTACCAAGATAAAGCAGCAACTTTAGAAACGAATGTAGGTGGAAATGGAGTTGTTGTAACCATCACTGGAGGAAAGTTTGGAGAGACTTTAGCTTTGAGAGCTGATTTTGATGCTTTACCGGTTGAAGAAGAAACGGGTCTACCGTTTGCATCAAAAAATAAAGGTGTGATGCATGCATGTGGACATGATGCCCACACAGCTTATCTTATGGTATTAGCGGAGTGCTTGATTGAATTAAAAGACGAAATTCCAGGGACGATAAAAATTGTTCACCAACATGCTGAAGAAGTCCCTCCTGGTGGTGCTAAATATATGATGGAGTCTGGTGTTTTGAATGATGTAGATCATATTATTGGGATTCATGTGATGCCTGATTATCCAGTTGGTATCGTCGCTTATCGAAGCGGAGCAGCTATGGCTGGAGGGGCAAAGTTTAAAATCGCTATTCGAGGAATAGGCGGGCATGCTTCAACACCACATAAATCGAATGATGCCATTGTAGCCGGATCTTATTTTGTAACGGCACTCCAAACAGTCATCAGTCGACGGTTAAATCCTTTTGAAGTTGGTACGGTAACGGTAGGCTCATTTGAGGGTAAAGGAGCCTTTAACGTGATTAAAGATGCTGTTATAATAGAGGGTGATATGCGTTATATGAAAGAAGCTACTTTTGAACTATTAAACAGTGAGGTAGCACGTTTAGCAAAGGGTTTAGAAGAAATGTTTGCTGTTCAAACGACTATGACCGTTGAAGAAGGATGTCCGTCAGTGTTCAATGATCCTGAACTAACCAGTAGTGTAGTAGATTATCTGGAGAATGGACTTGATGACTATTTAAAAGAAGTGGTTGAAACTCCGATGCAAATGGCAAATGAGGATTTTGCTTATTATTCTCAAAAAATACCTAGTTGTTTTTTCTTCGTAGGTTGTCAACCAAAAGGAAAGAAAACCTATTATGATAACCATCACCCTAAATTTGATGTAGATGAAGATACAATTATGGTTGCTGCAAAAGCAGTAGGTGATGTAGTATGTGGTTATTTTGCATTAGACTAGTCAATATTAATTTTAAAAAACAAATAAAAAAAGCCACTGAGTTCCTTTCAGTGGCTTATATTGATATTTTTGTTAAACTAATAATAAAATGAGGAGGTATTTTAAAGATGAATGTATTAGTTGTCGGTGCAAATGGTCAAATTGGGAAAATGGTAGTAGAAAAGCTACAAGAAAGTAAACAACATGAAGTTCGAGCAATGGTTCGAAAAGAAGAACAAGTAGCAGATTTTGAAAGCAAGGGAATAACAGCCAAACTTGCTGATTTAGAAGGTTCTGTGGCTGATATACAGCTTACAATGGAAGGGGTAGATGCGGTTGTTTTTTCAGCTGGTTCAGGTGGCTCTACCGGTTACGATAAAACAATTATGATTGACCTAGACGGTGCTGCAAAAACAATAGAAGCTGCTGAAAAAGCAGGAGTTAAACGCTTTATAATGGTTAGTTCGATTGCATCGAATCACCGTGAAAAGTGGAGTGATGACATGAAACCTTACATGGCGGCTAAACATTATGCTGACCAAATGCTAGAAAAAAGTGATTTAGATTACACTATTTTTCGGCCGGGCATGTTGAAAGATGAGCCTGGAACAGGCAAAATCCAACTTGGAAAAGAAACAGCTATTGAATCTATTCCTAGAGAAGATGTAGCGAGCACAATTGTTTCAGCTTTAGATCATTCAAATATAAGTCGTCAAGCATTTGATTTAATTTCAGGTAATACAGAAATCAAAGAAGCTTTAAATCAAATAGGATAAAAAAATAGCGCATCCTTAAAAGCTTTAAGGATGCGCTATTTTTTGTTTTCTATACCTAAATAAATAATCCTGCCTGTTCCATTTCATATCCTATTGATAGCAGCCAGTCTTCTTTGCCCTTGGGAGCAGTGAACTGGATTCCTAACGGTAGACCCTTTTTAGTCAAATAAACGGGTAAACTAATAGCTGGTTGCCCCGTTAAATTAGCTTGTTGTGTAAAGGGAGTAATAGCTAAACTTGCTGCAAACATATCCCAAACGAGAGTTTGTTGTTCTGATGCTGTAAGCTCAGTAACGTGCTTCATCTGTTCAATCTGTTCATCAGTTTGTAATTTAGCATCAATCAAGGGTGCTGTATCAGCAGTAGTAGGCGTTAAATATAAATCATAAGTCTCATGAAAGTGTGCCATCGTTTCTGCAGCAGTATCCCAAGCAGTTAAACTATTGGAGTAGGTAGCAGCAGAAATAGATTTCCCTGTATTGTATAAGGTCCAAGTCATCAATTCCATGTCGTTGATGGTTAAGGCTCTTTGGAGAGACTTCTCTAAGTTTTCCATCATGGCAGCCGTTTCTCCTGCATTCATAGTGTAATAACTTTGCATTAAAGCAACTCCGTCTATATCAGGAGTACATTCCACAACTTCGTAGCCTTGTTGGCGCAACCAATCAACCGTCATCATGACGCTTTTTTTAGCATCTAAACTGACCGGTCCATGAACAGGAGAAGCTAGTGAATAAGCGATTTTAAACTTTTTTGAAGCAGTTTTTTGTAAAGTATTTAGGTAACCAACCTCAAAAAGAGGCGTTTGGAAAGCAGCAAGTTCTTGAACCGTTTGTAACACGTCCATCATGGCAGCTGTATCACGGATGGATTTGGTTAATGCAAAACTGATAGAGGCACCTTGCCAGCCACGACCAGAACCAGGACCAATTGGTGTTCTTCCACGAGTAGGTTTTAAACCAACAAGCCCTGAAAAAGCTGCAGGTATCCGAATAGAACCGCCTCCGTCACTAGCTCCTGAGATTTGAACCATAGCTGAAACAATGCTAGCAGCAGCGCCCCCACTTGAACCACCGGGTGTGCAATCCCTATTCCAAGGGTTACGTGTCGGTCCATACAAACTAGGATCTGTGATATTCTTAAACCCGAATTCAGGTGTATTGGTTTGACCAATAACAATGAACCCAGCTTTTTCTAGTGCTTTTGCAAAGTTACTAGTTTGTTTAGCATAATGATTTTTTAAAAGTCGCGATCCAGAGGTGCTGGGTTCATCAGCGATATCTTGGCCCAGGCCTTTGACTAGAATAGGCAAACCACCGAATAAGGTATTGGAAAAATCTTTATTTAGGGCTTCTTGTAATGCTTTTTCTTTGCGAGAATGGATAACGGCATTCCATTTTGGGTTCTCGATCTCAATTTGTTTAAAGGCGTCTTCTACTAATTCAAAAGGAGTTGTTTTATTCTCGTGTAATCTTTTGGCACTAGCTAATCCATCATTTTCTCGATCTATTTTCATATGAGAAACCTCGTTTCTAACTAATTTTTTTATGGAATGCGTCTTAATGAGAGATGGGATAGTGAAAAACATAATCATCCATAACATAACCGTCCCCAATATCAACTAGTTGTTCTTTTAGTAAAAGAAATCCGAATTTTTTATAAGCAGCGATACTAGTAGGATTATTTTTATTAACTGTTAAAACAATCGCATCTTTTTTATTTTCTCGAGCGATTTCCTTTAAGTAATTCATAATAAAACGTCCAGTACCTTTACCGCGTTCACTTTTTTTCAGATACAACTTACTAAGAAAAAGTTGATCAGGTATTAATTCATAACTAACATATCCAATAGCGATATGATTTGATTCGACAAAAATATATTCTTTGCCCTGCTTCAAGTCTTTTAAAAGGGCTTCTTTAGACTGTAAGTTGGTAAGCATATAATGAACTTGTGGGGCTCCTATAATAGAAGTGTAATGCTCAGTCCATATTTCTTTAGCTAATTGGACAACTAGTTGAATGTCTTCTGGTGTTGTAACGGATTTAAGTTGAATCACAGCTGTTTCCTCCTAAATACACTAAAAAGGACTGCAGATTAAACCTACGTCCTTTTTTTGTGGTGATTAAACTAATCTTATTAGAAAATATTTTTTCTTGCCTCGACGAATTAAAATAAACCGTTCATCGAATGAATTTTCAGGAGTAACAATAAGATCGACACTCGCAATTTTTTCACCATTCATTGAAAGAGCGCCGTTGGTAATGTCTTCACGTGCTTGTCTTCTAGAAGATTCAATGCCAACCACATCAACTAACCATTCAACGATATTTCGCTCTTCTTTAGGAGCTTCAAAGGTGGGCATGTTTTTAAAGCCTTCTTCAATTTGATTAGCTGTCAAACTTTTTACATCACCAGAAAAAAGAGCTGCTGTAATCTTTTCAGCATCAGTTAAAGCATTTTCGCCGTGAACAAATAAAGTCATTTCACGTGCGAGTGTTTTTTGTGCTTCTCGCTTGTGAGGTTCAGTTGTTACTTTTTCAGCTAAAGCATCAATTTCTTCTTTGGTTAAGAAAGTAAAGTATTTCAAATATTTTACAATGTCACGATCGTCTTGATTTAGCCAAAATTGATAAAACTCATATGGGGTTGTCTTTTCAGGGTCTAACCAGACGGCACCGCCAGCTGTTTTCCCAAATTTTGTTCCATCAGCTTTTAACATCAAAGGGATAGTCAGACCGTATGCTTGAGCTTCTGCGCCTTCTTGTTTGCGAATAAATTCTAGACCAGCTGTAATATTTCCCCACTGGTCAGCTCCACCGATTTGTAATTGTACATCTTCATGTTGGTACAAGTGTAAGAAATCCATCGATTGTAGAATTTGGTAGGTGAATTCGGTAAAGGAAATCCCAGTTTCTAAACGGCTAGCTACAATATCTTTTGCTAACATTGTATTGACGTTAAAACTTTTACCATAATCACGTAAAAAGTCGAGCAAACTCAAATCTTTAGTCCAGTCATAATTATTAACCATTTTAATCCCATTACTTCCACCTGCATCAAAAAGTCGAACCATTTGTGCACTAAGTTTTCTAACATTATCTTGGACTTGTTCCATCGTTTGTAGGACACGTTCTTCTGATTTTCCACTTGGATCGCCAATCGTACCGGTTGCTCCACCAATTAATATGACCGGACGATGTCCAGCTAGTTGGAATCGTTTCAAAATCATAAATGGAATCAGATGACCAATATGCATGCTGTCTCCAGTAGGGTCAACACCGCAGTATAAAGAAATTTGTTTGCTTTTAATTAACTTATTCAGACCTTCTTCATCGGTCTGTTGGTTAATGGCATCGCGCCATATTAGTTCATCAATAATTGTCATGTTGTAATCTCCTCTATAAGAATAATATTAAAATAAAAAAGGTCCCGATGAAAAGGCTGAAAAACCTTTTCATCGGGACGAATAATATCGTGTTACCACCCAATTTGCCGACAATTGTAAAAAAACAGTTGCTGACCACTCATTTACTGTTAACGCCAGTAGGACGCTTGAGATTAATCAAGTTACTTATGAGTGTAATTCGCGAAAAAGAGTTGTGCTAGTTTTCATCATCCACTAGCTTTCTGGTGACAACATTCTTTCTGCTACTGTGCTCAATCAACGTAAATAGTGTTGTTAGATTACTTTTAGTATAATCAACCATTTATCGCTTGTCAATTGTCCATTTATTAAAGTATTATCAATATAGGGACCAAGATGTTTCTGTCATCACATGGAAGCAAAGAAATAATTGTTTTCATTAGATTCAAATGCCAACGTGGCTACAATCACTAATGTTAAATTAATCTAGTTTTAATGCTTCTTCTCCAAATTTATAGTCATCTGCCACTGTCTAAAGAGTCTAATTTATAGGATTTTACTAGGTTCGACAAACGTGAACGAGTGTCAATTCTGGTTTTTAAAAAAAGTTCTTATTTTATATTTTATCTTATCTCAAATCGGTTGTTTCTTTTGCATTTTCAATGATTTGATGATGCAACGCCCTTTAAAAAAATCTCTCCTCTTTATAAATGGTACATAACGTTATCTAATTTCATGTATTTCATTTGAAAAATGAGTAGTAAGTCATGGAGGGAAAAAATTGCTAAAGAAGCGTTCTGAGCATACTTCAAACACATAACCGAGAAAGGATCAAAATGTGACTAGCTCCGAATCTTGTTGCCGCTTCCGTATCCCGTATAACGTGAAATTGAATGAATACAATAAAATGAGTTGTTCAAAAAATCTTTTTTTACAAACTGCGAGGAGGAATAAAACGGGAAAAGATTATTGACGTTTATTTGCCAGATACTTATGCTGACTGAGTACAGTCTTTATGGATTTTTATTTGGCTGGACTATCTATTGGCTAAAAGAGCGGAATTAGTTTCAAGGAGTGATTGCTTCCGGGATCGTTCAGATTATTGTTGGAGTTTTTATCCAAGCATACGCTTTGCTCTCTATTTCATTATTTTTTATTGAATAGGTGTATTAAACTACCAAAATCGCTCAAGTATTTTGTTATTGGTATTACTCCTTATACCAAGTTGTACTTGTACTCGTTTTAATGTGATAATCAATTAGAAAGGAAGAAATCAAATGAAAACCAAACGATTAGTTGTCGGTAGTATCTCAACAGATTTTGTCGTAGAAGCCTTAAGAATACCAAAAATCGAAGAGACTATGGAAGGTAACTCATTTCAGACGAATGACGGTCTAGGGAATGTAGAATCAGTATAGAGGCAACAGGAGTAAGAGATACGTTCAACGCGGATTTTTGTAGTTACTTACGTAGCAGGTCAAACGGTAGAAGAAGGTATTCGATTCATAAATGAAGCAGCTGCTATATCTATTCAAAAATCTGGTGCACAAAATGTTATGCCAATTCTAAAAGAGTTCAATAAGAGCAGAGAACACCGACTTCAAACAAATGAACTAAATGTATTTCGTAGCATAAGTAGACAAAGATTTATTTTCAGTAAGCAAATGATATGACATAAGACAGATAAAATAGTAAACTAGATAGTATTAATAGACGTAATCTGTCAAAAAATATGATTTGTCAGATTATGGATACAATCACTGGAGGAGTCACGATCATTATGAACCTAACTGACTTATTGAAATCGGTAGAGATCGACTCTATCCGCTATAATCAGCTTAAAACAGCATTAGATAAAATCGATATTAAAAAAATTGCTTATCACTCAAAAGAAGTAAATTCAGATACTTTATTTGTCTGTATTAAAGGTCACCAAACAGATGGACATAACTACGCAAAGCATGCTGCAAGTCAAGGCGCAACGGTTATCATCGTCGAACAATTTATTGAAGACATGGATGTTATTCAACTTAAAGTCTCAGATAGCCGGGAAGCTTTGGCTGTTTTATCAAGTAATTTTTTTGATCATCCTTCTAAGTCAATGAGCATATTCGGAGTAACTGCTACTAATGGGAAGACGACGATTACATACATGACAGAAGAAATCTTCAAGGCCTATCAATTGAAATCAGGTTTAATAGGAACTATTCTAGTTAAAATCGATAAAGAAATCGAAATGAGTAGATTAACTACTCCGGAATCTTATGATTTGCAGCAGCATTTTGCAAAGATGAGAGATCGTGAAATCACACATGTCTCCATAGAGGTTTCTTCCTCAGCGTTGGAACTTAAACGTGTTTATAATACTGACTTTGATGTTGTAGCCTTTATGAATATCAGTCCAGAACATATCAGACTGCATGAATCATTTGATGCTTACTTTAATGCTAAAGCATCATTGATAAGGAATGCTTCTAAAACAAGCACCGTTATTTTGAATCTTGATGAACCGCTGCTTATCCCTTTAAGAGAAGAGACAGAAGCTCAAGTCGTTACTTTCGGAATCGAAAATAAGTCTGGTACGATTACTGTCTCAGATATTCAGTTTTTGTCGGGCATACCATCATTTACTGTGGATATTCTAAAACCCTTTAACACCCTAAGTGGAAAAAGAATTGAGACAACAAGTTTTGATTTAGAGATGTCCGTTCCAGGTTATCATTCTATTTATAATACACTTACAGCGCTTGTTACAGGATTGGTCAATGATATACCGATTGAGGATGTTCAGCGAGGAATTAAAAATTTCCGAGGTGTAGAGAGACGATTCCAGATACTTTATGATAAAGAATTTAAAGTGATAGACGACTTGCTATTGAATCAAAACAACATTGATTCATGTATGGAAACCATCAGTCATTTAGATTACAATGAGCTGCACCTTGTACATGCAATTAGAGGAAGTAATGGTCCTGCGCACAGTACAGAAATTGCCGAGTCTTTAACAGAATGGTTCCATAAAATGAACGTTACTAAGATCATTCTGACGACGGCATCATCTCATGTAGACAAAAAAGATGAAGTTACAGAAGAAGAATTAGCCGCTTTCTTGAAAGTAATGAAACAAAATAAAATTGAGGTTACATTTTTTAAAGAACTCGAAGATACATTGCGATTCGGCGTTAAACAGTTGAATGTAGGGGATATTCTACTGATTTCAGGAGCGCATTCAATGGATCAGGGTGCAAGAAAGACACTAGAATTATTAAAAGAAATCCATCCTAAAGTAGATTATGAAAGAATTGATCAAGTGTTGGAGAATAAACTCATTGGAATGGATTCTTTCAAAGTAGCTGGAAAGACTTTAAATTTTAGTTCAAGAATGTAAAGATAATCGAAAGTATAAAAATAAAAGAAATCCACTATGTAGATTTCTTTTATTCATTTTTTTTTATAGGAGAGTACTCAAACTATTTCCAAAGAAGAGCAAGATTTTACGATTTCCGTAATTTAAATACTGTAAAGCAAACTACTGCAACTAATAGTAGAATAGAGGCTACTACGGTAAATATAATACTAGAATACTCTGCATTCCAGCCAGTTCTTGAAATATGGTTTATATATATTCCTATATATGCCCATATAACTACTAACCCATAAGCTATATCTTTATTTTTAATAATGGCTAGAGAGGCTATAATGAGACCTATTAGTAGAATAGCTATTGTCCAAATCGTTTCAGATATCCCGAAGCCCTTAAATCCAATTTTTACAAGCAAAGTCGTAATGTTTGCTATAGTTGCAACAGTGATCCATCCTAGATAGATGCTGAATGGAAATCTTATAAGCACATAATCTTTTAATGGTAAATCTGCATTTTTTGTCATATTATTTATTATGATAAGCAGAATGAGTATGCCTAGCATGATAGGTACTGAAAGTCCTATCATGCCATAATGCCAAGTAAATATCCAAATCGTATTTAATACAGATGAAACTGAAAATAGAATGCCAATTTGTTTAAATAATTTTTCCTTATATGAGTCTTCTTTCCCTTGGAAAATTCCAAATTGATAGAGAGAATATAAAAGAAGAAAGACATAGATCACTCCCCATATTGAAAAAGTTACACCCGCTGGTGCAAATAAATTAGGATAGGAGTCTGAAATCTCCCCAGTAGTCATGCCATTTATGGGTAATATTGTCGCAAGTGCGTTTGCTCCAATCATTATAAGATAAGTAATCAATGTTGTTATTTTAATGGGGAAATTTATTTTATTAATTGTCATGCAGAATCATCTCCTCTAGTTTAATTATACCCAATAAAATTTATGACATAAAATTTTGCCCAACCTTTTTGACTTCCTAGATCCTTTATTCAAAGATAATACCCATAAAGATAGTTGAACTATCTTTATGGGGTAACACCTTAATTAGATGGAACTGACAAGGTTCACAAATTAAACTTGTTAAAAAAAGTTATAGATACAGGCTTTCATCTATTCACGTACAAATTTAGCTATCTAACAATACATGCATTTTATTAATCAAGAGATTTATTTTCATCAGCTACTATCTTTAGGGGATAAGTAGTAGTGTAGGAATAATAAGAATAGTATTATATGAACCGATAATAAAACTAATAAAAATTAAAAAAATAAGAAAGAAGCTGAATGGTATAATGAAATTAGCGGTGGCTAACTTCATTGTACCATTTAGCTTTAGAAATTTTTCATTATCATTGGCTACCAATATTTTACAGAGGTGAACTAAAATGGTGTGAATGATTTTTAATATAGTATTTCTATTTTTTTTCCAGAGCAGGTTCTTGCAAGTATTCTATTCCTTTTTGCCTGGATTCCCCTCTTTTTTTGAAGAAGTTAATCGCCCTTAGTAAGCCGTTCAACTTCACTAACAGTTAAGTCTACATACTCTGCAAATCTATTCACTTCATTTTTGTGCTGCCGCCAGAGAGCACTTCAAGCGTTTCAGATGCTATTTCTAGGCGTGTTCCTTCTTGTTCGAATCTTTGAAGAATTTCTGTGAAAAGTTTGTCTTTTACATCACGACGTTCTCGATAATCGACTACATATCGAAGACTTATTTCCACCCAGTTGTCGTTAAAGGAAAGAAAAACTTGACTATTTAAAGAAGCGTTTTCTAGTTTGTAACGTCTTTTCATATTGTCCCAAGCGAGAGCAGCTTCGTCATTATATTGTCCTGTATGCTTTTCCGCGACCTCTAATAAAATGATTTTGGCTAACTTCATATCACTTTCAAAGCGCAAAGGAATCATGATTTCATCCCATAAAAATTTGAAATTAGCGGTATAGTTGTAAACAGGAGAACTAAAGATATAACTGTTTGCGACTCGAACGATTCTACCTGTATATTGATCGCCATTGACCCATTCTCCAATTTCCATTAATGTGGTTCGCAGTACGCCAATATCCACTACGTCGCCTTTAATCCCTCCAAGGAGGACACGATCGCCTGTTTCAAAAAAGTCACCAAATAAGATTGCAAACCATCCCGCAATACTGACAATTACTTCCCGTAAGGCATATGTAACGCCAGCCCCAGCCAGACCGATTGCTGTCGGAAAGCCAGTAAGGTTTTTTCCAAAAATATACATAAATAGAATAAATAAAATAAAGTTATTTAGCCAACGGGCAATTTTTCGAGCAACATACCAATGTCCTGAGTTCTTTAATCGTCCATATAAACGATTCAAAAGAGAACGACGTAACAAATAAAGAATAATAAAAAACAAAAGAAACCAGATAACATTAACTAATAAGGGGTATGTTTCAGTAAAGTTGCGGATAGATTCCATACGGGCAACTCCTTCCTCTCCATAGAAAGACATTTATTTTCTCTTGTTTTTATTATACCGTATATCGGTAGTCAAACGCGAAGAATGAACGTTTCTACTTAAAAAAAGGAAGGTACGTCCAGTAAAAAATAAAACATACTAAGATAGTACTAGGCTCTTGATACATGGTTTTAATAGTCTTTATCTATTTTTTATCTGTTGCAAAATGTCTTGAACTGCCGGTCGAGCACTTTCAGAAACCATATTCACTGAATTATTTCCGAATTGTATTCCAGAAATCAATTCACCGTGAACTTTTAGTGTATGGAGAATACCATATTTTTGACTAATGGCACTGAAGTCAGGCAAGTTAACTTGAACACCGCCAAATGTTTCAGGTTGGAGGAGACGTTCATTAAGTAATTGGCGTAGGAGCGGCATCTGATTCATTTTGAATGAAACGTTCTTTTCAGTACCAGCAGCATTAATAAGATAGTCTACATACTTTGGCTCCTGATCTTTTAAGCTAATTTTAAACGATTGTTCGCTTTCAACAACATCAATTAAGTTATCGAATACAGTAATGTTGTTTTTTTCCCAAGCAGATACAAGTTCCTTGGCAGTAGCAACAGGGAACGAACTGCGTAGCTTATCCCATTTTTCATAGTACTTATCAAAAAATAGTTGCTTATCGGTTTCTTCGAGAGCCAGCCATATTTCCGGTAGAAACGGACTCATATCGTGAAGTAGATTTTGGATTGCGCCAATCTCTTTTGAATCGTTCAATTCCCTTTTGAGAGTATCCTTAGAGCCAAGCTGATCATTTTCCCAATTGTCTTTTAGTGACAACTGTTGATATTCTGCTTCTTTTTTAAACCATTCGACATAAGTTTCTAATGGTATAAAGCCGTTGTTTTTTTCTTTGGCAAGCTTTATATTTTCTTCTGTAAAGAAACGATAGTCAATAGGGTCAGATTTACCTCGGATTGACTTGAATCTTCCAGAAGGAGAAAAGAAAGATACTGTTAAATCGGGCCGGTTATAATACGTATATCTAAAAATATCAATACCAGTTAGACCAGTACCTAATACACCGACTATTGATCCCTTAGGAATCACTGACAATGTTTTTTCGACTGGAAAAGGATTTACTATGAAGTTTGGATGATTAATCAGTTGATAAGAGTCTTTATAAGCAAGACCGCCAATGCAAAGATGAACTGCGTCAAAATCTTTTACAACGGAAGACGAAGTCAATCGAAATTGATTATTCGCTAGTATCTGAACTCTTTCAACTTTTTCTTTTACAATTCCTGCTTTTGATTGTATTAGCCAATCGTTCATTCGATCTTTTAAATAGTCGCCAAATAGTTCACGGGGATAATGTTTTAATGCTGGATTTTCTTCATTTTGATTATGTTGCATCCACTCAGAAAAGTCTTTCTTATTTTCTGGAATGATGGTGATTGTTCCAGCAGCTTGGTTCATAACCAGTTTTTCATTATCTTTTTGATAGGGTGCACCGGTTCCAAAAGTATTCTCATCTCCAAATACAGTTAACTCTATTGAAGGATCAATTTCTTTTTCTTTTGTCCATTCTCTAAGTGCACCAATACCGGCAACACCCATTCCAATAATGGCAATTTTCATATTATTCTCCTCGTTATTCAATTATTAGTTTAAAAATTAGTAAGTTCTCTAAGCAAGCTTGGCAATTTAGTTTACCAAAAAAAAGTGGGGAAATACAGAAGACAAACTGTCTTTTTTGTACATGAAAAAAGACAGCTTGATTTAACAAGGTTTTAGATACATTAATTCAGTCAATTTTATGCACGTGCTAAACTATTTTTGTTGTATTGATAATTATCTGGATTTATATTTTCTGATTTGCTTCTTAACAAAACGAATGAAAGATAGTAATATTCCAATGAATATAAACAAATAACCAAAGGGGATAAAAAAATAAAGATTCATGCAAAAAACCGTTACTATCTATTTCTGATTTACCAAATCGACTTATCAAAAACAATAGTCCTCCAATAAGCATTAATAAAAGGCTAACCATATTAAGTTGGGTCATCATTGAGTATGATACCAAAACAGTAAGATAGGATATATTTAAAGAAGTAGTCTGTTTTTCATAAGTACAACATTATTTAGTAAATAGCCTTAAATAGTATAGTGAAATCAAAAGCGAGGAAGATATGGGCGAACAATTTAAGTAAAGAAGCCTCTAAGGGTGGGACTTAAGTCCCGCCCTTAGAGGCTTCTTTACTTTATTTTTGTAAAAGTTTTTTATGACTCAGATCAATAAAAGTTGCGCCAATTGGAGCTGTTATGACAATAGCAAGAACGGCTACAGTCAGAATAAGACTTCCTGCTGGAACACCCATTGCGAGAGGAATAGAACCAATAGCGGCTTGTACCGTCGCTTTTGGTGTATAAGCACCTGCTGTGAAAATTTTTTCTTGTAGTGTTAGATCTGTACCAGCAACACTTAAGAACACTGCGATCATACGGAATATCAGTGAAATAATTATTAATAGAACGACCGCAAATCCGGCTTCACTAAGTGCAGTTATATCGGTAGCTGATCCTACTAGCACAAATAAGAAAATTTCTGCACCTAGCCAAATTTTTGAAAATTTATTATTGATACGTTTAGCTAAAAGAGGGTACAGTTTCAATAGGATTCCCCCTAAAGCCATCACACCTAAAAGACCTGAGAGAGGGAAAGTGCCTTCTAACTTATCTTCTAAAGCCACCATCAAAAAACAAACACTTAGGATTAATAAAACCTTGATGGTATCGCGAACATGAAAATATTTGAATAGTTTGACTAGTAAATAGCCCAAGCCGATCCCTAGTAGGAGTCCGAAAATAATTGATAATGGAACGGATAGAAGCGAAGTGATAGCAAAGCCGGTTCCTTGAAACATGCTCAAAAACGAGGTAAACAGTACAATCACAAAGACATCATCGACAGATGCTCCCGCTAAAATCATTTGGGGGATTCCTTTGGCTTTTCCATAACCACTTTCAATAAGCCCAATCATACGTGGAACCACAACTGCTGGGGAAACGGCCCCTAAGACAGTCCCTAAAATAGCTGCTTCTAAAGTAGAAATACCAAATAATAGCGGAGCCAATATCGTAACAGTTATTATTTCAAATGTAGCTGGTAAAAAGGTCAACAGAATAGCTGGGCGACCATTCTTTTTCAAATCACGAATATTCATTGTTAATCCTGCTCTGAATAAAATAACGATTAAGGCGATTTGTCTTATATCAGCTGATATTGTCAGTAATTTGGGGTCTAAAAGATTAAAACTATACGGACCTAAAATAATCCCTGTTAGAATGAGACCCAGTAACCCTGGCAAATGTAATCGAACAAAAAGTGAACTCAGTATAAATCCAATAATTAATATTAAAGCAAGACTTAAAAGCATTACCTATTCCACCTCCAATTAAACTAAAGTATAAACGTCTTACGTAGTTCGTTTACAACGTATAGTATGAGAATATTATACGTCTTTTTGCATAACAAGACAAATAAGTAACGAAACACCTTATTTAAAAGTTAAGGATAGATTATGCAAGAAAAAAGGATGAAAATTATTTTTTATATTTTACCTGCTATAAATTAAATAGAGCTTAAAACCGACTTGAATAAACAATAGTTAACTTTATTTGATAAACGGAAAGTAGCAAAGGGGGAAGCTGGATTTCTGTTATTCTAAACGGAAACTGATATACTACTTTACATAGTTAAAAGAGTTTAAATAGAAAGGAAGATAACAGACAATGAAATTAAGTGTATTAGATCAAGCACCTATTACTAGTGGAAATACAGCGGTAGAGGCTTTGGACAAAGCAGAAGAACTAGCAGTCCTAGCAGATGAGCTAGGGTATAGTCGCTTTTGGATGGCAGAGCATCACGGAACGAATGGATACGCAAGTTCGGCACCTGAGATTACAGTTGCGCATTTAGCAGCGAAAACAAAAAATATCCGTATCGGGACAGGTGGCATTATGATGATGCATTATTCACCTTTGAAAATGGCTGAGGTATTTAAAACATTGAGTGCATTTTCACCAGGTCGGATAGATTTTGGAGTAGGTAGAGCCCCAGGTGGAGATAGAAATGCGATGTATGCTTTATCAGAAGGACGTCAACCACTTTTAGACAATATGTATGAAAAATTAGATACTACGTTACAATTAATCAATGATGAAATTCCAGAGGATCGGTTATACAATAAAACTATTGCAACACCTTCGGGAATCAGCTTACCAGAAGCTTGGCTGTTAGGATCAAGCGGAAATAGTGCTTTAGAAGCGGCACGTATGGGAGTAGGTTATTCATTTGCTCAATTTTTTATGGGTGGAATGACAAAAGAAATAATAGATCAGTATAAAAATAATTTTGTACCATCAGCCTTCATGCAAAAACCAGAAATGAGTGTAGCTTATCTAGTTACAGTGGCGGAAACAAAAGAAGAAGCTGAATTTGAAGCATTACCACAAGATATAGCTAGATTATGGTTAGTGCAAGGCAAACCTAGCAACTTGTTAACGCCAGAAGAAGCCCTAAATTATCCACTAACTGAAATAGATAAGAGGATTATTAAAGACAATCGGAAGTTGCACCTTGTAGGGACGGCTGAAGAGGTTGCCAATCTTTTAAAAGAAGAACAAGAGTATTATGGATTCGATGAAGCAATGATATGCAGCATTCCACATTCTCAACAGAAACGACTAGATGTCTATCGTTTATTAGCAAAAGAGTTACTTTAAAAAAGCATGAAAAAGGCTGGAGCATCTTGCCCCAGCCTTTTTCACATATCTGGATTTTTATTCTAAGATAGGCTCCAAAAAAGAAACCTGACATCTATTTTATGAATGATATTCGATGGTCTGGGGCTATCTTACATACTTTCGTGAAGTGATTCGAGCCTAAACACTTTATATCCCACTCCATTTTTTAGAACAAAAATAACCAATTCTTTTAATCAAATAAGTTAAGTTGTTGAGGTCCTAATTGGTCAAAGGTTAGATTCAATAATTTTTGTAAATATTTAGCATTACTAGCAGCATGGCCGCCAGAATTATTGTTGAAAATAATGGCAACTTCTTTAGATTTATGCTCTAATGACCGAATGATAGGAATAAAACTAGCTAGTTCGGCTTCGCTATAATCATAAAAAGTTCTTTTTTCGCGCCAATTTGAATCAGTTGAATGTAACCATCCTTCATAATTGCGACCATGTAAACGAAAGAGAGTAAGTTCTTTATTAGTAGCCGCCGTAATCATGGGGATACTGTTTCCCGGAGTTTGAGGTTGATCGATAACGGCGTGACTGAATTGGTAATCCTTTAAAAAAGTTAGGGTAAGAGGTTGGTTTTCTTCGGTAAACCAACTAGCGTGACGAAATTCGACAGCTACCGGTAAATCACCCATCCAAGTTCTTATTTTCTTTAAGTACGTTAGATGCTCTTTTGTATAATGGAAGAAAGGTGGAAACTGAAATAAAAAAGCTTTTATTTTACCGGCTTCTATCATTGGCTTAAATGCGGCAACGTAAAGCTGGAACATAGCTTCTTGAGAAGGGAAGAAATCAATCCACTCTTTATGTTGGGTCATTGCTTGAAAAGCTTTAGGAATAAATTGAAAACTGTCAGGTGTTTTGTTTATCCAACTTAAAATATTTTTTTCAGATGGGATAGCATAAAAGCTCGTATCTAGTTCGACAAAAGGAAAATGAGAAGCGTAATCTTCCAATTTTCTAGTTCTACGAGTCATTAACAACTCATGATCGCTCCAACCCGTCAAACCGATTGTAATCATATCAAAAAGTACTCCTTTCTAATTAAGAGATTCTCTTTTAATTGTACCGTATTTATTGAAAAGAACAAAAAGCTTTATCTTTAATTGTAAATGTTTCCCGTGAAACATTTACAATTAAAGATAAAGACAGTAAACTATTCTTGGTAAGTTTTTAAACAAGTAATAAATCTGAAAAACAGATAAATTCAGCGTATAAAAAGAGATGAAATAAGTAAAAGTTAAAGATAAGAAGACCTTATCTGACTATCTTTCTGTGGTATACTGTTTTAGAATAGTTTTAGTTGAATGATGGAAAAGATAAATAGGTGCAACAGAGATAAAATGAGTGAATGAAAAAATTTAGGAATTAACAAAGGAGACGCTTATTGTGACTGAAAAAAAACCGTTTTATATTACGACCCCGATTTATTATCCGAGCGGAAAACTACACATAGGAAATGCTTATTCTACTATCGCCTGTGATGTAATGGCGCGCTATAAAAGAATGATTGGTTTTGATGTATTTTATTTGACCGGAAGTGATGAACATGGTCAAAAAATTGAAAATAAGGCAGAAGAATTAACGATTACACCACAACAATATGTGGATAAAATGGCTGATGATATGCAAAGCCTATGGAAGCTATTGGAAATTAGCAACGACAAGTTTATTCGGACGACAGATCCGGTTCACGAAAAGGTAGTAGCGGATATTTTTGAACGATTCTTAGCACAAGGAGATATTTACTTAGATGAGTATGAAGGCTGGTATTCTGTACCTGATGAAACCTTCTACACTGAGACACAGTTAGTTGATATTGAGCGCAATGTTGACGGAGAAATTATCAGTGGTAAATCACCAGATAGTGGGCACCCTGTGGAACTGATAAAAGAAGAATCATATTTCTTTAAGATGAGCAAATACGCTGATCGTTTATTGGATTATTACAATGCACATCCTGATTTTATTCAACCTGAGTCGCGTAAAAATGAGATGATCAATAATTTTATCAAACCAGGCTTAGAAGATCTAGCAGTATCTAGAACAACTTTTTCTTGGGGTATCAAAGTACCTAGCAATCCAAAACACGTTATTTATGTTTGGATTGATGCCTTGGCGAACTATATCACCGCTTTAGGATATGGTACAGATGACACAACGCTATTTGATAAATTTTGGCCAGCTGATGTGCATATGGTTGGAAAAGAGATCGTTCGGTTCCATACAATCTATTGGCCAATCATGTTGATGGCTTTAGATTTACCGTTACCTAAAAAAATATTTGGTCATGGTTGGTTATTGATGAAAGATGGGAAAATGTCAAAATCCAAAGGCAATGTTGTTTACCCAGAAATGTTAGTCGAACGCTATAGCTTAGATGCTTTGCGTTATTATCTAATGAGAGAAGTTTCATTTGGTAGTGATGGTGTATTTACACCAGAAGATTTTGTTTCAAGAGTAAATTATGATTTGGCAAATGATTTAGGAAATCTCTTAAATAGAACGGTTGCAATGATTAATAAATATTTTAATGGAAATATTCCAGCCTATACTGGTAATGTGACTGCTTTCGATGAGTCATTTAAACAAACAGCAGAGACCGTTATCGCTAACTATCAGACTGAAATGGAAAAAATGCAGTTTAGTAATGCATTAAGCAATATTTGGCTATTAATCTCTCGAGCTAACAAATATATTGACGAAACCGAGCCTTGGAAACTAGCCAAAAACGAAGAGGCAAAACAGGTTTTGGAAAGTATTATGGTTCATTTAGCCGAAAGCTTAAGGATTTCTGGTATTTTACTTCAACCATTCTTAACTCAAGCACCAAAAGAACTATTTAGACAATTAGGTATTGAAGATGAAACTGCAAAAAACTGGGAGACTATCAGTTTCGGACATTTCCCGCAAGAGTCTAAAGTCGTTGCAAAAGGAACGCCTATCTTCCCGCGTTTAGATATAGAAGAAGAAGTAGCCTATATTAAGCATCAAATGGATGGTGGCTCAACTGAAAGGGAAGACGAAGAAGTGATTCCAGCAGAATGGAATCCTACTGAAACACAATTAGTTTCTGTCAAAGAAAAACAAATTAAATATGAAGATTTTGATAAAGTAGAATTAAAAGTTGCTGAAGTGATAGATTGTGGCAAAGTAGAAGGCGCAGATAAACTATTGAAATTCCGTCTGGACGCTGGCGATGAAAATCACCGTCAAATTCTTTCTGGAATTGCTGAATGGTATCCTAATCCAGCAGATTTGATTGGTAAAAAAGTCATTATTGTGGCCAATTTAAAACCTCGTAAAATGCGTGGTGAAATCAGTCAAGGTATGATCTTATCTGCTGAAAAAGACGGCAAATTGCAAATTATTGAAGCGCCAAAAGAGGCACCAAATGGTTCTGAAGTAGCATGATTTTCAAATGAATGGATACCCTGCTGAAGAATTTTTGGCAGGGTATTGGATTAGAGATGAAAAAGTCAATAGAGAAAGGGATGGAGAATATGTTATTCGATACACACACCCATTTAAATGCAGAAGAATTTGATGAAGAAATACCAGAAACGATTCAACGTGCAAAAGAACACGATGTTTCTCGTATGGCGGTAGTTGGTTTTGACTCACTAACAATAAAAAAAACATTGGCTTTAAGCGAAACCTATCCAGAGATTTTTAGTATTATCGGTTGGCATCCAACTGAAAGCTATTTGTATACTGAAAAAATTGAAGAGCAGTTGTATCAGCAATTGCAATTACCTAAAGTAGTGGCTATGGGTGAAATGGGTTTAGATTATCACTGGGATACGTCTCCTAAAAAACAGCAACAAGATGTTTTTAGAAGACAACTTCAAATGGCAAAAGAATTAAACTTACCCGTTAGTATTCATATGCGCGATGCAATAGAAGATACGTATCAGATTCTAAAAGAAGAACACGTTGAAGATATTGGCGGTATCATGCATAGTTTCAGTGGAGATACGCAATGGATGGAACGTTTCTTGGATTTAGGCATGCATATTTCTTTAAGTGGGGTAGTGACCTTTAAAAATGCCCAAGAACCTAAGGATGTGGCTAAAAATGTTCCTTTTGATAAACTATTGATAGAAACAGATGCTCCTTACTTAGCCCCTGTTCCTTATAGAGGAAAACGGAATGAACCTGCTTATGTTAAGTATGTCGCAGAAAAAGTCGCAGAGTTAAGAGGCTGTACTTATGAAGAGGCAGCAGCTCAAACAATGAAGAATGCAAATAAATTGTTTAGGTTAGACAAATGGAAAAAATAAAAGAAATTATCGTCGTTGAAGGACGAGATGACACAAGAAGAATAAAGGAATCACTTGAGGCCGATACGATTGAAACAAACGGATCAGCCATTAATGGTGAAACGTTAAAGTTGATTGAAAAAGCACAAGCGACAAGGGGAGTAATCGTTTTTACTGACCCTGATTTTCCAGGAGAAAAAATTAGAAAGATTATTTCAAGAGCTGTACCGGGTGTGAAACACGCCTTCTTAACGATTGATGAGGCGAAGCCCAAACACAAAGGTAGTTTAGGCATTGAGCATGCTTCTCCAGAAGCTATCCGTAAAGCTTTATCAAAAAGCTATGCAGAAGTGTTAGAACAAGAATCACTAATCCCAAGGCAATTACTAATAGATGCCGGTCTCATTGCAGGAGAATTTGCACGGAAAAGACGAGAAAAATTGGGTGATCGATTGAATATTGGTTACACCAATGGAAAGCAACTTCAAAAAAGACTGCAAATGTTCCAAATCTCACCAGACGAAGTTATTCAAGCTATGCAACAGATTTTGGAGGAAGAAAATGACAACTAATAAAGATATTGCAACACCTATCAGAACGAAAGAAATATTAAAAAAACACGGATTTTCAGTAAAAAAAAGCTTGGGGCAAAACTTTATCATTGATTCAAATATCTTAACAAAGATTGTTCAAACTGCCGAACTAACGAAACAAACGAACGTCGTTGAGGTAGGACCTGGTATAGGAGCTTTAACGGAACACTTGGCACGCGCGAGCAAAGAAGTCATTGCTTTTGAAATCGATGATCGTCTGCTACCAGTATTGGATGATACGTTAAGTCCTTACGATAATGTGACCATTATAAATAAAGACGTTTTACAAGCAAATTTAAAAGAAATATTAGCAGAGAAAATCGACTTATCTGAACCCTTAATGGTTGTAGCTAACTTGCCATATTATATTACAACACCCATTATTATGTACTTTCTAGAATCAAACATTCGAATTGATACGTTAGTTATTATGATGCAAAAAGAAGTCGCAGAACGGGTTACATCAGCACCTGGTAGTAAAGCATATGGTTCGCTCTCAATTGCTGTTCAATATTATATGGCTGCAGAAATAGCTTTTATTGTGCCTAAAACAGTTTTTGTGCCACAGCCGAATGTCGATTCAGCGATTATTAAATTAACCCGTCGAGAAACACCGGCTGTTGAAGTGTTGAATGAAAAAATATTTTTTGAAGTAGTACGTGCTGCATTTGTTCAGCGAAGAAAAACGTTATGGAATAATCTTGCTGGTAGATACGGTAAAAATGAATCCGTAAAAGAAAAATTAATTGAAGCCTTAGAATATGCTGGAATAGATTCAAAACGACGAGGTGAAACCTTGAGTTTAACAGAATTTGGTAAATTAGCGGATGGGATTTATTTGAAATTATTAAAATAAAATGAAAAAACAATAAGATGGATTGCCGAAACTCTTTAAAACAAAGGAGTTTTGGCAATAGTTTTATTAGAGAGAAAACAGTTGATTCCTTCTTTCTCATATGGTATACTTGCAAACTTAATCTAAGTATGGTATAATATTCACTAGATGAGTGAGGTGAAACTGATGCCAATTACATTAGCCAGTATCAAAGAAAAACTAGATCTCAAGTTAGGGAAAAAAATTATGTTGACTGCACAAGTTGGTCGCAAAAGAAAAACAGAGCGTAAAGGTGTTTTGACTGAAACGTACCCTTCTGTTTTTGTTGTGGAATTAGATCAAGATGAAAATGCTTTTGAACGTGTTTCTTATAGTTATACAGATGTTTTGACCCAATCAGTAGAAATCCAATTTCTAGATGAAGAAAGTCTACAATATGCTTAATCGTAAGACCACGAGCTGAAAGACAAGCTCGTTTTTTTTTTTTCAAAAAAGAGGTTTCTAATAATTCCGTTAAAGTTGTTCATTCTTTATTTGCAAATCATTTTTTTTAAGCTAGTATGTTTAACAGACAAAAGACTTTTCAAAAATGAAAGGAGGTAAATGATGAATACAGAGGTAACAGAAAAAGCTCCTGCAAAAATTAATTTAACATTAGATGTATTATATAAGCGTGGAGATGGTTATCATGAACTCGAAATGGTTATGACCTCTGTTGATTTAGCAGATCACGTGACATTAAAAACGATTGAAGAAAATAGCATTATTATTCAATCTAATAATGGGTTTTTGCCTTTAGATCAAAGAAATCATGCCTACAAAGCAGCGCTGTTAATTAAAGAAAGATTTAATATTCAACTAGGCGTGGAGATGATGATTAAAAAAAATATTCCAATTGCCGCAGGATTAGGCGGCGGAAGTAGTGATGCCGCAGCAACTCTAAGAGGTTTAAATCAGTTGTGGAACTTAGGTTTGTCATTGGATGAATTAGCCATATTGGGTGCTGAAGTAGGTTCAGATGTGCCGTATTGTATTTATGGCGGTACGGCTTTCGCAAGCGGACGGGGTGAAAAGATAGAACAGTTGGATGCTGTTCCCCAGTGTTGGGTTGTCCTAGTTAAGCCTAAGAAAGGCATCTCGACAGGAACAGTCTTTAATGCATTATCTTATGATACACTCAAACATCCTGCTACTTATTCAATGATAGCAGCTATCAAGGAGCAAGATTATTTGAGGATGACAAAATTGATAGGCAACTCATTAGAAGAGACATCCATTATACGTCAACCTTCGATTGAAAAAATCAAAGAAAAAATGATATCATTTGGAGCAGATGCTGCTTTAATGAGTGGCAGCGGACCGACTATTTTTGCTCTTTGTCGTAAATACTCTAGAGCTCAAAGAGTTTACAACGGTTTGAAAGGTTTTTGTAATGAAGTCTACCTTGTGAGAACGTTAAAATAGAAATGACAAAGTGAGGCTAGGACATAAGTTCTAGCCTCGTTGTATGTCTAAATACGTACTCTAGGAATGGCATCAAAAAAGATATGCAACTGGAATAGACGAATCAGGATCGTTGGGGCACAGATTTCGAGCTCTTTCATGAAGTGAATCGGATGTGAACACTTTTTGCTCTACACCTATTTTTTTCTTGACGAATAATAGTAGTAATGATAAGCTACTGAAGAAATTCTCAAAAAGTAATCATTACGATTTGAGGGCATTAGAAACTAGAATTAAAATAATTAGAAGATGTAGGATTAGCTAGCATCTTTATTTATAACGTATTCATATTTTAAAATAAATACATGAAAGGAAGATGACGATGCATTACATTGAAGTTAAAGACTTATCCTTCTATTATGACGAAGAGCCGGTCTTGGAGAACATTTCTTTTACAGTTGATCCAGGCGAATTCGTTATGTTGACAGGTGAAAATGGTGCGGCTAAATCAACTTTACTTCTTAACGTATTAGGTTTATTAACACCAAATAAGGGGACAGTTTCTATCTCTCCAGTAAATGAAAGAAATGAAAAATTAAGTATTGGATATATTCCCCAGCAAGTTGCTTCGTTTAATGCGGGTTTTCCTAGTACGGTCTTGGAATTAGTGCGTTCTGGACGTTACCAAAGAGGCAAATGGTTTAAAAAACTAGATGCAGAAGACAAGGAGCATGTTGAACGCGCATTAAAATCAGTTGGTATGTGGGATATGAGATACAAAAAAATTGGGGAACTTTCAGGTGGGCAAAAGCAGCGTATTTCATTAGCTCGTATTTTTGCAACCGATCCGGATCTTTTTGTACTTGATGAACCGACGACTGGAATGGATATTGATTCACGTCGAGAATTTTACGAATTATTAAAACACAATAGTAAAGTTCATAGCAAAGGAATCTTAATGGTTACCCATGATCATGATGATATTAAACAGTATGCAGATCGTCATATTCAACTCGTTAGAAAGGAGGATTCACCGTGGAGATGTTTTTCTATGGATTCATGCAAAGAGCCTTCCAAGCTTCATTCTTAATTGCAGTCATTGCTCCAATTTTAGGATTGTTTTTAATTCTTAGACGGCAATCACTGATGGCTGATACATTATCACATATTTCTTTAGCAGGGATTGCATTGGGTTTGTTGCTAAATGTTAATCCAACATTCATGACGTTAATTGTTGTTGTTATAGCAGCTGTAGCAATAGATTATTTACGGATGCTCTACAAATCATATTCAGAAATTTCTATTGCTATTTTAATGTCAGCAGGAATGGCCGTTGCTTTAGTTCTGATGAGTTTAAACGAAGGTGGAACGAACACAAGTATCCAACAGTATTTATTTGGATCAATTGTGACCATCAACTTTGCGCAAGTACGCTTATTGCTCTTTCTTTTCATAATAGTTGTAGGACTATTCTTAGTCTTTCGTAAACCAATGTATGTTTTGACTTTTGATGAGGATACAGCCTTTACAGCGGGTTTACCAGTCAAGTTGATGTCAATTATCTTTAATGTGATTACGGGTGTCACGATTGCGGTTATTATGCCTATTGTGGGAGCTTTATTAGTCTCTGCGATCATTATATTGCCTGCAGCCATTGCCATGAGATTGAGCAAAAGTTTTAATTTAGTTATTTTAGCAGGCATTATCATTGGTCTTATTGGAATGCTTACTGGTCTAACTGCTTCATATCAATTCGGAACGCCACCAGGAGCAACGATTACATTGGTGTTTATTGTCATTTTTATTTTCACGACGATTATAAAAAAAGTTATCAATCAACTAAGATATAAGAAAAATCGACGAGTTTAATAGTTTTAAGAAAAGGGCGAATCCGAAAGTTCGCTTTTTTTTTATGAGAAAATAATAACAGAAACGAACATTTTTACTATATTTGACAAAAATGACTACCTTTTTTCGTTAAATATGATTATAATGAACACAACCATTTTAAAAAATAAAGTAAAAAGTACATTATGATGAGGTGAAAGAGTTGAAAGTAAAAAGAAGTGAACGGTTAATTGATATGACTCGTTATTTATTAGAAAAACCCCATAAGTTAGTTTCTTTAACTTATTTTGCAAATCGCTATGATTCGGCAAAATCCTCTATTAGTGAAGATTTATCTATTATTAAAAAGACGTTCAAAGATCGGGGTACAGGCACATTAGAAACAGTTCCTGGGGCAGCAGGAGGCGTACGTTATATTCCAGAGATAGCCAAAGAAGAAGCAAAAGAATTTATTGAAGATATGTGTGAACGTTTGTCAGAGGCGAACCGCTTATTGCCAGGAGGCTACGTTTATTTATCAGACTTATTAGGAGAACCACAAACGTTACGCCAAATCGGAAAAATTATTGCTTCTCAATACCTTCATGATTCAATCGATGCAGTTATGACAGTAGCTACAAAAGGAGTGCCAATTGCCCAGGCGGTTTCAAGTTATTTAAATGTCCCATTTGTAATGGTACGACGTGATTCTAAAATTACAGAAGGATCAACCGTAAGTATTAACTATGTTTCAGGATCTTCTGAACGGATAGAAAAAATGGAGTTATCTAAACGTAGTTTAAAAAGAGGGTCACGTGTCTTAATCGTGGACGATTTCATGAAAGGCGGCGGGACCGTCAATGGAATGAAGAGCCTGATTGACGAATTTGAAGCTCAATTAGTTGGGGTGACCGTTTTTGCAGAATCAACCTTTAGCGGAAACAGAATGATTGAAGATTACACATCATTGTTGTGTGTGGATGAAGTAGATATTCGCGATAAAACCATTCACGTGACTCCTGGAAATTATTTTAAACATAACGAGTCAAAATAATTAAGATACATTTAAATTGAAAATGATAAATACCATTAGAATAATTGTAATGGTGAAAACGTAGATTTGCGCCTGAAAATGCAAGTCTACGTTTATTTTTTTACTTAATTTATACCTTTACAAATTAGTAGTGAAGCGATGAGGTTTTAGAGAGTAAACTCATAGGATGTATTTGATAGTATCAGTAGGTCATCGTATCTTATCCACGAAAGGTAGATAAGCTTTAAAAAATTTCTTTTAAACTTGTCCATTTGAAGGATGAATAGCAACAAGCTTTACTAGCTTCTCAATGGTTTACTAAATGATAAAAATGCAACATTAATATTAATGTTGCTAGCCACTTTATTCTAATCGACTTCATGAAAAGTAGCATCACGATAGACACTTAGTAGATTTAGAGGGAACTTTTGTATAGATATAAGTACGACTGAATGGGTTCAAAAAAACGCTCTTTCTTGAAGAAAAAGAAAAGAGTGTCCATTTTTAGTTACGTGGATTGTAAGATTAAGCTATACAAATAAAAAAGCCATTCGTGATACACTCTAATTGTATTTCCAACCATAGAAAACAAGGAGTGATCACAAATGACCTATACCCATATTACCATGGATGAA
>Ga0163216_100686_pt1 | contig 40241 bp, 38 predicted proteins | sample SynspAceP_FD_167610 | JGI IMG/M metagenome (GOLD analysis project Ga0163216, IMG submission 167610) | Saline lake microbial communities from Ace Lake in Antarctica - Synechococcus sp. Ace-P (Illumina Assembly) | ecosystem: Environmental > Aquatic > Non-marine Saline and Alkaline > Saline ...
TGTCCGAAGACCCTCTTAAGCGGGAGGCGCATATTACGCTATCCGTTTACGTTGTCAAGAAAGTTTTTAAATTATTTTTTAAACTCTTTCTCTACAACCCGCTAATCACTTGACTCCGAAGAGTCTCAAACCACCTGCCGAAGCCTGTGTCGTGTCAGACGTTTATTGTCTGTCCCGAAGCGAGGAGGCGCATTATAGACAAGCCATCATCACTTGCAACACCTTTTTTCAAATAATCGTTTAAGTGCTTATTTAACCAGCAAAAGCAGCTGTTTTGCGTTTAAAAGCAGCAATTATAACGATGATTTTGCTAAGCTTTACGTTGGTAAAGCTATTTAATAGGAAGATTATATGTCGCTACGTAGTTATAAAGATATTAAACCAACAATAGGGCTTGGTTGTTATATTGATGAATCAGCCGTTATTGTCGGAGACGTGAAGTGTGGTGCTGATGTCAGTATATGGCCTTTAGTTGCTGCGCGAGGTGATGTTAACTATATCAAGATTGGTGCTCGTACTAATATTCAAGATGGTTCGGTTTTACATGTTAGTCGGGTCAGTGAGATAAACCCCAATGGTTTTCCTTTGATTGTTGGCGAAGATGTAACAGTAGGCCATAAGTGTATGTTGCATGGCTGTGTGTTAGGTGATCGCATATTAGTGGGCATGGGCGCGATCATTATGGATGGTGTGATCGTGCAAGACGATGTCTTTATAGGAGCAGGTAGCTTGGTCCCCCCTAATAAAGTACTGGAGTCTGGTTATCTCTATGTCGGCAACCCGGTAAAACAAGCTAGACCGCTTAAGGAAAGTGAATCGGCCTTTCTTAAACAGTCGGCCGTGAACTATGTAAAACTTAAAAACGAATATCTAGCAGAATCAGATAATCTGGTTGACGTTTAGCTGAATACTGCCATCTTTATCAAAGCTTTCTTGTTCTATCAGTGATTCAAGTCTTTCTTCTATATCAAACTGGTGGTCGCTATAAAACGCCAATAAGGTTTTTTCATCGCCACCAGCTAGATAGCAGTTAATGAGTAAACCCTGGTATAAGCCTTCTATTTTTAAACATTCTAAATGGGCGACATAAGCCGCCCCATCCAAAATCTGAATCGCTTGATTCATAATTGTTCTCTTAACGCTTGGATGACGGGTTCAACCAAAGGTCTAACACCTCGCCAAATAAAAAAACTTTCGGCCGCCTGCCCAACCAGCATTCCCAGACCATCAAATACATTTTTAACACCTAAGTTTGCAGCATGCTGCATAAATACCGTTGGTTTATCACCGTAGCTCATATCATAAACATACTTTGCTGCTGCAATCACCGATAGTTCAACAGCGGGTAATTCCCCGGTTAAACTGGCCGAGGTAGAATTTATGATCACATCAAAAGGAGGGGTGGCAGAATTCAATTCATTAAAACCACAGCCTGTTAATTTATCGTTAGGGATAAGTGACGCAAGTAAAACCGCTTTGGATGCCGTTCGGTTAGCCACCATCAAGATAGCGGGTTGCTGAGCCATCAAGGGTTGCAACACCCCTCGCGCCGCGCCGCCCGCGCCTAAAACCAGAATTCGTTTGTTCTTAAGTGGAATAGATAAACGCAGTAAATCTTGAACGAGACCTGGGCCATCGGTGTTATCACCAAAGATACTGCCATCTTCACATTTTTGCAGGGTATTAACCGCCCCTGAAATAGTGGCCCTGTCAGATCGATTACTAGCAAATTCAAAAGCGGCCAATTTAAAGGGTGCGGTTATATTGGCGCCCTTCCCACCATCAGCAAAAAACTGAGCAATAGCGGAGTCAAAACCATTAATAGCGGGTTCTACTCTGGTATATTCGAGGCTTTGTTTGGTTTGAGTGGCGAACAAACTATGAATTAGTGGCGACTTACTCTGACTGATTGGCTTACCAAAAACGGCGTAGTGATCCATGAATATCTTGTTAGGTCTTTGTTATGTATAGCAAGGTTAACTGATTTAGTAAGAAGACTAAACCAAGTGGCAAAAGAAACTAAGGCAGATACTCAACATTATGACGTATAACTACGCCATAATGTGAAAGCAGTTATTTATTTAAAATGTATAGCCCAGCATCGCTGAGACAACCCAAGGATTTATATCAACGTCAACCTTACCTGTTGTTGCAAGTACGTCAAAATTTGCCTCAGTAGCGATATCGATGTAACGCACAGAAGCATTAAGCAACCAACTGTCCTGCAACTGATAGTCAAATCCTGCTTGTAGGGCCAGGCCAAAAGAGTTGTCCAATTTCAAATTGGAAAAAGACTGAGCCTGCCTATCTGAGGTGAATTTCTCATCAAAAAACGCAGTGTAATTTACACCGGCTCCAATATATGGTTGCCAAGCATTATTGGTATTGAAGTAATACAGTACACTGACTGTTGGTGGCAGTTGTTTAGCGTTGGCTAATTTACCATCTCCCAGTCCTAACGCATTATCAGTGGTATGAGTTAGCTTGATATCATGAGAAAACGGCGTTGCAGCCAATACCTCAATGGCCAAACTTGAATCCAACATATAAACAAAATTTAAACCTAATTGAGTATTATTATTGACTTGAGCCGCCATGCCCACATTCCCGACGCCCTCTACAACAACACTTCCACTATCGTCATTAGGAGCAACTGTGGTCAAGCCACCTCGAACAATAATGTCTCCAGACTCATGGGCCCATGCTCCACCAGCAGTAACAAGACCAGCTAATAATATCGTTTTTGTAACACTACTAAATTTTTTCATTTTTCCACTCCGTTAAGTTAATAACGGCAGTGTAAAGTGATCAAAGAGCAATACCTTGATCTGGCTCAAGTTCTGTTTCCAATGCTAGAAATATATACACGTTTAAACAAACACCTACTTTAACTTCCAAACAGTCTAGGACAAATTTAAACCAGCGACTTATTCAAGCCAAGTACGAGGATGCAGATATTCTTTATACAATATTTCTTCTTGGCTACCGACTTCTGGCTGATAATCGTATTGCCATCTAGCCAAAGGTGGCATAGACATTAATATTGATTCGGTGCGTCCGCCACTTTGTAAACCAAATAAGGTGCCGCGATCATAAACAAGATTAAATTCTACATAACGCCCTCGGCGGTATAATTGAAAATCTCGTTCTGCTGGCGTGAATGACAATCCTTTGCGTTTCTCAACAATCGGAATATAAGCATCAAGAAAGCCGTCCCCCACTGCTTGCATAAATTTAAATGAGCGCTCAAATCCCCATTCATTGAGATCATCAAAAAACAGACCACCTACACCGCGAGTTTCATTGCGATGCTTTAAATAGAAGTAATCGTCGCACCACTTTTTATACTTCGGATAGACCTCAGTTCCAAAAGGCTCACAGAGCTTATGAGCCACTTTATGCCAATGCACAACATCTTCTTGTATAGGATAAAACGGTGTTAGGTCAAAGCCGCCACCGAACCACCAAACAGGTTCTTCACCTTCTTTTTCAGCAATAAAAAATCTCACATTAGCGTGTGATGTAGGAATTTTAGGATTATGAGGATGAATAACCAATGAAACGCCAACGGCTTGAAAACTACGACCCGCTAATTCTGGGCGAGCAGCTGTTGCAGAGGGCGGTAACATACCGCCAAAAACATGGGAGAAATTAACCCCACCCTGTTCAATAACAGTACCACCGGTGAGCACGCGGGTGCGACCACCACCACCTTGCTCACGTTGCCAATTGTCCTCTTTAAACTCACCTTTTCCATCGGCTAACTCAAGAGTTTGGCAAATATTGTCTTGTAACTTTAATAAGTAACGCTTTACTTTTTCTAATTCAATTATTGGTTTATCGCTCATTATTTAATTGTCTCTTATTACCTTGCCACTGATACCGTGACGGATCATGCTAGGTAATAACGACTCACCTAGTTTACCTGAAATTAATGTTACCTGATTGCCAAACTGAACAAGGACCTCTTGAGTGGTTTTTGCCGCTGGCATACCAGAGAGATTAGCACTGGTTGATACCAATGGTTTTTGGAATAGTTCACATAATGCTTTTACTACAGGATGATTTGAGACCCGCACGGCGATTAAATCTGACCCGCCAGTTAGCCAATGGTGTGCAAGACTTGAAGCGGGTAAAAGCCAAGTATTAGGCCCAGGCCAACTGGCAAATATATCAATCCGAATTTTTTCTGCTATGGCTGTATCATCCACATAAGGCAATATTTGCCCATAATTAGCGGCGACTAATATCAAACCTTTTGACAGGGGCCGTTGTTTTAAAGCGAGCAAACTCATAACCGCACTTTCATTATCAGGGTCACAACCAAGACCAAACACAGCTTCTGTTGGGTAGGCAAATATAAGCCCTTGTGAAAACTGTTTTTGCAGCGATTGTGCGTCCTGAATTTCTAACATGATTTTAACTAACTAAAAATTAATGAGCAAAAGTGTAAAGCACTGCTCTCACTCAATAAAGTAAATTATCAATAGTATTATTTATCTTGCTTGTAGCCACACAAACGCTGAGGACATTGCAATACCATGCCATGGACCGACTTTTTCTCAAGCATGATTGGCCATTCACATGTAGGACAGGGCATTTCTATTGGTTGAAAGTTGACGACATATTTACATTTTGGATAGTTATCACAAGGATAGAATTGTTTGCCAAATTTATTGGCGCGCTTAATTAGATGACCGGATTTGCAGCTTGGGCAACTTACCTTGATCTCATCTTCTTTGCTATGTGACTCGGTTGATGACTCAATATAGGTACATTCGGGGAAATTACTGCAGCCGATGAAAAGGCCAAAACGCCCTTTTTTAATCACTAGATTGGCACTGCAGTCGGGGCAAGAAGACCCCTCTATGACTTTAACGTCAGCAGTTTCGTATTCATGCAATGGTTTAGAAAAATCACATTGGGGATATTGGCTACAACCAATAAAAGCCCCGGACTTGCCGTGTTTAATCTTCAGTGTAGATTGACACTTTGGGCATAGGCCTGTGACTTGTTGCAAAGCGTGTTCATTAGCTTTAAACAATGAGTGATCGATTTTAGACACTAATAATCACCCATTGAAGTATTCACACTTAAAACTAGTGTAAGGGGCCTTCCGGCTCCTCGAACAACAAGTCTTCCATTTGTGCATAAGCATTTTCTTTTCCGGGTACATTAAATAACACCATTAATACTACCCATTTCATGTCCTCAAGGCAGAATTCTTTTGAATCGATTTCCATTACTCGATCAATGACCATTTCACGAGTAGAAGAATCAAGAACATTAATTTGCTCTAAAAACATCAAAAATCCACGACATTCAACATCAAGACGCATTGCTTCATCATGTGTGTAAATACGGGTGGAATAAGTTGCCGTACCCTTAACAAGATAGGGATTGATGTCCGTTTCTTGCAAAGCAGCTAACTTTTCTAACCAAGACAGAGCCTTGTAAATTTCATCATGGTGAAAACCCGCGCGGATAAGCTCATCGGTAAGCTCATCTTGGTCGACACGAATTTCAGTTTCACTGTGAATGAAGTTTTCAAATAGATACATGAGGATATCGAACATATTATTTTTCCCTCAATTTGATGTAGCCGCCAGAAACAGCAACCACTAAACCACGCAACTCATATTCTAATAATTGTGACATAACCTCTGACGCTGGCATGCCGCTGCGCTCGACCACTATATCTAGTGGTGTGGCTTCAAAATCTACACTATCTAACAAACGGTCTGTTGCCAAGCTTTGAGTGCACTTTTTTTGTGTTTTATTTTCATTTGTAACAATAGTGTTAAATTCAAGTCCGCTAAACTCCTCATTGATATCGGCAAGTTCGGTCACTAACTTTGCTCCCTGTTGAATTAAATAGTGACAGCCCTTAGACAGTGGGTTATTTATATTACCAGGAATAGCAAAAACGTCTCGATTTTGCTCAGTCGCATAACGTGCAGTGATCAGTGACCCACTTTTTAGAGCAGCTTCTACCACCAAAGTTCCCAAGGATAGTCCACTTATAATACGATTGCGTCTTGGAAAGTTTTCTGGCCTCGCTGGCGTTAAAGGCGCAAATTCAGATAATATTACACCACCTGCTACCAAAATATTGTCAGCTAGTTGTTGATGCCGCTTAGGATAAATAGTATCAATACCGGTGCCTAATACAGCTATAGTGATTCCCTGTGCAGCTAATGCTCCTTGGTGAGAAAAACCATCTATTCCTAGAGCAAGACCGCTGGTAATAGTCCATCCAGCAGCGCTTAATTGTTGTGCAAATGACTTGGCATTAGCTTTACCATTCAAACTAGGATTGCGACTTCCTACCATGGCGATTTGTAAGTTTGATAGCTTTTGAGGCTCTCCATAGCCAAATAACACTAGCGGTGGGCTAGAAATCTCTTTTAACAGGGCGGGATAACGTGGGTCTTCATAATGCAATATAAAACTATTTTTGTTATCGCGAAGCCAATTTAAACTGCGCTGAATGCTCTCAGCGTCAGGGTGTTGAATACATTCAACTTGCTTGGAGTTTAGACCTGCTTGCAGTAACTCGGCCTGTCCCATACACAGCAGATCATGTGCTTGGCAAGCCAACTTTTGGCTTAGTTTAGTTAAGCTTGCTACACCAAATCTAGGGATAGAAGATAGGTGTAGCCATTGTATAAGTGTTTCTTGATTCGGTATTTCAACATCCTGTCGCATACGTCTTCCTTCATCAATCAAGGTCGCGCAACAATTGCTCCTCTACTTATTACTTTAGATGACCTTGTGATAAGTGCATAACTTGCCTTCTCAAAAACTTTGAAAACAACTATTTCACCAATTTTTAATGCGGGCTGAATAATATCGCTATCGAGTATGAAGGCATTCGCCAAAGGATTGTTTTCACCTTTATATTTAGGCGTAACATCATCGATAATATTAGGGCCTTGAGCATAAATACCCATCACCATTCCAGCTGAGACTTGATCGCTGCCCAAATCCACAATAACCACGTTGTATTTACCTAGAAGTCGATGTTGTTCTAAATCATCAATAATAAAACCGCGCTGATCTGTGGCCCCACTCAGGGTAATGCTAGTAGGCTCGTTATCTTCTTGTGGAACTAAACGGTCGCCTCGTTGCACCTCATAATTAGCATCTTCTATTTTGATTAATTTTTGATTGTCTAAATCCGCATCTACTGCTTCAGCATTAGCAACGTGCCTAACCTGTAAGCCAATAAAGTTACCTGCCATATCATAAATTTCGTTCTGTTTATGCAAGACATTAAATTTAGTCTGATATGAGCGTGAAGTTTTACTCAAGGCAATATTATTACTGGCAAAGAGCACGGAACCGTCTTGGTTTCCCAAAATATAGGGATGACGGTCGTACTCTACTTGCTGCATTATTTGATCGTTTTCTATAAAGGGTCTAATTGTCGACCATGGCAAAGCCGGAATGGGTTCGGCCAGTTTGACTAATTTAGTGCCTTCTGGTGATATTTTTATTTCCGCTTTAGGTGGCTGACGAACCAGCTCGATAACGGTCTCGCCTTGTGCATTCTGCCGCAAACTGAGTTCATCGCCAGGATAAATAAGGTGGGGGTTTTTAATATAAGTATTGGTACGCCATAACTCAGGCCACAACCAAGGTTTATCTAAATACATTTTGGAAATATCCCACAGGGTATCACCTTTTTGTACGACGTATTTTTGGGGTGCATCCTGTTTAATATTAATGACATCGGCCCAACATAAGGTGGGGAGTAACATTAACACCGTAAAGAATCTCAGTAACTTTTTGCTCATCATTGTCTAAGCCTTGCCGCTTGCACTATTATGTTTTGGATCCATTTAGGCTAGAATAGCCCAAAGTAGCCGTTGTTAAATAGTCAATTCTATTTGCACGTATAGTTAACAATACATGCTTTGCAGGTATTTGATCCATATTTTACGTAAAATATGGCTAGTTATTGAAACATGTTCCGCAAATATTAGGCGGACCCTTAATAGATGAAAGCACTATGGCGATATTAGAAGTATTACGTTTTCCTGATGAACGCTTGCGCACCGTTGCAAGCCCAGTAAGCAAAGTAGACAAGACAATCCTTAAATTGATAGACGACATGTTAGAGACCATGTTGGATGAAAAAGGAATTGGGTTGGCTGCTACCCAAGTGGACATACATCAGCAGGTTGTGGTGATTGATGTGTCTGAAAAACAAGATGAGCCTTTAATTTTAATTAATCCGATCATTACTCACAAAGATGGTGTAACCATTAGTGAAGAAGGTTGCTTGTCTGTGCCAAATAACTACGCGAAAGTTGAACGAGCTGAAAACATTACCGTTAAAGCCTTAAATAAGGAGGGTAAAGAATTTAGTTTGGATACAAGTGGTTTATTAGCGATTTGTATTCAGCATGAGCTTGACCACCTTAAAGGTAAGTTATTTGTTGATTACCTTTCTCCACTAAAACGCCAACGCATTAAGACTAAACTAGAAAAAGAAGCACGTTTAGAAGCAAGAGGCTAGGAGCTGCATTGAATACTCCGTTAAAAATTGTATTTGCTGGCACACCAGAATTTGCCGCCATTCATCTCCAGGCTTTAATCAATTCACACCATGAGATAATTGCCGTATACAGTCAACCAGATAGACCTGCGGGAAGAGGCAATAAACTACAAGCCAGTGCAGTAAAACAATTAGCGCTAATTCATAATATCCCCGTTTACCAACCTGAGTCATTAAAAGATAGTCTTGCGCAAGAACAACTCAGTGCACTCGACGCTGACATTATGATTGTGGTCGCTTACGGCTTACTATTACCAACTAAGGTATTAAACACGCCTAAATTGGGTTGCTTAAATGTGCACGGCTCTCTATTACCTCGTTGGCGCGGGGCGGCACCTATTCAACGAGCCATTTGGGCAGGAGACCAAGAAACGGGTATCACCATTATGCAAATGGACGAAGGTTTAGATACTGGTCCTATGTTGCTCAAAAATAGGGTGGCCATTGAAGCAAAAGAAACGAGTGAGTCCTTGTATCTCAAATTATCGTTGAATGGCCCCCAAGTCTTATTAGATTGCTTAGCGCAGATTCACCAGCTGCCACAGGAAATTCAAGACAACACGTTGGCCAACTACGCCAAAAAACTCAGTAAAGAAGAAGCCAAAATTGATTGGCATACTGATGCTGAGCAGCTAGAAAGAAATTGCAGAGCATTTAATCCGTGGCCTATCAGTTATTTTGAGTTAGCGGGATTAAACATAAAAGTGTGGGAATGTGATGTAGTGGCAAACATTACAAACAGTAAGCATAAAATCAGTGAAATAGTGGCAATCAATAAACAAGGTATTGTCATTCAAACCGGTAAAGATTGTTTATGTTTGCGTAAACTTCAACTGCCGGGTAAAAAGCCAATGTCTGCTAGCGATATCCTCAATGGTCGAAGTGACTTATTCACTTTTGGCACAACCATAGTCTGATGGCGGCATGAAACAAAATCAATCAAAAACCTTAGTACGAAACCTTCGAGCCGATGCTACTACGGTACTTTTTCAAATACTTGAGCAAGGAAAAAGCGCTAGGGAATGTTTACCCGCCATGCAGCTTTTACACAAAGACCAAGATAAGGCGTGGTTACAAGAAATGGTTTTTGGGGTGCTAAGGCAATTACCCTTGCTACAATACTGGTTGCGTCATTTGCTCGAAACGCCTCTCAAAAACAAATTCAAAATAACTGAACATCTCATTTTACTCGGATTTTACCAATTGGCCTTCAGTCGCGTAAGTCAGCATGCGGCGGTATCTGAAACCGTCAATGCCTGCCACCCCTTGCGTGTCGAAGCCATGCGTGGCTTGGTTAACGGCATATTGAGAAATTTTATTCGCAATGATACAAGCAACAATAAACCAGATGACGAGCAGATTAATTCCGGTCTTCCTAAGTGGTTATATAAAAAGTTAGCTCTGGCTTATCCAGAGAATTTTTTGAGCCTCCTCGCGCAAATTGAATCTAAAGCGCCAATTTGGTTGCGAGTAAATCGCAAGCAAATTGCAGCAGAAGTTTTTCAGCAGAAATTGCAGGACCATGCCATTGAGTTTAGTTTGTCATCCCACCATCCCGATGCCATTATTTTAACCAAAAGTATGGATATAACCCAACTGCCTGGCTTCGAACAGGGTTGGTTTGCGGTACAGGACGGAGCAGCACAATTGGCCGCCACATATTTAGCGCCGCAGGAAAATGAAAAAATTCTGGATTGCTGCGCTGCGCCAGGCGGTAAGACAGGACACTTACTTGAGGTCGCAAATAATTTAGAGCTAACGGCCTTAGAAATTGATCAGCAAAGAGCGAATAAAATTACCGAGAATTTACAGAGACTAGGCCATCAAGCAAACTTATTAATTGGCGATGCCAGTCAACCGCAAGCTTGGTGGGATGGTCAGCAGTTTGACCGTATACTGCTAGATGCACCTTGTTCGGCCACCGGCATCATTAGACGCCATCCAGATATTAAATGGCTGCGCAAAGCCACTGATATTCAATCTCTGGTTGCTATTCAACAAGCTATCTTGGATGCTCTGTGGCCATTACTTAAAATTAATGGCAGCTTACTCTATGCCACGTGCTCAATATTACCTGAAGAAAACTATCAACAAATTGAGCACTTTTTATTACGCACACCCAGTGCAAAATTAGACCCTCATTTTCAACACGACAAGCACCACCCTGGCCGACAGATACTGCCCGGCGAACAACAAATGGACGGTTTCTATTATTGTAGACTGATAAAGTCAGGCGAAAACAATGCCTAAATTCCAACACGTTAGATTCGGAACACTATGAAAATCATTATTCTTGGCGCAGGACAAGTTGGGGCGACTCTGGCCGAAAATCTAGTCGGAGAGAAAAACGAGATCACCGTAATCGATTCGGATGCCGACACACTAAGAAACTTGCAAGACAGGCTTGATTTGCAAGTTGTACATGGTGTGGGTTCTCATCCTGATGTATTGAAAAAAGCTGGGGCCGAAGACGCTGACATGTTAATTGCAGTGACCAACAGTGACGAAAGCAACATGATGGCTTGTCAAGTCGCTTACACCCTTTTCAAAACCCCGACTAAAATTGCCCGAGTACGTTCAGAACAATACATTATTTACCAAGAGCAGTTATTCAAACACCAAGACATACCCGTCGATCATCTCATCGCACCGGAACAATTAGTGACTAAAGCCATTAAACGCCTTATCGACTATCCAGGCGCACTGCAAGTCGTTGAATTTTCTGATGGTAGAGCGAGCTTAGTGGCGGTAAAAGCCTATTATGGTGGTTTATTAGTAGGTCATGCTCTTTCGACCTTAAAAAAACACATACCTAATGTTGATACTCGGGTAGCGGCTATATATCGTCGTGGTAGACCCATTCGTCCTTTGGGCACAACGATTATCGAAGCGGATGATGAAGTGTTTTTTATCGCAGCGACCAAACATATCCGTACGGTAATGAGCGAATTACAAAAATTGGAGTCAAGTTATAAACGCATAATGATAGCCGGTGGTGGCCTAATCGGCGCGGGTTTAGCTAAATTACTTGAACACAATCACAATGTTAAACTGATTGAATTCAATCAGGAACGGGCCAAGTACCTGTCAGCTCATTTGGATAAAACCATTGTTTTTTGTGGTGACGCCTCTGACCATGAATTATTAACCGAAGAAAATGTTCAGCAGGTTGATGCCTTTATCGCGGTGACCAATGACGATGAAGCTAATATAATGTCTGCTATGTTGGCAAAGCGACTGGGTGCGCAAAAAGCCATGGTGCTTATTCAACGTGGAGCCTATGTCGATTTAGTCCAAGGCGGAGAGATCGACATAGCCTTTTCTCCTCAGCAAGCGACTATTTCGGCCTTACTTACGCATATTAGACGGGGTGATATCGTTAATGTGTATTCATTGCGCCGCGGCGCTGCCGAAGCGATTGAAGCTATAGCTCATGGAGATGAAAAAACCTCAAAAGTCGTGGGCCGAGAAATTAGAGAAATCAAACTACCACCAGGCACCACTATTGGTGCAGTGGTGAGGCATGAAGAAGTTATCATCGCTCATAGCACGACCAAAATTCAAGCTAATGACCACGTTATTCTCTTTTTGGTTGATAAGAAATTTATCGGAGATGTTGAAAAGCTGTTTCAACCAAGTGCTTTTTTCTTCGGTTAATAAACTAACGAAGCTCTACTCTATAAATAGTCGAGCTTAGCTGCGCCAAAATGTGGGCGAAAACAAAACAAGTAATGAAAAGACTTCTAAGCGGCCAAATAGCATCGCCAATACCAATAACCATTTGCCACTATCACTGACATCAGCGTAGGTTCCAGCAACAGAGCCTAAGCCGGGACCGAGGTTATTAAGAGTTGCAGCTGTGGCTGTAAAAGCTGAGACATCATCCATTCCCGTACCAATTAAGCACACCATAATAATGACAAAAATCATGGCATAGGCAGAGAAAAATCCCCATACAGCTTCTACCACCCGGTCAGGTAGCGCCCTACCCCCTACTTTTACAGAGTAGATTGCTTTGGGGTGTATCAATCTGTTCACTTCTCTTTTGCCTTGCAGATACAGTAGAAAGACTCTTATTACCTTTAAACCGCCGCCCGTTGAACCTGCACAACCGCCTATAAAACTGGAAAATATCAACATGATAGGTAGAAAAGCCGGCCAATGAGCAAAATCGGTGGTAGCAAATCCCGCCGTGGTACTCATAGAAACTGACTGAAGTAAGGCCTGATCTAGGGCTATGCCAGCATCTTCAAACCATGAATATTCAATAAGTGTGACAAAACAGATCATTACAAGAGCGATCTGTAGGATAAAAAATACCCGCAATTCAGGATCGTATAAATACCCTTTGAGTGTTCGACCGTTTACTGCCGCATAGTGCAAAGCAAAATTTAACGCAGCTATCCATAAGAACACCACACAAACAATGTTGACAAAAACGCTATCAAATTGACCTAAGCTTGCGTCATACGTTGAAAAGCCACCAATAGCCACGGTAGAAAAAGAATGACAAATTGCATCAAACCAGCTCATTCCCGCCAGCCAATAGGCGATTGAGCAAGCTACGGTTATAGAAAAATAAATGTACCAAAGATGTTTGGCCGTATCGGCAATTCTCGGCGTCATTTTTGAATCTTTAACTGGGCCGGGTGTTTCTGCTCGGTATAATTGCATGCCACCCACCCCTAAGAGCGGCAATATAGCAACGGCTAATACGATAATCCCCATGCCGCCAAACCATTGTAATTGTTGGCGATAAAATTGTACCGCCTTGGGTAGGTAATCAATACCTTCTATCACAGTAGCACCGGTAGTCGTCAAGCCGGAAAATGCCTCAAAAAACGCGTCAGTTGCACTCATTTCTGGTTGTTCAAGCAACAAAAACGGTATCGCCCCAAAACTGGCTAATACTGTCCAAAACAATACGACAATTAAAAACCCTTCTTTCGCTCTAAGATCTTTGCGGAATCGGCGATTCGGATACCAGATTAATAGTCCTGTGATTAGACACAAAACAAAGGCCATAATAAAAGGTAGGCCACTACCATCTTGAAAAATTAATGAAACAATAGCGGGAGGGATCATAGTGACACTAAAAAGTGCGACTAATAGTCCCAGAATTCTGACGATAGTGCGGTATTGCATAGTTTAAATTGAACTCACAGCTGAATCTCGATGTTATTCACAAACAAGTTGTTAGAGTTTATTGCTAAAGCAGTCGTAAATCATTGATTTATTCATCTTATTAATAAATATATTAGTTTGTACACATTAGCAGAAACACAAATCCATTTTATCGACAATACGCTGCTGACTGAGAATCATACAACTAAGCGCCTTGTTTGCAATTTTGTAAATAGTTTGAAACAAATTATCAGTAGCAAAATCGCACATTTCACTGCGCTTTACTTTCAGCTGATAAGTTAACTGGATACACTGCGCCGACCTAATTGGAGAAATTTTTAATGAAAAATCTGTTTCAAGGACTACTGTACACCTTGTTACTGTGTTCGTTTACGAGCAAGGCAGTAACAAAAACTGAAGACATTCAACAGTTTACTCTGAAGAATGGGATGAAAATTATCGTACTCGAAGATCAGTCAATTCCCAACGCCAATATGTACCTATTTTGGCGTGTTGGCTCACGTAATGAATATCCTGGTATTACGGGACTTTCGCACTTTTTTGAACACATGATGTTTAATGGTGCCAAAAAATATGGTCCAAAGAAATTTGACCAAGCAATGGAAGCCGCAGGCGGTGCCAACAATGCTTATACAACAGAGAATTCTACTGTTTATACCGACTGGTTTCCCACTGAGTCAATGGAATTAATGTTTGATTTAGAAGCAGACCGAATTCAAAATTTAAGTATTACTCCTGAGGTTCTTGAAAGTGAAAGAGGTGTGGTTACCTCTGAACGCTCTACCGGCTTAGAAAATTCTAACTTTCGCATGTTGAGTGAACAAGTTAAGGCGACGGCTTTTAGAGCCCACCCTTATAGTTGGTCAGTTATTGGTCATGAATCCGATATCGCCAATTGGAAACTACAGGATTTAGTCGACTATCATAGAATTTACTACGCACCTAACAACGCAACTGTTGTTATCGTAGGTGCCGTTAATGTGGATGAAGTCAAAAGACTCGCCACACAATATTTTGAACCTATACCAGCACAAGCACCACCGCGAGAGGTTCATACAGTAGAACCTGAGCAAACCGGGGAACGCAGGGTTTACGTTAAAAAAGCCTCTGTTTCTACCCCCAATGTTTTATTTGCTTACCATGTGCCCAAAACCCAAAGTGCTGACTACTATGCCCTATCTATCTTAAGTGACATTTTAAGCAATGGTAACAGCTCAAGATTGAATAAAGCTCTGGTATACGATAATAAGACCGCAAGCGAAGTATTTACTTACTTACCTTTATCCATTGACCCTAATCTATTCTATGTCAGTGCAGTAGCCGCACCGGGAGTGTCCAGTGCTGAGTTAGAACAGGCCATCATTACACAATTAAATGATGTTATGACTAAGGGAGTCTCCGAGCAAGAATTACAAAAAGTAAAAAATCAAGCCTTAGTAGATTTTTACCGCGAAATGTCAACTATCAATGGCAAGGCCAATACCATCGGTAGTTATGACTTCTACTTTGGTAGTTATAAAGCGCTTTTTGAGGTGCCAACACAATTATCAAAAGTAACCCTAAGCGATATACAAAGGGTTGCCGCAAAATACTTAAGAAAAGCCAACCGCACGACAGGCGTTCTAGCCTCACAGGAAGATAGCAATGAATATGATCTTTAAATCTGCTCTACTTGCAACGATTGCCCAATTTAGTGCAACAGCATTTTCGGTAGAATTTACCCTACCTCACTATGAAAAAGTACGTTTAGAAAACGGCTTAAATATCTATCTGATGGAACAACATGAAGTGCCGCTTATAGATGTCATGCTGGTGGTAAAAGCGGGCGCCACATTTGATACCATTCCTGGTTTAGCTAAAACGACAGCAGAGAATCTGTTACTCGGTACAAAAAACTTGAGTCGTGCTGAGTTTGAACAAAATGTTGAATTTGTTGGTACAAGAATCGATTCTGGAGCAGATATGGAGTCATCTTTTATTAGCGCATCAATGGCTAATAAAGACCACAAACTTATTTTGCCAATGTTGCGCGATATATTGCTAGAGCCTAGGTTTGACGACAAAGAATTTGCAGCACAAAAAGAAAGATTAATCGCAGATTTAGAACGAAAAAAAGAAAGTCCTAGAGCAAACATTGGCAGTTATTTTAATGCACTTTTGTTTGATAAACACCCTTATGCCAATGATGTAGATGGCAATTCACAGTCTCTTGCGAGCATGGAATTAGCCAATATCAAACAATTTCACAAGGCTTGGTATACACCAGATAACAGCGCAATCATTATTGCGGGCGACTTTAAAAGTAGCGAAATGCTTAATTTACTAAAAAGTTTATTTGGTCAATGGCAAGGTTCCAGCAAAGACCTTGCACCAACGATTACTCTGCCTATACCCACTCATTCAAAAGTATTGTTAGTTAACAAGGGTGATGCCACTGAAAGTACTTTTATTATCGGAGGTCCAGGTATTGCACGGGACAATACGGATTTTGTCGCTATATCTGTTATCAATACCGTATTAGGTGGTCGATTCACGAGTTGGCTAAACGATGAATTGCGGGTTAATAGTGGTTTAACTTATGGTGCTCGGAGCCGGTTTGACACAAAAAAACAGGGGGGAAGCTTTATTATTTCAACCTTTACCAAAACTGAAACGACTCAACAAGCAATTGATTTAGCCTTAAAAACCTACGCTAGATTATGGGAAAAAGGTGTAGATGCTGAAACCTTGGAATCAGCAAAAGCGTATGTGAAAGGCCAATTTCCGCCGCGCTATGAAACATCAAGTGACTTAGCCTATCTATTAGCAGATATGTTTATCTATAACTTTGATGAGCAATATATTAATACCTTTTCTGAGCAAGTGAATCTGCTTACAACAGAACGAAGTAAAGAAATAATTGCTAAATATTTTCCAAAGGACAAACTACAATTTGTGGTAATTGGACAGGCAGAAACCCTAAAAACACAATTACAGTCATATGGGAAAATTATCGAGACTGACATTAAGTTCGATAGTTTTTCGCTATAAATATAAAAATGAGAAAAAGGTCACTGTCATAGTGACCTTTTTCAAATGCTGAGCATGTTAGTAAGCACCAACCCACATCAAAATATATTTTTTCTCCCTTTTACTTCAATTTCCACCCTATGACTCAGCTATAGGCTACGTCCTTAATGACTTATACTTTTTTGCTACTATAGACAGGCCGCTATAGTCTAAATTTTTATGTAGAAAGCGCTTTAATTACTCGGCATTTATGTGTATCTTCTACTTCCAATTTTTAGCTTTGTAGATTTTTCTACAAAGTTATCCCCAAAATTAAATTTAATTACCCTAATTTTATCAACATCGCTAGAAAGCCCATTTTTAAAGAGTTTGCCTCTTAAACTGCGTGTAATTTCAGCTTAGATTTTTTCTTTTGTTAAATATTAATAAACAGACTTATCCACATTTCTGCTCACAGCCAAAGTGGATGAAGACACTTTGTTGTGGCAAACTCTATTTCAGCAACAAAATCACTCCGAGTACCTTATATATGTCATCAGCACAAACCTTAGCCATTAGCTCTCCTCTTATTCTAGTTGATGGTTCTTCCTATTTATTTCGCGCTTATCATGTGCCTTACCTGCAAGCCTTAAGGACATCAAAGGGGCAACCTACAGGCGCCATTACAGGGGTTCTTAATATGATTAAGAGCCTGCAAAAAGACTACCCTACTGGCAATGTAGTGGTCGTTTTTGATGCCAAAGGCAAGACATTCAGAAATGATCTTTACCCAGATTACAAAGCTCATCGCCCACCTATGCCTGATGATCTTCGTACGCAAATTGAACCCTTACATAAAATAATAAAGGCGATGGGGCTGCCGCTACTGGTGATAGAAGGTGTTGAAGCAGATGACGTTATAGGTACCTTGGCATGTCAAGCAACCCACTTAGCCATTGAAACCATTATATCGACGGGGGATAAGGATATGGCGCAATTGGTAAGCCCCCATGTCACACTCATCAATACTATGACAAACCAAAAGTTGGATGAAGCAGGCGTATTTGAAAAGTTTGGTGTAACGCCAGACCAAATCATCGACTATTTGGCCTTAATGGGCGATAAGGTCGATAACATTCCAGGGGTGGATAAATGTGGACCTAAAACAGCGGTTAAGTGGCTAGCTGAGTATGGCAGTTTACAAAAAGTATTGGTCAATGCCGATCAGGTCAAAGGGAAAGTGGGAGAAAACTTGCGCGCAGTATTAGATAAATTACCACTGTCATATGAATTAGCCACCATTAAATTGGATGTAGAACTGCCATTCTCAGCTGATCAATTAAAGGCAAGTCCGCAAGATACAGAGTCATTAATAGCACTGAGCACGGAATTTGAATTAAAACGTTTACTTAACGAAACACAAAAATCAGGCACGCAAAATAGTGTAAGCAAAGACTCCGAAAACAATTCGGTGCCTGCGGCACCAGCCACAGAAGAAGCAATAATAAGCCAAGAAAAGTATCAAACCATCCTTACGATGGACAAACTAGAAGAGTGGCTAGAAAAACTGACAAAATCAGAGCTATTCGCTTTCGATACCGAAACGACTAGTTTGAACTATATGGAGGCTGATTTAGTCGGTATGTCGTTCTGTATAACTGAAGGAGAAGCGGCTTATCTTCCTCTTGCACACGACTACCCTGATGCACCAGAGCAGTTAAACTTACAAGATGTACTCGCACTTTTTAAACCTATTTTACAAAACCCAAACATCAAAAAAGTAGGGCAACATCTTAAATACGATAAAAACGTCCTGGCTAACTACGATATAGAATTAAACGGTATTGCGTTTGACACTATGCTTGAATCTTATGTGCTAAACAGCGTCGGCTCAAGACACAATATGGATAGTCTTGCATTACACTACTTAAACCATCAAACCATTCATTTTGAAGATATCGCGGGAAAAGGAGCTAAGCAAATTGGCTTTAATTTAATACCTTTAGGTGAGGCAGCACCTTATGCTGCAGAAGATGCAGATGTGACTTTACGATTGCACCACGTTTTGTGGAGTAAGTTGTTGGCTGAAAAACCTCTGACAGAAGTTCTACAACAAATTGAATTACCCTTACTCACCATATTGGCCAAAATGGAGCAGTTCGGTGTGTTAATTGATAGTCAAAAATTAGCACAGCAAAGCCAAGATTTAGCCACTCGTATTTTGCAATTAGAAAAAGAAGTACATGAATTAGCAGGACAAACATTCAACTTAGGCTCAACCAAGCAGTTGCAAGAAATTTTATATGACAAAATGAGTTTGCCTGTTTTGAAAAAAACCCCAAAAGGCGCCCCCTCTACTTCTGAAGAAGTCCTACAAGAACTGGCCTTAGACTATCCACTGCCCAAACTTTTAATGGAATACCGCGGACTGACTAAGCTAAAAAATACTTATACCGATAAATTGCCTAAGATGATTAATGCTAGAACTGGGAGGGTACATACCTCTTATCATCAGGCAGTAACAGCAACTGGACGATTGTCATCAACGGAACCAAATTTACAAAACATTCCAATTCGAACAGAAGAGGGGCGTCGCGTCAGACAAGCGTTTATCGCCAGGCCAGGTTATAAAATAGTTGCAGCCGACTATTCACAAATTGAATTACGTATTATGGCGCACTTGTCCAAAGACGAAGGCTTAATCAAAGCGTTTGCTGCTGGTAAAGATATACATTCGGCAACTGCAGCTGAGGTGTTTGGAGTCCCCTTAGCAGAAGTTTCAACGGATCAAAGACGTAATGCTAAAGCCATTAATTTCGGGTTGATTTACGGCATGTCTGCATTTGGCTTATCGCGCCAATTAAATATCTCTCGCCATGATGCACAAAAATATATGAATCTTTATTTCGAGCGTTATCCGGGTGTATTGCAGTATATGGAAAACACTCGTCAATTAGCCAAAGAACAAGGGTACGTGACGACTGTGTTTGGCCGACGACTCTATTTGCCGGAGATAAATTCAAGTAATGCTATGCAAAGAAAAGGAGCAGAACGGGCGGCCATCAACGCTCCAATGCAAGGCACAGCTGCTGATATTATTAAAAAGGCCATGATTTCTGTTGATGCTTGGATCGATAGTTTAGCCAAAGATGAAGTCAGAATGATCATGCAGGTACACGACGAACTCGTTTTTGAAATAAAACTACAAGAATTGGAAAATTATCGAAAGGAAATTATTAGCTTGATGGAGCAAGCCGTCAAGCTAGATGTTCCACTGATAGTCGAGGCTGGAGTTGGTATTAATTGGGATGAAGCGCACTAAGCACTTACGTAAAATCGTAATTAACCTTCCTTTTTGTAACTAAATTACAAAAAGTCATTGGCAATGGTTTCATATTTGAATAAACTTGCAGATGTAGGGTACAGAGGTTGGAGTTTCCATACCTTTGATTTGACCTCGGCAATTTGCCGAGGTTTTTTTTGTTAAAAGATCCTGTTTAAACTGAACTTTCCCCAAAGGCAGCGTTCATATTATGTAGTTTATGTGTGTCCCTAAGTGTTTTGCCCCATAATTTTATGGGGCTTTTTTTTGCTTGAATTTTAATGCAAGAAACTGAACTATCTGGCGCTATAGCACTCTTAATAGATAGTTTTTATGTGTGTTCTCAAAGTCCCTTAGCCCCATAGTTTTATGGGGCTTTTTTTATGCGCCTATTTTAATTAAGCTTTTTCCGTTTTTGGTTTATAGCCGAACCATTCATCTAGCTTTACCTGAAGTTCTTCTAGACCTATGCCGCTGAGGGACGAAAAAACATTAACTGTAACATCGCCACAAAATGCTAAGGCAGCTTCTCGTGCCATAAGCAGCTGATTTTTACGATTGCCCGATTTGAGCTTATCCGCTTTAGTTAACAAAGCTAATACTGGAATTTGAGCACTCACTGCCCAATGTATCAAATCTTGATCAGAGTCCTTAAAGGGATGGCGTATATCCATTAATACAATTATGCCCTTTAGACTTTCGCGTTTTTGCAAATACTCACCGAGAGATAATTGCCACTTCTCTTTTATTGCCATGGGTACTTTTGCATAACCATAGCCTGGCAAATCGATAAGACGTCTATTCTCATCTAAGTCAAATACATTGATTAACTGAGTTCGACCAGGTGTTTTACTCGTCCTAGCCAAGGCATTTTGACGAGTTAATTTGTTTAATGCGCTCGATTTACCCGCATTAGATCTGCCGGCGAAGGCGACTTCAATACCTTCATCTTTACCTAGATGTCGAATATCAGGCGCGCTAATACTAAATTTGGCTTGATTATAATGACTCACAACGCGATCCCTATTGGTACTTTTACGTAAGAATTGATGAAATTACGCCAAGTATATCAGTAAAATGGCGTTATTCTTTGAATGAAGTAATAGATTAAATCTAACTTAAATTGTGGAAGTTATTTTACTGTTGCTGTAAATGTGTAAAATAAGGCATCGTTAAAAAAGAATAGTCAGCTAATCAAAAGCTTAATGAGAAAATTATGAAACAACTAAGTCTGTTAATTTGTTTGGTATTAGGTGTCAGTGGCGCAGCGCTAGCGCAAGGTAATGCGGAAGAAGGTCAGAAAAAGTCTGTAGCATGCGGAGCATGTCACGGGGCTGATGGTAATAGTGTTATTGATATGAATCCCAAATTAGCAGGCCAATACGCCGGCTACATTGTGAAACAGCTAAAGGAATTTAAATTAGCTAGTCAAACTGACGGCAAGCAAGGTAGAAACAATGCAATAATGAATGGTATGGCAGCAGCATTAAGCGAAGAAGATATGCTTGATATTGCGGCCTACTTTTCAAGTCAAAAAGCAAGCCCTGGAGAAGCTCCAGAGGATGTCGTAGCGGCAGGTCAAAAGCTCTATAGAGGTGGCGATACAGAGCGCGGTGTAACGGCTTGTATTGCTTGTCACGGTCCACATGGTGATGGCACTAGCTTATCTGGCTTTCCAGATATCAGTGGCCAACATGCAGCTTACCTCAAAACCCAGTTAGAGTCGTTTCGTTCGGGTGTCAGAAATAACTCACATAACGGTATGATGGGAGATATTGCTAAACGACTAAGCGATGATGATATAGAGATCCTTTCTAAATATATTGAAGGCTTGTATTAAGCTAATTAACTAAAAAAGCGACTTAAGTCGCTTTTTTATTGTAAAAAATGCGGTATGTAGTTCGTTCTGAAAACATTCAATTGTAAATAGATTGTAATTTTTTGTTAATAATGTATTCTTCTCGTCGATCAAAACAACAGGGAATACAAACGTTAACGTTTGTCATGGAAGATAATATAGATGGTTAATACCAACTACTGAGAATGCTACCTCTCCAGGGAGCTACAGGGACTACTAATAAAGAGTCAGGATGACCTTCAACGATAAGTAACTTCGTTAATTATAATAAAAAGTGAAGTACAGTCAGGTTCATCAATTAAAATGGTGAATTTTTATTGGGAGATGTGTCAGCTGACACAATTATCTGCAAAAAAAGGCGATGGATATAACCATCGCCTTTTTTCTAATTTTCACTTCTTGTCAACTATATTTGCGCAGCTCAGTTAAATTTAAGATAGAATGTGGCCATTATTTTTGTATGGGTTATATGCAATGGCTAGAAAAACCAAATCTCGAAAAATTGGCCTAATAGGTGTGCGAAAATCACCTGATTTCAAACGAGTAGAAAAAGAAAAACGTGCTAAGAAGGCAATAGGCAAACCAGCAGGAAACCGAAATAGTTTGGTTGCCGCTAAAGACACCAATAAAGCTAAAATCAATAAGGATCCGCGCCTAGGCAGTAAAAAGCCAGTAGCGCTTTATGCTTCAGTTGATGAAGGTAGTCGGATAACACCAAAACCTCTAATAAAACATGCTGCTCCAGAAAGTGAATTGGCGCAAATCGAAGGTGACGAAAAACTAAGTCAATTACTTAGTAAAGCGGATTCCGGCGTAAGTTTAGACAAGAAAGAGCAAGTTTATGTCACTAATAAGCTGGCTCGACATAAGGAGTTGTGTGACTTATTGGGCATATCTGACGATTCTAGGCAGTCCGAGCCGAAAGATGAAGATGATCTGTACGAAATGTTTGAAAGTATTGATGTAAACAAACTCAATAATTTTTAGGCAGTAAATATGTCCACCCTCATCTTGGTTTCGATGCTAATCATTGTTTTATTGCTGGCATTTTATGCTGGCAACTTGCTCTATAAGTTGCGGGTTCAAACCCGAATCAATAGACAAAGAACTACAGAGCGTATCGAAACAATAGTTCAAAGTATCAAAACCATAGCGTCGGCTATGAGTCAACAACAATGCAACATGTCAGAGGGCTGTATAAGATTATATCGTCTACTGGAAACCCTTCCTCTCAAAGAACGACCCGATTTTGGCAGTATTTATGTTGGTGTATATTCACTTTATAGTGATGTAAATGGCTTAGCTTCCCATGAAAAAAGAAAAGAACTGTCTTCACATGAACGTCATGTTCAAGATACGTTTAGGGAAGAAAAAGAAGCGGCTTTAGAAAGTGTTATTTTACAGGATGTAAATAAGCTCAAGAGTTTTTCCATCGAAAGTCCTTAACGGCGCATTTTACTCTACTAAGTATGCATATAAGAATGAGCCACAGGAGCAATTGAAAGCAATGACCTGGTTTCCACTTGTTTTGTGAATCCCCACCAGTACATAGCAATTTGCGCTGCTTTCGGCTTTTTATTAAGTAAATAGCTTAATTGGCCTACATTCAGCCATTCACAGAAGGTATACTTATAGCCATTTTTTAGTTTTTAATAGATTGGCGCAGATGAAGATGCAGAAATTTGACTGTAAAACGTTTCAGGGCTTGATTTTAGCCTTGCAAGATTATTGGGCAAGGCAAGGTTGCGTAATTATTCAACCCCTTGATATGGAAGTTGGTGCGGGTACTTTTCATCCAATGACTTTTTTACGTTCAATTGGTCCTGAACCAATGAGCAGTGCCTATGTGCAACCGTGTCGTCGTCCTACAGATGGACGTTACGGACAAAATCCTAATCGTCTTCAGCACTACTACCAGTTTCAAGTTATGCTCAAGCCTTCTCCCGACAATATTCAAGAATTATACTTAAAATCCTTAGAGGAATTGGGGTTTGATCCATTGGTGAATGACATTCGCTTTGTGGAAGACAATTGGGAGTCTCCTACCTTAGGCGCATGGGGCTTAGGTTGGGAAGTTTGGTTAAATGGTATGGAAATAACGCAATTTACTTATTTTCAACAAGTTGGCGGAATTGAATGTTCACCAGTAACTGGCGAGATCACCTACGGTTTAGAGCGTTTGGCTATGTATATTCAAGAGGTAGATAGCATCTATGATTTAGTGTGGACGGATGGTCCCATGGGCAAAGTAACCTATGGTGATATTTTTCTGCAAAACGAAATAGAACAATCGACTTATAATTTTGAACATGCCGATGTGGCAGCGATGTTTGCCAATTTTGACCAATACGAAAGTAGTAGTCTAAAACTTATTACTGAAAACTTACCCCTCCCAGCTTATGAACAAGTAATGAAGGCTTCTCATGTGTTTAATCTATTAGATGCAAGGCATGCAATCTCAGTAACAGAAAGACAACGTTACATTTTGCGAGTTAGAACTTTGTCTAAGGCCTGTGCAGAGTCTTATTTAAAGGCGCGTGAGGCATTAGGATTTCCACTGTGTAAAAAGGAACAAAAATAATGAATTTGGACAACTTACTTATAGAAATAGGTACTGAAGAATTACCACCAAAATCATTAAAGAAACTGGCAAGTAGTTTTGCACAGGGAATCGAAACAGCGCTAGTTGCCGCTGATATACACTTTTCGGAAGTTACTTGGCTAGCGACACCGCGCCGTTTAGCCGTTTCAGTAAATCAGTTAGCACCACTACAAAATGACAGAATTATTGAAAAACGTGGTCCCGCTGTGTCTGTAGCATTTGATGCCGAAGGCAATGCAACGCAAGCTGCGCTTGGCTGGGCTCGTTCAAATGGCGTAAATATTCAAGACGTGGGTCGTGTAAAAACCGATAAAGGAGAGTGGTTGTTCTACCAAGGGTCTGAAAAGGGCCTAGCCATCAGTAACATTTTGCCCGCCATCATTGAGAAAGCACTTAGCAATTTACCCATAGCTAAACCCATGCGTTGGGGCAGCGGTTCTATTCAATTTATCAGGCCAATTCATACTGTCACTATCTTGTTTGGGAATGAGCTTATTCCGGCAAATGTATTTGGAATTGATTCAGCACGCACTGTTATGGGCCATCGTTTCTTAGGGGAAAAGCATTTTTCACTTAAACATGCTGATGACTATGTTGAAGAGATGAGACGTCATTTCGTTTTGGTTGATTATAGTGAACGAAAAGAATGCATTCGTTTAGCTGTAAACAGCATGGCGCATAAAGAAAATGCAGTAGCCGATATGAATGAAGAATTATTGGAAGAAGTTACCGCCCTCGTTGAATGGCCAGTGGCGATGACAGCTAGTTTTGACAATGCATTCCTAGATGTGCCTAAAGAAGCACTCATCTATACCATGAAGGGCGACCAAAAATATTTTCCTTTGCTGAATAATAGTGGAAAGTTGCTCTCTCGGTTTATTTTTATCAGTAATATCGAAACCGAATCCCCAGCGCTTATTATAAGTGGAAATGAAAAAGTGATTCGTCCTCGCTTAGCAGATGCTCAATTCTTTTTTGCAACGGATAAAAAGCAGACACTGGCGTCAAGATTAAACAGTTTAGACAGCATATTGTTTCAAAAGCAACTTGGCACTCTACTTGATAAATCCAAACGAATAGCCGATTTAGCGGGCTCAATTGCGACGCTTTTAAAGCAAGATAAAGTGGCAGCAGCAAGAGCAGGATTGCTTAGTAAAACAGATTTAATGACAAATATGGTTATGGAATTTCCCGATGTTCAAGGCATCATGGGCATGTATTACGCCAAATTGGATGGTGAATCAGAAGAAGTAGCAAACGCACTGAATGACCAATACAAACCAAGATTTGCCGGTGATTCTCTACCAACATCGCCGATTAGTATTGCGGTAGCTTTAGCGGACAAAATTGACACTTTAGTGGGAATATTTGGGATAGGACAAACGCCCAAAGGGGATAAAGATCCCTTTGCATTAAGAAGGGCGGCAATAGGAGTATTACGAATAATCGTAGAGAATAAATTACCTTTAGATTTAAATACTCTGGTTGAGAGCTCCATAGAATCTTTTACTGATAAAATCAAAAGACAAGGATTAAAAGAGGCCGTTGTGGAGTTTATATTAGCAAGATTCAAGGCTTGGTATCTTGAGCAGGGAGTGACAATAGATGTTATTCAGGCCGTATTAGAAATAAGACCAACAAAACCTGCTGAGTTTGCAGCTAGAGTAGATGCGATAAATAAGTTTAAGTTGAATGTTGCGGCAGAAGCATTGGCAGCAGCTAACAAACGGGTGGCAAACATATTATCAAAGAATGCAGTTGAAGCTATAGGTACGGTTGACTTGTCTTTGTTAAGTGATGATAGGGAAAAACACCTATATGAAGCGCTGAATAACACTCAAAGAGACGTAGACTCCTTAGTATTGACATCCGATTACATTGGCGCATTAAATACGCTAGCTGGCCTTAGAGAGCCAATAGACAACTTTTTCGAATCCGTCATGGTAATGGTCGAAGATGAAGCAGTTCGGAAGAATAGGCTTAGTATTTTATTAAAATTAAGACAGTTATTTTTGAGCTGTGGTGATATCTCCCTACTCAGTAAGTGAACAAAAGGAAAAAAAGATGACAATGGGTCAATTTCTTAAGGTTGCTTTTAGTTGCTTGTTAGTAACGGGATGTGCATCAAATATCATTCCCACATTTGTGGACACACCTGATTACAGTAAACTCTATTTGCGTGGCGTTTTTACTTGGTGGGAAGCCGACGAAAAATATAAGTTGGTTGAAGTGAGCGAGAACAAATTTGCTACCCAAATACGATTGATTGCCGATGGCCAGCCTTATGATTTTAGATTCGCTGATATTAATTGGTCACCAACATTAAATTGTGGGTATGTTAAAGCCAGTATTGATCAAATCGTTACATTAGATGATTATGTTAGAGCAAATTGTGAATCTAAAGATGAAAATTTTCGTTTTACACCAATGGAAACCGGTCTGTATGAATTTAGTATCGACTTTAGTCGTTTTGGTCCAGCGAGAGTTAAAATACAATTGTTAAGTGATTGATTTTTAATCAGTTTATAATAAAAAGCCGCTTATGATGATAACAACATAAGCGGCTTTTTTGTTTCTAACAGTCAGTCATTCGGCTGCTGGTTTAATCACAACTACACATCAAGGTTAGCAACTCTCAGTGCATTTTCTTCGATAAAGGCTCTGCGAGGCTCAACGTGATCGCCCATTAGCGTGGTAAACAATAAATCAGCACCAATAGCATCTTCAACAGTAACTTGTAGCATTCTACGATTCATGGGATCCATAGTGGTTTCCCATAATTGATTTGGATTCATTTCACCCAATCCTTTGTAACGCTGAATATATTGCCCACGTTTGGATTCGGCCATTAACCAGTCAATGGCATCTACAAATGAAGTGATGGCTTTAGTTTTTTCACCACGTTTAACATAACCTCCTTCTTCAATCAGGTCATTGATCGCAGCATTTAGCTCCTTAATCCGGCCATATTCAGTGGAGTCAACAAAATCTTGGTCAAGTACATATTCAGTATCGATACCATGAAGTCTGATAATTATGGTGATGTAATAATTATTCCGCTCTTCATTGTGTCTAATTTCAAATGAATACGTTGCGCCATCAATTTCGTCAGCACTTAAACTATTAACAAAATCTGTTGCAAACTCTGTTAGTGATGTTTGCTTAGAGAGATCTTCTAGGGACAAAGTACCGCTGTAAACCAATTTATTTAGAATAACCTTCGGCATGATTCGACTAACACGATTGATCATTTTAACGGCTAGTTGATATTGCGCGACAAGTTTTTCTAATGCGATACCGCTAATAGCAGGAGCATGATCATTCACATGGATAGAAGCATCATCAAGTGCTATAGAAGTTAGGTATTTGGTAAGCGATTCATCATCTTTTAAATATTGCTCTTGTTTGCCTTTTTTGGCTTTATACAGAGGAGGTTGAGCAATATAGATATATCCCCGATCAATTAATTCAGGCATTTGTCGGTAGAAAAAAGTAAGTAGTAAGGTTCTGATGTGTGAACCATCAACATCAGCATCCGTCATAATGATTATTCTGTGATAACGTAATTTATTTGGATCATATTCATCGCGCCCAATACCACATCCTAATGCAGTAATTAAGGTTGCAACCTCTTGCGATGATAACATTTTGTCAAAACGCGCTTTTTCAACATTCAGAATTTTACCTTTGAGAGGCAAAATAGCTTGGTTTTTACGATTGCGGCCTTGTTTGGCTGAACCGCCAGCGGAGTCCCCTTCCACTATATAAAGTTCTGACAGGGCAGGATCTTTTTCCTGGCAGTCAGCGAGTTTTCCAGGTAGCCCAGCTAGATCTAAAGCTCCTTTTCGACGTGTCATCTCCCGTGCTTTACGAGCAGCTTCTCTTGCCCTGGCAGCATCAATTATCTTACCAACGATGATTCTACTTTCACTAGGGTTCTCAAGTAAAAATTCTTGCAGCTTTTCACCCATAACGGTTTCCACAGCAGGTTTAACTTCCGAAGAAACTAATTTATCTTTGGTTTGAGAAGAAAATTTTGGGTCAGGCACTTTTACAGAAACAACAGCAGTAAGCCCTTCTCTCGCATCATCACCACTTGTGGTTGTTTTAGCTTTTCTAGCCAGCGCTTCTTTTTCCATATAAGTGTTCAGTGTTCTGGTTAATGCACCTCGAAAACCGGCTAGATGGCTACCACCATCCCGCTGAGGGATATTATTGGTAAAACAAAAAACATTTTCTTGGAAACTATCGTTCCATTGCATTGCAACTTCTACTGTAATGCCATCATCACGTTCTGAAATAAAGTGGAAAACTTTTTGATGAATAGGCGTTTTATTCTGATTTAGATATTCAATAAAAGCTTTAATACCACCTTCATATTCATATTTATCTTTTTTACCATCACGCTCATCTTCTAAAATTATACAAACCCCAGAGTTGAGAAAAGATAGTTCTCTGAGTCTTTTGGCCAAAATATCATAGTGATACAGTACATTAGTAAATGTACCTTCACTGGGCCAGAACCGTATACTTGTTCCCGTAGATTGGGACTCACCGGTTGCAGCCAAAGGTTTTTGTGGGACACCATGCTGATATTCTTGTTCGTATAGTTTGCCGGCTCGTCTTATTTGCAGTAGCAAACGTTTAGACAATGCATTAACAACAGATACACCAACACCATGGAGTCCACCAGAAACCTTATAAGAGTTATCATCGAATTTACCGCCGGCATGGAGGACGGTCATAATAACTTCAGCAGCAGAAACCCCTTCTTCTTCATGTAGTTCTGTAGGAATGCCTCTACCGTCATCTCTAACAGATACCGAGCCATCGGTATGTATTTTGACATTAATATTTTTACAATGGCCTGCAAGGGCTTCATCAATAGAGTTATCAACAACTTCAAATACCATATGATGTAATCCAGTTCCATCATCAGTATCTCCGATGTACATCCCTGGTCTTTTTCTTACTGCATCAAGGCCCTTTAAGACTTTAATACTCGATGAATCATAAACATTTTCTTGTGCCATTTGATTAAATCTCCTCTATCACTTGGCCATGTTCCACGTGAAACATTTTTTTATCTGTATATTGGTCTAAATAACCCATATGCTTTTTATCAATTGCGGTAATAAATATTTGTGACCCAGTTTGAATCAAACTGTTTATAAACAATTCCTGCTTCTGCAAATCAAGCTCCGCACCAATATCATCTAATAGAAACACCGCTGACTTTTCATTCTTTAAAAATAAATGCTGGGCCTGTGCTATTTGCATCGCTGCCACTAACATTCTTAACTGGCCACGGGATAACACTTCGTTTGCTAGGATACCATCAGCTTTGATTCTAATGTCTGCTTTATGAGGACCAACACTTACAAATCCCATTCTCCTATCTTTTTCTCGGTTCTTCTCAAGAGACTCTAGTAAACTATGGTCTTTCTCCCATCCACTATAATAGCTAAACTCAAAACTAAACTCTGGTAAAAACTCTGCCAAATTATACTTAATAATCGAAAGAAATTCACCTGACATCAACGCTGACCGTAAGCTTGATATCCTTTCACCCGATTGAGAAAGCTGGGTCAACCAATACTCTTGTTCTGACCTCGAACAAGTAATGCCACTTTTTTGTTTGTAGATTGCATTAACTTGCAAAACACATCTTCGATATATTGAAAATTCTTTGGCAAAAGAAGGTTCCACGTGAAACAACAGCCAATCGAGATACTTCCGCCTCAGTCTAGGTGAACCGATTATCAACTCTGAACTTTGGGGAGTGAAAATTTGAACTGGCAACAAACTGACTAGATCGATTGCAGACTTCGTTTTTATCCCATCGACGCTAACTATGCAGGAGTTATCTGTTTTGCGACTAAGCCCCAGCTTATGACTAGAACTTCTAGTTGAAACTGAACCAAAAACCGTAAATTCACTTCTATCATGTTGAATTACGTTTTTATGTTTACTCGTTCTAAACGAACGAGCAAATCCTAAATAATGAATGGCTTCCAGTACCGATGACTTACCGCTGCCGTTTGCACCAAACAATACATTTAACTGACTGGATGGCAGAAGTGAAAATTCGTTTATATTCCGAAAATTACTTACCTGGACAAGGTCCAGTCTCATAGTTTTATAATTACCATTTAACGAAGATTACAATCTCATCGGCATAATAACATATAGAGCAGAATCATCGCTGGCATCTTCAATCAACGCACTACTATTGGAATCAGCTAAGGTGATCTTAACTTGTTCGCAATGAGTTAAACCATTCATTACGTCTATCAAATAGGCTACATTAAATCCAATCTCTAATTGATCCCCCTGATAATCGACATCGACTATTTCTTCAGCCTCTTCTTGCTCTGGGTTGTTGGCAGTAATCTTAAGTTCGCCGCTCGACAAATTCAGTCTAACACCCTTAAACTTTTCATTTGACAGAATTGAGGCACGAGAAAAAGCATGCTTAAGCACGTCTTTACTTGATTCGATTTTCTTATCGCCATCTTTTGGCAATACTCTTCGATAATCTGGAAAGCGACCGTCTACCAATTTACTGGTAAAAATAAAATCCGTGGAGAAAATACGAATGTGGTTTGAACCCACTTGCACTTTGACCTGCTTATCACTATCTTCAATTAGCCGGGAGATCTCTAATACACCTTTTCGAGGTATAATGACCTGTCGGTTTTGCAACGGTGAACTAGTATATTCGAGACGACACAGCGCCAGTCTATGACCATCAGTAGCAACCGTGCGAATAGTTGTACCCTCTGTTTCCAAAGACATGCCATTCAAGTAATACCGAACATCTTGCTGAGCCATACAAAAATGAGTGCTATCGATCAACCTTTTAAGTGAACTTTGCGAAATTTCAAACTCAAGTTCACCTTGCCAATCCTCTAAATTCGGATAATCAGCTGCTGACAACGTAGAAAGGCTATATTTACTTCGACCAGAACGTATCAACGCTTTGTTGCCCTCTACTTCAAACTCAATAGTACTGTTATCAGATAATCCCTTACATATATCGACTAGTTTCTTTGCAGGAACGGTTATCTCCCCTTCCGTGAAAGCTCCGGTTAACGTCACATTTGAAATCAATTCGACCTCTAAATCTGTGCCGGTCAACCAAAGTGAGCTATCACTAACTTTTATCAAAATATTGGATAATATTGGTAAAGTATGCCGACGCTCTACTGCACCTGAAACCAATTGTAGAGGTTGTAAGAAGTTTTCCCTGCTGATGCTAAATTTCATCTTATTACTCGTGAATTTTTATGAAGATAGTGTGCGAATCAAGTTCTGATAGTCTTCTTTTATATCATGACTTTCTTCTCGTAGCTGCACTATTTTTCTACAGGCGTGCAATACAGTAGTATGATCTCTACCGCCAAAAGCATCGCCTATTTCAGGCAAACTATGATTGGTTAATTCTTTAGATAGTGCCATCGCCATTTGCCTTGGACGAGCAACACTTCTATTTCGTCTTTTCGACAAGATATCTGCCATTTTTATTTTATAATACTCAGCTACTGTTTTTTGAATATTATCAATTGTGACCAACTTTTCTTGCAGAGCCAATAAATCTCGCAATGCCTCTCTAACAAAATCAATAGTGATGGGTCTACCCGTAAAATTGGCATTGGCAATAACTCGATTTAAGGCACCTTCCAACTCCCTAACATTAGAGCGCAATCTCTTAGCGATAAAAAATGCCACTTCGTCAGGCAAAAATATTTTATTTTCTACCGCTTTACGTTTGAGAATAGCCACTCGCGTTTCTAGCTCTGGCGGTTCTATTGCTATAGTTAGACCCCAACCAAAGCGTGACTTAAGCCTGTCTTCTACACCTACAATCTCTTTTGGGTATCTATCTGAGGTGAGAATTATTTGTTGATTACCCTCTAATAGAGCATTAAAAGTATGAAAAAACTCTTCTTGTGAACGTTCCTTATTGGCAAAGAACTGAATATCATCGATCAAGAGGGCATCAACTGAACGATAATATCGTTTGAATTCCTCAATTGCGTTATTTTGTAGCGCCTTAACCATATCTTGAACAAAACGTTCGGAATGCATATAAACAACCGTTGCGTCTTTCTTTTTGTCAATTATGCCATTACCCACTGCATGCAATAAGTGAGTTTTACCTAGACCCGTGCCGCCATAGATAAACAATGGATTGTAAGCCCCCCCGGGATTATCTGCTACTTGTTGTGCTGCAGCTCTGGCTAACTGGTTAGATTTACCCTCAACAAAATTTTCAAACTTATAGCCTAAATTGACATTGCTCTTGTGCACATTAGCTTGCACTACTGCACTTTCGACTTCTCTCGACTGCACTGAAGGATAGCTACTGGCTGGTCTGCTATTATTGTCATTCCTACCATAAGCAGGTGCCGCACCTCTGACAAATGCATTATCGTTACGTTTAACTTCAAAACGCAACTGTGGGGCATCACTACCGCAAAATTCGGTAAATAGAGAATTGATCTGCGCAAAGTATTTATCTCTTACCCAATCAAGTACAAAACGATTAGGCGCAAATAACGTTAAATGGCTATCTTTGTGATCTGCCTGCAGTGGTCTTATCCACATACTAAATTGCTGAATAGGTAAATCTTGCTGTAGCCTTTCTAGGCATTGATTCCATAGTGACATCTAAAAAAAGACTCCAGCCCAATAAAAACGGGGCTAATAATAAAAAATGCGAAAAAAGTGATAAAAAAGAAAAAACTTACATCGCTTGTTTTTCAACCGCCGAATCACCGAGCGATTAACTAGCTGTGAATTATCTCGCTAATCGTATCGTAAGCGCAACTAACAATTCAAAATAAAAAAATATATAAACCTTATTATCTATATCCTTATGTTTTATAACGCTATTTTGGCATTTAATTTGAATAAAATCATAGCATTAAAAGACTGAATATCTATACAAGATGCATAGCGACTAATTTATTAAAAGCCCCTTCCCCTGCTCTACCTACTGGTTCCTGTGGATAAAAAGTCTATTTTGAGCAGAAAAAATACCTTATTTCCAAAGGCTTTAAAAATAAACTCAATATTAACAGTTAATTCACTAATGTTTGATTGACAAAGCCACTGGCGATCTCTATTATTCAGCGTCATTTTTGAGCGCCTACTGTGTTCAAATTGACATCAACTTTATGTATCAGGACTAGGCCATGAAAAGAACTTTTCAACCAAGCAACTTAAAGCGTAAGCGTTCACACGGTTTCCGTGCCCGTATGGCGACTAAAAATGGCCGCAAGGTTATAGCTAATCGTCGTGCTAAAGGCCGTGCTCGTTTATCTGCTTAATTTAATTATCCAAGGTGGGTGAAAATCACTTTTCTCGGGAGTTAAGACTACTTACTCCCACCCACTTTGAATATGTGTTTACTAACGCTATTCCTTCGGTTTCACCCCAACTTACCCTCCTTGCTCGTAAAAATGATGGAACAACTCCTCGTTTAGGCATAACTATAGCTAAAAAACGTGTAAAACTAGCGCATGATAGAAATAGAATAAAGCGTATTATCCGAGAAAGCTTCAGACATCAGAGACAAACATTACCAAGTATTGATATAGTTGTAGTAGGCAAGAGTGGATTAGATAAAATGTCTAATCAGGAACTGTTTTCTTTACTGAATAAGTTATGGAAAAAATTAGCACAGCGTTGCGTATAATACCGATAGGGTTAATTAAGGGTTATCAGAATTTAATATCCCCTATGCTTGGACCCCACTGCAGATTTCATCCTAGCTGTTCCCATTATGCTGTCGAGGCAATAGACGAACATGGTGTGGTCAAAGGTGGCTGGCTAAGTATTAAAAGAATTTCAAGATGTCATCCATTTAATGATGGTGGTTTTGACCCAGTACCAAAAAAAAATAGTGATAAATAATCAACTGCCCTTATTAAAGGAAAGTTAATTTAAACTTAATTCGTCGTGGTTTGTTTTTAAAAAGTCACAAATATCAATGAGTAGTTAATTAGAGTACTTTATGGAATCCCAACGCAGCTTTTTGTTAATTGGCCTAGCAATGGTCAGCTTTCTATTGTGGCAACAATGGCAAATCGATTATGCCCCACAACCCATTGAACAAAATTCTTCTACAAGTGTTCAAGCCAATAATACCACTACTCAAAGTAGTGGCAGTGATGCCCCCCAAGTTAGCTCTCCTAGCCAGATGGGCATGACTGCGACCAACGCCGTAAATGATAAAATAATAACAGTCACCACTGACGCTCTGGACCTTAGTATTGATACTAGAGGCGGCGATGTTATATCAGCTGATTTGCCTGATTTCCCTGTCAGTCAGGGGTCAACGGAACCCTACAGTCTACTTAGACCCAGCGGTGAACATATTTTTGTTGCACAAAGCGGTTTAGTTGGACGTGATGGCACAGATAGTAAAGTCCGTCCTGTTTATTCTGTAGAGCAAGACAGCTATACCTTGGATGGTGACGTTCTGAGAGTGCCATTAACCTATACCACCGCTGATGGAATGACAGTAACCAAAACCTTTACTTTCAGTAAAGGTAGTCATCAAATTGATGTTAATTATACCATCGTCAATAATTCAACTTCGAGCAAACAATTACAACAGTTTGGCCAACTTAAACAAAGTATGGTTAATGAAGACGGCAGCATGTTTATGCCCACTTATCGTGGTGGCGCTTATTCAACGGAAGAAGACCGTTATGAGAAATATAACTTCGATGACATCGCCGATAAAGAAACTAAGCTTAATGAAGTAACTAAGGCCGGTTGGGCAGCCATGATAGAACATTATTTTGTTTCTGCTTGGGTTCCACCGCAAGACCAAACCAACACCATCTATAGCGCCGTTAGACAAAATACTAATGCGGTTATCGGTTTCACCGGCCAAGTCACGACTATTGAACCTGGTGAAACGGCTGAGATAAATAGTATTTTATATCTTGGGCCTAAGGATCAAGATACCTTAAAATCTATCGCACGTGGTTTGGACTTAACTGTTGACTATGGTTTTTTATGGATGATATCGAAATATCTATTCTGGCTATTACAGTGGATCCACAGCATTGTCGGCAATTGGGGTTATGCTATTATCATCATCACTATTATCGTCAAAGGTAGCATGTATTTATTGACTAAAAAGCAATATGAGTCAATGGCCAAAATGCGTGCCTTAAAACCCAAAATGGATGCATTAAAAGAACGTTGTGGTGATGACAAGCAAAAAATGCAGAAAGCCATGATGGAATTATACAAAAAAGATAAGGTCAACCCCATGGGTGGTTGTTTACCTCTATTATTCCAAATGCCCATTTTCTTAGCTTTATATTGGGTACTACTTGAAAGCGTCGAGTTACGCCAAGCTGACTTTATTTTGTGGATTACCGATTTAAGTGTCAAAGACCCTTATTTTGTGTTGCCGATATTGACAGGTATCTCCATGTACTTATTACAAAAGCTCCAGCCGATGACAATGACTGATCCTATGCAACAAAAAATCATGCAGTTTATGCCTGTTGCAATGAGTCTGTTCTTTTTCATCTTTCCTGCTGGACTTGTGCTTTATTGGCTTATCAGTAACGTCATCACCTTGGTGCAAGCAAAGATAATTTATGCTTCAATGGAAAAACGTGGTTTACAAACCAAATAGCTAACATAATTCACTAAGCCCGTTGCTTATCTTTTAATAAGATATAAAACGGGCTTTTTTTTGCTTACAATACCCAATTCGCTATTCCACCAATAGGAACCCATATGCCTTCTTTTGATATTGTTTCTGAAATAGATCTCGTTGAACTTAAAAATGCTGTTGATAATGCCAACAGAGAAATCACTACCCGTTTCGATTTTAGAGGGGTTGAAGCCAGCTTTGAGCTAAAAGAAAGTATTGTCACCATGGTCGCCGACAATGACTTTCAACTGCGCCAGATGCTAGATATTTTGCGCGGTACCTGCGCAAAAAGAGGGGTAGATACCGCTGCATTTGAAGAAAAAGATGTGCAACATATTGGTAAAATATACAAACAAGCAATCGCCCTTAAACAAGGAATTGAGCAAGCTACCAGTAAAAAGATTATTAAATTAATTAAAGAAGCGAAAATTAAAGTACAGGCCTCAATTCAAGGTGAGCAAGTCAGAGTAACAGGCAAGAAGCGCGATGAACTACAACAAGTGATGGCCTTAGCTAAAAATGCTGAACTTGAGCAACCTGTGCAATTTACTAACTTTAGAGATTAATCGAACTCGTGTCGAACTCATCAACGCCATTCAAACAAGATACTATAGTTGCACAAGCTACCGCGCCTGGACGGGGTGGTGTGGGTATTATTAGAGTATCCGGACAGCTTGTTAGTGAAGTAGCTCAACAAATCCTCGGAAAATTACCCGAAACTAGAAAAGCCGAATACCTCAGTTTCAATGATGAACATCAGCAAGTCATAGACCAAGGTATAGCCTTATTTTTTAAAGCCCCTAATTCATTTACCGGCGAAGACGTACTAGAACTGCAAGGACACGGCGGTCAGGTTGTACTCGATATGTTACTGCAAGCAGTACTCAAAATTGGCAATATACGTATTGCTAAGCCTGGGGAATTCAGCGAAAGAGCTTTCCTAAACGATAAGCTCGACTTGGCCCAAGCTGAAGCTATCGCCGATTTGATTGACGCCAGCTCAGTACAAGCTGCTAAAGGTGCATTACGCTCGTTACAAGGCCAATTTTCCCATCAAATACACATACTTGTAGAACAAGTTATTCACTTACGTATGTATGTTGAAGCAGCTATTGATTTTCCTGAAGAAGAAATCGATTTTTTAAGCGACGGCAAGATTCAGGCTGATTTAAACGCTATTATTAGCTCATTCGAACAACTGCGCCAACAAACAAAACAAGGCACCTTATTACGCGAAGGCATGCGAGTGGTCATCGCAGGCAAGCCTAACGCCGGGAAATCCAGTTTACTAAATGCCTTGGCTGGCAGAGATGCGGCTATTGTTACCGACGTGGCAGGTACGACTCGCGATGTTCTAAAAGAACACATTCATATTGATGGTATGCCCTTACATATTATCGATACAGCCGGCTTACGGGACAGTCCAGACAAAGTTGAAAAAATAGGCATTGAAAGAGCTTGGCAGGAAATAGAACAAGCTGATCGGGTTTTATTTATGCTCGATAGTACTGAAACAACTCATACTCACCCACAACTTATTTGGCCAGAATTTTTTGCTAAGTTACCTGCCAATATGGGTCTTACTGTTATTCGTAATAAAATAGACTTAAGTGGTGAATCAATTGGTTTAAATGAACAAAGTGACTACCCTGTCATTTCAATTTCTGCCAGCGAAGGTAAAGGAATTACACTCCTTAGTGAACATTTAAAAACCTGTATGGGCTTCGATGCCAATAACGAAGGACAGTTTATAGCTAGGCGTCGTCACTTAGATGCCATAGACCGTGCGGCTGAACATCTATATTTGGGTAAACACCAGCTAGAGGAGCATCTTGCTGGTGAACTACTAGCCGAAGAGTTGCGTTTAACGCAAAACCACCTAAATGAAATAACCGGTGAATTTAGCTCTGATGATCTGTTAAGCAAAATATTTTCTTCCTTTTGCATTGGCAAATAATAATATCCAATTGAGCGTAGAGCCTAAGCAACAAGCAATGTACAATTAAGGTCAATCGAGTTTATTAAGATACGAATAATGGCCAAGTTTGACATCATTGTAGGTAGTGTATTAGGTGCCAGTGAATATGTTGCCGACGCCCTGTCCGAAACCCTAGCAGAGCATGATCACAGTGCAGTTATTCATCTCAATCCCAACTTTCCAGAGATAAGTAAAGATTCAGTTTGGTTAGTGTGTACCTCAACTCATGGTGCAGGAGACCTACCTGACAATATTCAAAGCTTCGCTCAACAAATCAGTGAGCAAAACCTAGCCGATATTTCTTTTATGCTAGTTGGTCTGGGCGATAGCAGTTACGATACCTATTGTAATGGCGCTAGAACCATGGAAGATCTGTTAATTAAATCGGGGGCTAAACAACTCTGTGAAGCGCTGCATATTGATGTGCTGGTAAACCCCATTCCAGAAGAGATCGCCATTTTATGGCTCAATGACATTTTGACGAAAATAACTATTCCGCAATAATGAATATTAACCAAGCTGAACAAAGTGCCTTGCAACAAGCCTTAAGCAATGATGCTAGAGTATTATATTTATTAGGAATAAAAACGACTGCTGATAGCAAAACAGGCTTAACCTTACCACTTAATTATAAGAACTTAATTAAATTGCTGAATGCCAAAGAGGAAAGGTTTACTTTGGGCAGGCAGATAAATAGTCTAATAAAAGAACTTCTTAATATTGGTTTAGTTACCTTTGAACACGAGGTTGAACTAAACCATAGTTTTAATGGTAAAACATTAGTGCTGCCCCTGATGCTAATGAAAAAAGATGATTATTCTAAGCTACATTTAGAGTGGCAAAGCATGCACATGGCGTGGCAGCCCGATACCGATTTGCTAAGTGATTTGGCTAAACTAATGGGTATCATCGACCAAGAATATTCTATACAAGAATTAGGTGAATTTATCTCCTATTGGTTAAGTCGGCCTGAAAGTCATTTTACCCAGTTTCAATGGACACAAAAATTTGTATTCAATCTGAAGCACAAACGCTTGGCTCATGGTGTTAAAAATGTACACAAAGTAGGCCAGCAAATTGTGTCAGTGAAGGCAGGGATAGTGGCAGATGATAACGCGAAGAAGCTAGTTGAAAAATACAGTAAAAAAGACAGTAGTATAAAAGCTGACTCAACTAATACTTAAGCTAATTAACTTTGGATAATGAATTCTGTGGACAATATTAAAAATAAAATTCAACAATTAGGTAAAGCTTTAGGCCGTCAACATGTGCCAGATAATTATACCGACTATCAATCTTTGCGCACAGAATATGAAGCACTGGCTAATCGAGATGTTAGATTAATCCAACAAGAGAGTAAAAAACAGCGTATTCAGTCCATCCAAGGTCGCTCGGACTTAAATACGAAATGGACCTTTGCCAATCTAGTTGAAGACAGTGAAGATGTCATAGAAGCAGTCAGTATTGCTAGGTCATTCATCGCCGCCCATGAAGATATCAATTGGCGTAGAAGTGGTTCACACATGATGATCTTTTACGGCGATTATGGCCGAGGTAAATCACACACAGCGGGTGCCATTGCCCATGAACTTATCGAAAAATTTGAAATATCAGTTTTATATCGCCAATTGTCTAGCATATTGGAAATGCGCTTTTTTTCTTATGACTACAATGCCCAGGATAATGTTGCCCAAAAATTTCGAGAAATTAACCAAGAATTATTAGATGTTGACTTACTTATTCTCGATGAAGTGTGCGTCAATGAAACAGCCTTAAAGAAAAATGCCCAAAGTTGGTTAGGTAATTTATTACGTCAACGTTTAGCTAATCATAAAAATTGCATTTTAATCACTAATCATAATTTGGCTGAATTAGAACAAGCACTAGGTAGTTATTGTTTTGAATCAATCAAGGAATACGATACTTATAAAGTGAAATTTTCAGGACCAAGTCGACGAAAAGAAATTATTCCCACGCAAGTAGAGTCTAAACCTGCCTATACGGGTTACAGACCCAATCAAGTAAGGTGATATTAGCCTTTCACTGACGAGTATTTTGCCTATTACATTAAGCTCGATTCTTTCAGGATCAAGCTT
>Ga0163216_100687_pt1 | contig 40120 bp, 30 predicted proteins | sample SynspAceP_FD_167610 | JGI IMG/M metagenome (GOLD analysis project Ga0163216, IMG submission 167610) | Saline lake microbial communities from Ace Lake in Antarctica - Synechococcus sp. Ace-P (Illumina Assembly) | ecosystem: Environmental > Aquatic > Non-marine Saline and Alkaline > Saline ...
GCACATATTATTCAATTGTTAGGAGATAGTTACAGAAGAAAAACAGCAATGAAAGTAGAGAAATAAAACAGTGGAAACCGGTCAAGATAATTGCCGCTAACCGGTCAAGTTGCTTGACGCGCTATAGCCGGTCCGCGTCAATTAAGTTGGCCGCTTTTGGTCCTTCATTTTCATAGCTTGTTTCTTTCGATAACTTTCTCCTGTTATTTGATAAATACTGGCATGGTGAACAAGTCTGTCGATAGCCGCAACTGTCATCATGTTGTCGCCAAAGATACTATCCCATTCACTAAATGCTTGGTTTGAGGTAATTAACATACTGCCTTTTTCATAACGATGTGCAATCAACTCGAATAAGACTTGAGATTCATTGTCTGTGCGTTTTACATAGCCAATATCATCTAGTATCAGTAGCTCATATTTATCCAGTTTGGTTAGCGCATCTTCTAAACCGTACGCTTCTTTTTCCCGTTGCAGCTGCTGTGTAATAGCGATACTCGTGGTAAATTTCACGCGTGTTGATTGTTCAATAAGTCCATACCCAATAGCACAAGCAAGGTGCGTTTTACCTAAGCCACTGGCGCCAAACAATAAGATATTATGCCCTTTCCTTAACCAATCTAATTGCGCGATTTTTTGTTTCATTTGTAGGTGTGTAACACCTTCGACTTCGTTAAACTGGTACTGGTGCAGTTGTTTCCCCGTGGGTAATTTACTGTCTTTAAGCAGTCGTTTTAAACGATTCTCATGGCGATGCGCCGTTTCAAGCTCACATAGGTGGGCGAGGTATAATTCAGGCTCCCATTGCGCTTCTATGGCCTCACGTGCCAATGCTTCCCATGCTTTACTCATTGCCCCTAAACGAAGCTCTTTTAGCAGTATTGGTAAACTTTGAATATTAGCCATGTGCCACCTCCAGCAAACAGTCATAGTCTGCGGTATTATGTTGTTGTGTCGTTACGTCTGGAATAATGATTTTTTGTGTACCGAATCGAGCCCTACACACCTTAATGTTGGCTCTATTGCCTTGCTCAAGGCTCGTTAATACGAATCGGCCTAAGCTACCTTCACAGTCATAATTGTAGGCTAGCAACATCAGCTCCACCATATATCGGCACGCTTCATCGGTAACACCTTGTTTAGTGATGTGTTGCCAGATTAAAGTGAAATCACCTGCCGGCACAATATCATCACGTAACATTGAGCACTTAAAAGCATTCGGTTTTTTGGCTAACGAATGAATAATATGCCTATAATCAACCGAACGACTGCGCAGCGACTTTGGCGCATACACGCGTTTAAGACTCAAGGTGAGCTGGTGTCCGTGAAAGACAGCTAATTTATCATCATGAATATGCACCAGCAGCTGCGCCCCAATTAACCGAGAGGGCACAGTGTAGGTCACCCGCTTTACGTTGATTGTGCTACTTGACGTGACTTTGACATACAGTTCGCTGTAATCATGTGTTTTGCGTTTTGGCAATTCGCCTAGTGCTTCACGCTCTTGTGTAAAGCGGGATTTGGCTTGCCGATTAATTTTGGCGACAATACTTTCAATAAAGCTCTGGTAATCATCCATTGTTTCAAAATTACGGCTGCCACGAAGCCGTAATTGTTGGTCAATCTTATTTTTCAAATGACCATTAGGCGATTCAATGCCGCCATTTTCATGGGCCACACCTCGATTATTTCGGGAAGCTTGTACCTGATAGAACTTGCATAGTTTTTGATAACGTTCGGTGTATACCTGTTGTTCGTAGTGATTGTTAAACGCCGCGCTTAAACTGTCTGTACGAATTTCTTTTGGTACACCGCCGCTGCGCCAAAATGCATTTTGTAAACCGCTAGACAATGACTCGAAACTCTCACCACCGAATACCACCTGGGCATACGTCCAACTACTGTAAATTAAACGATAGTGAAACAGTTTGTGGGTAAATAACTGGTTGGCAATGGTGATTTCTAGCGCATTCATCCACGTATAATCACACAAGGCCATCGCCCGAGGCTCGTGCGTTTGTCGGAAGATAACTTCTTTATCTGGCCCTTCGGTCGCCAACCACTTATTGACGCGACGTTGAAGCGTTCTTAATTTTGATTGGTCATATATTCCCGGAAATAATTCGTCGAGTTTGTCCAATAAAGTAATCGGTTGGATCAATGGATCCTTGCTAAGAAGTGGCACTAGGTGTTGCTCAAAAGCACCCTCGAATGGATCGGCTCGAGTACGATAATTTCGTTGTGGTTTGCTGGTAACAAACTCGCCTTTATCGATGCGTCGAGCACTGCGCTGTGAAATGCCGGATTTAGCGGCAGAAACATTTTGTTTGTGATTATTTCTGTATGACATGTAAAGATTGACCTGTTGTTGGGTGATGGGTTTTCCAGACATATCTTGCTCAATTTAGAAGGATATATCTGAGTGTACCAAAACCGGCCAAGCTAATTGTCGCGGCGGCCAAGCTAATTGTCGTCTAATAATTTTATGAACATAAGAAAATGAAAGGTAAGTTAAATCTTGGTCACCATATGGTCACAATCCAAAATCCACTACAATTGTAGCCACAAAGGCCAACAATCAAAAACAAGGAAAGTGGCGCACCTGGCGCGATTCGAACGCGCGACCCACGGCTTCGGAGGCGGGAAATAAAGTGGGTATAAAAATGGTTTTTAAATGGGCTTATTTGATGTCCTTTCGCTAAATCTAATGTAACCATATGATATTATTTGGTATTAACCAAATCATTTTGTACCTATTTGAACCGCTTTGGTCTGTCACTGCTTTGTAATCATCCGACTTTTATCTACAATTTAATTTTGTTATTGGTGATTTTTGTCACAGCAAAACCGCTCAGATATTTATAATAGTAAGTACAAATTAATTCAATTCAGTCGTAGGTCGACACCAAACTTATCTTCACAATACTCATCTGAGAAAAGTTGGTTATTAATAAAGGCTAAAGTAGCAGCCGAAGCAATGGCTTTTGCGTCCTAAGCTAATTTCATCGTACTAGCAGAGCACTCTTCATAGTTGCGTATTTCTGGGACTCGCTCCATCCACGATATCAGTTTCAGAATATGCATGCCTGCAGGAGAGGCGACCTTGATTTATAGGTTTGGTACTTCAGATATTCGAACAGTTAACGCATTCTCAAATACCTCGGTAAATCCCATAACATTCATGACAATGTCTTGCTCTGGCGGCCACGCAATTTCATTTATGTTTTGTGCTATTCCACCAAAAGGCACAATGTCTATTTCCCACGGCATGCCGGCTGCTGAGATAACTTGACGACATCGTCAGGAGCGTTACACTTCCATGGCTTGAATTTCTGATGCTTGAGAGTGCAAGTAGCGGGTTCTGGCAAGAACGAGCGCCTTTACTTTAGTCATGTATTGGCGATCATCGTTAGTAAATTGCTTTTCTTGGGTGATTTGATTGATAAAGTTATTCTGAGTAAGCAGCTCAGTCACTTTACTTGCCAATGTTGATAGCTGACGTGACAAGAGCTTTTTATTTATCCCGCAGGTTTCTGCGAAGTCTGCTAACTGGTATGCATGAATATTATTTGGTTCGAATTCATCGCCCATCGCCATCGCTAGTGTGTGTTTAAACTGAGGAAACATAGCCACATTCACTAAGTCATAAGCAGGGGTAAAGCGCTTGTTACTCTTATCAAAAAACAGTGAAACGTTTTTGCCGTGACTGTCATAGTTGCTGATCATTAAATTAAAACTTTGCCACTGGATGAGCCATAGCATGCTCTCAACAGGTGAGGCTGTAGTTTTGGCTAATTCAAAAAGCATGGGTAGACTCGCGCCATCACGAATGTGTTGTACGTCTCTGCCATCCCCTAAGTTTCTCTCGTACTTATAGTCGCGTGGTAGATTTAAGGCTTGGCAGCCATCAATAATGTGCCTGCGAAATACCTTTGTTTCGTCTGCAACATGTTTGCGGTCAAACCGCTCTACGATGAGAGCCGGATGTTGGTTAAACCGGGTGAATTGAACCTTCGCGGTAGGGAGTCCTGCGGTTTCAGATAACTTCATACAGAAGTATTCGTTCAAAACAAGGCCTGGACAATTAGCCTTTTCAAACTTAAGAATGTGCGTTGAACATAAAGAGCCATCACCGAATCCCATTTGTCCTTGCTTATTGATGAAAACATTTAGCTTGTCTTGAACGCCTGCAACGCTCAGTCTTGGCTTATCATCCCAAAGTAGTAGGCCAATATCTTCTTTTTGAGAAAGCCGTTCGGATAGTTCTTCTGGTTTTATTATTCTAAACTGCGGCTCAGTCGTCTTTGGTGCGCTATTCGATTGTGGCTCTGTGGCAATAAATGAAATAGCGCCTGTCAGGTCATCACCAATAGATCTAACTTGGGAATAAATATTCTTTTCAGATACGCCAAGTTCGTTAGCTAGAAGCTTTCGTGCCTCTCCCTCTGGTAGCGCGTTATCGAGGTAGTTATACGCGACTTCCGGTGTATGCTGGTTATCTAGCGATAAGGCAGGCGATATAGGAAAGCCTGATTGCTGCCAATCATGTGTGTACTCCAACTTGAGTAGGTTGGTGGTTTTATCTAAGACTAGTGCGCCAACATTACGAGTACCATGGTTGATGAATAAGGTGTATTCAGGTTGTTTCTTGAGCATTACTAAACCCACTCATCGTCGCGAAGACTGCTGTTATTCTTTGATAAAAGCGCCATAGTGGTTAACCTGATGCCCAGCCCTTGTAATATCGAAAATACTGCCGCCAATGTGCAATTCGCATTACCGTTTTCTATCCGCGACAAGGTATTGATACCAATGTTACATAATGCAGCGCAATCAGCCATCTTCATGCCCATTGCAGTCCGTTTTGCCTTAATCAGTTTGCCTAACACCCGTGCATTGTCGATAAACTGAGTTTCTGGCATATTTGCTATCGTTACTTTCTTTGCCATGTGGCTACCTATAATCACCTTTATTGGTGATTATAGTCGCAATCCAAGAAATTACAAATATAATCACCGTTATTAGTGATTATATAAAACCCATTCACATTTTGATGAATAATCACTAATAACGGTGATTAACTAATCATTGCCACATCATCAACACCGGCAATGGTACTGCCAAGTTATTGCAGACACCAGTAACTGTGAGATAATTAGGGCATGAAAAACACTAAAATGTATGCGGGTTATCGCTACCCACCTCATGTCATTAGTCACGCTGTTTGGCTGTATCATCGATTTACGCTTAGCTTTCGAGATGTTGAAGAACTATTAGCTGCCGGGGCATTGTCAAGTTATCGAATTCGGATGACCGGAACGACGATTTAGCTACCTAAGCTAAATTCTGGACTCAACTCACCCTCGTCCATTCATTAAATGCTCGATCCCGAAGCGTTCTATAATTCTCTGCCCTCATTAGATGGCGGCCAAGACTGAACAGGCTATTGACAACCCCATGACACGATAAAAATCGTTGAGCTTGGCCCTGTGATTCGAACCGCCGCATTTGCCGTTCTTGTTCTCTAGTCGGCTGATGAGATAACTCACAGCGGTTGTTTTCGTATTGCTCGGTTGAATGATTAACGCTGGACATAATTTCTCTTTTCGCAGCCGAATAACTGCGCAATTTATCGGTGACTATCTTTAATGGTGTTGCCTGCTGGCCCTTCAATAACTTTTTAAAGAACTTCATGGCGCCTCTTTTTTTCTGCGTTTTTGAACCAAAATATCAAGCTCATCACCATCTTGAACCACAGCACGCCAAAGATAATGCAGGACACCATTTATCTTTACAAATACTTCATCCAAGTACCACATATCGCCAAGTTGACCGCGTTTCTTCCTGATCTGACTAGAGTATTGGTTGCCAAATTTTACGCACCAATTTCTAACGGTCTCGTAACTTGCATCGATCCCTCTGGCTGCCAATAACTCTTCAACATCTCTGAAGCTAAGAGTAAATAGGTGATACAGCCAAACTGCGTGACTAATGACCTGCGAAGGGTAGCGATATCCCGCGTACATTTTAGTATTTTTCATGCGCTAATTATCTCACAGATAATGGGGCTTTGCGACAACTTGACAGTGCCATAAAAACAATATGTTTAGTATTCAGCAACAGTTAATACAAACATAGCCTTCTGAATTTATCTTGTGTCCCTGTCGAAAATCCATATGAGCAGATTTATGCCTAACTTGAAAACTCATGGATTGTAACAGGAGCGTGTTGCCGTGCGACATGTTCTGCTATAATTCACATGATGATAAAACGCGTTTACCAAGAAACCAATGGAAACTGTTATTCGTAATATATTGAAAATTACCAAGTAAACTATGAGAAAATCAAAAATTAACAAGCGCCGTTCAAAACCTATCACGTCTTTTAAGGGCCGTGGGCCAATAGCGCGTAAAGTAATCGCTACCGCCAAAGCGCACTTAGAGAAAAAAGTTATTGATTTCGCCAATTGGAAAGTTGGCAAACTCAATGCACAAGCCCTTGAAGCCAGCGTAATCGATCACAACGAACTAGCTGACTTCGATTTAGCTCACGGTGCTTATGTTTATGCACAGAATAAGATGTCTGTTTTGATAGAGCAGATTATTGAATTGCCTGAAGTACAAAAGTTAGCTTATGCTTACGATGAACTAATGGCTGACTACACGCCAGCTTACCCGCCTATGTCGTCTATTACCGTGTCTTATTTTACCTCTTGGGCAACATCTGATTTAGTGACTCAGGGTGCTAAGAAGGAATCGTTGGCTTCCATCGCGGTTGATTTTTGTCGTTACATGCAAGTAGACAGCAGCCTGCTAAACTTGTACGAGAACTTAGAGCAGTCACGCATGGGGATTTATCGACATGAAGGAAGCGATACACAGTTCGTGCATTTAACTGAACTAATCACTAATCGAAAAATAAAAGCATTAAGAACCACTGATTATCTAGGAAATGTTGGCGAGTTATGGTTTGTAAGAGTGCTACCTCCCCCATTTGACGCAGCGCACATGGATCATCATGTTGTGTTTACTACGCCCTATGTGTTTGTTCCAAACCGCAATTACGATAGCGTTGATAAATCTATAGAAGAACAATGGCTAGTGTGTTTTGAACGAATATTTCCAACACTAACCGTTGACACTCCTGTGCAAGCTTATGAGCATTTCATGCGTCATGGATTAAGTCGTAACTATTGGCTAGAATTTATCTTTTTGTCTTACATTAACCATGAGGATGGCGCTATCTTTCTTGGCGGTTACCCTGATATTCGTGAAAGTTTAGCGCACGGGGAGCTGTCTTCGCCAGAATCGTCTGGAATATGACTAATATCTTTAGTTATTTACCAATAACTTATTTCGCTGTATCTGCAACATTAGTTTGTTTGGTAAATGTGCTTTCAAGGGCTACTAGCTCACTGCGTTCTCGTGGAAGCACCGCTAACTCAAGCCCCATTAATGTGAAGTAAGCCTGTAAGCTGTCTAGTCTAGGATTGCCCATGTCGTTTTCAATATCACTTACTACTTGTCTACTTAAGCCCGTTAATTTGCAAACATTCGTCTGAGACATTTTAAGGGCATCAACTCTCAGTGCTTTACCAACCTCGCCCATCGTTTTAATGCCAGCTAGCATATCACCCACTAGCTTTTGTTTAATTTCAAAGCGATCAACATCATGTTTGCGTTTCATGGTATTAACTCCCATTGCCCCAATTTATCTGTCAAATGTTCAAAACCCATTACCGGCATAGTTAAAATACTACCAGGGACACCTCGCTTTGCTAGCCGATCAGGTAAATTTTCAAGTTGAAGCGCCAGCTCCCGCAGTTCATTTTTAAAGTAAGCCGGATCACCGTAAGCTGATAGTGACTCACACAAAGCTAACCAATTTATGTTTCCTGCCTGTTGGAACTCATTATTCCAATTTGTTGTTCTTGGAATGGTTTCAGGATCAGCTTTCATTGGAGCGAAGTCGTAAATTGGCGCTAAATATATTTTGTCGTCCTTTTTCAAAACTGACGTATTGCGGCCATGATTATCTGAATTACCAAACACTATATTTAAGAAATCACGTTTAAGGTATTGTGCAGCAAGCTCAGTTGCTGTCATAGTATTTATTACCGTGGCTAACTTTGCTAGTACGTCTTCATGTTTAAGATAGCTGCCAGATGCTGCGTTAACTAATGAGTAAACAGATTCAACACCATAGCGATGAACGGTACCTTCAACCATCTCCCTATCGAATCTAGGGAGCCAGAGCGAAGGGTTTCTAATCCCTTCATGTAATTCCATAGCATTAGTGCTTATCGTATTAAATCCAAGTGATGCCAATTCATGGTAATAGTGATATTCAGTACGTAAAATATCCTTATCTATTTCCCCTTGATTACGTGGAAATTTTACTAAATAATGCCGATCCGTTGTGTTGTCATTTTGCTCAGTATCTACCCAAACTTCATTCAAATCATTTTGTCTTAATAGAAGCTTAGGAGCGGCGCCGCCAGCACCAGTTGCGCCACCTGATACTGCGCCACGCTGGCGGGAGTAATCAAGAAAATCAGTATCTCGCTCAATAGCTTTATCTTTGTTAAACCGCATCTGCTCTAATTGACCCACTTGTTCATTTAGAGCGGCTTCAATTGATTCCTTTATTCGCATATTGCCAATTGGTGCAATCGTACCTAGCTTTAATAGCGCTATATTTTGTTCCGATACGGGGCTGTTTTGCAGATTAAGCATATTTAGCCATATTGTTTGTGCATATCCCATCGGCATAATGTCTTCAAATACGGCAGGCCAACTTGAATAAGTCTTTGTGTCCATTGGATTTACACTGACCTTTGCGGTAAAGCTTCGTGATCCTGCCTCACCAAAATAATTAACCGCATAATCAAATAAGGGTTTCAGGGTTAGCTTGCTGAGTTTACCTAGTTCAGGCGAAGCAATGTCTATTTCAAATGCGTCTTGCCAACGGTTTTCATTAAATAGTTGTAGGGTCAATTTCATAGCTCACCTTGCAAAGCACAATGTCTAACATAACTTGCAATTAGCGCTGTAATTACAATACATTGTCTAATATAACGTACATATAATTTATTTTCAACACAATTCTGTCTAGTATAGTAGACATTTCTTATTTGGCATCAGTAAGCTAATTATCAAAGTTGCCGGACGTTTACGCTTCAAGTTGCGTTGTCAACTTATCGAATTAAGATGATAAGAACAAATTTTTAGTGGTTCATGCCAAATTCTAGACGCCACTAACCCTAGTCCATTCACTAAATGCTCGTTCTCGCAGTATCCTGTAATTATCGGCTTGCATTTTATGGCGGCCAAGCCTAAACAGATTATTAATAGTGCCATGACACGATAGAAATCGTTGAGCCTGCCCGTGTGATTTAAACCGCCGCATTTGCCGTTCTTGTTGTCTACCCGGCTGATGAGACAATTCACAGCGATTGTTTTCGTATTGTTGGGTTGAATGAGCAACGCTGGGCATAATTTCCCTTCTCGCGGCCGAATAACTGCGCATTTTATCGGTGACTATCTTTAATGGCGTTGCCTGCTGGCCCTTCAATAACTTTTTAAAGAACTTCATTGCGGCCTTTTTGTTTCTGCGTTTTTGAACGAGAATGTCCAGCTCATCGCCATCTTGATCGACAGCTCGCCAAAGGTAATGCAAAACACCATTGATCTTAATAAATACCTCATCCAAGTACCACATATCACCGAGTTGACCGCGCTTCTTCCTGATCTGACTACAATATTGGTTACCAAACTTTATGCACCAATTTCTAACGGTTTCGTAACTTACATCGATCCCTCTGGCGGCCAATAACTCTTCAACATCTCGAAAGCTAAGTGTAAATCGATGGTACAGCCAAACTGCATGACTGATTACTTGAGGTGGGTAGCGGTAACCCGCGTACATTTTAGTATTTTTCATACTCGGATTATCTCACAGTTACTGGTGTCTGCGATAACTTGACAGTACCGTCTGTCAGACTAAATTAAACACTACTTTGCAAAAAGTAAGTAAGGTTAAGTCCAGACTAGTTTACATTTAGCTGTTATCACCAAACAAATTTGTCGTATCTTAAATACCAAGGGAAACTGTCGGTCATGCGTGCGAATCGTTTTATAGAGTTGCGCCTTATATGGTCGGAATATACCTTGCTTCTCTGCAATATCCACTTATTAATGCAACTATTCAGTTGATCAACATAAATATTATAAAAACTATGAGCAGCAGGACTCATGAAAAGAATATTACTCCTTTTTTCAACTGATTTATTTTCGACCAAAAGGTTACGAATAAACTAAGCAGATAAAAGCATGTAGAATATAGATGTGGTCACGACACGGTCACAACCCAAAATCCAGCTCAATCCTAGCCACAAAGGCCAACAGTCAAAAAAGGAGAAAATGGCGCACCTGGCGCGATTCGAACGCGCGACCTTTGGCTTCGGAGACTCACACCTCAAGAAGTGCTTAAAAGGCGTTATATGGAATTAACGCTAAGTATATGTTTATTATAGGGTATGTAGATTTAAGTGTGGGTGTCACTTGGTCACTTTTAACCACATTTAACACGGCCCGGCCACAGTTTAGTCACAAATTATCTGGCCATATATTGGTTAAATATCGCCAAGTTCTACCCAGATAAGAGTAAAATATTTTCTTTCCTATGGGATTAAGTGAAGCCATACATTCGTTTTTTGTAAAATTTCAATTGGTTGTTTTTAAACAATAGTTGGCCAGATTATATTTTTATAGATCAATTATTTTAAGCCATTATACGTTCTCATTTATACCCAAAAATGGATACTAAAAGTTCTATCCTTTTTAGGGACTGTTAAAGAAAAGCGGTTAATATGCTCAACATTCCTCAACAGCGGGCAAACCTACTCAAATTAATTCGAACGAATAATAAATAACTCACAAATTTATTCATGCTGGTTCCTTGTAATATTGAATCGTTCTTGGTCAAAGGATCCGATCTTGGGACCAGCATTTAGCTCAATTTCTCAACCAGGATTCGGGTTATCTAATCAGTGGTATTGCTTAAGCTACAAGTGGACAAAAAAATGCGCTCAACACCAATTTAATTTGCAGCGTTTTTTCTTTGAAACGTCAGCTAATTATCGGATTGTTTGACTGTATAAATGTAAATTTATACAGACTCGCTTTGCCGCTTCAAGGCATGCTCAATGATCAACAAGCGATTTTCATTATTTGCATTGCCCCACATCAGTATTTCATCTATCGAACGAAAACAGCCCACGCAAATGTCTTTTGCGCCAAGCGCGCAAGCTCCAATACATGGAGAGTTAATTTCAGTGCTAATTTTCATGCCTTAACATATCCCAACAGGCCGACGTTCTTGTTGCCTTGGTTTAAAAAGTGAGGTGTAAATGAATCGGGGTTTCATTGTCTGTACTTTTTGATACTGCTTAGAATAGAAGCGCTTAGTAAATGTAGCGCTTGCATAACTACACATAGAGGCTACCGAACTGGGGTTAAAAACAAAAGGCTTGTTTGGCCGATTGGCTGATATTGTCGTCAAGAATGACTTTTAGTATTGCAAGAGTCATCACCGCAAACCATCGAACTACTATTCAAATATTTGCGAACTGTGCTGCGTAACACTGATATGAAGCGTAAAGAAATGATGTTTTTTCTAAGGTAGGCTAGCGAATATTCAAATTACTAAACGGTTGAATAGAAAAGGAATAGGCTTTATTGTACTTTCCAATTAAACTGTACAAAACAGAATATTTACCCCTAACTCCTCGGAGAGAATGTTATGAAGTTTCCCATTTCCCAATCTCATTTTGCCATTGCGTTCGTTATAGCACTCGTTTCGGTGACAGTGTCCGCTAAAGAGGTCATTACTGAGCAGCAGAAAGCAACAGCACAAGCGCTTATGCAAGAAGCTTTGAACAATAATCTAGCTTATGAAATTGTAGAATCTTTGACCACTGAAGTTGGTCCAAGATTGGCCGGTTCAGAAGCTGAAAAACGCGCCCGTGAGTGGGGCGTAAAGCTTGGAAAAGAACTCGGTTTTGATCGAGTATCAATTGAAGAGTTTACTATGCCGTATTGGGTGCGTGGTGAACTTAAGGTCGCACTGACTGTGCCGTATGCACAGGATCTATATGCAACCGCTTTAGGCGGTTCTGTCGCTTCGAGCCATGATATTGATGCGCCGCTGGTCTATTTTCGAAATCTTGATGAAATTGAAAACGTCAAAAGCGGCGACTTAGAAGGTAAAGTTGCGTTTATCGACGGTGATCTTATGGTGTCGAGTCAAACAGGTGCTGGTTACGGGCCATCAAATCAAAAGCGTCGGGTCGGTTGGCAACATGCGGAGCGCGGCGGTGCTGTGGCACTTATGATCCGATCTGTGGGTTCAAGTTCCCACCGCTTTCCACATACTGGCATGATGAGCGCATTAGATGACAAGTGGGCCAGTATTCCCGTAGTTGCATTGTCTAACCCTGACGCCGATCATCTTCGTCGTTTGTATGAGTTGGGTGGACCTTTGAAGATTAGCATTGCATCAACAGCGCAATGGAAAGGTGACGTGAGTAGCGGTAATGTTGTCTTGGATCTGATCGGGAGTGAGTTTCCTGAAGAAATTGTTCTAATAGCCGGACACTTAGACAGTTGGGACCAAGGTACAGGTGCTTTAGATGACGGTGCTGGCATTGCCATTACAGTCGCTGCAGCAAAACTAATTGCCGCGTTGCCTACGCGACCAAAGCGAACCATCCGAGTGGTTATGTTCGGCGCAGAAGAGGTTGGATTGCTTGGCGCTAACGCCTACGCTAAGAAGCATGCCCACAACCTAAATAACCATGTATTGGCTACTGAGTCTGACTTTGGCGCGCGCACTATTTGGCGGTTGGTCTCTAACGTGAATCCAGACGCTAATACAACTATCGATGCGATTGGTAAAATCCTTGCACCTTTAGGAATAGTGCGCGGTGGCAGTGATGTGCCAGGCGGTGGTCCAGATATCATTCCTATGGCGCGTGCGGGGGTACCGACTATTAGATTGGAGCAAAATGGTATGGACTATTTTGACTATCACCACACGCCAGATGACACCTTAGATAAGATCGTCCCTGCAGAACTAAAACAAAACGTTGCTGCGTATGTGGTAGCGACGTATCTAGCCGCCGATGCAGAGGCTGATTTTAGGCCTGAAGCAAAAACCGATGCTAAAGTTGATTAGTTGCGTGGTTGCATTAACGAGCATATAAAATCTTTCTTGTAGAGCTGTTGCTAAATTTCTGTATTCTCGTATAGAGTTGGCTCAGCGCTAGAAGTTACAGCCCACACTACTATTAAAGTCGGGTTTTTCTAACTTGGTCGCACCTACATTTAACGTACCAACAGTTGCGAAGTATTGACCATCTGTGCGTTGACTTAGGGCTATCTAACTCAGGTTTAGTCGATGAGCCGCAGAAGTAGTTATTTGAGTAGGTTGGGTCAATTATATGTAGTGCCACTCCTACACCATTTTCTGTTAATCGTATAAAGTCATGATCGCCATCACCATCGATGTTATTACGGATTCAATTATTACTAATCGTCGCAGATAATGGCGCGTTGTCCTTAGCACCACAGCCATGATGTAAGCTCTGTGTAGAATTAATAATTGTATAGTTAGCTACCGTAATATCACTTACTACTCTATAGGTAGTAGCGTCCGTTGTGCTAGAGTTTAAACAAATAACCACCTCGACTCAAAGGTATTATAACGGTAGGTATTGTGCCCTGATTTGTTAGAGTCAATGTATTACACAGTGAGACTATCACCGTTAGTTTATATTAACTCACGTTTGCTGGTTGTGATTTTTCCATCTTAGATAATCTGTAATTTATGAATGTGGTCAAAATAATGATGACAATACCCACAAGGTTGACATAAGGGTAAGGCATTAACGTCATAAATCCAGCTACCAATAATAAACCACGAGTAGCTAATGGAAGTTTTGTGGCTAAACGTCCTTCAATGGTGCCTGCAAAAGCGATGATTAAACCAATCGTTAAAATAACCGCAATAATAAAATCAACGGTTTGACCTTTTATCCAAATCAAACCGGAAAATGCCATCATGATGGGAATAATAAAAAAACCCTGAGCAAGTTTAAAAGCCTGAACTGCTGACCTCATAGGAGATGTATTGGCAATGCCCGCCGCTGCAAATGCAGCTAAGGCAATTGGGGGTGTTACATTCGATGTTTGTGATAACCAAAATACAATCATATGTGCTGCTAATAAACCCACACCCAACTCAGTTAAACTTGGCACAGCTATAATTGATAACACGATATAAGCAGCAGTTACTGGTAGACCCATACCTAAAATAACGGAAGCGATTGCGGTAAGACCTAATACAGACCACAAATAACCGCCAGAAAGTGCCATTAAAAATTGTGTAAACTGTAGGCCAATACCTGTTTGACCTACCACACCTACAACAATACCTGCCGTTCCACAAGCAACTGAAATAGGGAGTGCAAGTAACGCTCCTTTTTTCAGCCCTTCAAAAAATACGCTGATATTAATTCGGCTGTGTTTTCTACACATTGCGGCTACTAAGATTGAGAGACAGCCAGAAATCCCAACCAAAATAGGAGAATAACTCATCAATAACATACTGGTTATTAATATTAATGGAGCTAAAAAGTGCCACCCATTTTTTAATACCGTCGATATTTTTTCAGTCACTTCCATGCCCTTCAAACCTAACTTACAGGCCATTAAATGCACGTAAAGCAACGTGCAGGCAAAATATAAAATAGCAGGTACTATAGAAACTAATAATATTTCACTATACGGAATACCGGTAAATTGAGCCATTACAAATGCACCGGCTCCCATCACAGGCGGCATAATTTGACCACCTGTTGATGCAGCCGCTTCAATACCCGCGGATTGCTCTGGTTTATAACCAAGCTTATTCATCATCGGGATCGTTAGCGCGCCAGTTGTTACAGTATTTGCAATGGCAGAGCCCGAAATAGAGCCTAATGCGGCCGAAGCGATAACGCTCGCTTTAGCTGGACCCCCTCTGTATTTGCCGGCAACGGAGAAAGAAGCATCAATAAAGAACTTTCCTGCACCAGTAACCTGTAAAAAGGCGCCAAATAACACAAAAATAAATACCACTCCTGCTGCAATTGCGAGCGGAGCACCGTAGACACCATTGGTTGAAAAGATATGAAATCGAACAATTTCTTCTATTGAAAAACCTTTACTAGCAAACGCTGAAGGTAAGATATTGCCGAAGATTGCATACAATAAAAATAGCGCTGCAATAAACACCATGACCATACCAACAGTGCGGCGTGTTGCTTCAAGAAGAAGTACTAAAATGATTAAACCAGACAACAGATCGTACTCAGTTAATCCATCGAGTAGAAAAGAAATGTCATCATAATCGAAGGAAATAATATGATATGAAGCCCATGCAATAGAAGCGATAAACACGATGTCGATACAACGCCCAATTAGATATATGGGGGGAGATTGCTGTGATTTGATCAAAGGCATTGTAAAAAAAACTAATATTAGTACCCAACTTAAATGGATAGGTCTAAAAACTGGTGCAGATAAATCAGCGGTGATGCCCTGCCAGATTTGAAATATAGATAATGTTATTGCCGCAAGTGCCGCAACTAAAACGATTTTGTCCGTTATCCATTTACAGGTAGTTATCCATTTACAGGTAGTTATCCATTTACAGGTAGTTGTCGATTTAGACATGTGATCCTCTGAAGATAGTCTTGCTTGCTACCATCTCACTAATTATTATCATTTCAACTGCAGGCTGGTGCTTAATTGCCGTGATTTGAAAGACGCATCTACTGCAATCAAGATTTGACAACCACGTTAGTTACAACTCACTAGCCTAGCTGTAGAGCGCAAAAAACTTACATCTGTTCTTTTAAATATTTTAATGAACCCGCATGTAAATCAATCCCATTTAATTTGTTCATATTGTCAAGAGTTGTGAATTTAGTAACTTTAATAACCTGATTGATTTTACTCATATTTTCAAAAGCAACTTTTGTCATTTGATACGCAAGGTCTGTATCAAGATTTTTATTAACAATAAGAATGTTCCAAACTGCTGGCGCATTAAAAGCGTTAACACCTTTGTAGCTATCCGCTGGAACTTCAATTGTTTGGTAAGAAGCATTATCATCAGAAATCGCTTTGAGCTCTTCTGGTGTAAACGATAAAATACGAATATTGTGGGTGAACGCTAGTTCAGTTATTGCACCAACACCTATGCTACCTACGATGACTCCCGCATCAATCTGACCAGCAGAAATTGCATTGGTTGTTGCCGTGTAATTTAAAGATTGTGCATCAATGTCTTTGTCAGTGATACCTAAAGCAGCAAGAATATTAGCTGCACTAACGCGAGTACCAGACCCCGGCGCACCTAGTGAAATACGTTTACCTTTTAAGTCTTTGATAGATTGTATATCTGAGTCTGCTGATACAATGAATTGCACCACATTTGGATATAATGCAAATAAAACGGATATATCCATTTTTTGACGAAATGGTTTAACACCTTGATGTGCTTGCAATACGACATTCCCCATGGCAATACCTGCAAGTTGATCCATGGTCGACACTTTAATGATATTTTCAACTGATGCAGCTGTAACTTCTGCTCGCATATTAAAGTCATCGATATTTTCGCTCCAAATGTTAGCTAAAATGCCACCAAGCGGATAATAAGTTCCACTTTGACTACCAGTACCAATAGTGTAATTTTCAGCCGATGCATTAAATGAAAATATACACACCAATCCGAGTATTCCATTTTTTAAAACATTTTTCATTGTATTAACCCCACTCGTTGGAAAGAGATCCCGCAGTATTAAACGTCTCTGTTTGAATTGAAGTAAACTTGGGCGTTGATGCTATTGAGCCTGCACTAATAATTGCGCATAATGCAGCAATTGACTGCATATTAAGATACTTATGTCTCATCATTATATAATTTCTCTATTGTCTAACTGGTCTGTCAGTTTTCATTATAATTAAACTTATCTATTGAAGAAGCAACTGCCCAGTGTGACAGGTGTGGATGCTTTCTTTTGAGCATAAGTGCGCCAATGATAGAGCTGGCACACAGCCACACTTAATTCTCTGGCGGCTTGAGCAAAGTCTACCTTACTGGCAAGTTTTAAAGCTTCCTCTTTAAATTCTTCGGAATAGGTTTTACGTCTATTCTTAGCTGTCATATCCCACCTCTTACCTCTCAACTTACACCTCTATGAATTAATCGACTCACTTAATAATGTGTCCAAAACTATTGGTTCATATCATGTCCGAATAACATATTTCATGAAGGTGTTAAACCGCCATACGTTAGTCCAAGCCATCGGCAAATAGATCGTCCGTCATTAATAAATGCTCTGTTGGTATATTCCGAAAATGTAGTATCCTGCGGTCGCTCACCTTCCGAAAATACCAGTGCAGGGCTACTCTGTAAGTCTTCACCAAGTAGTTTGACCAAGTCCCTGCGCGGTTTATCAAATTCAATTAGCTTAATATCAACATATTTACGCATCTGTGGCTGATAAAAAAAATACCCCATTACCAAAGCGCATTCAGGGCAAAATTGATCAGTTGCTTCTCCATAAGCAGGTTTTAGTAAAAAAAGCTGCGGTTTCTTCATGATATTTATTCCATTTTAACAAAACTATTATTTATAAATTACAACACATTATTCTTAAAAAAAGAGCTTTTTAATACAACCGAACCAATATTAGTGCTGGATATGTTCCAACTAAATGTTATTGAGCTTTCAACAAGTTATTTTTGTTCGGGGTTTCTTGCGTATCTAAAAATCTGCACAAAACCAAGTAATGGTCTAAATACTTAGTTGCCACACCATAAAATCACTGTAGCCATTCTTTTAAACAACTACGGTAAGCAGCGTTAACACTTTGAATATGGAACACCTTGTCTATCACCTGTTTACCCGTAGCCACATTCAACCGTTTATGGATTAAATCGTTACACTATTAAAAACTTGGTATAAACCTTGAATCCGTCACTGTACGAGACGCTGTCTTTTTCTACTTTCCCTTCCAGCTCTTCATTAATCTGCTGGGCTAAAACACCCGAAAAGATCTCTTCATACGTGTCCTTTCCTCTATTTTTCCCTGTGACCATGGCCACCCAGTCGTCCTTTGAAAGCCTTCATTTCTTTACTTTTATTCCTCGTTTTTTCGGTTTTCTGTTAAGTGTTCGACCGCCTTTTAAGAGCGGGCAAACAGAGTTTCATCTGCCTAAACTGTCTCCTCAAGTAAACTCGCTTTGAGTGCGGAGGGTGACCAAAGAAAGGAATGTCGCCACCTAAAACAAGTTGCTAAAGCATTCTTTAGCGGATTGTCTGTTGTGGCAGTAAACTTTTAAAGGCAGTTTTACAACGATATGGCTACATGCTAACAGTCTTAACATTCCGATTAATCAGACTACTATGACAACGAGGACGTCATGGTGTATCCACCATTCGCTATTCAAGCACTACAATTATGAACTGAATACATTGTTGCCTTTTAACTGTGTTCCCCACCTGCCTGACCGGGATATCTGTCAAATGTACTCTCCCTGATAAAAACTTCTTAAATTGTGCTGAAATTATAAATTTTACCACGTACACTGATTTTTTATACAGTATAAAAACAATTTGAAGGAACATAGCCTCAATGTTAATTAATACAGACGATTTTATTTGTATATAAACACTTATTATCCTTATTCAGTTTAATTACATTAACCAGCCCATAATACAAAATCCCACTAATGCAATACCACCACTTATTAAAGCGTAAGGAAGCTGAGTTCTAACATGATCAATATGGTCTGTGGCAGCAGCCATTGAAGCTACAATAGTACTATCACTGATAGGTGAAGCATGATCACCAAAAATAGCACCGGATAAAACTGCCGCTAGAAAAGGTGCTGGAGGTAGTCCACCAGCTACCGCTAAAGGCAGTGCTATGGGGATCATAATGGCAAAAGTGCCCCAGCTAGAGCCTACTGCAAAAGCGATTGCGGCTGATATCAAAAATATCAATGGCAATAATACTGATATTGGCAAAGTTCCTTGCACTGCAACAGAAAGGTATTGACCAGCCTGTAAGTCATTAGCAATATGGCCAAGTGCCATAGATAACAACAACACTGCAGCTACAGGCACCATTCCACCTGCACCTTTAAGTAAGAAATCTACTAACTGATGAATGGTGTGCCTACGTTCAACCAATGCCAAAAACCAAGCGATGCTTAAACCTGTTAACACGGCCCATAAAACGCTAGTTGAGCCTGAGCCAGCAGTTATATCACCCTGGCCAGTAATTAATAAACCCGCAGGCAACGCGGCTACCATAGTAATTATTGGTAACACCATATGACGCGCACGGGGAACTACAGAATCGTCATATTCGCTCATTAACGCTGGAACTAGCATTGGTAATGCATCAGGCCAAAGAGTCTCACCATCAAGAGTACGTTGTTCAGCCGCATGCATTGGGCCAATATCACGACGCCAACTGATAGAAATACCAGCTAAAAGCACGGCAAAAATAGCGTATAGATTAAGGGGAATTGCCTCTACAAAAAGGGTAAATGGATTCGTTTCCCCCGTACTCGCAATTAAACCAATATTAAAAGCGCCCCAAGCATTAAAAGGTATCAATATACAGATAGGCGCAGAGGTAGAGTCAATCAAATAAGCTAGCTTTTCTCGCGATACACGAAAGCGATCAAATAAAGGTCTCGAAACTGCACCTGCAACTAAGAGTGTTAAATTTGATTCCACAAAAATAAAAATGCCAATTAACCATGCAAGTAACTGCGCACGTTTCCCGCTATTAACCCAACGTCGTTGTTCAAGCCAATTCGATAAACCTTTAACGCCGCCAGTTTTTTCCATCGTGGTTATTAAACCACCCACGACAAGAGTAAATACAATTACCTTAGTATTTCCAGTGTCCTGAAAAACATTAATAACACCTTCAATTGTGTGCGCCAAACCGTTTAGCGGGTTAGTTTGATAAAGGACACAGTAACCAAGCCAGATACCGCCGCATAAGGACAGTAAAACCTGACGAGTGGTAATAGCAAGCAAAATAGCTATTACGGGAGGGAGTAAAGAATACCAACCCGGTTCTATCATTGTCATGTGCTGTTTTTACCTATAGCAATGTATGTCAATAAAATTTAACATTATCGAGTTCCATCCAAAAAGATGTGGCTGCAGCTCTACTGCCTCCGAATTCTATAGCAAGTAGTTCCTTACTTGACCAAGGTGTTTGTTGATTTTGGGCCAGTAACTTGCTAAAAGGTAAACTTACTGTTTGCCATTTCGCCTTGCCTTTTACCGAGGCCGCCCAAGTGCCTAAGGCCGTATTAACACGGACGAAATAAACACCCTCACCACGAAGATCAAAACGTATACCCTTAAAAGAGCTGGCATTCACTGGCACCACTGCCCCACGATTAAAAGGAATTATTACGGACGCTTCAGGTGTTTTATTTGTCGCCATAATGGCGGTAAGGCTCAAGGCATTATTATTTGATGCACGCTGAAAACGTTGTGATATAGAAACAGTTCGTCCTATACCACTATCACGGTTGTTAAAGCGTTGTGTGTCCAAATTACTGCGATCATTAGGACTCTCAAAATCGTCAATGATGTGCTCAGCTATACTTGCTAAAGGTATAGAGCCAGGCTGCTTAGTTAATAAAACGCCGTCTTTAGCGACTACGAAACCATCGATCAACACGGTATTTATATTGCGAATAGATTGAATATTTTGCCAAGGCTTTCCCTCAACCAATATCAAATCTGCTCGTTTACCAATTTCTATTGTACCTCTATCATCGGCCATTTTTATAGCCTGAGCACCGCGTAAAGTGCCAGCGATTAAAGATTCTGTTGGTGTAAGCCCTGCTTCTACCAATAGTTCTAATTCTCGAAGCGAAGAATATCCATGAGGTGTTGCTTCCATGCCAGCATCAGACCCTAAAGCAATACGTATACCTGCATCTCGGAAAGTCCTCAAGTTATAAAGAGAAAAGGCTTGACGCCGTTGAACCCAAGCAAGTTTTTCTGGCGTATGGCCCACCAACTTTTCCGGTTTAGGCTCATACACAGCTAAACTAGGTGAATAAATAACGTTATTTTTTTTCATCAATTCAACTAATTCTTTATCCGCAATACCATCTTGCAAAGCATGTACTATGACGTCAACGCCAGCTCGTGCCGCAATTTTGGCGCGGGAAACCGTCACTATATGTGCCATTACTGGCAGTTGATGTTTATGTGAGGCTATAACCAATTCTGTCATTGCATCTTCGTTCATGCTTGTATTTTCGGCGGAATTCCCATAGCGCCAACCATCGGCAAATATTTTAATAACATCCGGCTTATATAGAATGAGTTGTTCTATCGCTCGGCTTGCATCCGCGGGGGTTGATATCCAACGAGTCATATTCTGTCCACCCCATACCGCACCATGACCACCAGGGGTACTAACCCGTGCAGCATAGTTTACATGGGGAGTCGTCATCGTTTGCAACCATTCTTGCTTCGCCTGATACGATTCAGGTGAAGCGTGAAAATCATTGACCGTTGTTATACCGTGTAATACATAACTTTTTGCAATTTCAGGAAAGGCTTCAGGTTCACCTTCAGGAGTCCAATGAGTATGAATATCGATCAAACCAGGTAACAATGCCATGCCTTTTGCGTCAATTTGCTCTACTGCACTAGTAACTTTAAATTTTGTACCTATTTTAACGATACGACCTTGCTTGATTAAAACATTAGCAGAATAAGGTTCCGCGCCAGTTCCATCAAAAATCATTGCGTTTCGAATGAATACATTCTGAGCTTCAGCTCCATTAGTAACAACAGAAAATAACAGACCAACGGCTACCGATAATAATCGGAAATTGACATTCTTTTTATAGCTATACATGTTTAATTTTTCCTAATTCAATGGTGTAAATTAGACGGATTGGTATTTTGATAGCGATCTCGCAACAAAGTATGTCGGCTTTCAAGAGATTGCTGCTGCCCTCGAATAAACACAGTATCTATTATTGTTAAGGGCTCAAACGGGTCACCCGACCAAATCACTACATCTGCCTCTTGACCTGGTGCCAACGCACCAAACGTTTCTACACCCCAAATACGAGCAGGATTTACCGTAATTGCTGCTAGTGCAGCTTGCCACGGTAAGCCATGAGCAACGGCGATCCCTGCATTGAAACGGGCGTTACGTGCAAAGTGACCATCACCTTCGCCGCGAATGACCACTGTAACTCCAGCTTCATGCAAACGAGCAGCATTTTCCATTGAGGCATGTAAACGATCGAAGGTAAACGGCATGCTGTGATTGGCATCAATAACCACCGGCACCTTTGCAGCGGCGATGCTGTCGGCTACCATCCAACCTTCAGCCCCACCTTGAATAATTAATTTAATTTCTTGCTTTCGCGCAATATCCAGCATTGTGAGGATATCAGAGGCACGGTCAACATGTGCCAACAGAGGTATTTTGCCCTCGATGATAGGTACCAATGCCTCTAAGTCTTCCCTTGCCATTGACAATGTACGTAACTTACCGCGTTCGTATGCCGATCTTGAACGTTTCAGTAAACGCGCATCATCGAGTGCTGAGTTGAGCAATACCATTACTGCACCGCGTCCTGCACGTATATTTGCTTTAGAGATGTCTGCTCCAACTCCGGCGCGAAACTTCACCACACATTTTGGTGTCGCTCCAAGATGAATTATCGTAGCCTGCCCTGTAAACATTGCGTCGTCGGCATCGGTCTTCAAACTTGGCACTACCACAGCGCGAGTGATCCCACCAGAGCGTGCGATAGGAACAAGTGTAGAGTTACAATTGACTGCGAAGGACGTATCGTAACCGGCACTCAATCGGGTCGCACCAGCTTTGGCATCACTGGCATTAGAACGCTCATTGATTTCAGCGATAGCCAAGCTAGTATTGGCGGCCACTAATCCGGGTGTGACAACTTTACCTTGGGCGTCTATAATTCTAGCATTAGCGGGTATATCGATATCCTTACCCACTGCGATAATTCGCTGGCCTTTCATTAACAGTGTACCGCCGTCAATCTCAATTGGGGGGGAAACTGGCATTATATGCGCATTGATTATTGCAATGACCCCCGAGTCTATAGTATTGGTATTGGCAATTAGCGGCGACACTGCGAACAAAGAAATTATTAACATGTAAAACTGGAGATGACGCATTATGGTGTCTCCTTAATGAGCTGCCCTAATTCTAAATCAGAGTCAGGTAGTAACTGTCGATTTTCCCGATCAAATTGCAGAACACCATCAATAAACACTTTTTGAGCCAAAGAATAGACACTAAATGGGTCGCCCGACCACATTACGACGTCCGCCATTTTTCCTGGCTCCAAGGTACCGGTTCGATCTATTATTCCCATTTGAGTAGCAGGGTTGGCTGTGATCCAGCGTATCGCTTGTTGTCGAGTTATAGAAATACCTGAGCGAATTGCACTAGCCATCGCCACGGCTGCTTCAACATGCATTCGTTGTGAAAGCTCGGGAGCATCAGAGTGCAATGCGGTCAGTACGCCGGCAGATTCAAGCAAAGCTACGTTATCTTCAATACCGTCATACATTTCTAATTTAAAACCCCAGCGCGTCGACCAAGTAGCAACGCCAATATTTTCCTTTTCCAGCACATCGGCAATTTTGTAGGCCTCTTGAGCGTGATGAAACACGGCGATAGGAAAACCAAACTCTTTAGACAAATCAATCATCTGTTGCATTTCGTCAGCGCGGTAACAATGAATATGCGTTTTAAAATTACCGTTAAGCACCAAAGCCAATGTATCAAGTTTAAGATTGCGTTTTGGTGGTGACACTTGAGTGCCGTTGGCAACTTTAGCCCGGTATTCGCTCCAACTTTTTGCATAAATAGCTGCTTCCAACCAGATCGCGCGGAATTCGGCTATGACGCCCATTCGGGTCATTGGCGAACGCCCTTTGCTTCCATAGACTTTGGCCGGGTTTTCGCCGCAACTCATCTTTACACCATAAGGAGCGCCTGGGAATTTCATTCCCTGCACCGTTGTTGCAGCAACATTTTTTAATGTCACCGTGCGGCCACCGATTAGATTACTAGACCCCGGTAGAATCATTACTGAAGTCACACCTGCTTCACGGGCGCGTTCAAAACCGGGAGCTTGTGGCCACACTGAGTGCTCAACCCAGACATTGGCCGTATTAGGAGAAGTTTTCTCGTTGAGATCATTGAGAGCAGGTACCCTTGGCGATGAGAACACACCAATATGTGAATGTGGATCGACGATCCCCGGTGTTATCCATTTACCACTGGCGTCGATCACTTTTACACCCTCTGGCAACCTCACGTTAGTGCCAACGGCAATTATTTTCCCGGCCTCCATCAATACGGTACCAGAATCAATTCTTGATCCAGTTCCAGTCAAAATGGTGCCATTAACCAGAGCAGTCGCGGGTGACAACGGAATAACATAAGTAGAAGGATAAGGGTTGGCTTCAGGGAGCAACCCCCTATAGTTATCTTTTTCTATTGCGTAAGCTGACACTGCAAAAACGCAAACGCAAACAATCAGTAAGTTAGATATATTGTTCAAGATGAGTCTATTCATAAGATTTTTACCATGAGAATTTTATTATATCTTTGTTGTAAATCGATATTTTTACATTTATTCACCGCAGGTACTCCTATTTTATTGGTCATTGTATTCCCTTTACCAAAAACCTAAGAAAGCGCAGAAACAGTAAAAATTTGCTTTACAACTTGTATTAAAAAAGCACTATTTTGCGTATTCCTTCTCTGTGGCAACATAGGCCCAAGAACTCCAAAATTGTCTTTGCAGTATGTTTTTATGCAGTTTTTCGGCGGCCTTAGAATTGCCTTGATAGTGATACCAATTTGCTACGCCGTATGCGATTGTCATTTCTCGTACCGTCCATTGATTAGCGGGTTTATCGAAGTCAAAAATATCTTCAGCACTGACAAGCCCCTTGTAAAGCATAACGCGCTTATAATAGGGATGATCTTTGTCTGTTTTAGTATCGGCTGATATTCTCGCTAATGCTCGGTTTGCAGCCTGACTATCTCCGCTTTTTTGATAGCTGTTGTATAACCAATCTGTGATGCTAACCAAGTATTTATCTTGCGATACCGATTCGATGGACTTTTCATAGGCTTGAGATGCTTTTACATAGTCAGCTTTAAGGTAATGATAGAGGCCGATATGATACCAAATCCAAAGCTCATATTTTCCGTGAGATTCGCCATTGACACTATACTCAATTTCATTTTCTGATGATGATTTTTCTAGTAGAGCCAGTGCTTCGTTGAGATCCACGATAGCTTTATCGAGTTCCCGAATACTTATGTATCGATGAGCACGAAAACGCCGTAATTTAAATGAATCAGGTATTTGAAGCAAACCACGTGAATAAACATCAATGGCATCCCGAAATTGATTAATACTTGCGTAGTAGCCACCGAGGGTTACGTACTCATCCTCTGTCAGCGAATCCTTTTGATTAAGTTGACCGATTAATAATTCATAACGACCTTTCTTAACGGCATCAACTGCTCTTCGATAGAGCGGCTCACCGGAAAAGGATGTAGCTTCAATCATTAACGCTTCTGAACTCATGACATCAATTGCTGATACTTCTGGCGCCTGTTCTGTGCCAACTTTTTGGCTAAATTCAGGACGCTCCGGTAAGTCGCTACAACCGATACAGAGACAAGTTAACAAAACAACTTGGTATAAATGTTTGAGAGTATTCAAAATTTTTATCTCCAGCTTTATACGTCCACATGAAAAGCTACCTGATGCTATTTAAAATGTGTAAGCCTTGTCTTTGTTGAATTATTGCAGTGCAAACAATTAACCCTATAAATTTTTATGCACTGGCTTCAAACAATGCCAGCGCATAGACCTATTTAGAAGGAGACTTTAAATCCTGTGAATATAAATCGTCCCTGAGCATCGTATATCTGCGGATAGGTATTTCCACGACCTGATGTTTCAGTACCGCCAAAACCGGCGATAGATGTCAATGGCGGATCCTGGTCTAAAATATTATTTATACCTAGTCGAATTTGGACGTAATCATTAAGTATATAGTTTGCAGACAAATCAAAGTAATTAGTTGAGGTCAATTCGGCGATAATAGGACTAGTATTGCTGCCAAACTGATCAACACTTCTTACATGACGCCACGATAGCGTGGTGCTCAAATCTTCATACTGCCATGATGCAGATGCCCAATGCCTGAATTCCGGCTTAGGTGTGCCACAGGCACCGCCATAAAATCCGGCGCAATCAAATGTATCTTCATCTGGCAACGACTGTTCAGTAAACTCGTTAAGGATAGTTGCAAGGTAATTGAGTCGCAAAGCCCCATACTCACCAATATCGAACGAGTATTCAGCACCTAAATCAATACCTGTCGTTTTCAGGCTGCCCGTATTGATGTTGGTTGCCTGAATAAAACTTTCTCCATCAGTAAGCCAAAGTGTACCGGCTGAATCGCGATTAATTAAACCACAGAAGAACGGGTCACCTGAATCCAAGCAGTTATTTAAAGCAAGTTCTGGAGGCACGGTTCCAATAAATCCATCAACTTCAATTGAAAAGTAATCAAGAGTGATACTTAAACCGGAAATCGCTTGGGGCGTAATAACAAGACCAATGGTAACCGTGTCAGACTCCTCGGGCTCGAGATTCGGATTTCCACCTGTTAGGGTGGAATATTCTCCAGTGGAACTGGCCAAGACCTGCCCATAGGTTGCCGCTGTTACGCCTGTCTGCATACATGCCTCAAGACTTCTGGCGGGCTCTGGCGTACCAGTCAATGGGTCGAAATCGCCCGCACAGGGATCGGACAAACCGTTGGAGCCAGCAGACAAAGTAAAACGCCCATTTGCTTGTGAACTAAATAGCTCAATAGGGTTAGGTGAACGGGTAGCGCGTTGATATTGTGCTCGAATAAGCACATCTGAAACCGGTGACCATGTTAGCCCTCCAGAATACGTGTCCTGACTCCCTGTTGTATCATAATCTGAATAACGGTATGCGCCGCTTAAGGATAATTCTTTAAACCCCTTTTTGTTTTGTACTAGTGGTATTTGAAATTCTGTAAAAAGTTCGAATGAAGAGATATCACCAGCCACTGGCTCTCTTACAACCGTGGTACTGCTGCTAGTGTCGGGTGTTAGTTCAAGTGTGTCTTTGCGATACTCAAAACCAAACACAACTTGCACTGCATCGCTGGCAACAGGGCTAACCATGCCAAAGCTTGCTAGATCGCCGGCTATACTTCCGCCTAATATTTCCTGTTCAGTTGAACCTGTGCGCAAACTCGGTGCCGTTAGAAAACCTGTTGACGCAGGATCAATCGCCCCCGGTTGATAAATGTTCCAAGGCAGACAATCAGGCTGCGCTCCAGAAAGAGTGGAGCGGCAAACAGGTTGTCCTGTTGCTGGGTCAGTAACAACATCAATCGCTAGTGAAGCTTGCTCTGTGAGCACATCGTTTATAAGTTTTTCTGTGAAGTCGACATTGGAATACTGAGCAAAAATCTCATACGTAAAACCTTCAAATATTTCACCCCTAATACCGGTAACGACACGGCTTGTAAGCAAGGTTGACTCAGTGGATCGTGCCCCACCTTCAATGTTTCGCCGTCCAATTCGCAGCGGCGCTCTTACTACGCCATCAGCGTCTGTGAATGTAACACTGGGCTCGCAAAAAACTGAGAGCTGATTTGCACTCAATAATGGATTATCACAATTTACACTGGTTGTTCTACCCAGCGAAAGTCCTCCTGGAGCGATCTGAGCGGTGGTATTATTTCTCGTGAAAGAATAGTCCATGAACCACTCGATATCAGAAGTTAAATCATAGCGTATAAAAGTGCCTAATGTTTGGCGTTCGCGCGGACGTTGCAAATAGTTTCCACCGATAAAGTTGAAGGTGTCACTTGCCCCTGAAAAGTTACGCAACAAGCCGGTATTGGGATCGACAGCTAAATTAAATGGATTTGCTCCAGTTCGATTAAATCGGGTGTTTTCAGGTTGCGCACCCGAGCCTGAGCAGCGGAACTCTGTTCCGTTGTTGGCAAGTCCTAATGGGCAAGAAGAAATATCACGATCCTCCCATCGAACAGCCTCGTCTCTTGAGTAGCCGGCATAGGCAGTAATATTACCTTTGCCGTTATTCAAATCACCTCCAGCGATAATGTTAAAATCGATGGTACCACCATCGGACGCAGAACTTGGATTAGGTTCTCCGAAACTATCCAATAAACGTCCCATTGAACCGTTGTTATTCTCTGCGTAAAAGCGGCTAGCCTGAACATTAAGCTCCACACCTTCATAGTCGCGTTTCATCACGAAATTTACAACGCCAGCAATCGCATCAGCGCCATATACAGCAGAAGCACCGCCGGTTAATATCTCTACGCGCTCTATAAGCTGAGAAGGAATTTGGTTTAGATCGGCGGCAACTGATGTGGGCGAACCAAAAGGCAAACGCTTTCCGTCTACTAAAACCAGTGTTCGGTCAGCTCCTAAGCCTCGCAGGTTTACCGTTGCAGTGCCAGTACCAATACCTGAGGAAGAACCTTGCGCCGCCAGTGCCTGTGGCAGTGTATTGAGCAGGTCCTCTACTCTGGTAATGCCGCGGATTTGTATTTCCTCTTCACCGACAACTGTTACCGGACTGGTTGAGCTTAAGTTGGTTTTCGCAATTCTAGAACCCGTCACAACAATTTTTTCCACTTGCGAAGATTGAGGATCGTTATCCTGCAAAGTCTGCGCACTAGCACTACTGACGGTGAATACAGCAACTAACGCAGCAAATATTTCGTTACGACCAAAAACGGTCTTTCTACTTTTCATATTCCCTAACCCCTCATTTTCATTTTTTTGATTATTTACAGAAACGGAAATTCTAATGGCGCCATTTTTAGTGAAGCGACTAGTTAGCTCAGATTCTTTTAGCAAAAGCCTAATTGCTTGTTTCAGTGAGTAGACTCCAACAACCGCATTTGTTTGTCGGACTTTTGCTTCTTTGTAAGGGAACAATAATACTGTGTCAGTTTGAAACGCCAACTCATTTAAAGCATCTGCTGCGTTCATAATCGGAATATTAATACTGTAGATATCATTGTTGAAATCAGCATGGACAGCATTCACCGAACAGCATACCGCTAAAGTAATAATTACAGTTACCCTTACGAGATGCCTTACGACCACTTGAACTCTTGCTATCAAATTTGCCTCGCATTAATGAAGACAAGGGAATTTAAAAAAACCGGACTTTTTATTTTTTTAAACTCAAAAAATAGGCTGTATCCCATCATTTCAATCCCTAGGGTGCGGTCACAATTTGCACGCGATTATAGCCTAATCGATTAATTTTCAAACCAAAATTAGCTTCAAGAGCCTTAAACATCGAATCGGTATCGGCCACTCGAATCTGGCCGCCAATTTGAATCTTACGAAGTTCAGGATCTACTATTTCAATTGATACTGGAATATATCGACTAATTTCCTCTACGACTTCTTCGAGAGATTCTCCAGAAAATATTAACAAGCCTTTTCTCCAAGCAAGAAGTGCATTTATGGGTTTCTGATCATTAACATTAGTGAGAACTAATTCAGTAACAAACTGGACTTCAGATATATCTTTTTCTTTTCCCTGTGACATTATTTGAATTGTTTTCAAGGTTACACCTTGACCTGCGACAGCAATCCCCAAGACATTCACCTTGCTTTTGTCATTAGATGACTCATTCTGGATATCACTGTGGAGGGTACTTAACGCAACTGGTAAAATAGAGGCAAGCGCGACCTCACCTTCAGTTACAAATACATCAACATCACCTTTTTTAAGATATACATTAAAGGCGGTTCCTACTGCTTGTACCCGACCATTTCCGGCATACACTCGAAAGGGCTTGCTCTTATCTTTAGCCACCTCAAAGTGCACTTCCCCCTGAAGCAGGCGAATATTGCGAAATCCGGTATTATAATCTACTTGAATTTGACTATTGGTATTTAGCTGCATTTGAGATCCATCAACAAGCATAATGGTTTTTTGCTGGCCTACTACAGTTGAATATAAACCGTTACTGTCAGTAATTCCCTGAGAACCGAACCAATTGGTTAATACAAGGCCCACTATGAATACCATGGCTGTTGCAGCTCTGCCAAAACTCGAAAACATAAAGAAATAGGACAATGTCCGCTTCTTGCAAATCTCCGTAACACTCGTCGGTTCTACAAGTTCACCAAGAACGTTACAATGAGCCCAGAAAACATTAAGGCTTTTCAGCGCTTCCCTGTGTGCGGGACTCCGAGACAGCCACTCTTCAAATACTTTCTCTTCACTAACACTAAGTGGTTTATCACCATCAAGCCTAACCAGCCAAGCTAAAGCTTCTTCGTCTACGGCTTCACAATCTGGAAAATCTACTACATTTTTCATTTTTTTACCTACATTGCGACCCGTTATTCTGTGATTTTAGGTTCGCTTGCGTCCCAATGTGATTAGCATTGCGAATATAATCCTTGCAGCGCTTTGCACCGTTACGTAAATGTTTTTCAACAGCACTCGTCGTAATCCCAAGATGATTAGCTATTTCTTTATGGCTCATACCATTAACCTTCCGTAACAAAAATACACGGCGGCATTTTTTCGGTAGTGCATGAGCTGCGTCACAATAAAGGCTGATAGTTTGCTGGGCCTCTAGCCTATCCTCAGGAGAGTCTATACCATCCAGAGGAATCGATGCCAAACGTTCTTCGATATACTCTGTCATCTGTCGAGACTTTCTATTCAATTCGTTAAGAGCTACATTTTTAGCGACCCGAAACAGATAGGCTTTAGGATTGTCTATACTGCCCTTTTGCTCGATTTGAAAAGCCTTCAAATAAACCTCCTGAGTGACATCTTCGATATCCTCATTTTGAGAGAAAAAGCGTTTCAAATAATTTTTCAAAAAATCCATATTCTCCAGAAAAGCATTAGAAACACTAGACATTACCGGATTCTGGACCCGAGATTTATCCTTGATTGGTGCACGTTGCTCGAGTATATTCATAATCAGACCACCTAATCGGTAAGTATTTAGTATTGATGTAAAGCGTATCCGCCTTTTAAATGCCCTACATGTTCAAAACCTAAGCGACCCAATGCTTGTGCAGCCAATTGAGAACGACTGCCACTGCGGCAGGCAAGCACGAATTGCACTTGTTTATCTTGTTGATGTTCTCTGGCAAATTGAACTAATCGATTTAAGGGAACATTTATTGCGAATTTTTCATCATGTTGCAATGCATATTCGTGAGCTTCACGAACATCAATTAATTGAATTTTATCCGACTGTTTTATTGCATCAACTAAGCTGTTGCTATCATATTCAACCACTAATGTTTTATGGCAATGGTCGAATAAGGCGCCACACATAATCTCACTTCCTGTCTCGTCGAGAATATGAGTGTCCATTATTGCCTTTTGGAATGAAAACGCTTCGCTATTAATTTCATTATTAACCACTTGAGTCAGCAGTGTATTGCGTGTTGTTTCAGCTGCAATACTAGTGGCAAATTCGTTGTTATAATCATGACTAGGGCAAACTAGGCTCTCGTTCCCTATAAGCATTTTTAATAATTGTAAACTTGTATACATCGACGGCGCACTGCTCGTTAAAAAATTCGTTCGGCCAAGACTATCCATTAAAATCAGATCTCCACAAAACGCATAATGAACAATTAGTCTTTCTGTTGATGTTCTGATTGGTTCGCAAAGTAGCAGACTAATACTGTCATTGGTATGCCCCGGTGTAGGCACTTTAATTAACCATTTGGCGCCAACAGTAATGTATTGGTACTGTTTTCCATAAATTGTTGTTACTTGCGCACTTATTGGCCATCCCAGAGCATTAGTCTTTTGATCTGCTAAAAACTTTTTAGCGATTACGCCACGACAGGATTCATGATCTGCGTGGCCATGAGTGTCGATTACTGCGGTTAAAGTGAGTCCTCTACAAGTAAGCAATGTTTGTAAACGTTTCACTAATTCAGGTAGGGGATCGATAAAAATGGCTGATTTAGTTTGTTTGTCGATATATAACCAACCGCAGCTGCCAGCGACTTTAAACTGCAGCAGACCTTCTAGTTCAGCTCCATCAGCTATGATGTTTGAGTCTAGTGTTAAGCAACTTTGACCTAAGGCTTCAGCTGCAAAGACTATTCGTGTGCAAGCATCAATAATTTGTTCTTGAGTTATTGCAGGGCCGAATGACATTCTAATAGCGGACTCACTTTGCCAAGCAGGCAATCCCATCGCGTCCAATACAAAACTGCGAGTAACTGTGGAACTACAAGCAGACCCGGAGCTAACGCGTATGCTCGCTGCGTCAAATAAATCCATGACTTCTTTTGAAGTAAATTCAGGAATAGAAAAATTAATAGTGGTCGGTACTGAATTTTCAAAACTATGATTAAAAACGATATTTGGAAATGCTCGCACTAACGTTGCCACTAATTGCTGACGAAATAAATGAAGTGTTTTTAGTGGCGTAAATTTATATTCACTTTCGCCCAGGAGCACATTAAATATAACGTTTAAAGCTGCTATGCCTGGTAAATTTTCCGTACCTGAGCGTAAACCACTTTCTTGTCCACCTCCGGCGATAAAAGAAGTAAATGGCGAATTTTCTTTGATATACATAAAACCAATGCCCTTAGGCGCATAAAGTTTATGACCACTAAAGGGTGCGTAGTCGATACTTGTCTTTGCTAGGTCGAGGTCTTGTTTACCCAATGCTTGAACACAATCTACCAACCATAAAGTATTTGGATTGTGGAAGCGGATGGTTTGGTCTAGGAGATTGATGTTTTGATAAACACCTGTTTCGTTATTGACCGCCATAGTGCAAATCATCAATGCATTAGGTACCTCTTTCGCAATAAAATCCAAATCTAGTTGGCCTCTCTCGTCCACTGGAATAGCTTTAATGTCGGCGTTTATTTCAAGAATTTCGTTCCAATGTATAAGTGACTCAGGTACTGCTTTATGTTCGGTTGCACCATATAAAAGCGAATATTTCTTGGTTTTATCTAGGGTGTTTTTAGCATGACGTAACGCTGACAAAATTGCGGTCTGAATTCCTTCCGTTGCACCACTGGTGAATATGAGTTTGCCGTTTCCTGCGCCAACAATTTTCTTAGCCTGTTTACGCGTATTATCTATTACTTGTTTTGCTTGAAGCCCAGTAATATGAGAACTACTAGGATTACCAAACAAGGTTTCCATTGCCAATAAGGCCGCTGATGATGCCTGCGGTAAAACTTCAGTTGTGGCGTTGGCATCTAGGTAAATTACACTTAACGGCTGCTGTGGTCCTCTGGATAAATTAATCATGACATTCTCTTAAATTATTTTGTTAACGGTCTCTGCTGGAAAAGTGACCATTGACATCGCTGGATATTCTATTATCTTTTCACAAATAACTTAGTGTTTTTTTTCTTATTTATCCTGCTTATCGCAATTTATTGACATTTTATTTCAATAAATCTTAATTTTTTAGAAAATACGTCTAAAATTGCGAATAACTCCTTGTAAAAGTTAAAAGAGGATCATCGTGCTACAGCATTGTAATCTTAGTTTTTTGATTATTGAATGTTCAAAAGAAGCTTACTAATTAGCAAATATTGCGCGATAGTGGGATAAGACCTAAAGAAAGAATTTAAAGGACCGGATTCATCTCTGAAATGAACATTACTTAACAACGTGAAGTTCATCATCAAAGTAATCTATAAGACTGTCTATCTGCCTAAATCAAACATATAAATAAGTATCAGATAAATCTACATTTATCGAACACTTTAATGACAGTGGATGGTAAATATATGCTAAGTTCTCAAGAATTAATTTTTAAAAATGATGACAGTTACTTCATTAACGGCAAAATCCAATCAAGGTCGAGGTTCCGTATTATGATTTTAGCGTTATTAGGCGCATTAGCAATTGGCTTAAGTTTAGGAGTGTTAGGTTCTGGAGGTTCAATTTTAACAGTTCCGGTGCTTATTTATTTTGTTGGGCAGGAAGAAAAAGTAGCCATCGCGGGCTCACTCGCTATCGTAGGCACCATAGCACTAGTGGGTACAATTCCAAATATATACAAAAAGTTAATTGATTGGCAAAATGTCATCTGGTTTGGCATTCCCGGCATAATAGGGACTTACTTAGGCGCTTTTACTACTCAGTATATCCCCGGCATTGCTCAGTTAACGTTGTTCGCCATTATTATGCTTATCGCCTCATATAAAATGCTCAATGTAAAGGAAGTGGTTCAAACCTCCAACGTCACTCGCCCCCGATTTAAAATTATCTTGGATGGCTTTGCCGTAGGCGTAATTACAGGTATTGTTGGTGTGGGCGGTGGTTTTTTGATTGTCCCAGCACTTGTTATTATGGGCGGTTTGAGCATGCGCCGTGCAGTAGCAACTAGCCTGTTAATAGTCTCTTTAAAGTCATTTTCAGGATTTTATAAGTATTTGGATGTCTTAGCAGCGCAAAATTTATCTTTGGATTGGAATACTATTTATCTAATCTCAGGTGTAGGAATAGCCGGTTCGTTCTTAGGTAACGCAGTTGCTGGTGTGCTCCCTCAGCAGAAACTAAAACGTTTTTTCGGTTTCTTTTTAATTTTTATGGCTGCTTTTATATTGATAAAAACAGTACCTAAGTTCCTAAACTAGCTAAGTACTAAACAATCATTACAGTTAGCTTATTTATGACTTAAACAGTTTTCAAAATAAAGTTTACTCAAATCATTTTCCTCATCCTACTTTTCAATAATGGCCAGTTGTCTAACCGTAATAGTTAATGATTCACATCTAGCCTCTACATGCCAATGCATATCAGAAAGCTTTATAAATCCTGCTTTTCCAGCTTCCAATTCGGACCTGATTTCAAAATAATTCAATACCGTATGATGATTACGCCAAGCACACGCATATAAGTCACCATTTGACGCTAACCATGCGTTAATGGTCAATGGTCAATGGTCAATGGTCTTGTATCTAACAACGTTTCGCCATCAGCAATACCTGAATTAAACACGCGCATCACTTCTATAGCCGTTGCTCGTTCTGGCGGTGTTTTATAGGACATTGAGGTTCTGGGGAAATTCCATCCTAGTGCAACACGGCATTGTCATATATGGTCTCCTCCAGTATTGCAAGATTTAACATTTGATAACAGGGACAGGATTGCAGTCATATATACGGTCTTTAATAAAGTATTTTACTTCTGACCTAGATGTAACACGCGTATATTGTCCTAATCAACTTATCGGTATTTATTACCGTTGACAATGGCGGGTTCTCATATATGGTCTCCTCCAGTATTGCAAGGTTTAACACGTGATAACAGGGACAGGATTGCAGTCATATATACGGTCTGTAATAAAGTGTTTTACTTCTGACCTAGATGTAACACGCGCATATTGTCCTAATCAAGTTATCGGTATTTATTACCGTTGACAGTAGCAGGTTTTCAATATGCCGGTTTGACCTGTTTATTCATCAGTTGCTCACCTTCGCAATTCGTTGAAGAGCTTCTTTCGTTTAACTTAAACTTTAACTTAGGGAATATTCCTCCCCTGACACAGTAACAGCCCATGCCATTCTAGCCATCTTATCGGCATAAGCTACGCACGCTCGGTTATGCCCCCGAGTTTCAACAAGTCGGTTGAGCCATTGACTCAGTTTATCATCTTTCTTCCTAGCACTGGTAACAACAGACTGAGAGCCTTGCACCATTAAACACCTGAGGTAGTTGTTTCCTTTTTTGCTTATGCCAAGTAATACATCTTTTCCACCTGAACTATGTTGCTTAGGAACCAGTCCTAACGAGGCTGCTACATCACGTCCCTTACGATAGGCTGAACCATTGACTATCTCATTAAAATAAGCACTCGATACCATTGGTCCTATCCCCGGAATTGATTGGAGTCGTTTACAAATATCGTTGTTCTTTACCGCTTGAATAATAGCTTTATCAAACACCGCAATACTGGCGTCCAATGACGCTAATTGTTCAGCAAGTTGCCGCAGTGTCACTTTAAAAACGCCCGATAACTCCTCATTGTTATCGTCCAGTAATATAGGAATATTTTTACGTACCGTGCTCACGCCACGTGGCAGGCACACACCATACTCAGCTAATAACCCTCTGGCTTGATTACAAAGCGCTGTTCTTTGTCCAATCGCCAAGGATCTGGCTTTATGCTGCGCCTGATTATCTTGCTGCTCTATAGATTTGATACCGACACTTTTTATGTGCGCTTGCCTAGCGGCCACCGCAATGGCGAAAGCATCGTTAAAATCATTTTTGTTTCCGATCAAGAAAGCTTTTCATGCTGGGGTGGAATAAGTTTCACTGTGTGCCCACACTTTTCAATTTCTCTTGCCCAGTAATGTGATGTTGCACAAGCTTCCAAGGCTACAAGGCAAGTTGCATGACTTTGGAAAAAAGAATGCACTTGCGCTCGTCTCAACATTTTATTTTTCATCAAGTGCCCTTGTTGATTGCAACAAACTGTTGTGGTTGAATCAGCAGGACACTTCAATAAAGGATAAACTCCAACTTATTGAGGTGTAAAAATGACAAAACGTACAAATAAGAATTACCCAAATGATTTTAAGCAAGAAGCAGTGTCACTGATAACTGAACAAGGTTATTCAGTTGTTGAGGCGGCTGCTTCATTAAATATTACTGATAAGTTGCTTTATAATTGGGTCGCGAAATTTAAAGAACAAAATGAAAATACTAATCGCCTTATTCGACAATACTTCTCCAAAGAAACAGATTTATCTCCTCATAGCCAACCACGACTAAACGAGGTTGCAACTCAATTAAATGAGCGCCCAAGAAAAACATTGAAATTTAAAACACCATCACACATGATTGAAAAGAGTGTTGCTTTGTTGACTTGAATCCTCATCGGCCTTCTTTGCGAAAGAAATGAAGTAAGATGCTTGGAGCCCCTTATGGTTATGATACCTATAGAAACTGCAATTGTCGGGCATAGGTCTAAGGGAATTTAAGTATCTTATATTCGGAAAACGGTTTAGATTTTGTTGATGAGTGTGATAATGAGCGAATGTATAAGATCTGACGTTCCAGATCTCATCCCCGATAATACAGATATCCAATAGAGGCTTGTGATGGAAAATAGCTATTCGTCGGAATGGAAGAAACTCTGGAATCGATGGTCGGAGTTTGAGCAACGCTACAAAGATGACAACCGAAGGTTACTTGTCAATAGCTCAATCATATATGGAACCAGTAAGCGCGACGAACATTGGGATTTGTACCGAAAAAAACATAATTGGGAGCAGCCATCAAACGCAGATAAGAAGAGTTTGTTTGAAATTGGCGATACTCTCCGCACATTAGAGAATTTTCATGTAGGAAAGAAGGGGACAATTTATCCAGATGTATACGCGGCCGCATGCGCCGTCAAGATAGGGTATGTGTTTCCTCCCAATACAGACGATGTGGAATATAACGCTTGCTTTAGAGGGACTCGAAACGCAAGGTGGCCACTCGTGCCATCCATACTGCGTGACCTTCCGGAGGGTAGCATGGGAGTTGAGGAGTGTAAGCGACGATATAAGGATCTCGCACTTTTTTGTGAGGTAATACGTCAGCTTCTAGAAAAGAATGGAGAGGATTCATCTGAAGATGTCTGCATAGGCATAGCGCAGCACTATGGCATTCGATCACCCTTCATAGATTTAACTAGAAATGCATGGGTGGCATTATTCTTCGCAAGCCAAGGCGGGGAGGAAAACGATGTCGGAATGGTTCAACGTTTTTTTGAGGGTGAGATTCAAAACTTGTCCCGAATCAAAAATGCCAACTTCGGAAGTCTCCGAATAATCCAAGCCGACTTTGTTAAAAGAATAAAGAATCAAAAAGCATTTTTTTTAGAGCTACCAGGGCATCGTCTCGACCAGCAAATTGTTCCTTTCGAACTTTTATTCAGACAACAAAAAGGCCTAGTATTTGAAGATAATGACCTTGGAGTCAATAAATCAATAATCTATCCTTCTATTGACGACGATTATTTCGCTTCTTTTGTGGGCCCTAAGTTAAAAAAACATTCGATTTTTTTACCTGCTCCTCCAACCACTTCAGATGATTATTATTGCGTTGCGCAGGATGTAATGGACTCCACGAATACGAGGGTTAATGAAGAGTACGAAAAGCTCATACGGATGACTTGTGATCTTCACTGCCGCCTTCAGTCTATCAATGGACTTCGTTCTCCTGAACGCTCAATCAACAAATTAAAAAAAGTTATTAAATACAGCATATTTGCAGAGTCGCGCAGTGAAGCATTGAGCTTCAATGATATCGTCAATCAATATACAGATTTCTCAACTTTAAAAAGAAGGTTGAAGATCCAAAGAGCTGCAAAAAAAACAATGATCAGCTTTGCTGATAAGAATCTTAGGCAGACTCACCTTTAGTAGACAACTTTTGTAAGGCACCATAAACAGTCTTTCGTGATACGCCCATGCCCCAGGCAACCTGAGCCTTCGTGCTTCCGTTTGCCATCCGGGTGCAAATTTCTGCTTCATCGACCGTTTTTGGGCGGCCCTTGTAAATACCTTTTCGCTTCGCAGCTCCAATACCTGCGAGATGCCTCTCCTTTATAAACGTCAGTTCCATGTCCGCGACCATGCCCAGGGAGGTGATCATCATTCGACCCGTTGCACTTTTTGTCTTTATATCTGGCTCAAAAATCCGCAACGAGGCTCCCCGGGCATCCAGCTCATGGACCAAATTCAGGACGTCACGGGTAAAGCGACCAAGACAATCGAGTTGATGAACAACGAGCTCATCACCTCGACGCAGAAACTCCAGCACGGTCTCAATCTCAGTTCGCCCATTGGCGCGAAGCACCAGAAACCGTCTCGGACCGAATGACTTCGCAGCCTACCTCGGTCAGTTTTCTGATTTGAATCTCGATATCCTAGCTTGCACTGCTAACGCGTGCATATCCGATGAGAGCCATAGTGTTTTGTCACATTAGGGCGGCTATAAAAAAATACTGTCATAAAGATTATATTATACCCAATAGTGACACTTTTACGTGTCACATCAAACTATCCCTTTAGGGTGTACTACATTGGAGTATAAGTGGAATTAAGGCTATATGCTACCCTTTGTCACAGCTGGCTTTTAGAGTCGTTAGATGGTTTTGCGAAGATGATTTAGCCGTTTTTGCTAATGGGAAAGGTTTCAGCGTTTGAATTTCTTAGGTCTTTGGTACAGCAATATGGGTAGTTGAGTGCAGGATGTCATACCATTAAATAGTATATTATTTTGTATTGTATATTGACTCAGTATCTATGCTCCAAAATTGAAATCGTGTTGGATAGTGAAGTCATGCTCCTCATCAGCTGGCGCCCGCAAGTGTGGTAACAACGTTGTTTGTGTAGTCGTTGAGTATTTTTTATCTAAATGTTGCAGTATTTTTTGGATAACGTGGAGCTAGCAAGTAATCTGTCTACAATACAAGCGATGATGCTTACATTGTGTTTCTCGCGTTTTTCGCACTTGGTAATGTCGATGTTAAAAACTCGCTCTAACTAGCCGATGTATGGACTCCACCACCCTAGTTAGCCAAGGTGGTATCGTCAACCAAATAAGGAGCCCATATAATGAAAAACTGTAATGTGATCGGTATTGATTTAGCAAAGAATATTATTCAGGTTTGTATTATTAATAAGCATGGCGAAGTGCGCTCAAACAAAGAAATGTCTCCTTTGAAGTTAACAGAATTTTTGACGAAATCGTCACCCTCTATTGTGGCGTTTGAAGGCGCGAGCACCTGTCATTATTGGGGGCGGTTTGCAAGCAATTTATCTCATGATGTGAGAGTGATTGGACCAAGGAAGGTAAAA
>Ga0163216_100688_pt1 | contig 40113 bp, 27 predicted proteins | sample SynspAceP_FD_167610 | JGI IMG/M metagenome (GOLD analysis project Ga0163216, IMG submission 167610) | Saline lake microbial communities from Ace Lake in Antarctica - Synechococcus sp. Ace-P (Illumina Assembly) | ecosystem: Environmental > Aquatic > Non-marine Saline and Alkaline > Saline ...
GGTAATAAGCTTGTCAGCAAAGACCTTCAGCCTATATGGTATTGATGAAATATCGAACAATCATGGAATAAACCAATGAAGATAGCCTTACTTGACCTCATGATTATCATCGCTTATTTGGCGGCGATCATCGGAATCGGTTTTTATTTAAAAAAACGTGCTGCGCAAAGTCTGGATGACTATTTTGTAGGTGGTAAAAAATTACCCTGGTATTTACTCGGTTTATCCAATGCCTCGGGTATGTTCGATATTTCTGGCACCATGTGGTTAGTAACATTATGTTTTGTTTATGGAATGAAAAGTATCTGGATACCATGGTTATGGCCTGTATTTAACCAGATATTTTTAGCGGTATATTTGTCAATGTGGTTGCGTCGTTCAAATGTACTGACTGGCGCCGAATGGATGCGGACCCGTTTTGGTGATGGCCGAAGTGGTAAATTATCCCATATGGTCGTCATTGCATTTGCGGTTATTGGTGCTCTTGGTTTTCTGGCTTATGGTTTTGTGGGTATTGGCAAATTTATCGAAATATTTATCCCTTGGGAAAATGTTTCTCCTTATATCCCCTTTGAGATTGCACCAGCCTACGTACCCCATTTTTATGGCATCGTATTTACTTCAATTGCCACCTTATACGTCATATTAGGTGGCATGATGAGTATTGTATGGGCTGATGTACTGCAATTTTCCATCATGACTTTCTCTGCACTCTTTATTGGTATTGTCGCCATGATGCAGGTTTCACCGGAGGCCCTACAGGCTGCCGTACCTGTTGGTTGGATGGATCCGTTTTTTGGTTGGAATTTGGATATTAATTGGCAAGGCATATTTGCTGAAGTGAATGAAAAAATCCTGTCTGATGGTTTTTCTCTGTTTAGCATATTTGTAATGATGACTTTGTTTAACGGCATATTTAAAAGTGCCGCTGGGCCTATGCCTAACTACGACATGCAAAAAATTCTGGCAACAAAATCGCCTCGTGAAGGTGCGTTAATGAGCGGTTTTGTTTCTGTCATTTTAATGCCAATTCGTTATTTTATGATTGCCGGTTTTACCGTACTGGCTGTGGTTTATTATGATAAATTGGATCTTATGTCCGGTGGCAAAATAGATTTTGAAAACATTCTGCCCAGTGCAATCTTAGAATTTGCACCTATCGGCGTTATGGGTTTGGTGTTGGCAGGTTTAATAGCGGCCTTTATGTCTACCTTTGCCTCTACCGTTAATGCTGTACCAGCCTATCTGGTCAACGATGTTTATAAGCGCTATATCAATCCTAAAGCAAATACCAAAACCTTAATTCATACCAGTTATATTGTTTCCATCATCGTTGTGGTGTTAAGCACCGTGATTGGACTTTATATCGAAAGTATAAACAGCATACTGCAACTACTGGTTTCAGGTCTATGGGCGGGCTATGCAATTGCTAATGTATTAAAATGGCATTGGTGGCGCCTAAACGGCTATGGTTATTTCACCAGCATGCTGGCCGGTTTGGTGTGCTTTATCGTGATTGCTTTTATCCCGGACTCAGCCTTTAGTATCCCCCGTGAAATGGTCGCTCTGTATGCCTTCCCCTTAATTTTACTGATCACTGGTGCCGTTTGTATCGGTGTAAGTCTATTAACCCCTGCCGAAGACGAAGCACTGCTTAAACGCTTCTATAAAAATGTAAACCCTTGGGGCTTTTGGGGCCCTATTCGTCAAGCAGTCATTAACGATGATCCTGAATTTGCTGCCAATGGCGATTTTAAACGTGACATGTTCAATATTGTTATTGGTGTTATTGCCCAAACCTGCTTGGTTGCCCTGCCTATCTTTATGGTAATCAAAGAAGGTTGGTCTAGCCTCTGGACCCTCACTATTTTCATCATCTGTGCTTGGATTTTAAAACGTAATTGGTACGACAAGCTTCCACAAGAGACCACAAGTAATGCTTAAACAAGATAAAAGTACTGAACAACAATATGGTTATTTCGATGATCAGAAACTGGAATATGTGATTACTAGTCCGTATACCCCCACTCCTTGGATCAATTACCTGGGCAATGATGGTTTTTATGGCTTAATTTCAAATACTGCCGGTGGTTATTGCTTTTATCGCGACCCTAAATTTCGTCGTTTAACCCGTTACCGCTACAACAGTGTGCCCGTGGATAATGGTGGTCGTTATTTTTATTTAAACTGTAATGGCCAGCAATGGTCAGCAACAGGACGCCCCATTCACACTGAGCTAGATGAATACCGTTGTCATCACGGTATGGGCTATAGTCGTTTTCATGCCCGTAAGTATAATATTGCAACAGAATTAACCAGCTTTATTCCCTTAGATACAAAAGCTGAGGTACATCGTTTAACCATTACTAATGATAATGACAGCGGCAAAACAGTCGACTTATTTTCTTTTATTGAATGGTGTTTGTGGAACGCTGAAGATGACGGCACTAACTTTCAACGTAATTTATCAACCGGCGAAGTAGAGGTTGAAGGCAGTGCGATTTATCACAAAACTGAATATCGTGAACGTCGTAATCATTACGCTTTTTACTCAGTTAACCACCCTATTGACGGTTTTGAAACCGATCGTGAATCATTTTTAGGCCCTTATCGCGGTTTTGAAAGACCCATTGCGGTCGAAAATCTGTCTACCCAAAATTCAATAGCTCGAGGCTGGTCTCCTATCGCTTCGCACCATATAAAATGTGAGCTAGCGGCGGGTGAAAGCAAGACCTTTGTGTTTGTATTAGGTTATTGCGAAGTAGAGGCTGAGCACAAATGGCAAGCACCTAATGTTATTAATAAGGCCCCAGCATTGCTTTTACAAAAGCAATTCGACAGCCCAGAAAAAGTCGCCGCTGAACTACAAAAACTAGCCGACTACTGGCATAAATTGTTGAATAAAATGACGGTTAACTCACCTGATAAACGATTTAATCGCGCCTTGAATATTTGGAATCAATACCAAAATATGGTGACCTTTAATCTGTCACGCAGTGCCTCATTTTACGAATCAGGCATAGGTCGTGGCATGGGTTTTCGCGATTCAAATCAAGATACTATTGGTTTTGCCCATATGGTGCCAGAAAAAGTCAAAGAGCGAATTCTAGACTTGTCCGCCACTCAAAAACCCGATGGCTCTGCCTATCATCAATATCAACCGCTGACCAAAAAAGGCAATGCGAATATCGGTGGTAACTTTAACGATGATCCCATGTGGATGGTGTTATCCACCGCCAATTATATTAAAGAAACGGGTGATTACAGTATTCTTACTGAAATGGTTATTTACGATGGCCAAGAAGTGGCAACTCACAATCATTTCGATCATTTAGAGCGGGCGTTTAATCATGTTGTCAATAACCTTGGCCCCCACGGTTTACCCTTAATTGGTCGAGCAGATTGGAATGATTGTCTCAATCTCAATTGTTTTTCTGAAGACCCCAATGAGTCCTTCCAAACCACTCAGCGCGGCGCATCAGATGTGGCAGAGTCGGTCATGATTGCAGGGCAATTTGTGCTTTATGGTCAAGATTTTGTGGAAATTTGCCAGCGCATTGGCAAAACCGAACTTGCCCTTGCTAGCCAATCTCATATTGAACAAATGCGTCAAACAGTTGAGCAGCATGGTTGGGATGGTGAGTGGTATATTCGCGCCTATGATGCACAAGGCAATAAAGTAGGCAGTCATGAGTGTAGTGAAGGAAAGATTTTTATTGAGTCTCAGGGCTTTTGTGCCATGGCGGGTATTGGAACCGAACAAGGCAAGCCGCTACAAGCTATGCAGGCCGTGGAAAAACATCTTGCTACCGACTTTGGCATCATGTTGAATCAACCGGCCTTTACCCGTTATAGCAAATATCTAGGTGAAATAAGCTCTTATCCACCGGGTTACAAAGAAAATGCCGGTATTTTTTGTCACAATAACCCTTGGATAACCATTGCTGAGGCTATGTTAGGTCGAGGTGAAAAAGCCTTTGAATATTTCAGCAAAATTACCCCCGCATTTTTGCAGGATGTCCAGCAACTACATAAAACAGAGCCTTATGTCTACAGCCAAATGATTGCGGGTAAGGACTCAGCTAAACCTGGTGAAGCAAAAAATTCGTGGTTAACCGGCACCGCAGCATGGAACTATTATGCTGCTACCCAATATATCTTGGGGATACGCCCCGATTATGAGGGTTTGGTCATTGACCCTTGTATTCTGCCTTCCTGGCAAAGCGTTAGCATTACGAGAGAGTTTAGAGGAGCACGTTATGATATTGAACTCCACAACCCCCATGGCTTGAGTAAGGGCAAAATAAAATTAACCATCGATGGCCATAAGGTTGATGGTAATTTGATTGAAGCAAAGCATTATAAGGGTCAGCATCATATTATCGCTGAATTAATCGATTAAGGAGTAAACATGAAAGTAAGCAATATGCTTAAGCAACTTTTTAGTGCTTGTGGATTAATATTTGTGGCTCACTTAGCCAGCGCAAATCCTATGGACAAGTCGCTAGATGTTGATAAACCTATTCGCCAGTTTGATCAAAGTAAGCTTACCCAGCAACAAAGTTTTGTGCGTGTCGCTGGCAAGCAATTAATTGACGAGTCTGGCCAACAAGTAATCTTCAAAGGCGTCAGTATTGCTGACCCTGACAAATTACTCAAACAAGGTAAATGGTCTTTAGCGCTCTTTACTGAATTGCAAGACTGGGGGGTAAATATAATACGTTTACCCATACATCCAATGGCTTGGCGTGAGAGAGGTCAAAAGGATTATTTAAGTCATCTTGATGAAGCGGTAGTGTGGGCTAATAGTTTGGGTTTGTATTTGATTATAGATTGGCATTCTATTGGCTATCTACCAAACAACGTCTACCAAGACCCCATGTATGTGACCAATTTGGAGGAAACACAGGCCTTCTGGCGGACAATTGCAGAGCGATATAAGGGCATAAGTACCCTCGCCGTCTATGAACTATTCAATGAACCTACCGATTTGGGCGGTAAAGCCGGCAAAGCCGATTGGACAGTGTGGAAAGCAATAAACGAAGCACTTATCGATATTATTTATGAATATGACACTCAGGTCATTCCCTTGGTAGCGGGTTTTAATTGGGCATATGATCTTAGCCCCATTAAAACTCAAGCCATAGAGCGGCCCGGAATTGCTTATACTTCACATCCTTATCCACAAAAAACCTCAATGTCGATTATCAGCAAACAGCAAAACTTTGAACTTTGGCAACGTGACTGGGGATTTGCCGCCGCACAATATCCCATCATCGTCACTGAATTAGGCTGGGTGCAAGCTGACGGCTATGGCGCGCATATTCCTGTAATAAATGATGGCAGTTATGGTCCACAAATTATGGAATTTATGCAACAGCGTGACATTTCTTGGGTCGCTTGGATATTTGATCCCCAATGGTCACCTACCATGATAAGCGATTGGCAATTTACGCCTACAGAACAAGGTCGTTTTTTTAAACAGCAATTGCAAAAGGCTAAATGAATGCGCGTCGCGCCGAGTCTAAACGGATTGGAATTTCAAATCCACCTTAGAACCATTAAGGTGGATTGACATCATACTATTGGTGCAGGCCCAGTACTGGCTCTCACTTTTAACTCGAAGGGTAGAAATTGTTTACCCGGTACAACGTAGTTACCGCGCAATTGCTCCAGCAGTAAATTAATACAAGTGGTACCAATTTCATTTAGAGGCTGATGCACCGTTGTCAGCGCTGGTGTGACATATTCTGCATAATGAATATCATCGAAGCCCATCACTGAAATATCTTCAGGAATTAAAAACCCCTGTTTTTTTAATAGTTTCATTACCCCTATTGCCATCTCATCATTAAAACAGAAAATAGCAGTAGGTCGGTTGCGCAATAACAAAAGTTGCTCCGCACAGTTGATCCCTGAGTCGACCGTATAATCACCGGCCATTTGCAAGTCAGGATCCATGTCTATGTTGGCTGCTTGCAACGCATCAAAATAGCCTTGTAATCGCTCGTTTGAACTAGGAATATCACTGGGCCCGGTAATAGCGGCAATACGCTTGTGCCCCTCACCTATCAAATAATTCACTGCCGTTTTTGCTGCGGCTACGTTATCTACCGCAACTTGCACAACTTCATCATTATCCATGCTTTCATTAGCGTTCACCATGGGCGGAATTTGTCCCGCTAAGGGTAAATTTGGATCAACTTTAAATGGCATACGTGAACAAAATAATAAGATCCCATCAGCCTGTCCCGAGGTAACTAAGTCAGCGTAGTGACGCTCGCGTTCGAGTAAACCTTGGGTATCACCTAACAAAATCGAGTAACCAGCACTTTGTGCGCCTTGTTCTATAGCTCGAATAATACCCGCATTCACTGGATTAGTAATATCAGGAATGATAGCCATGATATTACCGCTTTTTCGCGTGCGTAAACTCGCTCCAATTCGATTAGGCCGGTAGCCCATTTCATCAATAATCTTTTTGACCTTATTTAAAGTCTTTTTTGATACTAATTCTGGCGAGCTAATTACTCGGGAGACCGTTGCTGGAGAGACTTTTGCAAGCGCTGCAATATCTTTTATACCTACAATTGCCAAGACCAATTCTCTTACTAATATGAACTAGGCTACAGGTTAACATGTAAATCGTTTTCAGCTAACTAAATGCCTCTAATTTATTGATTTTTTGTTAATTAAAATGTTCATCTTTTGTTATTTTATACATTTGCAGGGACTAGTAGTTAAAGAGCGTAAAACAACCCAATTTACTCAATAACGTAAGGTCACTACGATATTTAAGGAAAAACGTTTTCTGTCGCCAATATGCGTTTAATTTCGTCACCCATTTTCACATGGTCATTGGTATATCACTCAGCTTAATTGGCTGTAATCATAGCTGAGCAAATTGTTCGATTAATGATGAAGACCAACTAAATAAGGCATAAAAGCAGTAAATATGCTGATTCAGTAAATAAATTCACTAAAGACAGATTTAATACATAGAGGCGACACTATAAAAATTTGCCTTACTGCCTTACTGACTTATTGGCAAAAAAACGACTGCAGGTTCAACTAATAACCGCAGCCTTGCATAGACTTTTAGTCTGCTTTGATGCATTACTTTTTACCGACACTATTCAACGTTTTTACTAGTTATAACATTGGTCCTATTACTCAGCGCTCACCCGCCAAATAGTATTTCCTACATCATCGGCAACTAATAATGCACCGCTAAGATCCAGAGCCACGCCGACCGGTCGGCCATAGGCTTTGCCATCTTTACTCAGAAAACCCGTTAATACATCTATTGCCGGCCCTTGTGCTTTACCGTTTTCAAAGGGCACAAAAATCACCTTATAGCCACTGTGTGGACGGCGATTCCATGAGCCATGCTGTCCAATAAACATACCAGTAGCAAAGCGTTCTGGCAGACTATTGTTGGCAGAATAAGCAAGTCCAAGAGGCGCAGTATGAGCGCCTAATGCGTAATCGGGCGCAATAGCCATGGCAACTAATTCAGGCCTCTGAGGCGTAACTCGCGTATCGATATGTTGACCAAAATAGCTATAAGGCCAACCGTAGAAGCCGCCCTCTTTAACCGATGTGAGGTAATCAGGTACTAAATCACTGCCTAATTCATCCCGTTCATTAACAACGGTCCAAAGTGCCCCGGTTTTTGGCTCCCAGGCCAATCCATTAGGATTACGCAGTCCGCTAGCAAACAGCTTGTATTCACCGCTATTGACATCAACTTGCCAAATAGCAGCACGCTCTGCCTCTACGTCCATGCCTCGCTCAGCGACATTACTGTTTGAGCCAATCGTCACATACAGGGTATTACCATCTGAACTGGCAATGAGGTTTTTGGTCCAATGATGATTGATTTTTCCAGCAGGTAAATCCACTAGCTTTGTGCCCTGCTCGGCTATATTTGTGAGTCCTGTTTGATAGTTAAATCGCAGCACGGCATCGGTATTAGCAACATAGAGTGTAGAGCCTATTAATGTCATTCCAAAAGGCGAATTGAGTCCTTCAAGAAAAACGCTGCGCAGATCGGCAACGCCATCGCCATTTGTATCCCGTAATAATGTAATTCGATTGGCACTCGGCACCCCGGCACCGGCTCTTTTCATAACGAGGCCAGCAATCCAACTTTTTAAACCTTGTTTATCTTCGGGCTGAGCAGGCGAATTACTTTCAGCGACTAATACATCACCATTTGGTAAGGTATATATCCAACGAGGATGCACGAGTTCCCTCGCAAAGGCCTCAACCTGAGTGCCCGGTGAGGCCGTTGGTTTTACTTTGTCTGGCCAGCCAATCGCAGGGGCAATATTGACCGTTGGGATAAGATCATGCACCGGAGCCGGAAGTATTGGATTGACACCGCTACCTTGGGCAATGGAAAGAGTCGCTTTTTCCGCACAGCCAAACATGGTCAGTGCGAAGACCAGTGGTAAACACAATTTACCGAGCAATGTTGAAGTACTTATAATTAGATTATTCATAAGGATTTCTTTTTAAACCAGACATTTAAATTAATATGGATGAGCTTAGCATATACTCACAACGAGAAGTGCAGATTGGCTCCACTAGTGCACAGCGTCATTTTTTGTTGCTTAGCTAAAGCACTCTTTTTTTGCTTAATATGAAGCACTTACGCCACATTAGTCTTCAATGCCGCAGTTAATTTGACTATGATGTAAAGCCTAAAAAGGTATCCTTCTGACGAGCGATATACACCGCCTTAATTGATTTTTTATACAAGTGAGTGTGCCCGATGTTCCCAACAAATGGTTTAAAAAGCTTACAATTGCAAATAATTAAAAGTGAACGTTTGTATTTAAAGGTGGCAGAACAACTCAATAGACTGATTGAAGATGGTGCTATTTTACCCGGACAGCGTTTTCCTTCAGAACGCGAGCTAGCTGAAAAACTGGGGGTAAGTCGACCCACAATTAGAGAAGCGATGATAGCCTTAGAATTGTCAGGCGTCATTGAAATCCGCACGGGCTCCGGCATTTACGTAACGATACAAACACCTAAGTCAGAGCCGGAACTCAATGACAAAGGGGTGGGCCCCTTTGAAATATTAGAAATACGCTACATCCTAGAGTCTGAAGCCTGTGCTTTAGCGGCTACCAGAATTACTGATGAACAAATTATTGAATTGCGTACAGTGGTCAAGGAAATGGAAGAGGAAGAAAAACAGCCTGATGCTTCTGAAAAAGCCGACCAAAAATTCCATTCTATTATTGCCCAAGCTTGCCAAAATAGTGCTATTGCATCAGTGGTTGAATGGCTGTGGGATTTGCGTAATGAATCCGAATTAAGTAGCGCATTTTTACAAAGAATTCGTAAAGAAGGGGTGCATCCCTCCATTAGTGAACACCGCAATATTTTACTGGCATTGGAACAGCGTAACCCAGAAAAAGCGCGCGCTGCAATGAAGCTGCATATTGAAAATGCCACCACTAATGCGGCGGCACACTTTAATAAATAGCTAGAGCTAAACCTGCGGCCCAGCGCCAGACTATCTATTGACGATTAACAAAATTATCCACGGTATGAATAACCCCACGTAATTCTGCTAAACCTTTTAAACGACCAACATAGCTATAACCTGGTTTTACGCCGGCTTTGTCCACTTCATCTTCAAACAAATGGCCATGATCAGGGCGCATCGGGATAGATAGATAATCCTGCCCATTCGCCGCCAGACTGCGACGCTTTTCTTCCATTAATAAAGCTTCAACTAAGCCCACCATATCATTATCGCCAGCTAAATGATCCGACTCATAAAATGAGCCATCGGCTTCCCGGATCACATTACGTAAATGCACAAAATAAATTTTTGGCCCGAAATCTCTAGCCATTTGCACCAAGTTATTGTCACCTCTAGCGCCATATGAACCAGCACACATAGTCAAACCATTGGCCGGACTGGGACAAGCATCTAACAATGCTTGCGCATCGGCGGCAGTTGATACCACTCGGGGTAAACCAAATAATGAAAAGGGCGGATCATCTGGATGGATACACATTTTCGCCCCGACTTCCTCGGCAACAGGAATAATGGCCTGCAAAAATAAAAACAGATTCTGCCTGAAACCTTCTGTACCCAATTCAATAAACTGTTGAATAGCATCGCGAATACTGGTTCGGGTATATGATCCCTCTCCGCCAGGCAAACCGGCAATAATATTCTTTTCTAATTCAACTCGTTCAAGCTCTGACATTAAAGTAAAACGCTGTTGCGCTTTGTCTCTCACTATGGGGTCATAACTCTCTGCGGCACCCTCTCGCTCAAGCATATACATGTCGTAAGCAGCAAAATCTGTCATTTCAAAGCGTAGAGCATGACTATTATTTGGCAGGCGATACATCAGGTTGGTTCGAGTCCAATCGACTACTGGCATAAAGTTGTAGCATATAGTGTAAACACCACAAGCCGCGGCATTTTTGATTGATTGTTTATAATTTTCAATCAGTTGCAAATAATTGCCCGTACGAGTTTTAATATCATTATGCAAGGGAATGCTTTCGATGACAGTCCATTGTAAACCGGCAGCCTCTATCATTATTTTACGTTCAGCTATGGCATCAGTAGTCCATACATCGCCGGTTTTAACTTCGTGTAAGGAGCTCACAATTCCAGTCGCCCCTGCTTGGCGAATTTTTTGCAAACTAATCGAATCACTTGGACCAAACCAACGCCATGTTTCAATCATAAGTTTTACCTTGTAATATTTTATATTAACTATTTCCTGTACCCCAATGCCAGCGGTAGAGGCATATCAACATAAATAATAACTCAATAAAATTGGTAAGGCCACATTACCTGTAGACATGTTTACGGTAAAGCAAATCTACTTTCAAGGTATCAAATTGGCACAATTGAAGGTTCAAGGAACATAAAAATGCCTAAACCACGGATAACTGAAAGGTACCGAGTGACTCAGTATTGCCCTGGCGTTGATACCAATCGTTAACCACGAGCTCTAATTGTGTCACTTCAACTTGACCAAAATAGCGCTGCCGGTTGGCGCACAAAAAATCAGCAAAGCCCAATGGGTTCTGCAGTTTCTGCCTAAAACGCATCACAGTGCTATGGGCCGTTACTATGGTGTAACGAGTATCCATACTGTGTGGTGCGTCGCAATTTTTGATATCAATGCGTAATCTACTGCGCAAGTTTTCTAAAGATTGATTATTCACATAACCGCGCAGCAATACCCCACTATCGGCTAAGGTGATACCATCAAACTCAATAAAAAAGCGTGGCGTGTTTTTAACAATAGAGCGGATTAAATCAACATATTTAGGCTTATCTATGAGCGAAAGTTGATAACCTTGAATGCAAGACAGGACAGACATCACAGTCACATGTAAATCACAGCTAGGATAATAATATTGCTGTGGTTCTAATGCGTACAGCTCTTGCAAAAACTCAGTTATCGCACTATTTACCGGTGCAGTAATACGAGCCAATAAAGTAATACCTCTTCGAGTGTCTAATTTGCCACACAAATATGGATCATAAGACGTTTGATTCGAATTAATCAATGGCCATGCGCACTGCCACATATTTTGATAGTGTTTTTCTATCTCTAATTGGTGCAACTTAGCGCCTCCATATTTTGCCATTTCTAAACAATGATACTTTCAGTCAGTGCCGCGATGTGCACAAAGACATTTTTAAACAGTAGCGTAACAAAGCACAATGTTTTTGTAACACTGTGCCCATGCCACTTCATAGTAAGTAATAAACCCTAAACTTGAGCTTAAGGTATTCGCAGAGAGTCACTTTATCTTATTAGTTATGATACCCCATACCTAAGTATCAGGTTGGGGGTTTTTTAATCAATTTACCTAGGTTTTAATAGCGCTATCGAAACGCAACAAAACAAACTTTACGTTGCAACTTTAAACCAACTTACTTTTTAATACCGAGGAATTGACCATGTTGAAAATCGTTAAAACTTCTATCGCTTTAGCCGCCGCTTCTTTTATTGTTGCAGGTAATGCTCAGGCTGACATCAACGAAGCTCTACAAAATATCTGCACTATCGTTAAAGCTGACGATAAAGGCGAATTACGTAAAAAAATGAGAATGGTGCAATCAGACTACCGTTTACAATTACAAGATTATTATTCTGGTATCTCTTGTGGAGGCGAAAGCTTAATCCGCACAGCTATGTTAAATGACGCTGTAGAAACCGGTACTTTAATGGTCAAAAAGATGCCTAAAGGCGACTTAAGTTCACCTGAATCTGATGGTCTAACTATTTCTGCATGGGCCTCAGAAAATGGCTTAGATAGCTCCCCTATCGTAGCTGCACTGAACGACAGAATATAAAGACAGCTGCAAGCTGAAAGGAAAAAGTGACTTTGTTTTGTCTTAAGCTCAAGGGTATAAAAGATCAACATGGTAGGTAAGGAAGATATCCCTTTCCTGAAAAAAACGGCCTCATCTGAGGCCGTTTTTTATATATTACTTTTTTGAAAACATCGCTTATTTAAAAACATTTGCCAATAAGGCAAAAAAGTATGAGATATAACTAAGTATTTACATTATTTTTTCATTAAAACTAAACTTTTTGCCTCTACATGGCGTCTTATCTTATGACAGCCTAGTGAACTGTCAATTTCTATCCCTGGACCGCAAAGTAGTAAACAACTTTGCGGTTTTTTATTGCCCTAATTTTATCCAGCTACAGCAATAAACTCTTCAATATATTTTGCCACTGTCTGAGGCTGTTCATGATGCAACCAATGTGTGGCATCACTGAAGCGGATAATCTGACAATCGCTTATATAGTCTTCTACACCTGATAACACTTCACTGACAAAGGCCTCATCCTGCTCACCCCATAAAATTAGGGTTGGAACGCTTATACGAATATTGGGGATTTTTACCACCTGCTTCATCAGCTTTTGTGGCTCGACTGTTTCAAGCAAGGGTGGCTGTTGTGGCATCATAAGGTAATAAGACAACATACCTTCAACCGCTTCAGCTTGCTGCCATGCAACTAAATAGTCGGCCTGCTGTTTCTCATCAAAAATAGGCCGACAAGTACCTTCAAATAACATATTTCTAAGCAGACTAAAGTCATTATTTCGCACCCGCTTTGGTCCATCTTTGGCGGTTAAATGATGTATGTAGTGGCTCTTTTTTTGTTGCTCTGGATTGCTGTGCATTTCACGGGTAAAGGTACTCGGGTGAGCTGCATTAAGAATGATCAATTTTTTAAATAACTGCGGATAAAAGGCTACTAAGGGCCACGCGATTGCCCCGCCCCAATCGTGGGCTACTAAAAATACTGGATGCTCAGCACTATTGGCTTCACAAACTTGTTGGACAAACTTGGCCATAAAAGGAATGAGCTTTGCTAGCTGATAAAAGCCAATATCGTCCGGTTTGTCACTTAAATTATAACCGGGCAGATCAGGCGCAATAACTTGATATTGTTGACTAAAATAGTTCATCTGCTGTTGCCAACTCGCCCAATATTCTGGAAAGCCATGTAGAAAAATAATAGTTCCAGCAGGTTTGTCAGGCTTAACGCCAACGTAATGCAGTTTTACCCCTTCAACATCAATGAATTGATGGTTCATTTTTATTTCCTTACGCCACAAAAAAAGGCGCACGACTCACAATTAATTGCCTGTCATCCGCCTTTATACTCATTGTATTTTTAGCTCGTAGCTCTCAGCTAAACTATTAACCTAAATAAAACAACTCTTCATCCATGCTCATCAAGTTCTCAGCGCCAGACTCCATTGCTGAAACCAATGAACGGGTGCGAGTAAGCATGCGGTCAAAATAAAACTTAGCTGTATGTAATTTTGCTTGGTAGAAGGCTTCGTCACCCACACTGTCGCTATAATCACCTGAGTCTATTTTCTGCTGGGCAGTCACTGCCATTTTCAGCCAGAAATAACCAACGGTGACATAACCTGAATACATCAAGTAGTCTACTGACGCAGCCCCTAGTTCTTCAGGATTATTTGCCGCGCGCTGCATAATATCTGAGGTAATCTGCGCCCATTCATCACAATGTTTATTGATACTATTTGACCAAGCATTAAACTGGCTTTTGTCGCGAATACTAAGGCAGTATTCTTTAATCTCTTGAATGAACAACTTAAGTAGTTCACCGTTCGAGCCCGCCACTTTACGGGCCAATAGATCGATAGCCTGAATACCAGTGGTACCCTCGTACATAGTACAAATACGGGTATCACGAGCAAGTTGTTCCATGCCCCACTCTTTAATATAACCGTGACCACCGTAAACTTGCATACCATAGCTGGTTGATTCTTGAGCTGTCTCGGTTAAAAAGGCTTTTAATATTGGCGTTAACAAAGCCAATTTTCCTTCACCAATTTGTTTGGCTTTTTCATCAGTAGAATACAAACCAACATCAACTAATTGCATGCAATACATAGCCATCGCACGCTCACCTTCACGAAAGGCTTTTTGCGTCAACAACATACGACGTACATCAGGGTGATGAATAATAGGATCGGCCGGTCCATTAGGGTTTTTAATACCACTAACTGAACGGAACTGTAAACGGTCTTTGGCGTAAGTTAATGCCCCTTGGAAAGCCGCTTCTGTAGCAGCCAAACCTTCTAAGCCAGTACCGATACGCGCCATGTTCATAAAGGTAAACATACAATTTAAACCACGATTTTCAGTACCAACCAAAAATCCTTTGGCTTCATCAAAGTTGATAACACAGGTAGCACTCGCCTTAATGCCCATTTTGTGCTCAATCGAACCACAGCTAACAGCATTACGCTCAAGTTTTTCACCATTTGGTCCGGCAAGAAACTTAGGTACAACAAATAGTGAAATGCCTTTTGTACCGCTCGGCGCATCGGGCAAACGAGCAATAACAATATGCACAATATTGTCAGATAAATCATGTTCACCGGCAGAGATAAAAATTTTGGTACCAGTAATATTGTAAGAGCCATCCGCATTGGGCACGGCTTTAGTTTTTAACATGCCTAAATCAGAGCCACAGTGAGACTCAGTCAAGCACATGGTTCCAGTCCACTTACCTGATACTAAATTGTGCAAATACTGCTTTTTCAGTTCGTCGCTGCCATGGGCTTTTAAGGTTTCCATACAACCGTGACTCAAACCGGGATACATCGCCCAGCTGTGGTTTGCACCAGAAAACCACTCAGCTAAGATCGTACCAAGAGAATAAGGCAGTGCTTGACCACCAAATTCTTCAGGATGAGTCATCGATGGCCAGCCACCATCCACATATTGCTGGTAAGCATCTCTAAATCCAGCTGGTGTTGTAACAACACCGTCTTTCCAAACACAACCTTCTTCATCACCGCTAGCATTTATTGGCGCTAGTACATTTTCAGTAAATTTAGCCCCTTCAGCAAAAATCGCCTCGACCATATCAGGCGAAGCATCATCAAACCCTAAGTCTGCATAATGCTTATCAAAACCAAGCAGTTCGTTCATCACGAACAATGAATCTTTCTGTGGTGCTTTATAACCTTGCATAACTACCTCTTAAATAATTTTTTGTTTTCTCGATGCTCTGAGCCTTAGCCTTAGCTACGAGTTTTCGAGCACCGAGCTGCGAGCGACAGAAAAAGCGTTTGAACTTTATCTTTCTAGCTCAGTGCTGTTTATCTATGGTTTTTCGCTCGAAGCTCGTAGCTCGATATTACTAGCTTTTAAAAAACTTCAAACAAGCCTGCTGCGCCCATACCACCGCCAATACACATGGTACAAACCACATATTTAGCACCACGACGTTTACCTTCGATCAAAGCATGGCCAATCATTCTGGCGCCACTCATACCATAGGGATGACCGATAGAAATTGCGCCACCATTAACGTTAAGTAATTCATCAGGAATGCCTAATTTGTCACGGCAATAAAGCACTTGCACGGCAAAGGCTTCATTCAGTTCCCACAAACCAATATCATTCATGCTTAGACCGTGCTGCTTTAACAATTTTGGAATAGCAAAAACAGGGCCGATACCCATCTCATCCGGTTCACACCCTGCTACGGCGATGCCACGATAGGCTCCCAATGGGGTCAGGTTAGATTTTTCGGCAAGCTTACCGTCCATCATCACGCATGCAGAGGCACCGTCTGAAAGTTGGCTGGCATTTCCTGCAGTAATAACTCCACCCTCAATAACAGGCTTCAAGCTTTGCAAACCAGCTAAGGTCGTTTCAGCACGATTGCCTTCGTCTTTGCGCAAGGTAACTTGATGAAAGCTTTCTTCTTTGGTTTCTTTGTTGAAAACCACTTGAGTTGCGGTAACCGCCACTATCTCATCATCAAACTTACCGGCCGCTTGTCCTGCTGCAGTGCGCATTTGGCTTTGAAATGCATATTCGTCTTGTGCATCACGGCTAATCCCGTAGCGTTTTGCTACGATTTCAGCGGTTTGTAACATAGGCATGTAAATGTCACGGTGTTTTTTCACCAATGCGGGATCAACCATGCGATGAGTATTCATGCTTTTGTTTTGCACTAGGCTAATCGAATCTAAACCACCGGCCACCATAATAGGCACATTGTCAGTAATGATATGTTTTGCCGCCGTAGCGATAGCATACATGCCCGAACTACATTGACGGTCAAGGGTCATACCAGCAACAGTAACAGGCAAATCACCGGCTAGTGCAGCTAAACGAGCGATGTTCATACCGCCACTACCTTGGGTTAACGCACTGCCCATGATGACATCATCGATGCTAGCGGGATCGACACCTGAGCGTTTTACCGCTTCACGAATCGCATGACCACCGAGGCTAGGTGCTTCTAAATTATTAAAAGCTCCTTTGTACGCTCGGCCAATCGGTGTTCTGGCGGTAGAGACTATTACTGCTTCTTTCATAATGTTTACTCTTTTAATACCAAGCTAACTCAGTAACTTAGCGTAGGTTAAAATATAGGGTTCGAACTACAGGTCAGAAAAGCGTTTGCCTTGCTCAGCTAATTTTTTCAATAGTGGCGCGGGTTGGAACCAATGCCCACCATATTCACCTAACTCATCACGATATTTACACATCGCGTCATATACTGTTTTTAAACCAATTTCATCGGCATATTGCATTGGCCCACCGCGATAAACAGGGAAACCATAGCCGTAGACATAGATCACATCGATGTCACTCGATTTGGCGGCAATGCCCTCTTCCAAGATCAGAGCACCCTCGTTTATCAGTGGAAAAATAATCCGTTCGAGTATTTCTTGCTCACTGATTTTACGTTGCTTGATACCAAGGCGATCAGCTTCTTGTTTTGCGATCTCTGCAACCGCAGGATCAGGGATGGGCGTACGACTGCCTTCAGCATATAAATAAGCGCCCTTACCTACTTTCAAACCGACTCGACCTTGTTCTACTAACTTATCCGCAATGATGCAGTAGCTGGGGTCATGTTTGATAAACTCTTGACGAGATTGACGCACAAAATAACCGATATCTTGGCCAGCCATATCACCCATAGTGAAGGGCCCCATAGGCATACCAAAGTCATAAATAACTTTATCAACATGCTCAGGACTTGCACCTTCAAGCATCAGGCGATTTGCTTCACGGCCATAAGATTCAATCATGCGGTTACCCACAAAACCGAAACAAACACCAACCAATACTGCCACCTTATTGATTTTCTTAGCCATCATCATGGTTGTTTTAATAACATCAGCCGAGGTCTTTTCACCTTTGACCACTTCAAGCAATTTCATTACGTTAGCAGGACTAAAAAAGTGCAAGCCAATCACATCTTGCGGACGTTTCGTCGCTAACGCTATTTCATTCAGATCTAAGGTTGAAGTGTTCGAGGCCAAAATTGCACCAGGTTTACACACGGCATCCAGAGACTTAAACACCTCTTGTTTTACCGACATTTTTTCAAATACCGCTTCAATCACTAAATCAACATCAGATAAATCGCTGTAGCTGGTTGAGCCGCCTAACAGACTCATGCGCACTTCCACTTGCTCGGCGGTCAATTTGCCTTTTTTAGCTGAACTTTCATAATTTTTACGAATAAGCGCTAAACCTTTATCTAAGGCTTCTTGTTTCAATTCTAACAGTGTGACCGGGATACCTGCGTTGGCAAAATTCATGGCGATACCGCCACCCATGGTGCCAGCACCAATAATACCGACTTTTTGAATATCTCTGACGGGCGTGCTTTTGTCATAATCTTTTACATGGGAAGCTGCACGTTCGGCAAAAAAGAAATGCTGTTGTGCACGCGCTTCTTTTGACGCCATGCATTGCATAAATAGCTCACCTTCGCGCACTAAACCTGCTTCGAAAGGTAAACTTACCGCGGCTTCAACGGCTTGAATACAGCGCTCTGGTGCAAAAAAACCTCTAGCTTGTTTGGCAATACCCTGACGATATTGAGCAAAGAGCTCTGCTGGTGCCGTGCTTGGGTCAATCGTAATATCGCAGGTTCTTTTAACGCCAGCGCCGCTACTGATGAGTGTAGCGCAAAAAGCCATGGCCTCTTTTAATAGGTCTTCTGGTTGTTCAACAACCAAATCAAATACCCCAAGCAATTTTTTAGCTGCCACCGGACGACCCGATACAATCATATCGAGCGCTTGAGCAACACCGGCCAAGCGAGGTAAACGTTGAGTCCCGCCCGCACCTGGCAGGATACCCAGATTAACTTCTGGCAGACCCACTTTATTGGCCGCAAACGTTACTCGATAATGACAAGATAGCGCAACTTCCAATCCACCGCCAAAGGCAGGGCCGTTAAGTACTGCGACTACCGGTTTATTAGCGTTTTCAATCAATTCCAACACAGCAGGTAAAGGGGGTTCAAAGTCACCACCGGAAAATTCACTGATATCAGCACCACCGGAAAACAAGTTTTGCTTAGAAGAAATGACAATGGCTTTTACCGCATTGTCAGCTAAGGCTTGCTGAAGTGCTGAAATCAAGCCCACTCTTACTGCTTTTGATAGAGCATTAACAGGTGGATTTTGCATCCAAAGCACAGCAATCTTGCTGCCTGATCCTTGTTCCACCGCTTCATAAGCGACAGCTTGTATTGAATTTTGCGTCATAAACACGTCCAACCAGATAACATTAAGTTGTGTGATAGTAGGCTAGGCTTGCCAATCATCCAAATTTATTGGTTTTATGTTGACCTATAAAACTGAGTTATAACGCAAGGGTTTTGTTGTATTCATTAAACTCATATTAATTTATCAATCTACACAAGTTGACTTTTATTCAACCTTTTGATGTTCTAATCAGCAAACATCTATTTTACATTATTTTCACATAAGGCTCATTTTGGATTATTTAAGCACTCCTAAAGCTTGTTTCGCTGCTATTGAGGATTACCCTTTTGCAGAACACTATGTAGATGTCAGTGATCAAGAAGGTGGAAGCCTGAAGCTGCACTATGTTGATGAAGGTCCACGTGATGGCGAAATTGTGCTGATGTTGCATGGTGAGCCTAGTTGGAGTTTTTTATATCGTCATATGATTTCACCTATGGTCGCAGCAGGCTATCGCGTTATTGCCCCAGACTTAATTGGTTTTGGCAAGTCAGACAAACCCACAAAACAGAGCGATTATACTTATCAACGCCATGTTGATTGGATTAGAACCTTACTGATTGAACTTAAACTATCTGACATTACCTTGGTGTGCCAAGATTGGGGCGGCTTGATCGGTCTGAGACTGGTTGCTGAACATAATGATTTATTTGCTCGGGTATTAGCTGCAAACACCATGCTTCCTACTGGCGATCAGCCTCCTGGGGAAGCCTTTATGAAATGGAAAACTTTTTCTCAAGAAGTACAAATATTTCCAGTCGCCGGGGTGATAAAAGGTGCCACAGTAAGCGAGCTCAGTATACCAACTCTTAATGCCTACAATGCACCTTTTCCTGATGAAACTTACAAAGCCGGAGTGAGGCAATTTCCTTTATTAGTGCCGGTAACACCAGACGATCCAGCCAGTGAAGCCAATAGACGTGCTTGGCAGGTATTACAGCAATTTAGCAAACCCTTTATTACCGCCTTTAGCGACAGTGATCCGGTCACTGCGGGCGGCGATCGTATTATGCAAAAGTTGATACCTGGCTGTCAGGGACAAGCCCATACTATCATTCAACAAGGCGGACATTTTTTACAAGAAGATCAAGCTACAGCCCTCAGTAAAGTGCTGCTGGACTTTATGCAAGCAAACCCAATTTCGATAAAATAAGAAAGATAAGATAAGGATACAACAATGGATGAATTACTCGATTTTAGTGGGCAAGTGGCCCTCATCACCGGAGCTGGCAGCGGTTTTGGCCGTTTATTAAGCTTGGGTTTAGTCAAACGCGGCTGTCGTTTAGTGATCAGTGATATTAATGAAGAACATCTCGCTCAAACCGTCGCCTTGGCCGGGAGTAACGCCGGCAATATTATCAATCAACGCTGCGATGTTGCGAATGAACAAGATTGCAAAGCCATGGTAGATAGTGCTTTGCAACACTTTGGCCGTGTTGATATTGCCGTCAACAATGCCGGTATCGCTCACGAAATGTCGCCTCTACATTTATTAACTGAACAAACCATGGATAAACAATGGGATGTCAATGTCAAAGGCGTTCTGTTCGGTATGAAATATCAAATTGCAGCCATGATGACCCAAGGCTCTGGCCATATTCTAAATGTCAGCTCAATGGCAGGCATAGGTGGTGCACCGAAAGGCGGCGCTTATGCGGCAGCTAAACATGCCGTTGCCGGTTTAACCAAAACCGCTGCAGTTGAATACGCGAGAAAAGGCATTCGCTGTAATGCCATTTGTCCGTTTTATAGCCCGACCGCAATATTAAAAGATCACGATTCGCCCGAAAGCCAAGCTCAACTGGCCCGCGGAACACCTATTAAGCGTTTGGCTCAACCACAAGAAATTGTCAACACCATGATTTTGATGTTGTCTCCGGGCAATTCTTACATGAATGGCCAAACTATTGCCGTTGATGGCGGTGTTTCGGCCTGGTAATAATCAGTCTATATTTGAGCCCAAGGTTAACCCTTAAACCTTGGGTTTTTTAATCCAATAATTCGAAAAAAGGACAATAAAATGCAAGCATTGATGATGAATTCACAGTTGATGATTTCTTCAATTTTAGTTCATGCCGAACGTAACTTTCCAGAAACAGAAATTGTTTCAGTAACAGCAGACAACCCTCGTCACCGCTACACTTACAAAGACTTTGCCAAGCGCTCAAGAAAATTGGCCAATGCCTTAGCACAACTTGGGGCCAAATTTGGCGACCGCATCGGTACCTTAGCTTGGAATGATTACCGTCACTTGGAACTGTATTACGCCATATCAGGTAGTGGCATGGTATGTCATACCATCAACCCTAAGCTCTTCCCTGACCAAATAGCCTATATCATTAAACATGCAGAAGACAAACTGCTGTTTGTTGATGTTTTGGTCATGCCTTTATTAGAAGCCTTAAAACCGCATTTAAGTAATGTCACTGGTTTTATAGTGATGACCGATAAAGCCCATATGCCACAAACCAGTTTATCTAATGTATGGTGTTATGAAGACTTACTAGAGCAACAATCTGATGAATTTGAATGGCCGCAATTTGATGAAAACACTGCCAGTGGCATGTGTTATACCTCAGGCACAACAGGCAATCCAAAGGGTGTAGTTTATAGTCATCGCTCGACTCTGTTACACGCACTGGCTGGCTCTTTACCTGATGTGACAAATGCCTCAACCCATGAAACCTGTATGCCAGTGGTCCCCATGTTTCACGTTAATGCCTGGGGTATTCCCTATGCTGGCGTGATGGCCGGTTCCAAACTCGTTATGCCTGGGCCCAAAATGGGCGATGGTGAAACCTTACAATCCTTAATTGAACAAGAAGGCGTAACCTATAGCTCAGGGGTACCGACCATTTGGCTAGCATTGTTAGATTACCTAGATAAATCTAAAACTAAATTGGCTAAGATGACCCGTGTTACAGTTGGCGGTGCGGCTTGCCCGAGGACGGTTATTGAGCGTTTTAAAGCCTATGGTACCACCGTTGTGCAAGGCTGGGGCATGACGGAAACAAGTCCACTGGGCACGGTTTTTTGTTTAAAGCGTGGCATGGATGACTTGTCTGAAACTGAGTTGACTGACATGCAATGTAAACAAGGTCGCGGTGTCTTTGGTATTCAAATGCGCATCGTGGATGAAAACAACAAGGAGTTACCTTGGGACGGTGTTGCCTTTGGTTCCTTAAAAGTACGCGGTCCTTGGGTCGCTAGCGGCTATTACGGTATGTCTCAAGTGCCTGGCACGGAAGGCTGCCCTGTGGATGAAGATGGCTGGTTTGAAACCGGCGATGTTGCCACTATTGATCCCAATGGTTTTATGCAAATCACCGATCGAACTAAAGATGTGATCAAGTCCGGCGGAGAATGGGTTAGCTCCATTGAAATTGAAAATGCTGCTGTCAGCCACCCTTTAATTGCAGAAGCGGCGGCCATAGGTCGTTATCATCCTAAGTGGACGGAACGTCCCTTGTTGGTTGCAGTATTAGTTGAAGGTGCAGACATTGCAGCTGAAGAAATTATTCAATTTTTGAGCACTTCACTGCACAAATGGTCCTTACCCGACGATGTAGTATTTGTTAAGGAATTACCCCATACCGCCACCGGTAAACTGAACAAATTAGCTCTACGTAAATCTCTCGAAGACTATCAGTTCCCCATAAATAACTAGGCAATATCCTGCACCGGAGCAGCATGATGCTTCGGTGTACGGCTTTTATTCCAGCTACTGACATATTTTTTAACCCTTTAAGTCTTGCTTTTGAAGCGTATTAAATTACTGTGCAACGCTTTTTTTCAAAAATCAAACCTTAGACCCAAGGACACTTTATGACCTCATTTCGTGCACGATTTTGGTTATCGCTGATCTGTTTAGTTTCAACTGCGGCCTTAGCACAAGAATCCAATTACCGACTTTCTGACAACGTCACGCCGATTTTTCAACAAATTAAGTTAAAAATTGACCCTGATTCTCCAAGCTTTAGTGGTGAAACCACTATTACCGTCAAGGTTAATAATGCCACTGATATTATCGAATTTTATCAACTCGAGTTGACGATTGATAAAGCGGAATTGATCGATGGTACACAGATAATACCACTAGTGGTTACCGCTCATGACTATGATATTCAACACGCCAAAGCGGCACAGACACTAGCCCCTAAGCAATATCAATTACATATTGTGTTTACAGGAAAGGTCAATACCACTTCAGACGGTATGTATTTGTCAAAATTTGAGGGTAACAATTATATTTATACCCAGTTTGAAGATATGCATGCCCGTCGTGCCTTTCCAAGTTTTGATGAACCCGGCTTCAAAATCCCCTTTCAACTTACTATTAGCGCGCCTGAAAAACACACCGTAGTTTCTAATACATTGGTTAAATCACGCAGCGTAAACGACGCTTGGCAAACCGTTGAATTTAATCGTACAGAGCCTATGCCTTCTTATATTGTGGCTTATGCTGTAGGCGAGTTTGATTCTGCCGAGATCCCCGGCCTGAATGTACCAGGTAAAATTTACACACCTAAAGGTCAAGCCGGACGCACCAAATTTGCCGCCAAACACACAGCTGAAATTCTAGCTAAACTAGAAAGCTACTTTGGCAGTCCCTACCCTTTTGAAAAGTTAGACTTTATTGCAGTGCCTAACTTCACGCATGGTGCCATGGAAAATGCTGGTTTAGTGACTTATCGTAGCAGTTTATTGCTGCTAGACGATGAACCCCGCTTGACTGAACAACGCAGTCCTTTAAACGTTATTGCTCATGAACTCGCCCATATGTGGTACGGCAATCTGGTCACGATGGCTTGGTGGGACGACTTATGGCTCAATGAAGCATTTGCTTCTTGGATGGCCTCTAAGGTCATGATGGATCTTTATCCTGAGCAAAACTTTCAAGCTGCATTGGTGCAAGAAAGTGCTTTTGGCGCAGATGCTAGCCCAACGGTAAAACCGGTTAAAAAGTTAGTAAAAAGCCAAACCGATGTGATGGATGGTTTAGGCCTAAATTACAGTAAGGGTGAATCAATACTCAAACTGATTGAATCACTGGTGGGTGAAAAAGCCTTTCAAAAAGGCGTGCAAACCTACATGAAAAACAATGCTTGGGGCAATGCGCAAGCGGACGACCTGTGGGCCGTTCTTTCAAGTGTTGCGGATTTTGATGTCCCTGCCTTAATGAAAACCTATTTAGAGCAGCCAGCCTATCCTTTAGTCGAATTTAGCAATAGCGGCAAAATTGAACAGCGCCGCTTTCATCTGCTTGGCGCAACGGTAAGCCCGCAAACTTGGACTGTTCCACTGGCTATAAGCTACAAAAAACAGGGTAAAATAAAACGGACTCAACTGTTTTTAAAAGATAAAACTGCGGTGCTGGCAGAACTAGCCGAAGCTGATTGGATTTTTCCTAATGACAATGCCATGGGCTACATGCGCTGGAAAATTCCCGCCAAACAACTAGTAGCCCTGTTAAGTGATATTGACAGCTTAAACGTCAGAGAGCGAAAAAATGTACTGTATAATACCGACGCTTTATTCGCTGCTGGCGAAATAGAGTTATCTGAGTATATGCAGGTACTGGATGCTTTATCTGCGGACAAGGATCCTATCGTTGCTAGCTCAGTAGTTGCGTCATTAAATGAGCTTATTTACTTAGTTGATAAGGATAACGAATTACTCTTCGGTCAGTTTGTTAGCCATAAACTAATAGAGTGGTTTACGCAGTTGGGTGTCAATGAAGAGGATGCAGATAGCACAGACCTTAGCCGCTTAAGAACCTCGGTTTATGGCATATTGGCCCGCTACTCAAATGATCCTAAGGTGAATGAAGTTAGTCTGACCCTCGCTAAACAGTTTTTAGCTGACCCAAGCAGTGTGCCCAGATCCATTGCAGCAGTAGCCCTGCGCAATGCAGTTAGAAACAGTGACAATAGCTGGTTTGATAAACTAAAAGCAGCTTATATCGAACATACTGATGCAAACATTCGCGGTACTTTGAGAGCGGCAATGGTATTTCAACAAAATGAGAATGTGATAAAAACCTTAGATTTTGCCTTAACGGATACAGTAAGCCCGGCGAATGTCATTAGTTTTGTTGCCAGAGCTGATGGTGGCTTGGATAACCATGATGTACTTTACGTCTGGTTAGAGAACAACTTTGCCGCGCTAGTGAGAAAAATGCCGGCTTTCCATGTCGCGCGTTTACCCGAATATGCATCAACATCCTGTAGTCAACATGACATCGACCTGAGCAGTCAATTTTATGCAGAGCGCAAAAACACGGTTGATGGTATGGCTAGAAGTTTCGACATATCACAAGCCAGTTCACTGCAATGCCTAGCACTTAAAACGGCGAATCAAGATGTGTTTAATGCTTATTTGAAGCAGGCGGTTAAATAAAAAGATAGTAGCGAGCTACGAGCTACGAGCTAATAAGTAAAAGCGATGTCTGCTTTTATTGTTTAGCTCGCGGCTCGCAGCTCTAAGTTCTAGGGCCTTAAACTCATTTTCCCTTTTACTTCTCGTCCCATCACTTTATTCAGTGCATCTTTGGCATGTTCTAATGGCACAACGCCATCGACAATTACTTTGACCTTACCCTGCACATACCACATTAATAATTCGTGCATATTGGCGGCAAAGTCTTTGGGTTGATGTTGGGTAAACGAGCCCCAAAACACCCCGACCACAGAGTAGCCTTTGACTAAACATAGATTAATGGGAAATTCTGGGATAGTCCCGCTGGCAAAGCCTACAACCAACAAACGACCGTTCCACGCCATGCTGCGTGAACAGGCATGAAAAGCATCACCACCCACACATTCATAGACCACATCTACCCCCTTGCCATCAGTCACTTCTTTAATGGCGGTTTTTAGATCGGTGTCGGTATAATTGATCAGTATATCTGCGCCATTTGCCTTGGCGACATCAAGTTTTTCTTGGGTTGAACACACGGCAATAACTTTAGCCCCCATCAACTTACCAATTTGCACTGCTGCTAAGCCTGTACCACCAGCAGCACCGGTCACCAATAAGGTTTCACCGGGCTTAATTTGCGCGCGCTGTTTGAGGGCGTGATGGGCTGTTGCATGGGCAGTAACTAAAGCCGCAGCTTCATCATCAGGGATAGCATCAGGGATGGGCATAACATGGGTAGCCGGACACGCTACTTTTTCTGCATAACCGCCCAACATACACAGGGCGATAACGCGCATACCGATTTTAAGATGACTCACCCCTTCACCAATTTGACTAATAACCCCAGCCACTTCACCACCAGGAATAAAAGGTCTGGGTGGCTTCATTTGATACAAACCTTGCACCAATAAACCATCGGGAAAATTAACCCCACAGGCTTTAATATCCACTACAACTTCGCCTTTTTTGGCGACCGGATCGGGTACGTCTATATATTGCAACTCTTCTACTGGTGCAAACTCATTACATACAATCGCTTTCATTTCTTACTCCATCTTTATCGGGCTATTTGATTTACACCGGCTCGGTTAATTGTAAGGCGTATGTCGCTAACGGCTGCACAATAGCACCTATCTTCATTGCTTCTTTATTCGAGGCATTGCCGTCTTGTGCCCGCTTGGCCACACCTTGTGCAATCGCCGCTAAGCGGAAAAAGCTAAAGGCTAAATAAAAGTTCCAGTTGGTAATCTTATCAATGCCCATTAACTTACAATAACTTGCAACATAAGCTTGTTCATCAGGAATGCCCAAACTAGCTCTATCAACGCCACCTAAACCAGTCGCCTTACCGACATTTTCAGGTAAACGTAGTTGCATGCATTGATAAGCCAAGTCGGCAAAAGGATGGCCTAAGGTCGATAATTCCCAGTCCAACACCGCGATAATTTTTGTCTCAGTAGGATGAAACATTAAATTGTCCATACGGTAATCACCGTGCACCAGCGACACTCGACCGTCATCTGCGGGTAAATGTTGTTCAAGCCAACTAATTAAGGCATTCATTTGCGGAATATCGTGAGTCTCTGACAGCACGTATTGCTGACTCCAACGACTAAATTGGCGCTCAAAATAATTACCAGGACGTCCATAATCACTCAAGCCAACTTTCTCAATATCAACACTGTGCAGCGCCACTAACACTTCCACCATTTGCTGATACATCTGGCTACGTTGCGTGTTATTGCTGTTCTCTGGTAAAGAGCTGTCCCAAAAGACTCGACCCTCAACATATTCCATAATATAAAATAGACTACCAATGACACTGGGGTCTTCACACAAGTGATAGACTTTGGCTACGGGCACCTTGGAGCCCTGCAAAGCCGCAATCACTTTGTATTCGCGGTCTACCGCATGGGCGGATTTCAATAATTTACCCGGCGGTTGACGTCTTAGTACATAGGTTTGACTTGGTGTTTGCAATTTAAAGGTCGGATTGGATTGACCGCCAGAAAATTTAGTGGCCGTCACTGGTCCTTGAAAGTCAGGTAAATGCTGACTTAAATAGTCGGCCAAAACTTTCTCATCTAACTGATCAACGTGATTTAATTCACTCAATGTTGTTCCCTCTTAGGCGTTGGCATCTTTAATTAAGTTACGCCCTAATTGCATCATATGCACTTCATCAGGTCCATCGGCTAAACGAATAGTTCGTGCATAGGCATAAATAGACGCTAAGATCGTATCTTGACTGGTTCCGGCCGCACCGTGCATTTGTATGGCTTGGTCAATAACATTGCACGCCATCTTAGGGGCAACTATCTTAATCGCGGCAATAATATCGCGACTGACTTTATTGCCGTAACGGTCCATTTTATCTGCCGCTTTTAAAGTCAACAAACGTGCTTGTTCAATATCACAATGCATTTGCGCGATGCGTTCACGAATTGACTGTTGTTTGCTTAAAGGCTGACCAAAGGCAATACGCGACTCGACGCGCTCACACGCTAAATCAAGGGCTCGCTGGGCACAACCAATTAAACGCATGCAATGGTGAATACGGCCTGGACCTAAACGTCCCTGTGCTATAGCAAAGCCCTCACCCTCACCCACTAATAAGTTGGCAGCCGGAACTTTAACGTTTTCAAACAAGACTTCGGCGTGGCCAACGGGTTCGTCGTAATGACCCATAGCAGCCATAGCACGCACCACGGTGACACCCGGTGTATTCATTGGTACCAAAATTTGTGACTGCTGTTGATGACGCGCAGCACTGGTATCGGTTTTACCCATCACCACCATAATTTTACAATTTTCGTTCATGGCACCACTGGTGTACCACTTGCGACCATTAATAACATACTGATCGCCCTCTCTGACGATAGAGGTTTCTATATTAGTCGCATCAGACGAGGCAACCGCTGGCTCTGTCATGGCAAAAGCCGAACGAATTTCTCCGGCAAGTAATGGCTCTAGCCATTGTTTTTTGTGCGCCGGCGAGCCGTATTTAGACAATACTTCCATATTGCCGGTATCAGGTGCGCTGCAGTTAAAGACTTCAGAGCTCCACATAACTCGCCCCATTAACTCACAAAGAGGCGCATATTCTAAGTTGCTTAAACCTGCTCCATAAGGCAAATATTCATGGGGTAAAAACAAATTCCATAATCCAGCATCTTTGGCTTTTTGCTTTAATTCTTCCATCACAGCAGGTGTTTGCCAGCGCGTTTCCGCTGATGAGGCTCGGCTATGAACTTGCTCAATATAGGCCTGTTCAATGGGATAAATATGTTCCTGCATAAAGGATTCAAGTCTGCTTATCAGACCGGTGGATTTTTCAGAGTAATCAAAGTTCATAGTGATTCCTGTAGACAACTAAGCATTGTCGATTATTTACCTAACTAAAAGTAATTGAAGAGAGTCGTTCAAGTGTGTCTAGATGTGGCACATTGTTAAAACTACTTAAACGGATGTTGTGTTGATTAAAATAAAAGTGACTAAAGCTGGTATTACGAATTTGCATATTGAGTTCAATAACTTGCGCTGCATTTAAACCTAGCACCACACTGAGCAGCATGGCTATTGCGCCACCTGAGCTGACCACTAAGACAGGACCTTGTCCGGCACTTTTTTGCAAAAGCTCAATTGAATGGCTAACACGTCGTTTAAAATCAGCCCAGCTCTCAGGGATATCAGCGGGGTCTAATTCGTTTTGCGACCAGGCCAACATAGCTTTTTTTAATAAACGATAAAATTCAGCAGGTGTGGCTGCAGTGGGTAATACTTCTTTGGGAAATAGTTTTAAGTAGGCACGGCCGATGGACTGAAAGTCAAATTCATTAAAACTAGCATCAACCGAGGGCTGCATTGCTTGGCTCATGCCAAGTAAAATCCCTTGAGCCGTTTCTTGATGCCTTACCAGAGTCCCAGTCCAAGCGTGGGTAAAACCGGTTTGACGCTCATTAAAATAATCACCCAGCCAGCGACTTTGTTGATGCCCTAGTGAGCTTAATTTGTCGTAATTTTTGGCCCCAAAAGATGCTTGTCCATGGCGCACTAAAAATAACTCAGTCATTGAGAGTCCTTCAACATAAGATGTTATGCAGTGTAGGCAGAAACCATCTATTAGTTTAATTGATTATTTTAATAGGATTACATTCTCAAAACTAATTATTGCCAAGGCAAATGTTAAGTATTAGTAACATTCACTCTATTAATGGCCGCTATGATTAACATTTAACAAACGTTTTATTTACTTTTAGGTGGAAAACTTGCTAGCGTATAACAGGTAGGAGCAGTTAAAAGATATAAGATTAAAGTTGCTCCACAGAATGACCAAAACCAAAACGATAAAAGTTGTAGCCAAACTAGTAATTAAGTTACTAGGAACGAGAGAATATAAAATGACTCACAGTTACCCACTGAAGTTTAAACGCACACCCCTAGCATTGTTTATTGGACTTAGTTTGACCTTAGGCACTACCGTTGTTAGTGCTCAAGAGCAAGAAACTAAAGCTGAGAAACAGGGCTTAGAAACCATTACTGTTACTGCACAAAAACGAGCACAAAATTTACAAGAAGTACCCGTATCTGTCACCGCCTTTACTGGCGACGAAATGGCCGAATCGGTCATCAAAGATATGTACGATTTGCAAACTAATGTGCCGGGCTTAGGAGCATTTCAAAGTCAAAGTGCCACTAACTCAAGTTTCTCTATTCGCGGTGTCGGTACCTCTTCACAGAACTTCGGTCTTGAATCCTCGGTTGGTTTATATGTTGATGGCGTATATCGCGCTCGTCAAAACTCCCTAATTAATAACCTAGTTGACGTTGCTGCTGTTGAAGTATTGCGCGGTCCACAAGGTACCTTATTTGGTAAAAACACCCCATCTGGTGCGGTATTGGTCACCACCGCGGCCCCAAGCCATAGTGGCGGAGACGCATTTTTAGAGGGCACTGTAGGTAATTACGGTTTAGTTAACCTGTCAGGCGCAACCTCCATATCAGCGATTGAAGATGTGTTAGCCTTCCGTATCACTGCATTTGGTAGCCAACGTGACGGTACCATTAGCGATATCGCCCTTGGAGAAGATACCGTTAACGATCGTAACCGCTGGGGCGCCAGAGCACAGGCACTATATACCCCTAACGAAGATGTCACCTTACGTATCATTGCCGACTGGGCAGAAATCGATGAGATATGCTGCGGTGCTCCGGTACAATTAAGTAACTTCCAAGCGAAAGAAATCCCTGGCAAATTTGGCTCAGATGCAGCTATAGCCAGTTTAGGCGGAACAGCCTTTCCAGGTGGTGATGCCTTTTATGATCGGGAAATTGCCTTATCATTTTTGCCTGAATCAAGCATGACAGATCGCGGTCTATCAGCCCAACTTGATTGGGAACTAGATTCCAACTACACCTTAGTCTCTATCTCGGCTTATCGTAAATTTGAATCTTACGACAATATTGATACAGATTTCACTGATGTGGACTTATTTGGTACCAGCAACGATTCGCAGCAAAGCTCGTTTTCCCAAGAACTACGCATCGACTATAACAGCGAAAAACTTAACTATATTTTAGGTTTATACTATTTTGAGCAAGACCTAGATTTAGCCTACAGTCTGTATACCGATAATGTATTTAATCCTTTTGTTATGGCAAGTTTCGGCGGTGCCTTAGATCCACTGCTTAATGGCCTTAATGCATTAAGTGCTGCTACTGGTGGTTTAATTGCGCCAGCCGCTGAAGCTAGCCCCGCGGGCACTGGTTTTGATCACGTTGCTGAACAAAAGCATAAAAGTTATGCCTTGTTTGGTCAGTTTGATTACAAATTAACTGATGAGTTAACCCTAACTGCTGGTATTCGTTACACCGACGAGAAAAAGGACTTATCCACTGTATTTAGTGAAAATATGGCAGGTGGTACAGAATTTCCAACCTTCTTTTCATCAATAGGTAATCCCTCAGCACCAACACCAGGTTCTTTGATCTACGGTGCAGGTTATGCTGGTATTATTTTACAAGGCATTGGCGCAGGTCAAATTGACCCCTTTTCTGAAATGGCTGCCGCTGCATTATTACCTTTTCAAACACCAGGATGGGCTTTTAAAGCGCTTGGTGCTACGACATCAGATCGCCCAGATATAAATGAATCGTTGAAGGATGACCAAATCACCGGCACCATAAAACTAAGTTATCAACCTGATTCTGACACCTTGTGGTATGGGTCTTATGGTGAAGGCTATAAATCGGGTGGTACTAATACCGACCGTATCGCCGCTGGTTTTAATCCCTTGTTTGATGCGGAAACGTCACAATCTTTTGAACTAGGTGTGAAAAAAGACTTCCCAGATCAAGATTTACGTATCAACGCCGCTACCCATTACACTACCGTTAAAGATTTTCAAGCCAATACGTTTACTGGTAATGGCTTTAATTTACAAAACGCCGGTGACTACGAAATAAAGGGTCTTGAACTAGAAGCCACTTGGTTACCTACTGATAGTTTAGAAGTTAATCTTGGTTATGCCTTTGTTAAAGCCAAATACAAAACCTTTGCGGCTGGTAACTGTTGGACTGCGTATACTTGGCATACAGGTATAGCTGATCCAGGTCGAGGTTCTGATGCAGATGGCAATCCTAATCGTTTCTGTGATCGTTCAGGTGACAGACCCGGCGGCGAACCAGAAAATTATGCGGTATTGTCTTTAAAGCAAGATCTAAAATTAGCTGATAACATTTATGCTTATGTGCAAGGTGAATATACTTATACTAGTGATATTATCTTAGACGGTAGTAACGACCCCTATGCAGTCCAAGATGCTTATAGCTTAGTGAACCTAAGGTTATTTATGAACTTTACGGATCAGGATTTAGACGTCATTGTTTGGGCACGTAACGTATTAGACGAAGAATATATCAACCGCACTAACTTCAATACACCGCTGCAAGAGGGTAAATTGAATGCTTATATGGCTGAGCCAAGAACCTTTGGTGTAACGGTTAAAAAACGCTTCTAAATACATTTATCTATGAAAGCCGGCATCTGTGCCGGCTTTTTTGTTTGCAGCAAACTGACTTCGCAAAGCAAGGAGTTTACTATATGATGCGCCCGCTAAATTTTATGTTTTTGGGCTTGCTATGACTGTCGCACTGTATACTGACTTATCACTTTACTATGACCTGATGTGTGCCGATATTAATTATCAGCAGCAAAGTGATTGTGTGCGTCGCCTACACCATTTTTTTGGTAACCAAGGTAGACAACATATTGATTTAGCCTGCGGCACTGGCCCTCATATCAAGTGTTTTATTGACTACGGTTTTCAATGTAAGGGCCTAGATATTAATCAACCCATGTTGGATATTGCTGAGCAACGTTGCCCCCAAGCTACATTTACCCTAGGCAATATGACGGAGTTCAAAGTTGATGAGCCGGTTGATCTTATCTCTTGTTTCCTCTATTCCTTGCATTATTGCGCTGACCTTGAGGCCTTAGAAAACTGCATAAAGTGTGTTTATGCGGCGCTAAAACCTGGAGGGATTTTTTGTTTTAACGCAGTGGATAAACACGCTATCGACAATAACAAAGTAGAACATCATCATGCTGTGCATGAAAACAGTGATTTTACTTTTACCTCAGCCTGGAATTATGTTGGCCAAGGCGACAAACAATCATTATTACTCAGCATTGAAAAAACCTCTCAAACAGAACAGCATCGATGGCAAGACCAACACCCTATGGTGGCGGTCAGCTTTACTCAGTTACAAGCAATATTAAATCCATACTTTGAGCTGCATATTTTTGAACATGAATATGACAGGCTTATTCCTTGGGACACGGTTTCTGGTAATGCTATATTTGTTTGTATTAAGAGCTGATACCGCGAGTTGCCAGCAAAAACAAATTGTTAGCACCTCGACTAATACATTCAGTACTAATTTACGGTAAATGGCTGGATATTCGAGGGCTGCGATTCGCCGCTATCATTGACGGCAATTACGCGGTAATAATAAGTGCGGCCGTTTATCAAAGGCGCGGAGTCAGCAAACAAGCTATCAACGGCGGGATCAAAATGCTGTTTACCATCTGAAATATTTTCACCAATCACGTGCCATTTATCTTCAGGATTTTGCGAACGTTCAATACGATAATGTTGCCCTAGGGGTGCCCCTAACCATTGAATATTAGTTAAGTTTATAATTGCTCGCAAAATTGGCGCTTCTGGTATGGGTAAGGCAGGAACCTGGTCTAAGCCTGCCATTTGTGCCTGAGATAAACGCACTAAATTCACCACATTTATTTCGTCGTTATCCTTAGCGTCAATAAAACCCGGCAGACGATAGCTATAGTGACCGGTATATTCTTTATGAAAATAGAAGCCACCGTTGTGTCTATGCCCACGAAACCCCCAGATAAAAGCGCCGGCCGCTTTGGCTCCCTTATATTCGTAATGAACCGCGGTTTGCATAATATCATTTAAGATAGAGGTGTCAGTCAGGCCAAATTCACCTACCATGTAGACTTTACGTCCAGCAATTTTCTGTAAATCCTGTTTTATGGTCTCAGGTTTATTATTGTTATTGGTGGTATAAAAATGATTAGAAATAATATCCACATAGGGATTATTAATCGCATACTCATTGAGTTGCAGATAATTACCATCGACGATTAATTGTTTTGGTGCCAATTGATGGATCAGGGCTACCGTCTGCTCTAAAAATGGCTGGGTGCTATCCTTTAATTCATTGCCCGTTTCCCACGCCATAATCGCTTTTTCATCAAAATAATGGCGGCCTGTTAGGGTATTTTTTCGCTGAATAACTTGTTTAATGATGTTTTGATAGGCTTTATAGGTTTGACTGTTAACATCATAAAAAGCCTCTTGTGGCTCAGCATAAAACGCCGCCAATTGTTCACGTCCACCCCACCATTGCCAATGATCAATAAAAGGTAATATTAGCCGCAACCCATATTGGTCAGCTAAGGCTATCATCTGATCGTAAACAACCATGGCCCGTTCATTTAGCCGTGGCATAGCGCCTTTTTCCAGCGGCGCCAGAATATGGGTTTCTCTTCCGCAAGCTTCATCCGCGGGCTGAGCAACCGACAGTACGTAAATTCGCATAGCTTTATGACCAGAATGGGCCAGTGCTTTGATCCAGTTTGTTTGCTCATCTTTAGTTGGCCATTGAAAATATTGGCCCCAAGTTCGGGGATCGTGGGGACAGGTGCCCTTGGCATCATTTTCGATGCGGTGTAGCTCTGGCGCATGCAGTCCAGCAAAGCGAAACTCTTGGTCGCCATCAAAAAGTTGATGTCCCTTGCGCGTAATAAAATGCTCAAATGCTAATGACTGCGTACTCAGCAAGAGTAACAAAAAACTACTATTTAGCCATTTCATGCAGTATCTCCTGCTCCATATCCCTTAACAAACGAGCTGCCACCATCATCGCTCGGCCATTATGATAAGGACCCTTCCAAAATCCTGCTTTGTAGGTGCTGTCCTTACTAGGTTGATCACACAAGGCTAACCAAGACCATTCGCCATATTCTCGGTCAATATGTTGCTCTTGCGTAAATTGCCAAACCTTTTCCGCCGCTTGTTTAAACTTGGGCAAACCACTGAGTTGAAAAGCCTGCAAAAATCCGATGATTGCTTCCGCCTGCACCCACCAAAAGCTATCCTGATGAATTTTCTGATCGGCAAAGGTCAATTGATCACACACTTGACCCCGTTCACCAATGGCTTGCTCTAAACACACCGTCGCCATCTTAAGCACAAGTGGCCTAAACTGGGCTGAGATTTGCGGTTGATTTAGCACCTCAACGGCTTCCCACAAAAGCCAACTGCATTCAATATCATGACCAAAAGAAAAGGCAGGGGAGCAATCTTGCCAATCATGACTTTGAAAAAGACTTAAATGCAGACTGGGTTTTAAAACAATATGTTGTTCAAATACCAGCAACAGTGATTCTAAAGCCGCGGCAACTTGCGGTTTTCCGCTAACAGCATACAGCGCCGTGTAAGCTTCGATAATATGCAGATGGGTATTCATGCTTTTGGGATAGTTCAGATCCTTATCGCTCAAGCGCATATCATCAACTGGCCGCCAATCTTGGGTAAAGGCCTCAAAATATCCGCCATGTTGCAAATCGACCGCGTGTTGCTCTAACAAGTCAAAATAGTGTAATGCTTTTGCCAGCGCCCTTTTGTCGCCGGTTAAACGGTAATACGCACTCAAACCATAAATAGCAAAGGCTTGTGCGTAACTCTGCTTTTTGGAATTAATACACTGGCCTTGATAATCGAGCTCCCAACAAACACCGCCATGTATCCCATCATCAAAATATTGCATTAAATAGCCATAAGCCCGCTCCGCGACTTCTGCATATCGGGCATTTTTAAACTCCTTAGCCGCTTCACTAAAAAACCATAAAATGCGGGCATTCAAAATAATGCCTTTGTTAGCACTTATCACTGGGTTTGACTTGGCGTCTATCTCGCCAACAAACCCGCCATGCAAGGAGTCGATACTGTGGGCCATCCACCAGTCAGCAATTTTATGACATTCTCGCTCCAATGCTTGCACATCAAGCACATTAAAGGCAGAACGAACTTTCATTAGATTATTGACCTTTTGCATGAGGGATAAACGCCCTATTGTTGTCTATTTGTCGACAAATAGTCTTCACCGAAGTAGCCGAACGTAAGCCGTCTTCAGGGGTATTGCGCACATAGTCAAGCAGTTTATCTACTGTGGTTGTTGCAACATGCATACGAGTATCAGAGGACGCATAGTAAATAAACACTTCCTTATTGGCATTGACGATCCAGCCATTGGCAAATGTTACATTAGACACATCCCCTACTCGCTCCTCACCGTGTGGCGCAATAAAATGGCCACCGGGTTTGTAAGTAATACGCCAAGGCTCAGCTAAATCCGTCATAAACATGTATAACACATAACGCAAACCGGCCGCGGTGTTACGCACGCCATGAGCAAGGTGCAACCATCCTTCAGCGGTTTTAATGGGGGCAGGCCCCTGCCCATTCTTGATTTCTTTGATGCTGTGATAAACCTTACCATCAACTATCAACTCTTGTTTTATTTCAGCCTTTTCCATGGAATCACATAAACCCCAACCAATTCCACCACCACTGCCTACACTGATAAAGCCATCTTGCGGACGGGTATATAAGGCATACTTTCCCGCAACAAATTCTGGATGTAACACCACATTGCGTTGTTGACCAGAATAGGTAAGCAGATCAGGTAAACGCTCCCATGTCAGTAAATCTTTAGTGCGGGCAATACCACATTGTGCCGTGGCGGCTGAAAGATCATCAGGCCGACTTTTATCCTTACGCTCTGTACAAAACAAACCATAAATATAACCGTCTTGATGCTCGACTAAACGCATGTCATAGATGTTAGTATCAGGCTCAGCGGTTTCTGGCATAACGACTGGATAGTCCCAAAAGCAAAAATTATCGACGCCGTTTTCACTTTGAGCCACCGCAAAAAATGACTTGCGATCATTGCCTTCCACTCTCACCACTAGGGTGTATTTGCCCTCAAACAACATAGCACCTGCATTAAATGTGGCATTGATACCGATGCGTTCCATCAAGAAAGGGTTGGTCGCCTCATTGAGATCATAACGCCAAAACAATGGGGTATGGGCGGCCGTAACAATCGGCCGTTGCCAACGTTGATAAATACCGTTGCTGTATTCAGCCGGAGAATTTTTTAAGCTAAGCAGTGCCCTATGGTCACACCACATTTTTGCTACTTTTTGTTCAAAGCTCATAAGCTACTCTTCTATCTCTTATTAATTAGACAATTTAGGCAAGCCATCAAACCACCATGAAAACCTTTTCAGTAACCGGTTACTATCATAGCAAGTTCTCATCCTTACACTATGTAAAATATCACTCAAGTTTGTAATTTTTACCTTAAATCAGCATTGCTTTGGGCATATCTGCTGGATAATCTTCGAGGGTATTCCACCAATATATTTTTAGAAATACCGAGCACATAATCACTACCGCTAAGGCAATTGTCATGGGCACAAACTGTTGAATGACCAAAAATATCGGTGCGGCAATAAGTCCACTATGCCAAATGATCCCCACCACCACATTAGCCATATCGCGCTTAAAATGATGATTGGCTTGCACTGCTGGATAGTCTTTTTGAATTGCCAGTAAAACAGGTTTCCACCAACCCCAAGGGCGCGTTTTCATATAGAAACGCATCAATACCTGCATATCGTCAGCGGGCGTTAATAGTGTTCCTAACAATGAGCCAATTAAGCACAGTAAAAACAAGGCAGGAAAGGCATTTAATGGCGATATGTCGGTAAACATTAATGGTACAGCCGCGATAATGCCGGTTAACATCCCGTAAAAATAACCAAAACCATTGAAACGCCACCAATACCATTTGAGCACATTGGCTGCGGTATAACCGCCATACAGGGCAGACACAATCCACATGATCAAGCCATTTAAGGTTGGAATAAACAAACCGATAGTGGTGCCCAACACCACAAATACAATGGATACAATATAGCTTAGATAGACATAGGTACTATCCGCTGCATTCGGGTTGATATAGCGTTTATAGAGGTCATTAACCACATAAGCTGGGGCTGCATTGGTGGTAGCCGCAAAAGTTGACATAAAGGTGGCTAACAACCCAGCTAAGACTAATCCCAATAAACCAGAAGGCACATAATTAGCTAGCGCAAAGGGCAATATTTGCTCAAAATCAACATCACTGCCCATACCATTCAATTCGTCATTAAAGAACACTAGGGCAAGTATGGCCAAACCGGTAATCATCATATAGCGAGGAATGAGCAAAACCACGTTGACAAACCAGCTCATTTTGGCCGCATCAGTAGGTGACCGGGCTGATAAAACCCGCTGCATATCATAGTTTGGTGCCGGTCCTGCCATGCTTTGCAATACACCTTTAAAAATCACCAACATCATAAAAATACCAAACATCGAATACCCATCTTCTGATATTTTTGCATTGGCACTGGGCAAAATAGTCGACCAATCTAAATTCAAACGCCAATTGAACTGTATTTCATCCCAGCCCGCCGGCACTGCCTTAGCTAACATCTCAGGTGAAACCTGCTGCATAGCAATCACGCCTATGGCAATACATGCCACCGTCATAATGAAAAACTGCACCACTTCGGTAATGACAACACTGTACATGCCGCCTTTAACCACATACAACATAGTGATAAAGGTTAAAATCAAACCATAATAAATTTCGTTCATATGAGGGTCGATTGATAATTGCCAAGGCATAAAACCGGCTGAAAATTTACCAGCCCCAATAAAGCTATAAGCTAAAAACCCCAGCACATTAACCAAAGCAAAGAGCACCACCACAATATGACTGAGCCTAGCGCCTTTACTGTCGCCAAAGCGAAAACGTATCCATTCTGCCCCGGTCATAACACCCGAGCGACGTAACCAGATTGACAAAAATACCAACATAAATATTTGGTTAAACGCCGGCCATAACCATGGGATAAATATGCTTTTCAAGCCATAGATAAATAATAAATACACCATCCACATGGTGCCGCTAATATCAAACATCCCTGACGCATTTGACAAGCCAAGGTAGTACCACTTCAATTCATTACCGCCTAAAAAGTACCCTTCGATATTTCGACTAGCACGTTTAGATATCCACAAGCCAATCCCCAGTGACAAGATTAAATAGGCAACGATAATAGTCAAATCTAGTACAGATAAATTCATGGATATCACTTATGTTGTTGAGGTCGTTGGCAGCTTACATTTCGACAGTAAATGTAACCGGTTACTTATATTAATCGGAATTGTTGCGCAAATGTAACCGGTTATCAAGCTATTTTTAATGGTCTTGCTATCGATAAGTTCAAAATAATGTAAAATGTTTCATGAAAAAAATATTTTTTGCGCAAGGGGAAACGTATTATGTCAACAATCAGAGACGTATCGAAAGAAGCGGGGCTATCTATAGCCACGGTGTCTAGGGCCTTAAGTTCCCCTGAAAAAGTAACGAAAGAAAGTCTTAAAAAAGTCCACGATGCCATCGAACTTTTACAGTACCGCCCCAACATGCTGTCGCAAAAATTTCGCAACAAACAAGCCAATACCATCATTATTTTAGTGCCCGATATTGCTAACTTATTTTTTGCCAAAGTCATCAGCGGAATTGAAAGTGTCGCGCAGAAAAAGGGCTTCAGCGTATTGTTAGGTGATACCCGCGACTCACAAGCCTTGGAAAAACAATATATAAATTTAGTCGAAACCCGCCAAGCCGACGGCATTATTCAGCTGCGCCCCTATAGTGAAAACGACTCCTTATTGCCTATCGCCAGAGTACCTGCGGTGAATGCCAGTGGTTGTGAAAATACCCCCTATCCTACTGTGCGAATCGACAATGTAGGCGCTGCCAAAGACGTGGTTAAGTACTTGATTTCATTAGGTCATAAACGCATTGGAGTGATCACAGGTTTACACAATAACCCGCATACAGTGGATCGTCTCAAAGGGTATAAACAAGCCTTAGCCGAGGCGA
>Ga0163216_100691_pt1 | contig 39764 bp, 44 predicted proteins | sample SynspAceP_FD_167610 | JGI IMG/M metagenome (GOLD analysis project Ga0163216, IMG submission 167610) | Saline lake microbial communities from Ace Lake in Antarctica - Synechococcus sp. Ace-P (Illumina Assembly) | ecosystem: Environmental > Aquatic > Non-marine Saline and Alkaline > Saline ...
GAGCCCCGTTGATGTTCTGCAAATATTACGCCGCGTTCCTCGGCGTTCAGGTGTTTGTAGTGGCTTTCCATAGCAACATCCTATGCCCTCAGGGCGCAAGGTGTCGCACTTCAATCTTGAGCCTAAGGATTGAAGCGATCAATATAATACAGTCCTTCCGGGGTTTTCCCATCGCCTTCGAATTTCTTCTGTCCGACGGGTGCATTTCCTAGACCTAAATCGTAGGACTTCAGTATCATGTCGCCACTGAGCAGGTGCATGCGCCGCTTGTTTTTATAAACAGCCACTTGAGTGACTGCTGGTCCATCATACCGCTTAAATACCGGCGGTGGCGCGGTTTTTACGGGGTTGGCTTTACCACAAGCAGCCAGAGTTGTAAGGATAGCCAGCGACGCTTGGCGACGATTGAATAACTGCATTTAATAAATCCTGCCCAGAAGTTTGTGACGCTTAAGCCCCGCCAAAGCGGTTGACCGCCATCTTATTTTCTAGCTTAAGACTAGAGTGGTATTTTCTAAATCTCAACGGCCTTTCGAAACAAAAGTATTGATAAAAGTGACGTATAGTTAGGTTGAAGCTTACCCGTCTAGCGATGTTGAGTGCTCTGAGGAACCGGTATTAAAAGCCGCCTGACGTAAACTCTATCCCTTTTTGCAAACTTATTTTTTGGCGACTTTATGATTCTCATACTACGGCCGATATATCTCTTCAGAATAACCAACACGCTCAAGTCAATATATAAAACGCCGGAGGCCTTCTGCACTAATTGTAATTTTTATTGAGTAAAGACCCGCAAAAAATGCGGGCCTTTATCTTAAGTGAATCTCAGGTTTTCTTAAAAGTCAGCTGTGAGACCTGGACCCCGGTTTCGGCTATCGCCATTTACAATCAGATCAATCCGCTTTGCCTTAGATTCAAAAGACCCACGATCCATAACAATCAACTGAATGGCAATTTGCTCATCAATTGTGATAGTGTCACCCTTTCTTTGATTGACACCAAGCGCAGCAATGTTTTGGTCGGTAATTTTTTGAGCCGCTGGGCTTAAGTCACGGAAGCTGTTAGTTGGGATAAGGTTCGAGCTTGCCGAGGCGGAAGCCGCCATAAAGCCCATTACGGTAGCCATGATTGCGGATTTAGTAAGATTTTTCATGTTTGTAGTCCTTTGGTAAGTTGCTGAATTCAGTGTTTTACTTAAATAAATTCAGCGTTTAGATTTAGTCGGCCCAGAAATTGCTAGAGATAGCAACTCAGCACATATTTTATATGTTACTTAAGCTCGACGACAGTCAGTTTGCCTTCGACACGATCAGCGACGAATTCGATGTTTTGACCTTCTGCAAGACGAGCCATAACTTCTTCATCGGCGCGAAACACCATCGTCATTGCAGGCATGTCCAAGTTGACAAGTTCTTCATGAATGATGGTCACTTTTCCGGCTTCATTATCCAATGCTTTCACGGAGCCTTTGGTATAAGCCACGTCTTGAGCAAAAACCGATGTAGATGCGGTAAGTACAAAAGCTGCAGCAGCGAGTGTCGAAAAGATGATGGTTTTCATAGTATTTTCCTAGTGGTTGATTTTTGGGAGGGTGTCTTTTTAGTTAACTACGACTGGTCCGTGCATTCCTGATTCGTAATGCCCGAGCATCAAACAGGCGTATTCGAAATTGCCTTCATTGGCGAATGTCCAAACAATCTCACCAGAAGCCCCCGGCATAAGGCGGATTGCATTTGGATCGTCGTGCTCCATTTCTGGAAACTTTGCCATAAGAGCTTTGTGCTCTTGGTTCTTTTCAGGTGTGTCAAGAACAAATTCGTGCTCTAGATCACCTTCGTTAGTAATGACAAGTCGAACAGTTTCGCCCGCTTTGAATTGCATGTCCGAAGGAGCGAATACCATTTCGCCGTACTCGGCTTCCTTCATTGTTACCTCAATTGTTCGATCAACTTGAGAAGCATCGCCGGGCATGCCCATGGCCATAACGCTGTCATGGCCGCCAGCGTGTTCACCTGATGCGAACGCCGGCGCCGCTGATAGAATTGCGATGGTCGTTAGAACTGTAAGTCTGCTCATGGTATCTCCATTTTTATTTTAGTCGTGGGGGAGTGAGCGGCAGTCCATAGGACTGCCGGTTCTAGCCAGATCCGGCCAGAATTTCTAAATTTCTAATCTGTCAGTTGGACTGCTAGATCGCGCTAAACAGGCCTTTTCGTGTAGCGTGTCTGGGCATCCACAATCTCCACTGGCTCGGGCACTTCGCCTGTCCATTCGGCTGCCTGTGTCCCGGGTGGATTTTCGTACCAGCCAGGGTCGGCATAGTCGTCGGATGCAATACCAGGTCGGACCTTAACGACGGAAAACATACCGCCCATCTCGATCGGGCCGTGCTTGCCCCAGCCGGTCATCATCGGCGTGGTATTTTGTGGAATAGGCATCTCCATCTCACCCATATCCGCCATGCCGGCCGTGCCCATTGGCATATACTCTGGCTGTACGCGGCGGATCTTTTTGGTCACGTTTGTCTTATCGGCCCCAATGAACGTCGGAATGTCGTGCCCCATGGCATTCATTGTATGGTGAGACTTATGGCAGTGAATTGCCCAATCGCCTTCATGCTCTGCTTTGAAGTCGAAGGCCCGCATCGCACCCACAGGGATGTCGATCGATACTTCCGGCCAGGCAACTTCCGGTGGCACCCAGCCGCCGTCGGTGCATGACACCTTGAAGTCATACCCGTGCATGTGGATCGGATGGTTGGTCATTGTAAGGTTTCCAACACGGACGCGGACATCATCACCTTTGTTTACGACCAACGGATCAATTCCTGGGAAAACACGGCTGTTCCAAGTCCACAGGTTGAAATCCGCCATTGTCATTACGCGGGGGATATAAGTGCCCGGATCGATGTCGAAAGCGTTTAACATGATAAGAAAGTCACGATCGACACGCCGGAATGCAGGGTCCTTCGGATGGACGACAAACATGCCCATCATACCCATTGCCATTTGGACCATTTCGTCCGCATGCGGGTGGTACATGAATGTCCCTGATTTGGTCAGGTCAAATTCATATGCAAAGGTCTTGCCCGGCGGAATCCCTGGATGACTTAGCCCTTGGACACCATCCATTCCGGACGGAAGGATCAGCCCATGCCAATGCACTGTAGTGTGCTCCGGCAATCGGTTGGTCACGAAGATACGGACACGGTCACCTTCGACCGCCTCAATGGTTGGCCCGATTGAGGTGCCATTATAGCCCCATAGATAGGCTGTCGTACCTTCCGCGAGCTCCCTTTCGACGGGTTCGGCGACGAGGTGAAATTCTTTCACTCCATCCTTCATTCGGTGCGGCAACGTCCAGCCGTTGAGTGTGACGACCGGATTGTAGTCGGGGCCGGATACTGGAACCAAAGGTGCTTGTGTCCCCGCGTTGTCGGTTAAGGCTGCTTCGGGCAAGCTGCGGTTATCGGTCTGAGACCATGCTTTGGTAGATACCAAGGTTGCACCGGCTACCCCGGTACCCAAAAGTTGACGTCTGTTCATCATCTGTCTTTTCCTTTTGTAATATTTCAGGGTTAGTGTCCGGCACCGCCGCCAGCGGCCAATTCGACACCGCCAGCCTCTCCGCCGCCGGCCCCACCGCCACCACCATAAATGGCAGCGTCAAGGCCAGCTGCCGCCAACCAAAACTGGTGCTTGGCTTCTGCCGCATTGAGTTCGCTGCCCAATCCGTCGCGGACGTCGGCAAGCAACTCGAACGTACTGGTAATCATGCCGTTGTTGGCCAGCAGGGATTCCTCATTAATAATCCGCCGCAGCGGCAGAACGACGTCGCGGTATTGTTTCGCGATGGCGTGAGTACCGCGATACTTGGTCTCTGCTACGCGTGCCTCAGAGCGAACAGCGACAGCAGTTTCGGCCAAAGAATTTGCTGCCTGGAGGTAAGACAATTCGGCCTTACGCATCCGCGCCTTGCCGCTATCGTAAATTGGGATTTGAAACTCCAACTCAACCTGTGGCAGCACAGATGTTTCAGTGTCGCCATCTTCCTCAACTTCGCGCTCTAATTCAGCACCTGCGATCACCTCGAGGTCAGTCAGTACGCGGGTCGCATCGGTGAGCCCGTAAGCCTGCGCCGTTGCAGCGAGGCTTAGCTTAGCAACCTGAAGGTCAACACGGTTCTGAAGCGCTTGCGCCTCGATGGCTCCTGTGCCGCGTAACCCGTTTGGCAAGGCAGGCAACGCGTCTGGTACGAAGTAATCCACTTCCGTGCCCCACAGTCCCATCAGTCGTGTAAGTTGTTCCTTCGCTACAGATGCGGCAAGCCGGGCCTCTGCTGTTTGGGCGGCAAGTTCTGCGTCGAAGACCTGCTCTCGCGCTTGACCGGATCTATTTAGGGCACCGGTCTGGCCCAACTGCTGGGCGAGTTCAGAAGACGCATCCGCCGCCTGCGATGCCTTGTTCAGGAGTGTCACCGTCTCAAACGCGGCGACTGCATCAATCCATGCGGTTCGCGTCGCTGCGGCCAATGTTAGCGTGTCTACAACGGCCTGCATCTGAGCCTGTTGGAAGTTGGCCTGTGCGACAGCCACGCGGCGTTTACGTGTCGGCCTATCCAATAGATTTACTGCTACAGCCGATTCCAGAGCACGAAATAGCCCAAGTTCTGGCGCGCCAATTCCAAGCAAGCCAACAGATACAATGGGATTTTCCGGTGTGGATTCCTGCCAGATATCCGCTGCCGAGAGACCAACTGCTGCGTAAGAAGACTGAAGGCCGCGGTTATTTAGCAAAGCGACTTGAACTGCGGTATCAGCTGTAATGGTCTTGCGATGCGTCAGCGCATGGATTTCTTTCGCAACCTGCTGTGATTGTGCGCTGGTCTGTAGCCAGACGGACTTACGGCCAGTCGCTGCCCGCGTCTTGTCCGCGACAAGGGAGAAGCCGGCGTCCGGCGCGGTGATCCCAGGTGGGAGTGCCGTCGCACAGGCCCCAAGAACCAATGGAAATGCGATAACTGTCAGTTTTAGCATACCCATTTAAAGACCCGCCTGTGACTTGTTAGATTCGCGCCAATCGGCAGGATCTACAACGGGACGTACGGTATAGTTTTGGATTGGATTTACGTATCCAGTCTGGCGCGCAGCAACTGTAACGGTCGCTGGTGCAGCAATATAAGCCGTATCGGGCAGCGGTGTCGGCGGCGGCATGCACGCGGACAGCGCCAAGGGCATGGCCCCGACGAATAGGTATTTGAAAGTCACGAAGTATCCTGCTCTGCCTATCGCGGGCCCTCATTTTCAAGGGACCGATATCTGAAGTCAGGCCCGCCTGCGGGCCGCGATCAGATTGTCAGAGAAGGTGGACGGATAAAGCTGATAGCAGCGTGACGCGGTGCCATAGCGAGATAAAACGGATCAATAGAAGTTAAGCGGCGCGTCGGTACATCGACACGAGAGGCCATACCTAATATTGTCGAGCACGTTCCTACGCAGCAGCTGCCTTCACCATTGTCGTGAGTATCGGAGGTATGGTTGGCTGGACATGCCGCACGAGCTTCGTTTGCTTCATGCTCGGCAATGTCGGCAAATGATATCGTCAGTTCGTGTTCATGCTCTTGAGCTGAAAGTGCACCCGCCATTGAACCAAACGCCAAAAATGCAGCCACGGCAATTACCATGGCGCATCGCAGGAGTTTCAAAAGGGCGGCTATCTTCAACATGAATGCTATGTATTTTTCGATCGATGCTCCGTCAATCCCATCTTTCCAATTTTAGAATGTACTGATGCATTCCGACAAGCTTCCGACCTACCTGATCATCTATGCCAGGAGCCCTCTGGCGCAAATCTGCGGCAACATTTTACCAGAGTTCACATTTTCGTAAGACCAGTCGAAAACTTCCGCGTTCTTTGAAATTATTAAACAGTTATTCGCAGATGATCGGTACGCATGCGTTGGCATTCTCGGTCTTGCGCCTATGCCGCTCACCACTGCGAAAGGGAGCAGCGTACTAACGAGACCTCAGCTATAAACGCCGGTCACAAAGCAAACAGTACGCGTCCAATACCTTGGATCAAAACCAAAAAAACAATACATTTCAGGCAGGGTAATCCTGGTCCTGCTAGACTGAGCGGACAAGAAAAACCTGCTTATAAAGTTGGGTTGATCAATCCTATCTACCTATAATTATTCGGCTAAGTTGACCTGTCCCCGTGCGACATGGATTGTAGTGCCGCCATCTAAGCGCCCAGCAGCATCAGTAGATGGTTCAGTCCAGGCGATGTAAACGTCCTCACCTGCAACGGTCATACGTGGGAAGCCCATGGCGTTTCCTGTACGATTGACTGCAATGGCGATTGGATCTCCGCAGCCGTCCGTCGCGGTCGCCCGGCAGGTCAGTAGCACTTCACCGGCCGCAGTCCATTCGACCCAACTGACCAGGGCCGATCCGTCCTTGAGTTGCAATAGATCGACACGGCCCGCGGGTCCCCCCAGATCTATTTTTCGAGCAGGTCCAAAGCTTGCACCCTGATCATCCGAAAAGGCCATTTTGACCGATGGCACACCGCCGGCACCGGTGAACCACACCAGCGATGCGTAATCGCCACTCGTTGATATAGCAGGACCGTTCACCGGACATCCGTCGATTTCCCAACCATCCCCACTGATCGGTTTGGAGGCTGTCCATGTTCCGTCCACGCGGCGCACAACAGAGATATCCCTCACCTCGTCCACGGTCCGGTCACGGTAAGCCAGCAGCACGGTCCCATCTGCGGTCACGGCCGCGCTGGTCTGGCAACAGGTGCACGTCATGTCGTCAAGCAGCAGATCCTCTGACAGGGTCCGGTCGGCATTCACAGTCGTCGCCCGCAGTTGCATGGCGCCGGCGTCCGCGCCATCGCTCCCGAACGTATCGCCGGTCTCGTAGGCCCGTCCATCGAGCCACATCGCGAGAAGCCCCTCCTTCGCATCGGGCAACAGCGTGACGAAGCCATGTTGCGTCACTAGACCGTCGCGGTGGGGCACGATGGGGGAGCCCCACGTTTTGCCGTCATCATCCGAGATCGCAATATTAACGTCGTAGTCGTAGTATGAGTCCCCGTTCATCCGGAGCCAGCTGACGGCGATACGGCCATCTGGTAGACCCACGGCAGAGGAAAAGTCCGCATAACTGATGAACAAATCATTGCCTTCAGCAACGGTGACGGGATCTGACCATGTTGCACCGCTGTAGATCGCCGCTTTCACCGCAGCGTAGGTGTCTCCTGACAGTTCAGTCCAGGACATCATCACGCGATCGTCTGCCAGCGTCACAAGCGAGGGCTCCTCGACCGCGCCAGTACTGGGCACGTCGATTTCTGCCAGCGTAGAAAAGACCTGCGCTACGACCGGACTGCCGATTAGGCCGAGCATTATGCCCGCCACAAGAGAAACTAGAGAACGGCGCGTCATAGCTAAAACCTTCTACACAGAAACAAACGACCGCACCGGTGCGCGGCGCAGTCGTCAGAATAAGACGCATTTGAGCGTGACGGCTTGCGTCAGGCTATTACAGCCGGATAACCGGCGTTTTTCAGGGCTTCGCGAAGCAGTGCGTCGTCGCGCCCGGTGTCAATGGCGACCGTGCGGGCGGGCATGTCGAACGACAGGGTCGCATCTGGGTCGAAACCCAGCACCGTTTTTTCGACGGCCGCCTTACAGTGGCCACAGCTCATGTTGGTAATGGAATAGATAGTCATCGCAATCTCCTTTGCTCTTGATTTCATATGGGGGCTTCCCCCGCTGGAAGGTCAAATGCAATTCGAGGGAATGCACTCTTGACCTTCCCCTCACTGGAACCTTTATGTGAGATGCTGAACCAAAGCGTGAGGCACCCCCATGTCAGACATTTCCTCTATCACATTGGCCGTCACCGGCATGTCCTGTGCGTCGTGTGTAGGGCGGGTTCAACGCGCTCTTGCGGCAGAACCTGGAGTGACACTGGCCGAGGTGAACCTCGCGACCGAGACGGCACGGGTCACGGGCACTACCCCCCCTGCCCGGCTGGCCGCGGTGTTGTCAGAAGCAGGCTATCCCGCGCGGGATGCGGTCGTCGATCTGGCCATTGCGGATATGACCTGTGCATCCTGCGTCGGCCGTGTGGAACGCGCACTTCTGGCGGTGCCCGGCGTCACGGCGGCGTCGGTCAATCTGGCAACCGAGACGGCGCAGGTGCGTTACATTGAAGGCGTGGCGGCCTCGGCGGATCTAATCGCAGCTGCGACCACTGCGGGTTATCCCGCCACAATCAATGGCGGTGCCGGGTCCGGCGACGCCACCACGGACCGCGCCGCCCGCAAGGATGCGGAGGCACAAGATTTGCAACGCCGCATGACCATCGCTGCCGTGCTGACGCTGCCTGTCTTTGTGACCGAGATGGGCGGGCATGTCTTTCCCGCCATGCACCATGTGATCACGAACAGCATCGGAATGCAGACGGCTTGGATCATTCAGTTCGTGCTGACGACCCTCGTGTTGGCATGGCCTGGTCGGTCGTTCTATACCAAGGGCGTGCCGGCCCTGCTGCGCGGTGCCCCAGACATGAACAGCCTTGTTGCTTTGGGAACTGCGGCCGCCTGGAGTTATTCCACCGTCGCAACCTTCGCCCCCACCCTTCTGCCGCCCGAAGGACGCGCCGTCTATTTCGAGGCGGCGGCGGTTATTGTCGTTTTGATCCTGCTTGGCCGCACGCTTGAGGCGCGGGCCAAAGGCCGAACCGGGGCCGCTATCACGCGGCTGATCGGGTTGCGGCCAAAGACGGCGCAAGTGGAACGCAATGGGCAGGTAGTCAGCGTGGATGTGGCCGATATCGCAGTCGGCGACCTGGTTCATGTCCGGCCAGGCGAACGGCTCGCGGTCGATGGCGAAGTCACCTCAGGTGCGTCATGGGTCGATGAGAGCATGATCTCAGGTGAGCCAGCACCGGTCGATAAACAGGCGGGAGCGACCGTGACCGGCGGCACTGTGAACGGCACCGGCGCACTGGTTTACCGCGCAACGCACGTGGGGGCGGACACGGTTCTGGCGCGGATTGTGCGCATGGTTGAAGACGCCCAATCCGCCCGATTGCCGATTCAGGCCCTGGTGGACCGCATTACACTCTGGTTCGTCCCCGCCGTCATCGCGCTGGCTGCGCTGACCATCGGCGTCTGGATGATCTGGGGGCCTGCGCCCACGCTGGCCCACGCGCTCATCGCCGGCGTCTCGGTCCTGATCGTCGCCTGCCCCTGCGCGATGGGTCTGGCGACACCGACGTCGATCATGGTGGGTACCGGGCGAGCCGCGGAACTTGGCGTTCTATTTAGGCGCGGCGATGCCTTGCAGGCCTTGCAAGGCGTACAAGTCGTGGCACTCGACAAGACTGGCACCCTGACCGCCGGACGGCCAGAGCTGACCGATGTCGTAATGGCCGACGGCTTCATCCAAGGCGAGGTGTTGGCTCTTGTCGCGGCAGCGGAGAGCGCTTCTGAACATCCTATCGCGAGCGCAATTGTCCGTGCCGCGCAGGCGCAAGAACTGGTCATCCCGGAAGTGTTGGCATTCCAATCGATCACTGGGCTGGGGATCTCCGCAACCGTGGCGGGTCGAAAGGTGTTAGTTGGGGCAGACCGGCTGATGATACGCGAGCGCGTGAATATGACCGCAGCACCCTCTGCCACCGCCCTCGCAAATCGCGGACGCTCACCACTCTACGTCGCGATTGACGGCCATTTGGCAGCGTTGTTCGGCGTGGCCGATCCGGTCAAGCCGGGTACTGCCGTCGCCATCGCGACGCTTCATGATATGGGCCTGCAGGTTGCAATGATCACAGGCGACAACGCGGCCACGGCGCGGGCAATTGGTGCTGTGCTCAACATCGACGACATTGTGGCCGAGGTGATGCCGGACGGTAAGGTTGCGGCACTGGACCGGCTGCGCAGCACGTATGGGGCCATCGCCTTTGTTGGGGACGGCATCAACGATGCCCCGGCACTGGCCAGCGCCGATGTGGGCATCGCGATCGGCACTGGGACGGATGTCGCAATCGAAACGGCAGATGTCGTGCTGATGTCAGGCGATCTGCGGGCGGTCGTCGACGCTTTGTCCGTCAGCCGTGCGACGATGCGTAATATTCGCCAGAACCTGTTCTGGGCCTTTGGCTACAATGTAGCGCTGATCCCGGTGGCAGCGGGCCTCCTCTATCCGCTGAATGGCACGCTGCTGTCGCCCGCATTGGCGGCAGGGGCGATGGCGCTGTCCAGCGTCTTCGTGCTGACAAATGCGCTGCGCCTGCGGCGTGTGCCCTCGGCTGCACCCGTCATCGCCACGCCGGCAACACCGCAACCCCGTCCTGTCACTGCAACAGCATAGGAACCACACCATGAACATCGGTGAAGTCTCGACCCGCGCAAACCTACCCGCCAAGACCATCCGCTATTACGAAGAAATTGGACTGGTTAAACCGCTGCGCGACACAAATGGTTATCGTGCCTTCCGTGAGAGCGATGTCCATAAGCTGGTGTTTTTGGGGCGAGCGCGTGCGCTGGGGTTTACCATCGAAGATTGCCGTGCCCTGACAACGCTGTGGGAGGACAAGGCGCGCGCCAGTGCAGACGTGCGCAGCATCGCGTCCGATCACCTTATCCAGATCGAAGCCAAGATCGCCGATTTGCAGGCTATGCATGAGACGCTGTCGCATTTGGTCTCGTCCTGCGCCGGCGATGATCGCCCCGACTGTCCGATTCTGCAAAGTCTGGAAAAGGTGACCCGGTAATTTGCGGGCCTGATATAGCCCAAACCATCGCTGCTCCACTTCGAAATGATCGCAAACCAAGCCAGCGTCGTGGTCGGGCTGATGTATCAAAAAATTGTGCCAAACGGGATTCCAGCCACGCGATTAACAGACATGTCTTTCTTGCCATAGCCTTGACCCAAGTTTGGCGAACTTCCACGTAAATTTCTGAACACAAATTCAAAAGAGACGAGACATGACGCTGCCAAGTTCATACGTCCGCCAATTACCTCCGGAAGTTGACCTTCTCGTGTTGTCCTTTTTAGGGCATTTTGCATGGGAGTTCCTCCAAGCGCCCATGTTCTCGAGCATGAGTCAGGTGGACCATTTTGCCGGGATATTCATTTGTTTGAAGGCAACGCTAGGCGATCTGGCGATTGCTCTTTCCGCGTTCTGGAGTGCGGCACTGATAGGTCGAAGTCGAAGGTGGTTCACGCGCCCAAGCCTACGTGCTCTGGCGGTATTTTTCGCAGTAGGGCTGCTGCTGACCATCGGTTTGGAGTATATCCACACCCAGATCACCGGACGTTGGGTGTACGACGGGATCATGCCGGTCCTACCTATCATCGGCACGGGTTTGACTCCAATCTTGCAATGGATTTTCGTGCCGATGTTGGTTTTGTGGTACATGTTCAGGCTAGATCGAAACATTAGTCATTTAGAGCGTGCATAAAACGGAATTTTTGACACTTTCCGCTTATTAATCGCTTCCGGTAACGTCCTGCGCTGGCGATGATCGCCGCGACTGCCCGATCCTGAAAAGTCTGGAAAGGGTGACCCCCCAAGTACGATCCCCGCGCCCTGTCTTGGCTTGAAGCCGAAGCGATTTCCTGCAACAGATATTGCATTTTCGAGCGCAGCTATGTCTAGTGACACTGCTTGGTGTTCCAAACGCACAAAGTGCAGGAACTGAATAGAGAATCTGGTCAGGATCAATCCGCTATGGAGATCCAATGCCAGAGCCGCCCCCGCGACTGTAAGCGGTGAGCGACTGCTAAATTGTCCACTCACATCCCATGATGTGGGGAAGGCCGGCAGATCGTCACGACCCGCGAGCCAGGAGACCTGCCAGGCACAATGCAAACCGACCGTCGGGTGTGACGGCAAGGAGAATGACTTATGACAATCCTCGTACAATCGCAGTTGCGCGACGCAAGCGGCACACGCGCAATTTTCATGGCCCTGACGTTCGGCCTCGCTTTGATCGCATCCGTCGGATTTGCCTCTGCTGGTGCCATTCACGATGCAGCACACGATGTACGCCACACGACCGGCTTTCCCTGCCACTAATATGCTGCGCCCCATTCTGACGACCGCATTGCTGGCCGGTGCGGCCGCTGGCGTAACAGCCGGCCTGCTTCACCTTGTCTTCGTTCAGGACATCCTGCTCTCCGCCGAAACATTCGAGACCGGATCAGAACAGGCTACCAGCGCTGTCCTTACGGTGCGCAACGCGCTGACGATCATGATCATGGTTATGCTCTATTGCGGCTATGGTCTCATCCTTGTCGCACTGATGGCGTTTCACGGCCAGACGGGCGACCGGATAGATGCCCGGCGAGGTCTCTTGTGGGGCGTCGCAGGTTTTGCCGTTGTTATCCTCGCTCCGGCATTTTCGCTGCCCGCACAGTTGCCGGGGGCGACCGAGACCGATCTTGCTACACGGCAGATATGGTGGATGATATTTGTGGTGTCCGCAGCGCTAAGCATCTGGCTTCTGGCTTTCGGTAAAACGCCGGGCCAATGGGCCGCGGCGGTCTTGGTTCTCGTAGTCCCGCATCTGTTGGGCCCGCAGCTCCCGGATATTTTGACAGGCAGTGCACCGATGGAATTGGCCGCCCTCTTTACCGCCCGATCGCTTGGCGTCGGATTGCTAACGTGGTTGGTTTTAGGTTCCGTAGCGGGTGCCATCTGGCGCCGCGAGCAAGCTGGACCTGCTTGAAGCAACGAGGGGTCAGCCTTCTTGCTCTGGCAGCGCAGGAATGCGGGCCCGCAAGCACGACCGCAATCTGCCACACGGCCGAGCGTCTTCGATCCATCCGCCTGGGGCCTGAAGATATGTGCAGCACGTCGCAATCAAGTCATCAATATCCGTATCGAAGGATACACCCGAGAACAAATATGAAGCGCGCCCTTGGCCTTGGAGTGCCACCGAGGACGGGGTCTGACACGCGCCAAGGCAGGCGGCAGTAGAGACAGATACGATGTCAGTCAAACCTGCAGCACTGATCGCTGCCATCAGCCGCAGCTTGGATACCGTTACGGATGCAGCCGGCGCGCATGTCATACAAATACAGATGTTCATCGTCATGAAATGCCTCCGGCATCGCGCCCAATTCGCCTCAGATTGTCTCGGCGTCGCAAGCGTTAGCGCCGGTTTGAAACGCCGGTACTACCCTTCTCAAACTGTCCATCCGCCTCTCGGCTTTCACAACTGCCGCCCTGTTTGCGCTTACCGCCACGGCGCACGTTTCACAAAAAATTAATTTTAAGGGGAACATTCCAGCGCGGGAACTTGGTTAAGCATTTAAGGCAATGCTCGAGAAGGATAACTTATGCCATATTTACGTTTCTTTGCAATGATCGCAACGTCCACAGTGGTCATGTTCGGACTGATGTACCTGAACTCCTACTCTCTTGAGCATACTTATTTCTCGCAGACCCGTATGTGGATGGCGCTCTACATGGGTGCGATCATGGCGATTATCATGCTCGCGTTTATGCTGGGCATGTACAAGAACCGCACAGCCAACATGGCCATCTTTGGCGGTTCCGCGGTGGTTTTTGCGCTGGCGCTCTGGTTGGTACGATCACAGGAAACGGTCGGTGACGTCGCGTGGATGAAGGCAATGATCCCGCACCACTCTATCGCAATCCTGACGTCGTCGCGCGCCAACATCACGGACCCCCGGGTTCGCAAATTGGCCGATGAGATTGTGCAGGCACAGGACCGTGAAATTGCGGAAATGCGCTGGATGATTGCCGACATCGAAGCCAATGGCGAACAGGCGACGTTCCCGTTAGGCGAAACCGATGTTCCCGCCGAGGTGACATCGCTGACTGATGCATTGTCATCCGCCGTCATCGCCTCTGTGGATCTGGCACCGTTGAGCGACGAAGAAATCACCCGCGCCCTACCCGCCGGTGCTGTTTGCGATTTCCGTCGTGGCATCGATGCGGATCCTGTATTCGCCGTCGCTGCGGATGGTGCATCGGTAACGAAGGTATCTGGCCAGTTGGTCTTGCTGACGGCCGACGGGATCCTTGGCGATGCGGGCTTTGCGGCCCAGACGGAAGGCCTGCGTGTGACGGTCACGCCCAATGCCGCTCAAGATGAAGCCACACTGCTCTTCGACCTGACCGCAGAACAACCTTTAACTGTCGGCTACGATGGCTACTGGACCTGCGCAGGCTGAAGTCTGTTACGAAAGATAAGGAGTCTGCTCCATGCCCAAAGACAATAGTGCGGATGCCAAATCGGCTATCCTCTACCGGATGGTCATGTCAGAGCACACATGCCCCTATGGCCTTAAATCCAAAGACCTGCTGGAACGGCACGGCTACAAGGTCGAAGATCACCACCTGAAGACCAAAGAAGAGACAGAGGCCTTCAAGGCGGAACACGACGTCAAGACGACGCCGCAGACCTTCATCGACGGTCAGCGGATCGGCGGCCATGACGATCTTCTGGTATTCTTCGGTAAGGCTGACCCGGCGGATGATGGACTGTCCTATACCCCTGTTATCGCGCTATTCTCAGTCGCCGCACTGACGGCTGTCGCGTTCACTTGGTATGCTTTTGGCACCCTGTTGGCTTGGCAGACGCTGGGCTGGTTCGTGTCACTATCAATGATCCTATTGGGTCTGCAAAAGCTCAAAGACATTGAAAGTTTCTCGACCATGTTTCTCAATTACGACCTCCTCGCCAAGCGTTGGGTACGCTACGGCTACATTTATCCGTTTATCGAGACCGGCGCAGGCATTTTGATGACCGCGATGGTTGCAACGTGGCTGTCAGCGCCGTTGGCACTGTTGATCGGCACGATTGGAGCTGTCAGCGTGTTCAAGGCCGTGTACATCGACAAGCGCGAGTTAAAATGCGCCTGCGTTGGCGGCGACAGCAACGTGCCACTGGGCTTCGTATCGCTGACCGAAAATCTGGGGATGGTCGCAATGTCGGTCGTTATGCTGGCCCTGCTTTTGACATGACGATGTTCCAGTCAGTCGCCATGAGAGATGATGATACGACAGCGCTGGGTCGACGTTTCACATGAGGGGACGGAGAAGGTAAGCAATATGGGTGAAAGGCGCGGTGACTGTAGGTGCCTAGACTAAAGGGGCATAAGACCTACAATCCCTGCGTGCCCCCATCTTTCGATTTCAAAAAATCGGCGCTCTGTTGACCATTCAAAATCTGAGAGAGACTGATACCATCACCACAAATCTGTCTAAATTTCTTTGACCTCCTCAAGACAAGTCTAAATTTCTGATCGCATCAAAAAGGGTTTGACCCTCCTGCGCTGGAACCTGTTTCAAGCTTTCGCAATAACAACCGTTCAAATGCGGCGTGCAGGCAGTATGACCACCTTTCATCCAACGCAAACCAAAGCAACGCCTGTGGGTTTTGGCGGCGGGCGTGTGTTCGGCTGGCAAATGTCATGGGCGACGGATATTTGCCGTCTGTTGTTGGGCCGACGTCTCTCGCGGTCTCCTCGGGGAATTGTGGCGCGCCTGGCATCTGGTCTCATGTCACTTCTTGTCGTCATGCTTGTTCTAGACGGCGGGCACCTTCAACCCGCCTTCGACGGCCATGTTCACCCTCACGCCATCGCACAGCCCGCGACGATAGCGACACCCAGCCATTCTACAGCCTCGGGGTGTCATGTCATGAATGCCTGTGGATTGGTTATCGGGATCACGAACCCCATTCCGGACAAGCCGGCTCTTGAGGCTGTATTGCATACAAGGCCAGCGATTTCGAACGTGACAGACCAGGTGGGCCACCGGTCCGATGTGCCACCACCGCGCATCTGAAGCCATGTCCTCGACCGGGACTGCTTCGCCACATTGCCACATTCGAAAAGAAGACAGATATGAAACGATCAATAACGATCGGCGCGATCATTGCATCGTCGCTGGGCGCCGCTGCACTTGCCCATAGTGGAGCCACAGGCGTCGTGCTGGAGCGGATGAACGGTATGTCCGCCATGAAGAAAGTCATGGGAGAACTTGCGCCAATGATGCGCGGGGAGGTCCCTTATGATGTCGCCGCGGCCCAAAAGGGTGCCGCGACCATCATGGCACACGCCGGCGGCGGCATGGTGAAACTCTTTCCCGAAGAGGCCATTCCCGCGACATCTTACGCGGTGCCAGCGCTATGGGAGCGATGGGATGACTTTTCCGATCTGGCCGATTTGCTGGAAAGTCAGGCGTTTGGATTGGCAATGGCCATCCCCAACGGGCTGACCGCGCCGCAGCCGCCAAGCGCGCCTCATGACATGGAAGCGATGAATAACATGTCCGACATGGTCGGTATGACTGATGCAGTCGCGCAACCGACGCAGGATCTGACCGTGGCACAACTGATGGGTGTCGAACCGACGGCTGATGCGCACACAAGCGCAACAGTTCTGCCGGAGGAGCGTGAAAGTAGCTCTCTTGATTATACCATGATGGCCGCACCGGCCGCCTTTGAAAGGGTTAGTCAGACCTGTGCGGCGTGCCACAGCCAGTTTCGGCGGGGTAGTTGACATGCGATTGCTCGTCGTTCCGCTGATCTTAGGAGCTATCTTCGCGGCTGCTGGCATTTTTATCGTAGCACGCTGGCCCATTATGGAGCCTGTCACACTTGGTATGATGGAAGGTGATGCAAAGCGTGGCGCATATCTTGCCCGGTCCGCGGGATGCGTGGCATGCCACACTGACGTTAAGATGGGAGGGGCCGCGATGGCAGGCGGAGCACCTTTGGACACGCCTTTTGGCCGTTTTGTCCCGCCGAACTTAACGCCGGATCCGGTCCATGGCATCGGAGACTGGACGTTGGATCAGTTTGCTGTTGCCGTGCGGCAGGGAGTCAGACCCGATGGCAAGGCCTATTATCCTGCGTTCACCTACGAATTTTACAACGAGTTCACCGATCAGGACATGGCAGATCTCTGGACAGCGTTCCGCACAGTGCCGCCCGTCTCTGTTCCCACAGCGCGGCACGATCTAAACTTTCCGTTCAACCTTAGATGGGGTCTCAAACTGTGGCGGGCGCGGTACATGACACAGTCTGAAACGACGCCTGTCATGGCGCAGTCGGATGCTTGGAACCGCGGACAACAGCTGGTGAACGGGGCTTCGCACTGTGGAGCCTGTCACACCAAACGCGGATTGTTCGGCGGGCTCGACGCCAATGCAAAATTTGCAGGAAACACCAACTTGCCGGGAGGTAGCAAAGCCCCTTCGATCAGTACCGAAGACCTGTTGTCACGGGGGTGGACCGTTGCCAACATGGCCTATGCCCTGCGGACAGGTATCACACCAGACGGCGACGTACTGGGCGGAAGTATGGCCGAAGCCATAGCGCAAGGCACCGGGATGCTGACCGAGGGGGACCGTGAAGCGATTGCAACCTATCTGCTGACCCCGTCAGGCCAGATCAGCGTTGGATTGCCAACGAATGCAGCGGCTTCATCGATGGACAGTATGGCCGGTATGGCCGGTATGGCCGGCATGGAAAGCGGAGGAAACTAACGTGGAATTTCAGTACCGCCCATGGACCGGCCTGGCATGGGGCCTCATCACATTCGCGAGTGTCGGCACGATCACTGCAGTCTGGTCCAACCCCTGGTTCACCCGGATGACAAGCGTTGCTGTCTGGGAATTTCCTGCGGTGCTTTTGTTGGCTATTCTGACCGGGGTATTCTTTGCAGTCCGCTTCACGGCCTGTGGCGCACGCCGGGCCGGGATCGGGGGCGTCCTGTCCTTCATCGGCATCGCCTGCCCTGTCTGCAACAAAATCCTGATGCTAATCTTCGGCGGCCCCCTGTTGTTAGCGTACTTCGATCCTGTCCGGCCCTACATCGCTCTAGCGGGGCTGATCCTTCTGGCCGTCGGCATCTATCGTAACATCGCAGCCCGGCACGCGGCCCTCGCCACGGCATGGGGCATGTCATGACCAAAACGCATATAGACCCTAAGGCATCTCCCCGGCTAACGCGCCGCGGTATGATTTTGGGTGCCGTCCAACTGACGGTCGTAGGCGCGCTCGGTTTGCGGATGCACACGATGCAGATCGATGAGGCCGACACTTTTCGCACGATGGCAGAAGAAAACCGGATCAGCATGCAACTGATCGCCCCGCCCCGCGGGCGTATTCTGGATCGGTTCGGAGCTGTTCTTGCTGATAACCGACCGACATATCAGGTGACCAAAGTGCGCGAGCGGGCAGGCGATGCCCAAAAGGTACTTGCGCACGTACAGATGATCCTAGGGCTGTCTGACGATAACCTGAGGCAAATTCTGGAAGAAATGGCGGACCGTAGTAGTTTCGTGCCGATCACGGTTGCCAAAGACATCACGTGGGATGAGCTGTCACAGATTTCGATTAACGCCCCTGCTTTGCCGGGAGTTTCGGCAGATGTCGTGCTTCAACGGGTTTACCCCTTCGGGACCGATTTTGCCCATATTGTCGGCTATGTTGGGCGTGCCAATGCGCAGGACGTCGAAGACAACGACGGCAACAACGCCCTGCTGGCCATGCCCGGTTTCCATATCGGCAAGATCAGTGTTGAAAAGGCCGAAGAGGCGTCCTTGCGCGGCACCGCCGGCCGTCTGTCGGTTGAGGTAAACGCAGCAGGCCGTGTCATGCGGAGCCTGGACCGGGTCCCACCTGTGCCCGGCGCGGACCTGCAGCTGACGATCGATCATCATCTTCAAAACTTTACGCTGGCCCGGCTAGCTGGCCAGAGTGCAGCGGCCGTGGTCATCGACGTTCAAAACGGTGACCTGCTGGCATCCGCCTCGGCACCTACGTTCGATCCGAACCTCTTCGTCGATGGCATCTCCTCTAAGGACTACAATGCGTTGCGCGACGACCCTTACAGACCCCTCTCGGACAAGGTCGTTCAGGGGGCGTATCCGCCAGGCTCGGTCTTGAAGATGTCTTTGGCTCTTGCAGCACTTGAGGGGGCCCAAGTCAGTCCCGACGAGACAGTCTATTGCCCGGGGTTTGTCGAAATCGGTGGTCGGCGATTCCACTGCTGGAAGCGCGGCGGACATGGCCGTATTAATTTACGCGGTGCCCTGCGCGAGTCCTGTGACGTATTCTTCTACGAGATTGCCCGGCGGGTGGGGATCGACAACCTACATGCCATGAGCGCGAGACTCGGTCTGGGCCAGAGGCCCGATCTTCCCCTCTCAGGGATTGCGTCGGGTCTGAATCCGTCCCGGGAATGGAAGATGCAACGCTATGGGAAAGATTGGCTGATTGGCGATACGATCAACGCATCTATTGGGCAGGGTTTTGTGCTGGCAACGCCGATGCAACTTGCCATTATGGCAGCGCGAATTGCGTCCGGAAAAAACGTTATTCCACGCTTGTTCAAGCCTCAAATTGCAAGTGATTTACCAGATTTTACGGACATGGGATTGGCACCCGCGTCCCTAGCACTTGTTCATGCTGGAATGACAGATGTCGTCAATGCCGCACGCGGCACTGCGAAATCATCCCGGATTGTGGCTGAGGGGCAGACAATGGCGGGCAAGACTGGATCGAGTCAGGTCTTTAGCATAACGGCGGCAGAACGGGCCGCTGGCGTACGCAGTCAGGCTGACCTTCCATGGGACCGCCGAGACCATGCGCTGTTCACTGCTTTTGCGCCCATAGCGCAACCGCGCATCGCGGTATCGGTCCTCGTCGAACATGGCGGTGGCGGATCGCTTGCCGCAGCCCCCATCGCGCGTGATCTGGTTCTATTTCATCTAAACGGCGGGCTGCCCCCAGTTGAGGCTTACCCGGCAGATCAACGCGGTCGCATGCAAACAAGCTTGGATGAGCTGAGCGCATCAATCCTGCCAATCGATCGTCACGCGCAAAAAGAGCGGACATAGCTACCACACAACTGTTCCCCAAAGAACGAACCAAGGTATCGCATCGATTGGCTTATGGATGTGAAAGAATGAATGACCGCCTTGCTGTCGAAGACGCAGCCGTCAGTATTGAAAATGCAGTTTTTGTCCGACGTCAAAATATTCCGTTCTCTTTTTGAAGTTCACGGATATAGCGCGCAATCATCAGAACATCGGCATTGGTGACGCCATCAATCGGGGGCATGTCGCCGAAACGCCAATGATGCGACCGTACGCCATTCTTGGCCGCCAGAACGAATGCCATGTCAGAATGGTGGTTAGGCTCATAGGTCTTATGCACCAGCGGCGGGGCGACGCCATTCTGACCTGCAGCATTCGTACCATGACACGAAGCGCATTTAGCCTCAAAGCCACGTTGCCCCATAAGGGCGTCGGCTGAAAGTTCGGGTGGTACCACAACGTCGACCATCGGCACATTTTCAGCCAGTGTACTTGTATCTGGGGCCTGCATGGATGGACGTCCATCTTGGGGTGCAGCGTATCGGGCGGCCCAGTAGAAGGCAAAGCTGCTCAGCACGAAAACCGCTATGATCGCTTTATATGTGTTGTTCAATTTGTGCCCCGTCTCTCAAGTCCTCAGTTGCCGCATATCGGGTGAAGGTTCCCTTCAAAGCCCGCCTTATGCATAGACAATCACCTGCACGATTAAAGTGACGACGTTTCGCATGCCCGATTTGGGATGCAAAACGTCTCAGGTAAGACAACCGTGTTTAAGCGCGACTATCAATGCGTCGATGCCCAGGCTGCAAGGCACGGCTCAAATCACAGGATGATAGCCCGAAACTAGTTCGACCCTCTGTGTCGCTCAGGTCAGACATATTTCACTGTCGTCATCATGCCCGCCGCCATGTGGTAAAGGTTATGGCAATGCAGCGGCCATTCGCCGGGGTTGTCAGCGTCGAACTGAATCGTGACCATCCCCATTGATGGGACCAAAACCGTATCCCGCATCGCGCCGGAAATTTTCTGCCCCTCCAGACCGACAACCTGAAAATGATGCCCATGCAAATGCATGGGATGCGACATCATGGTCATGTTATGCATCGTGATCTCGACGCGTTCTCCTACTGCCACTTCCAGCGGTTGACGGTTATCGTAGGTCCGCCCGTCGATCCCCCAGACATAGGCCTGCATGTCGCCTGTCAGCATCGCCATGATTTGACGCGTCACAGGTTTGACCGAAAGTGGAAATGCGGCCACAAGCTGCTGCTCCATCTCCAGCAGGACGGGCGCGGATTTCGTGTCAGCAGTCTCACTCATCTTTGTGATCGTCGCACCCGTCGGGGCCAGCACGATCCCCGTGCGAGCGGTATCACCTTCGCGCTGCGCCAGTACCGGAACAACGGCCCCATCGGTCGGTATCGTGACTTCGATATCAATGCGTTGCGCCATTGTCAGTCCGAACTGACTGCCGCGCAACGGTTGCACAGGCATGCCATCGACGGCTGTGACAGTACCCTCGATCTGACCCAGATCGACCCAAAAGTTCGTCGATGCAGCTGCGTTAATAATCCGCAGCAGAACGGTATCGCCCTTGTCGACAGCCACGATTTCAGGATCGGACAATGTGCGGTCATTGGCAAGATAGGCATCAAAAGTGATATCGTTCAGGTCCATGTCCATGATGTCCATGGCACCCATCGCCATGCCGCCCATGTCCATTCCCGGCATGGCCGCGGTACTATCGTTCCCGCTCATGCCTGAGTGGTCCATCCCCGCCATGCCGTCCATGTCCATCGTTGCTGTGCCGGATCCGGCGACTGCTGCGCCACTCCCTTTCAAAGTCGCAAGGATTTCCTCTGGAGGTGTGAATGAAAAATCATGCAACAGAATGACGATTTCCTGCATTTGTGGCTCGCCGTCACGGACAATGAGGGGGGCGGCCATCAGCTGCGTTTCTTGCAGACCCATATGCGAATGCATCCAATTCGTGCCGCCGCGCGGCAGATCGAACGTGTAATCCATAGAGGCACCGGGCGCGATGGGTTCCTGAGACAAAGGGTTACCGTCCATACCGAACGGGGGCGTCAGCCCGTGCCAATGCATTATTGTGGCCACGTCGGTCGTGTTGTTCAACGACACGTTGAACCCGCCCGCAGCGTCAAGGATCAAACCGGAGCGCCCCTTAGCATCCGTAATCCCGAAGACGGTCGCAGCCTTGCCATTCACCTCGATCGTGCGTGTGCCAACTGTCAACGATTGACGGGGGCTCGCAGCCCACGCTGCCGAGTTGACGCCCAGACCTGCAGCGAGCGTGGTGGACCCGGCAAGGGCCAGAAAGTGACGGCGGTCGATGGCGTATTGGTCGCGCATTGAAAAGGCTCCATTGTGGCTGATTTGGGAAACAGATCTGGTTAAGGGAATTCGCTACTCACCTTCCTGTATGGGAAGGCAAGTCCCATTTGAGGATGACCTCTTCAGCTCGCGGACCCGTGATTGCCGTGAAGTAATCGAACGCAATGTGGTTGCATCAGATTCATCGGGACCTTGCGCGCTACAACTTCACCCGGCGCAATCGCAGTGCGTTGGCGATGACCGAAACTGAGGAGAGGCTCATTGCCGCAGCCGCAATCATCGGAGATAGAAGCAGTCCGGTGACGGGATAGAGCAGCCCAGCCGCGATAGGGATCCCAAGTGCATTGTAGGCAAAAGCAAAGAACAAATTTTGTTTGATATTACGCAATGTTGCATGGGCGAGTTTGCGTGCCCGTACAATGCCCATCAGATCACCACCTAGCAAAGTGATACCCGCGCTTTCCATTGCAACATCGGCGCCAGTGCCCATGGCAATACCAACATCTGCAGCAGCCAGCGCCGGTGCATCATTGACCCCGTCGCCTGCCATTGCAATCTTGTGGCCATCCTTTCGCAATTGATCGATTAGCGTCTTCTTATCTTCCGGTAAAACGCCGGCACGCACCTCGTCGATCCCCAGTTTTCCGGCAACCGCTTGCGCCGTACGTTCGTTGTCGCCCGTCGCCATGATCACGCGCAAACCTTGTGCATGCAGTTCCTTGATCGCCTGCGCCGTCGATTCTTTGATCGGATCGGCCACCGCAACGATCCCGGCCAGCGTGCCATCGACCGCAACAAACATTGCCGTCTTGCCATCGGTCCGTAGGGTGTCAGCTTTGGCATCGGCGTCTGCCGTGTCCAAATCCATATCCTTCGTCATCGCAGAATTGCCAAGCGCCACAGCCCGCCCGCCGACTTTGCCACGCACGCCCTTACCTGTGACCGCCTCAAAGTCCGTAGCCTCTTGGCGTATTGCACCATGCGCTTCGGCCCCTTCCACGATGGCTTCAGCCAGTGGATGCTCAGAGCCACGCTCGAGCGCTGCGGCCAGGGAAAGAATGTCAGCCTCGGTCACATCGCTAAGGACAATTGTATCAGTCAGCTTTGGCTTGCCCATCGTCAGCGTGCCGGTTTTGTCCACGATCAGCGTGTCGACCCCCGCCATGCGTTCAAGCGCCTCGGCATCCTTGATCAGCACGCCCGCTTGTGCGCCCCGCCCTGCTGCCGTCGTGATCGAAATCGGCGTCGCCAGCCCAAGGGCGCAGGGGCAAGCGATGATCAGTACCGAGACAGCCGCTGCGATGGCAAAGACTAACGCAGGGTCTGGGCCAAAGATCATCCAGAGTACAAAGGCGAGGATTGCCACCCCCACCACGGCCGGCACAAAGACAGCCGCGACCCGATCCGCCATACCTTGAATCGGCGCGCGTGACCGTCGTGCGTTCGACACCATAGCAACGATCTGCGCCAAAACTGTATCTGCGCCGACCTTACTCGCCTCAATGACCAGAGAGCCGTTCTTATTGATCGTGGCACCCGTCACCGCATCGCCCGGGCCCTTTTCAACAGGCATCGATTCGCCGGTCAACATGCCCTCGTCCAGACTGGAGCGTCCTTCGATTACCGTACCATCGACCGGCACGGCATCACCGGGACGCACACGCAGGCGGTCGCCTTCCATAACGTTTTCCAGCGGTGCGTCGTATTCCGATCCATCCGGCAGGATACGCCGCGCAGTCTTTGGCGCGAGATCTAGAAGCGCCCGGATCGCGTCACCGGTGCGTTCCCGTGCCCGCAGTTCCAGAACTTGGCCAACGAACACCAGCGCAATGATGACAACCGCCGCCTCAAAATACGTGCCGACACCCTGACCCATCCGGTAAACTTCGGGGAAAATGCCTGGCAGAAATGTGGCCACGATAGAATAGAGATAGGCCGCCGCCACGCCCAAGCTAATCAGCGTCCACATGTTAGGGGAGCGGTTAATCAGCGAGTCCCAGCCACGTTTGAAGAATGGCAAAGCAGCCCAAAGCACGATTGGCGTTGCCAGCACAAACTCGACATAGCTTGCTAACTGATGGCCAATCCAGTCACGAACCGGCAGACCCACCAGTTCGCCCATTGTGAGAACGATGAGCGGCACCGCTGCCACCGCAGAGATCCACATCCGGCGGGTAAAATCTGTCAATTCATGACTGGGCTCGTCCGTCGGCATAACCGGTTCCAGCGCCATGCCGCAGATAGGGCAAGGGCCAGGTGCATCGCGAATGATCTCAGGGTGCATCGGGCAGGTATACTGAACATCAGCCGGGGCGGCCTTCTTTCGCCCGGCAGCGCGGCCAGTGGCATAAAACCACGGATCGGCATTGAACTTCGTTTCGCATTTTTCCGAACAGAAATGATAAGTCTTGTTCTGAAAATCCGCATGACGCGTCTCAGCTCCAATAGCGACGGTCATACCACAGACAGGATCTTTGGCAGTCTCAGCGCCCTCAGGAATGACCGTCTCCATGTCTCCGTGAGCGTGTTCCATTTTGTGGCAACCTTCTGATGATTTTCTTTTGCTTGGGGCTTCCAGCAACTGGAAGCGCAAGCCTTATTTGTGTTGGTTATGTTGAATTTTGGGGATCGGGTGGCGCGCCAGAAAAACCCGCTCGAACAGGAACACCAGTGCCATGAACGTCAACCCAAGGATAACGATCAGCGGATCGGACTGCCATTTCGATGCCGCGAACACCATCAGCACAACGGCATCGAGCGCGATTGCAGTTAATAAAACCCAACCCCGGGCCTTTATGTCGTGGCGAAGATGACGAAAGACGCCGATGTGGATGATGATATCCATCACCAAGTAGAACAATGCGCCAAGAGATGCGATGCGGCTCAGGTCAAAGAACACCGTCAGGAAGCCTGCGATCACTACGGTGTAGACGAGCGTATGGTCCTTGATCGTACCCGGCATTCCGAAATGGCTGTGCGGGATCATCTTCATATCCGTCAGCATGGTCAGCATCCGTGACACGGCGAACACACTTGCAATCAGCCCGGACGCCGTCGCTACGAGGGCAAGGGCCACGGTCAGGTAAAAGCCCGTTTTGCCAAGTGCGGGTTCTGCCGCCTCAGCAAGGGCATAGTCCTTTGCCGCCACAATGCGGTCGAGCGACAGACTGGAGCCTACGGCGAAGGCGACAAGCAGATAAACGACGACACAAATCGCGATGGAAGCGACAATAGCCCGGCCCACATTTTGATGCGGGTTCGTAACCTCGGCGCCGCTGTTGGTGATGGTCGTAAATCCCTTGAACGCGAGAATGGACAACGCGACGGACGCTACGAAGCCGGTAGCCCCGGCTTCTCCGACGCTCGCCTCAAATGTTATCCCACTCGCCCAAAGGCCTGCCGCCCCAAACAGCGTAATGCCACCAACTTTAAGTGATGCCATGACAATAGACAAAAGTCCCACGGCGCGACTTCCAGAAATGTTGACCAAGTAGGCGAACACGATGAGCCCGACACCGAGCACCGGTACGAGGATGCTATCGGCTTCTCTGCCAAGAGCCCGCATCGCGTACGTGCCAAAGGTGCGTGCGACAAGGCTTTCACTTATGACCATCGACAACGTCATCAGTAATGCGGCCCCCGCGGCGACCGTTGTCGGCCCGTAGGCTTTTTGAAGGATCATCGCGATCCCACCCGAAGACGGGAAGGCGTTCGACATCTTGACATAGGTGTAAGCGCTGAACGCGGTCACAATCGCACCAACGACAAATGAAAGCGGGAATAACGGTCCTGCCAGTTCGGCGATTTGTCCGGTCAGCGCAAAAATACCCGCGCCGATCATCACGCCGGTGCCCATCGCAATTGCCGCGAGCAGAGTAATGCTATTTTTTGTGTAGGCCTGTGTCATCCGTCTTCCTTCTTGGCTTTCTGCCGCGTCGTGGCCCTGACCAAGGGCAGTACGATCACCAAATCAAAGCCGAGAACCGCCCTTAGCACGCCCTGAGCGTAGTCCGCAGATCACGTATTTGCCCGACTGGCAGATGACGCCTGGCGATACGGATTGCTCTGCGCGGCGCGATAATGCTGACGCCAGAGCCGCCGTTCACCGCGCGGCTCTGAATTTTGGATGCGCCAATCTAGGTCATGCGCATCGTGCGGTGAAACGCGCGACGTAGACCGCTCACCTGCCAAGGTGTCATTTGCGCAGATATTTCAGCAAGGCTGCTATTACGACACCCGCGAGAACAATGCACACAATCGCCCAGAGCCAGCCAAAACCCATTCCAAAACCCATACTGTAGTCATTCATCATCGTTCTTTCTTGCAAGGTTTTTCGGGAGTTTCCCCAAGCGGAAGCGATCGACACTCACGCATGGGCGACCTGAACTGGCTCAGTTATTGCCCATCATTCCATGACCTGCGCCCTGCACACCGTCCTGCTGCTCGCTCATGTGGCTCTGCATCATCGCGGCCATTGCCGACATCTCGTCTGCCGTCACCTGCGCGTCGCCGTCCGGATCGTGCATCTGAAACGCGCGGACGGTCATCGGCCTCGTGTGAGCAGCGTGCATCACCGCGAACTCATCAAGTGAAAGCGTGCCATTGGCGTCAGCATCATAAGTCTTGAGTTCGGCTTGAATGCCGGTGCTCACTTCTTCAGGGCTGAGAGTGCCGTCCTCATTGGTATCGAACTTGGTCATGGCGTAGGTATCGGCCCCACTCATCATCATACCCATACCACTACCCATCATGCCGCCATGGTCGTGCATCATGTCCAAGTTTGCGCCCATCATACTTCCTCGGTCACCCATCATCGCGCCCTGCTGCATCTGGGTTTGTTGTGCAGTCACCGGCAGTGCAACAACGGTAAGTCCAAGCGCAGTAATAGCTGTAAGGACAACGTTTTTAGAGTTTTCCATATTTTCTCTCCTGGATTGGGTCGGCACGACGCCGAGAGAAAAACCATAGTTTATCCAAACCCTTCTACGTTGACATGGATCAAGCATTTCGGGCGCAGATGAGGTCTTCACGGACACGTGTTTACCTGTTTTCTGTTTTAAATTAGGGCCCCTGCCCCGCCCTTTGGGCATGTCACCGCGCTTCTCAGGCTCCAGCCGGCAGACCGGCCATCGCCCACAACGTCCCAACCCATCCTTCCTGCCCGAATGGCCCGTGCCGATGGGCCCTGACGGGTTACGATAGCTGGGGCGCGGTGCGGGGTTCGCGCAAGCGCGATACGCCGCTGCACCGCTAAGCAAAAAAGGAAGAAAGAAGGGGACCGTTGCCCCCCACCGCAACTGCCCTCGCCGGGAGGCAGGTTTTCAGGAGAGGGGCGCACTTCGTGCTTCTTCGTCTAATCCCACGCTCGAGTATCGGCACCAGACCGGACACGTAGCTCCACTGCAAAGGACCAAAGCCATGAACGACCAGGACACACTTTCCGCAAAAGAACCGGCCGAGATTGACCGCACTGCCAAGATCGCAGAGCAGAATGATCATTTCCGCAAGACATGGGTCGCATACTTCGCCGTTCCCGGCCAGATCGTCGTGACGCGCGGCGTGGCAAGCCTGTCCGCAAGCGCACAGGTCCAGATCATGCGAGCCGTGCAGACGTTCGACACCTTCACCGAGGACAACGACCCGTATCGCGATCACACTTTTGGGGCGCTTGAAATCACCTCCGCAACCCGCCACGCTTGCCGGGCAACCCGCCACGCTTGCCGGGCGCGGCATCCCCCTCCCCTTCTCTACAGATCAAGGATCAAGCACGTGACCACTCAGACCATCATCACCGCAGCGACCGACTAGCACATCCCTTTAGCTGACCTCTACCTATCCGACATCAACCCACGCACCTTCGTCAGTGATAATGCCATTGTCGCCCTTGCCGCGAATATCCAAGAGCATGGCCTCACTCAGAACCCGGCAGGCTCATGTGATGCGACTGGCAATGTCGGAATCGTGGCAGGTGAACGCCGTTAACGCGCCTTTGCACTATCGCAGGACGACGCCCGGTTTCAGACCGTCACCATCCGCATGGCCCTCGATCAGTTAACCGCCGCATTCTGGGCGAAAATCTAGAACGCGCAGCGCGAGCACTTGCACCCATCCGACAAGATCCGTGACTTTGGTATGATGGACAAGCGCGGCATGAAGGTCGCAGACATTGCTGTTGCTTATGGCGTCACCGCGAAGCACGTTTACCGCCGCCTCACCCTGCCCAATCTACCCGCCCCGGTGCTGGACGGTAGATTACCGACACGTTTCCAGCAGTTATTATGCTGGCTGTCCATTAAATCCACGTTTGATGAACTACCGTGTAGGCTATTAAAAGAAGTACCGCGGCCTTGCCAAGAACTGGGCCCAGCTCTTTACGTTGTTTGCTCTCGGGAACCTATTTCTGGTGCGCCGAAAGCTGCTGGCATGAGGACGAGTCTGCCCGGAACCGGCGTGTTTCTGTTCGAAGGAAGGAACGTCTCGTTCGGTCGCCGCAGCCAGTGGACCGGGAAACTGCAAGGCGAAGCAACGATAGTCTGTAAGGATCACCGTGACGACGGTCTCGAGATCAGGGCAGCCTGGGGCCTAGCAGTTCGGTTTGGCCAGCATGATGATTTCCCGATCCGAATGATCCATCGGCGCCATGATCCATAATTTCAGGCGCCCGTAACCTCGGGATCGGGCGGCGGCTTTTGTTTGAACAGGCCAAGCATTAACAGTCTTTGCGACCTAAAGGGGCCCAAAGCATAACCCCGTCTTCGGCTGCCGCCAACATCCAGTCGGTGTCCGGTGTCACGATCAGGTGGCTGATCGCAGCCCCGCTGCAGCGCTTGACGACCCGTGGCTGTGCAAACGGGTCCAGTTCGCTGTAAAGAACGACACCGTTGTCAAAACCCGTCAGTAGTGCATCGTGATCCGGCAGTGCTGTGACCGCAGTCACCAGTGCGCCGCCGTCATCGCACAGTGTCAGCGGCGCTTTTCCCATCGGGCCGTTGGCCCCATCGAAGGGCCAGCAGATAGCCTCCTGCGCCCCGCTGGTCGCCATAAAGGGCAGTTGGCCCACCCAAGCCATCGACTTGACCTTCGTCGGATAGCCCGACATCCGCATGTCGGCCTTGTCGCGCAACCGCCAGCCGTGGAGGGCGTTCTCCTGCATGCTGGTGACGAGAAAGCGGTTGTCCGGACTCCACGTCACCGCGCCATGACTGCCCGCCCATTTCAGCACGGATGCCTTCCAGTTGCGCCGCCCGCGTGTCCAGACCGTGACGCCGCCATAATGCGCTACGGCCAGACGTGCGCCCTTGCGATCAAACGCCATGCCGCCAACAGTGCTGGGATGATCCAGCGCATGAACTCGGCCTTCGGCGTCGTGGACATGAGCGGTCTTGCCGGTTGAGGCTGCCCAAGTGCCATTCTTAGCCGAAGCCACGCAATCCACCCAGCGACTTCCATGACTGGCAAGCTCCGTCACGCCGCCATGGGCGTCCAGCCGTAAAACCCGCCCGTCATCACCCCCGGTCAACACCCCCGTGCCGTGTCGGGCAAGGCACAGCACCGCACCATGGTGGACGGACACCTCCTGCATCGGCAGATTGGGGCGGAAGATCCTAATCTGCCCGTCGCCAAAACCCGCAAAAACGGTATCGCTCGCCGCGATCACGCCGGTCGGCACCGCGTCGCATACAAAATAGCGCCCGGCATTTTCGATGGCGGTCGGCTCAGCCAGCTGGGTAGCCGGATCGAGGATAGTCACGCCGCTTTGCATGCCTCGAATCCTTCGCGCAGGCCCATACTGTCAAGGTTCCGGCCGATGAACACTAGTTTCGTCTCGCGCTTCTTGCCCGCAGGCCACGGTCCCAGCAGATTGCCATCCATCAGCATATGCACGCCTTGAATGACATAGCGCTGCTCCTCGCCCGCCATGTCAATAATCCCTTTGGAGCGCAGCAGATCCTGCCCTTTTTCGCGCAAGAGGCGGCCGAACCACATCTGGAACGCGTCGGGGTCCATCGGCACTTCGGAGTGCAGAGAGATACTAGTGACCTCGTCATCGTGTTCGTGAGCGTGATCTTCAGTCAGGAAATCGGGCTCGATCTCCAATACACGCTCCAGCTCGAACGCCTTCAGGCCCAGCACCTGATCCAGATCGACATCGCAGCGCGTCGTGCGGATGATCCGCGCCGTCGGATTGATCGCGCGCAACCGCGCCTCCACTGCCATCAGCGCTTTGGCGTCAACCAGATCGGTTTTGTTCAACAGCACGATATCGGCAAAAGCGATCTGTTCGGCGGCCTCGTGCGCCTCATCCAGATGTGTGGACAGGTTCACCGCATCTGCCACCGTCAGGATCGCGTCCAGCCGGGTACGGGCGGCCACATCTGCGTCCACGTAAAACGTCTGCGCTACCGGGGCGGGATCAGCAAGACCGGTGGTTTCGATCAGGATGCCGTCTAGCCCCTTGCGTTTCATCAGCCCGCCGATGATGCGGATCAGATCGCCGCGCACGGTGCAGCAGATGCAGCCATTGTTCATCTCGAACACCTCCTCATCGGCTTGTGTCACCAGATCGTTGTCGATCCCGGTCTCACCAAACTCGTTGATGATGACAGCGAACTTGCGGCCGTGGTTTTCCGTCAGGATGCGGTTCAGGAGCGTGGTCTTGCCCGCGCCCAGAAAGCCGGTGAGGACGGTGACGGGGATTTGGTCCTGCATGGTTATTCTCCCAATGCCGTTGTCAGTGTGACCGCGTTGTGGCGCATCATATCCAGATAAGTGGCGGCGGGGGCGTTCGGGCCGGACAGTGCGTCGGAATACAGCGTGCCGCCTAGCTTGGCATCGGTCTCGGAAGCGATCTGTTCGACAAGGCGGCTGTCAGTAATGCTCTCCAAAAACACCGCCGATACCCCGTCGGCCCTGATCTGGGTGATCAGCGCCGCGACATCGGCGGCGGATGCCTCGGCCTCGGTGCTCATGCCTTCGGGGGCGAGGAAGGTAAGGCCATAGGCGTCGGCGAAGTAGCCGAAGGCATCGTGCGAGGTGACGATGGTGCGGCCGTTGTCCGGCAGGGTCGCGATGGCGGCGATCAGGCCTGACTCGGTCTGGTCGATCTCGGCCAGATAGGCGGCGGCATTTTCGGCATATGTCGCAGCGCCGTCGGGATCAGCTGCGGCAAGCCCAGCCTCAATGTTAGTCACATAGACACGCGCATTGGCAAGGCTTTGCCAGGCGTGCGGATCAGCGCCGCCATGCTCTTCGCCCTCGGCCTCCGCTTCACCCTCGGCGTGTTCCTCGCCTTCTTCGTCGTGGCCTTCCTCGGCCATTTCCAGCAGATCGACGCCCTCGGTCGTGACGATCACCGGACCTTCATATTCCGAAGCCTCGATGAGCCGGTCGAGCCACCCCTCGAACGCAAGGCCGTTGACAAAGACAACCTGCGCGCTCGCAACTGCCTGCGCATCGGCTGGGGTGGGGGAATAAACATGCGCATCGCCACCGGGACCGACGATGGTGGTCACTTCCACCCTGTCGCCGCCTACATTGGCAACCATATCGGCGAGGATCGAGAAGCTGGCGACGACCGGCATCTTCTCTTGTGCAATGGCGGCCAGCGGCAGCAAGGCAAATGCGGAGACGGTGGTAGCGAGGAAAATACGGCGGTTCATGGGAGTTCCTTTCAGGAAACGAGATGAGGGCGCGGTAGATAGCGCGCGATGAGGCTACCCTGCCGTCCAAAGACGACTGAGACGGCGTAGATCGCTCCAGCCACGAGGATGATGGCCGGGCCGGAGGGGAGGGAGTAATGGTAGGACAGCAGCAGGCCCGCCGCGCTGGACGCCATCGCCACGACGATTGATACGCCGATCATCGCACCGATGCCCTGCGCCCAAAACCGCGCGGCGGCGGCGGGCAAAAGCATCAGACCTACCGACATCAGTGTGCCAAGTGCCTGAAACCCGGCGACGAGGTTCAGCACGACCAGCGCCAGAAAGGCAAAATGGGTGATTGCCGACAGGCGCGAGACCGAGCGCAAAAACTGTGGGTCGGCACATTCTAGGATCAGCGGGCGAAACAGCACCGCAAGAGTGAACCATGTGACCGTGGTGATGGCGCACAAAAGGATCAGCGCATCATTGTTCAATGCCAGCACCGTGCCGAACAGAATATGCAGCAGGTCCACGTTGCTGCCTTGGGTTGACACGATCATCACCCCCGCGGCAAGACTGATAAGGTAGAAGGCCGCCATGCTGGCGTCCTCCTTCAATGCTGTGACACGGGTCACAAACCCTGACAGCAACGCCACCGCCATGCCCGCGACCAGGCCGCCGATGGTCATCGCGCCCAGCGACAGGCCCGAGATGAGAAACCCCACCGCCGCACCGGGCAGGATCGCGTGTGCCATGGCATCACCGGTCAGGCTCATCCGGCGCAACATCAGGAACACGCCGACCGGGGTGGCCCCAATGGAGATCGCGATGCAGCCCAGAAGCGCGCGGCGCATGAAAGCAAAATCGAAGAATGGGGCGATCAGGGCGTCGATCATGCAGCACCCCGGCTTTCGGGCAGGCAGACGGCAGCATCGTCGTCAAAGCCCTCACACATCTGACGGGCGCGGAACAGGTTTTCCGCCGTTAACACCTGTGCTGTCGGACCATGCGCCACGAGTTCGCGCGCGATCACCAGCGTGTCGGGAAAGTGCGCACGCACCGCATCCAGATCGTGCAACACAGCCACCACCGTGCGCCCGTCATCATGCCAGCGGTGGACGATCTGCATCAGGTCGGCGGCGGTCTTGGTGTCGATGGCGGTGAACGGCTCGTCCAACAGGATTACTTGCGCTTCTTGTAGCAGCAGCCGCGCAAACAGCACCCGCTGCATCTGCCCGCCGGACAGGGCCGCGATGCTGCGCCGCTCGAACCCCGTCAGGCCCACGGCAGACAGGGCCGCGGCGATCCTGTCGATATGGGCGGGGCGCAAACGGCCAAAGGCACCGATTTCGGCCCAAAGCCCCATCGCCACCAGATCGCGCACCGGTAGCGGAAAGCTGCGGTCGATTTCGGCCTGTTGCGGCAGATAGGCGATGCGGTCGCGGGCATGGGTGATCAACCCTTCCAGCGGCGTCAGCGCGCCCACGATCCCTTTCAGCAGGGTGGATTTTCCCGCGCCATTGGGCCCGACAACGGCGGTCAGGCTGCCGGACGCGATGGTTGCATCCAGGTGATGTACTGCCGGGTGGCGGTCATAGCCAAGAGTAAGGTCTGTTAGGGTAATCGCGGGCATGGGTCAGGCCACCACGACCCAAAGGGCCAGCCACAATAGCCCCGACACTGCAGTCGCCCCAGCCAGCCGCAGGCCAAGCCCCGACAGGATCAGACTGAACCCGCTCATGCCTTGGCTCCCGCCGCCTGCATCCCGTCGCAGTCGCCACAGCGGCCATGCATTTCGATGACTGGGCGGGTCGGAATGAAGCCTTCGACCGACAGGGCCAATGTCAGGCTGCCCACGGCGTCATCGGCATGGCGTTCCTGCACCCGCCCGCAATCGTCGCAAATTGCAAAGACGACAGAATGGCCGAAGCTGTCCTGATCCGCCGACAGATAGGCGTTCAGCGATTCTATCCGCCGCACACGGCCGTCGCGGATCAGATACTCCAGCGCGCGGTAGATCGTCGGCGGTGCTATCCGGGGGTGCGACGGGCGCAGTCGTTCCAAAATGTCATAGGCTGACAGCGCTCCATTGGTAGCGCGGACCACTTCCAACACCATCCGGTCATTGTTGGACTCTTGTTTTAAGGAACCGAATGGGTGCGACGTGCGTAACATTGCGAATGAAGCCTCTAAGTTGATCAAGTGTTATGTTATACCATAACACTTGTAGTGACAAGTCGGGCGTGCCCGGTATCCGCTCTCTTGCCTGCGTTCCAATGGGAAAAGTCCTCCTCATCGGACCGCTCGCTACGCCAAATGGCACATTTTCCGGTGCCTTCGCAGACAACGACGATGAGGTTCCTCTGGGCAACGTCCACGGTCGACGCTTCCGTGATTGGCACAGTGACGAATAGTTCGGGACGGGCGAGCTCAGCCATGCGCAGCGACGCCGCATATTCTGAGAGCGGTAGCCGTACGAACCGTATCGCCTCAATATTATTGCGTTATTGTTGGCCATGATAATCGCGGTATCAGCGTCTGGGGGCGGATTTTAGTTTACAATGTGCTCCGTGTCTTGCGAAAGCTAATCGGCGGTACGAGGGCTGTGCGAGGCTAAAGTGACTTCTCTGTGGCGGGGGCGGGACGGCGCTCCTTGCCAAGCCTGGCCCGCAGGAAGGTCAGACTGTCTTCCAGCACGTCGCGCCGCAGATCTCTGCCGATCAGGACAAAGCGACTGACCCGGTCTTCGGCTGGCCAATGAGGAAGCGGAACGGGCGGATGAAAGATATGCTGCACGCCATGAACAGCAAAAGGGTGCGGGCTATCGGTCGTGTGGATAATCGCCTTAAAGCGCAGGATGTCGGCCCCCCGCAACCACATCAGCGTATCGATCCAGCGCCCGAAGTCATCGGCATCAATTGGGTCATCGATGACAGCGGACAGGCTGGTGATCCGGCTGTCGTGGCTCAGGCCCTGAATTGCGGGAGCGTTTGCTAGGTCATGCAGTCTGTTCAATCCGCCACGGCGCGGTGCAAATAGGCTGGATAAACGTGCAGGCAGGGCGGGTGCCGGGGAAGTGGTCGCAGGCGCAGGGGGGACCACGCCAGTCCATGTCAATGCCTGCACAACCGGAGTATCGCTGCGCAAAGACCCGATGTTGAATAGGGTGCCGGGATCTGCGCTGGCTTGGGCTGTCGTGATGATCTGCGCGGTCGGATTGATCCCTTGGACCCGGTCCGAGATGGCAACGAGGGCGGCGGGATCGACAAGATCGACCTTGGTCATCACGATGCGGTCAGCCACCGCGATCTGACTCACCGCTTCGAACTGGCGGTTGAGGGTGCCCATGCCCGTAGCCGCGTCGACCAGCGTGATGACTCCGTCAAGAAGGAACTGGGAGGTCAGCGCAGCATCGACGATTAGTGTTTGCTGAATGGGTGCCGGGTCAGCCAGTCCTGTCGTTTCAATCACGACGCGGTCGAAGGCGATCAAGCCATCCGCACGCCGCCGTGCCAGATCGGACATCGTCCTGACCAGATCGCCGCGGATCGAACAGCACAGGCATCCCGATTCCATCAAAACCATCTCTTCGGTCGCGGATTCGATCAGGTCATGGTCAAGGCCGATATCCCCGAACTCATTGATAATGACCGCCACCTTCCCCGCTTCGGAACTGCGCAGCAGATGGTTCAGCAGCGTCGTCTTGCCGCTCCCCAGAAACCCAGTCAGCAGTGTCACTGGTACCCGTGTGTCAGAAAAGGGAATGATGGGCATGACGCCGTCTCCTTCAGGTCGAGGCTGGATCGCGACTCGCGGACAGATACGGATGCGATCCGCTCCAGACGCGGGCCACATCGCGCTCCAGCAGTCGTCGTTCGACATCCGAAAGTCTGACAAGCGCGGCTGCACGATTGCCGCGGGACGCCTTCAGGGCGCGTTGCCACACTTTCAGGACCGAAGCCGCGCTCCACGGCAGGATTGCTGCGGCAAGCCACTGTCGTAGCTCGGCAGGCAGTGCGTCGTAGCTGCGCATGGGATGGCTGCGGTTGCGTCGCTTCAGCGAGGTTTTGCAATTACACCGACTCATCGGATCATCCCGGCGGGACATAGTGGGATGGCGGCGTGGGTGACAGCGGCTGACATAAGTATAATGACCAGTGTTATGTTATAACGTAACACTGCCTATACGAGGGCGGATGGTTAGGCAAGGGGGCGCATTCGGAGGACGGGTTGGAAAATTTAGCCGCAAAAAACAGCGTTAAGCCAAGGCGCGCATCATAAGGCTGAGGCTGATCGACAGGATGGCTGCACCCGCGAGTATCTGAATGACGGGCAGGACAAGCGTCGCAACACCGAACCGTTCGGTGGAAAACAAAGTAAATCCGCGCATCGTCACCGTGGACAGGGCGACCGCCGATGTCAAAATCGCTGTTCCAAGCCCCATCGTCAGGACGGCGAAGAACCCTGCGAGCCGAATGTCCAGCTGCCAGGCGATGACCAACAGGAATATTGCGCCCGTGCAGGGCCGCATCGCGATACTCGTCACGAGTGCTATTGCGTCACGTCGTGTTGTCAGAGCCGCGATCTGCGCGGGATTGACGGTATGATGTTCGCAGCAGCCAGGATCATTCCGGACACCAAGCCAAAGGTTGCGCGGCCGCGGCACTACCCGGTGCCACAGTATCCGTACCCCGCGGACAGCTAGAACAGCTCCTATTGCGCCAATCGCAAGATAGCTGGCTGGAGCAAGCCAGTCTTCAGCCAGTGAGGTCATCCGCGCCGCCGACAACTGAAACAACCAAAACCCGCCATAAACCAGTGCGACCGCCCACACGGCCTGCGCCAGACTCGAGACGATTGCCAGCGACAACATCCTTGCCGCACTGACGGACGATGCAAAACCCATGCCGCCGATCAGATATTTACCATGCCCGGGACCAGCGGCGTGAACGATACCATAAGCCCCTGCAGCCGCCATCAGGGCAAGCCAACTGCCCGCCTCACCCACCTGAATGGCACGAACTGCGCGCGCCATGTCAATCTGGAAGGCCCGTTGTTGCATTGCGGCCCAGTTCACGATTTCTGGAAACGTCGGCAGACCTGACCAGATAATCCAGAGCCCGACCAGTAGCAGGAGAATGGTGATAGCTATCCGCATGTGACGTTGATCCGGTCTGCAAACAACTTTCCGACATTTGCAGTGCCGGGCGTTTCTTCGCGACCCAGCATCGCTAGGCTTTGTTGAGCCTCAGCAGATTGGGCATCGGCTGTGTAGGGGATCACGAGGGCATCGCACACGCCGCTTCCGATGAACGTCGGCGGGTTGGTGATCTGGAAGGCGAAGAAATACGTTGATTCATAGAACGCAGTTTCGACCACCTTTCCGGTCAGATCGATTGGGACTGGCAGCTTGCGGCGAAACACCAGTTGTAGCCGGCCGTCGATCAGATCGACGACAAGATCGCTTGGCCACGCAAGATCGATCTTCTCGCCATTGATCGTCAGATGTGCTGAACCATCGAAATCATCCGGCCAGACGCTATAAGCCGCCCGGATCGTGTCCCGGTCAGCATCCTTGAGGATTCCGTCTGCGGGCAGGTCGATACCTCGGGACGACAGATCGTAAAGCGTCTCGAACTCGTCATAAAGCCAAGTTACTTCCAAAGCCTCAAGGGTGCTGTCATCGGACATGATGAAGTCTACGCCTCCATCTACGAACACGTGTGGGTGCGCCATGGCAGCAGGACTGAGTACAATCACGCTACAAAAGCTCAGAATACTGTCAGACAAGGGTCGTATAGCACTTGCTCCGCTTCGGTCTGGAGAACGGGGTATAGTGGCGCACGATGTTTGGCAAATGGCATCAGCAGAAAGTGGCCTCATGCGATTGGTGACGTCCGGTTCAAGACAACCTCAGCTAGCCTCATTGTCTCTCCAACGACGAAAGGCCTTCCCCAGTCTGAAGCCTATTTGGTGTGGGCATAAAAACTGATCCCCGCGGCAGAACAAAAATACCGCCAAAGAGTCTTAAGCCAACATTCGCTCCGTTTTGTATGAACGACAGCTCGGCCCCTGCCCCGCCCCTTAGGCGTGTCACCGCGCTTCTCAGCCTCCGTCCGGCAGACCGGCTTTCGCCCGCAACGTCCCGTCCCATCCTCCCTGTCCGCATGGCCCGCGCCCTGTCTCTCTGAGCCAGTGCGCGCACCTGCGACCATGGTCGTCCTGGTCCGTGCCGATGCGCCCTGACGGGTTACGATCGCTGGGGAGCGGTGCGGGGTTCGCGCAAGCGCGATACGCCGCTGCACCGTTCAGAGAAAAAGAAAGCAAGACGGGGACCGCCGGTCCCCCACCGCAACCCTGAAATACGGCACCCAAAGCGGTGTCCCCGTCCTTCCTACGCCTGCGGCTTTGTGCAGGCCGGGTGATCCCCCTCCCCTTTGGCTTTGATTTCAGCATTGCGGCGGCACCCCCCCTGCCCTCGCCGGGAGGCAGGTTTTCAGGAGAGGGGCGCGCTTCGCGCTTCCTCGCCAGAAACCCCGCTCCGATTTTCGGCATCAAGACCGGAAACGTGGCACCACCACAAAGGACTAAACCATGACCGAAGTGACCATCTTGTCGGCAGAAGATCAGGCCGTAATTGACCGCGCTGCAATGATCGCAGAGCAAAATGACCTTTTCCGCACAACTTGGGGCGCAGACCCCAGCGTTCAGGGCCAGATCGTTGTGACACAAGGCGTGTCGGCGCTTTCCGTGATTGCGCAAATGCGGATCATGGGAGCCGTGAAGGAATTTGCGACCTTCACCGAGGACAATGATCCTTACGGCGATCACACCTTTGGCGCTTTTGAAGTGACCGACGAGGGCGAGGCGATCCTGCTTTTCTGGAAGATCGACCTTTACGACACTGACTACACCTTTGGCAGTGACACCCCAGAGGACACCGGAGCAACCCGCCGCGTTCTGACCATCATGCAGCGCCACAAATACTAAAGCCGTCCACACGGCCAGTCGCGCCCACTGAGGCGCGGCACCCCCCCCTCCCCTGCCCTACACACACATCAAGGATCAAACCCATGAACTTAGATAGCAAAACCGTCGCAGTCACAGACGAGCAAATCCCTTTCGCTGAACTCTATCTGTCGGACCTCAACCCGCGCAGCATTGTGAACGATGAAGCCATTGAACGGTTGGCCGCGAACATTCGTAAACTTGGCCTTATCCAGAACCCCGCAGGTTTGCGCGATGCAGACGGCAAAGTTGCCATTGTGGCAGGTGGACGCCGTTACCGCGCCCTTGCGATGTTGCAGGACGAGGAACGGTTTCAGACCGTGACCGTTCGCATGGCCCCCGATCAGGCGACGGCCGAGTTTTGGGCGACGAGCGAGAACGCGCAGCGCGAAGACCTGCACCCCGCCGACGAAATCCGCGATTTTGGCATGATGAACGAGCGCGGCGTGAAGGTCGCAGATATTGCCGTTGCTTATGGCGTGACGGAAAAGCACGTTTATCGCCGCTTGGCCCTGTCAAACTTGCCCGCCCCCGTTCTGGACGCTTTGAAAGCAGGAACCGTTAGCCTGTCCCATGCTGCGGCTTTCACCGTGAGCAACGATGAAGGTCTGACTTTGGAGGTTCTGGCGTCTCATTTGGAGCGCGTAGCCCAAGGCTGGGGCGGCCTTAGCGAACACATGATTAAGTCGCGCTTGAAGCCCAACAACGTGAAAGGCACAGACCGCCGCGCCGTCTTTGTGGGGCTGGATGCAGCGCGACAATCAAGGTGAGAATCCAGCGTCAATCAGGATGAGAACGCGGGTTTGGGGGCATGTAGGGCGGGCGTAGCCTGACCGGAGGGGCCCCAAACCCGCGTTTTGCCCGTAATGGGT
>Ga0163216_100697_pt1 | contig 39522 bp, 35 predicted proteins | sample SynspAceP_FD_167610 | JGI IMG/M metagenome (GOLD analysis project Ga0163216, IMG submission 167610) | Saline lake microbial communities from Ace Lake in Antarctica - Synechococcus sp. Ace-P (Illumina Assembly) | ecosystem: Environmental > Aquatic > Non-marine Saline and Alkaline > Saline ...
AGACCGCCAAACCGCCGAAAGAGCGGACCTGAACCCGAGAGATCGACTTCCAACAGCCCATTTTTTGCCCCGCAAAGCGATCAAACCGTCATCTCGGCGCAGCCGAACCCGTTAATCAGACGTTCCTAAGGTCAAAATGGATTTTCCACATAAAGAATATAATCGTTCCATTGGTGCATACGCCAAGAAGCGGGCAGCGTCAGTACCGAAAGAGCTCTTTCGTTACCGAAGCTGTGACAGCCCATTCTTTAAAGAGGAGCTTGTCGAATTTGTAAGTGGAAATATCTACTTCCCTTCAAGGAACACCCTCAACGATCCGCATGACTGCAAGCCAAACTTCAGAAGGAATAGCTTACAAGATTTCAAGAAGTATATCATGCCAGTGAGTGAGATTGAGTATTCGCTCAAAATCATGGATGAATTAGAGTGTTCGTTTTCGCAAGCAAGGAAGTTATTTCGAAGTAGAAGTAGAAAATGGCATGAAAGTTTTATGCTCAAGCTTTACAAAAAAGATAGTAAAAGAGATCCTATTGCTGGTGAAAATCTTTGCATTGTCTCTTTAACTTCACAGCCTACCAACGATGTTATGTGGTCTACGTATTGCAATCGGTTTACAGGTTACGTCCAAGCATTTGAGATTATCCCAAGTTTGTTTGGTGTTTGGCCTGAACCTTCCAAGGTTGAATATTCTGACGAAAAGGTAACAATTGATTATTTTGGTCTATATGGACATTACGTTTGGGGCAGTTCTTTGTTTACACAACATTTGAAACCCCATGTTATCAAGAAGTTTCGGGACAACATGCATCAAAAGATGTGGATGCTTCAAAAAAGCCAGAGGTGGGCCTATGAAGAAGAGTACCGGGTAGTATGTTATACTTCTCCTGGTTACAGTTATCAACATTGTCTCCGACCATCTTATATAATTGTTGGATCTGATACGAAAAGTGAACACTTAAAGGAGATTAAATCGGTAGGTTTGCCAATCTATGAAGCTCGTCCAGCTGTCAAGGAATATGGCGTTGAAATTCGACCTCTTGATTGACTTTGACTAGAATGTTCTTCCGCAGCCTGAAATCGTAGAAAAGAATATGGTTGGATTCTCTCGCTACATTACCAAGTTACCAGCTCAAATAGACCGTTACGTCGTTAAGGGTGCCTAAACTGCGCAGATTTTTTTGTCACACTGATGACGGGCATTATTGGTCGAAAGCGCACCTTGGCACAACTGCAGCGAAAGCTCACTTCGTCCCGCATAGCGGACGTTCGTGTCTGGGCAATAAATGGCGGCGAGGTTCGCTCCTGTCGACAGGAGCGACTGCGCGCTTTCGAAAGCGCGTGCGCTTCGGGCGCGTGTTGGCGAGCCCTCGTTAGGGGGTGCGACCGCGCTTTTGCTTTGCAAAAGACGCTTGTCACACCGAGTGATCTTCGATCACTCCCAACAACTCACCAGCACTGTCATATCCGCCGCCATCGCCGTCAAATCCGCCGGGTCAACCACGCCTGTCGCAAACTCGCGCCGCGCGGTCACGCCTGCACTGCTCAGCAGCCCCGCAATCGCATCTGCATTGGCCGCGAAATTCACACCCTCCGGCAGCACCCGACCGCTATCGCCGCCCGAGGGCAGCAACAAGCCAAGCACCGTGCCCGACGCGTCCAGAACCGGACCGCCAGAATCTCCGGGTTGCACAGCCACCGCGAGACGCGTCAACGCCTCTTCACCAGCCAGACCGCGCAGGTCTTCGAGTGTGCCAAAGCTTAGCGTCGGCGCGCCCAGCGCTCCCTCAAACGAAAAGCCCGCCACTGCGATATCGGACCGCAAGCGCGGGGTGCCATCTAGGAAGGCGGCAAAGTTGATCGGGGCCTGCGCGCTGCGCGGGCGTAGCACGGCCAGACCGAGTGCCTCGTCTGTGCCAATCACATCGGCCTCAAGCGTGCTGGACGCCCCAAGCGTGACGCGGCTGCACTGGGCAACGGCTTCGGTCGTCGTCACGATTGTGCCGCGCGCGTCCACGAAAAAGCCCGAACGCGAGCGGACCGGCTGGCGCACCTCAAGTCCCGCCATTAGATCAATGCGCTGATCCTCAGACGGCTGGCCCAAAGTCTCGTCCAGCGCCGTGTTGCCCACAGGCGTGAAGCTGTCTTGCATGAAACGCGCGATCTTGGTCATGAGCGCAGCATCCTCAGGCGCCCATGTGACGGTGAAGCCTTTGACCAGACCATCATTGAGTTGCGCATAGGTATAGCTGTGCAAATCCTCGTTCTGGCCCGTCAGCGTGAAGTCGTTGTTGCGCTTGGACCGCTCGCCTTCCAGCGGCACAATCTCAAGCGTCTGCATGATGTCATATAGCCCGTGCAACGTCGCGCGGGTGCCTTCTTGGCTGATCAGCAGCACGCGCACGCCAGACCCATCGGTGTTGTTATACTGCACAAAAGGCGGCTCAAACTGCTCGAACGCAACGCGCGCCAGTGGCAATTGCATCTCGATCCCGGCAGCATCATCGCGCACCACAGCAAGACCAACGCTATCCAACTCGGCTTGATAGCTGCCCAGCAACTCCACCCGTTGTTTGGTCGTCAGCACACCTGTGGCCTCGTAATTCTGCGCTGTTTGCCATTCGGCCATCGCATTTCGCGTGCCGGGGCCGAACGCGCCGTCGATGCCCGAGCGGTAGAAGCCAAACCACTGCATCGCAATTTGTAAGTCCTCGCGCGCAGGGCGGTCCAGAAGTCGCTCAGCCTGCAAGGCCTCGGCGCGGGTCTGCTCGGATGGAACAAGCGGCTCAACGACGACAACGGGCGGCAAGGCTTGCACTTGTGTGGTGGCCTCACCCGGCGTCACTGGACTTGCGGCCAAGGTATTGGCCCCGATGGGCCAGAACTGCCCAATATAGTCGGTGCCATCGGCGATATAGCTGTCACGTGGCACGAGACCTGCGCGCAACAAGCGCTGCAACTCGCCCAACGCCGCCTCTGGCGCAAACGGTCCAAGCGACACCGCATACCAACCCGAGCGCAACCGCACCCCGTTGACGTTATCTGTGACAGCCGCGTAGCGCCGCACGGCGTCCTCGGCTTCGGCCAGTGTTGAATTTGCCTCAACCTGAACCCAAACGCGCTCCTGTGCGCTGGCCGGAGCCGCCGCCAAAAAGACCAAACCAACCAAAAGAGAGAGAAAACGTGTCATGAGCGCCTGTGATTCCGCATAATGTGCCAATTGGCGCGGACCGTAGCAGTTTGCTCGGTGATTGCACCCGAATATAGGGATCGCTTGATTGACCGCCCTCCCCCTGTTGCCTATGCAGAACGCGCTTTCATAAGGGGGTCCCGTGATGGACACGCCGCGCTCGTTCCAAGAGATCATTCTGCGACTGCAAACCTACTGGGCGGCCAAGGGCTGCGCGGTGTTGCAGCCCTATGATATGGAGGTGGGTGCGGGAACCTTTCACCCCGCCACAACGCTGCGCTCGCTCGGCACGACCCCTTGGGCTGCGGCCTACGTCCAACCCTCGCGCCGCCCGACCGATGGGCGCTACGGCGAGAACCCCAACAGGTTGCAGCATTACTACCAATTCCAGGTGCTGATTAAGCCAAGCCCACCCGATTTGCAGGCGCTCTACCTCGGCTCGCTCGAAGCCATCGGCGTGGACGCGTCCCTGCACGACATCCGCTTTGTGGAAGACGACTGGGAAAGCCCGACGCTCGGCGCATGGGGCCTTGGCTGGGAGGTCTGGTGCGACGGCATGGAAGTCAGCCAGTTCACCTATTTCCAGCAGGTCGGCGGGCATGACTGCCATCCTGTTTCTGGCGAGTTGACCTACGGGCTCGAGCGTTTGGCAATGTATATCCTCGGCGTCGATCACGTGATGGACATGCCGTTCAATGCGCCGGACGCGCCGATCCCGCTCAGCTACGGCGATATCTTCAAGCAGACCGAAGAAGAATACGCGCGCTGGAATTTCGACGTGGCTTGCACCACGACGTTGCTGGCGCAGTTCGAAGATGCAGAAAAGCAGTGCATGCACATAGTCAATCAGGACGCCCAAGACCCCAAGACCGGCAAACGCATCGTCATGGCCCACCCAGCCTACGACCAGTGCATCAAGGCGTCCCACATCTTCAACCTGCTCGACGCACGCGGCGTGATTTCCGTGACTGAGCGGCAAGCCTATATAGGGCGCGTGCGCAACCTCGCCAAAGCCTGCGCCGATGCGTTCCTGCAAACCACAGCTGGCGGCTGGACGGAGGACGCAGCATGAACGGCGGAAAAATCGCGGCGGGCGGCATTATTGTGGCCTCAGCGCTCGCGGGCTTTGGCATCTGGTATACCCAGACCTACGCCTACCACGTGCCGGGCCCCGTTCAGGACCAAATCACCCTAACGACCTTGCTGGCCGAGACGGTGCAGCTCGACGTGACCGACTACACCGCGATCCGGTCGGAAAGCTCGCCTCTGGGCTTTCGCGCCTGCTTCACGCTGGCCGAGCCCCCCATGGGCTTTACCGAGACGTATGATCGCCCCGCAGACACCGGCCCCACCATCGCGCCGGGCTGGTTTGACTGCTATGACGCGCGCCAAATCGGCGAAGATATCGGCGCACGCGAGGCTATCGCGCTCATGGGCACCAAAAACATCGCCTACGGCATTGACCGGATCATCGCCCTCTACCCCGATGGCACCGGCTTTGCGTGGCACCAACTGAACAACTGTGGACGCAAATCCTACGATGGCTCGGCCGTCGGCGAGGAATGCCCCCCGCGCGCAGACCAATAGGAACGCACCATGCCCGATCTGCTGATCGAACTCTTCTCCGAGGAAATTCCCGCGCGGATGCAGGCCAAAGCCGCTAGCGATCTGCAAAAGCTGGTCACGAACGGTCTGGTCGAGGCGGGTCTGACCTACGCGGGCGCGCGCGCCTTCTCGACGCCGCGTCGCCTGACCCTTGCCCTGTCGGACCTGCTGGCCGCCAGCCCTGCCACGCGCGAGGAACGCAAAGGCCCCAAAGCCGACGCGCCCGACAAGGCAATCGAGGGGTTTCTACGCTCGACAGGCCTGACCCGCGACCAGCTGGAAGTGCGCGCCGATAAAAAGGGCGAGGTGCTCTTTGCAGTGATGCAAAAGCCCGGACGCCCAGCCGCAGACATCGTGGCCGAGGTGCTGGAGGCGACCGTGCGCAGCTTCCCATGGCCAAAATCCATGCGCTGGGGCACCGGGACGCTCCGCTGGGTGCGCCCGCTGCATTCAATCCTCTGCGTGCTCAGCGACGAGGCAGGCGCCGAGATCGTGCCGCTCGACGTGGACGGCATCCGCTCTGGCGACACCACCGAAGGCCACCGCTTCCTCGCGCCGGGACGTTTTTCTGTAACCTCTTTCGAGGATTACGAGGCGAAGTTAAAGCGCGCCAAAGTCGTGTTGAACGCAGACGAACGCGCCGAAGCCATCTGGTCAGACGCCACCAACCAAGCCTTCGCGCTCGGGCTGGAAGTCGTCGAAGACAAGGGCCTGCTGGCGGAGGTCGCAGGCCTTGTCGAATGGCCCGTGGTGCTGTTGGGCGAGATCGGTGCGGACTTCCTCGGCCTGCCTGCGGAGGTGCTGCAAACCAGTATGCGCGAACACCAGAAGTTCTTTTCCGTCAAAGACAAACACGACCACATCGTGCGCTTCATAACCGTCGCCAATACCGAGACCGCCGATCACGGGGCCACGATCCTTGCGGGCAACCAGAAGGTTCTGGCCGCACGTCTCGCCGATGCGAAATTCTTCTGGCAGAACGATCTACGCGTGGCCGAGGCCGGGGCGCAGCCGTGGTTGAAGGCGCTGGAAAATGTGACCTTCCACAACAAGCTGGGATCTCAGGCCGAGCGGATCGACCGCATCGCCGCCTTGGCGCGCGAAATCGCACCCTTGGTCAAGGCCGATCCCGATCTGGCCGAGGCGGCTGCGCGCTTTGCCAAGGCCGATTTGTCGAGCGAGATGGTCTACGAGTTCCCCGAGCTGCAAGGCCTCATGGGCAAATACTACGCCGGACCTGCGGGGCACCCCGTCGAGGTGGCCGAGGCCTGCGTGGAGCATTACCAACCGCTGGGTCCAAGCGATGACGTGCCAAGTGCGCCCGTCAGCGTGGCTGTGGCGCTGGCCGATAAGCTGGATACCCTGACCGGTTTTTGGGCGATTGATGAGAAACCGACCGGAAGCAAGGATCCGTTTGCGCTGCGCAGGGCCGCGCTTGGGGTTATTCGGTTGGTGTTGGAGAATGAGGTTCGACTTCCTTTGACACCCCAACTTCAAAGTGCAGTGCTGAGAAACGACCTCCAAGCGAAATTCAGTGTTGGCTACAAAGATAGACTCAGGAAAGTAGCAGCGCTGGCAGTTGATCGCGGGATCGACTTTTCAGTCTTGCTAGACACAGTTGAAGAGATGGAGTTGGCCGCTGAGGACGCAAGGGACATAATTGAGTTCACTGTTGACGCCAAGAAACTGCTCGACTCTGAGTTAACGGAAGAGGGTAACATCGTGCTGGGTGCTCCTCTTGCGAGAGACCTCCTCTCCTTTTTCCACGACCGCCTCAAAGTCTTCCTCAAGGATCGCGGCATTCGCCATGACGTCATCGACGCCTGCCTTGCCATGCCCCAAAACGACGACCTCACCTTGCTGGTCAAACGCGCCGAGGCCCTCTCGGACACGCTCAAAACCGAAGACGGCGTCAACCTGATCCAAGGCTACAAACGCGCCGCCAATATCCTTGGCCAAGCCGAGGCCGCAGATGGCGTGGAATACTCCTACGGCGCGGATGTGAAATTCGCCGAGACCGACGCGGAAGTGGCGCTGTTCACGGCCCTCGATACCGCCGAGGCCGCGATCACGCCCGCATTGGCCTCCGAGGATTTCGCCACCGCCATGGCCGCCATGGCCGGGCTGCGCGCGCCCATCGACGGGTTCTTCGACAGCGTGCAAGTGAACGCCGACACGGATGTGCTGCGGCGCAACCGCCTGAACCTGCTGCACCGGATCCGGGCGACCTGCGGGCAGGTGGCGGATTTGACGCGTATCGAGGGGTAACGGCATGGCAGGGTGAACCCCGCCCGACACCCGCACCCCACCGTAGGGCGGGATTAATCCCGCCAAACCCCACCCCCAAGGCCCAACAACCGCCCGTGGACCGGCGCGTCCGGCTTGATTGCGGTCCGGCAACCCAAAACCCGTAAGGCGGGATCAACCCCGCCCTACCCCCAAACCAATCCTCCCCCAAATCGCGGCGTCCTGTCCATTGCGCCCTCCCCCAGCCCCCCTATGCTGCACGCTCAATAAAGGAGTGCCGCAGTGCAGAACGGCGTTGATTTCATCGAAATAACCCCCACAGCCGCCATGACGGATGCCACCTACGGCACCCGCGCCAAATGTCTGCAACGCCTGATCCGCTTGAACCTGCCCGTCCCGCGCACCGCCGCCCTGTCCTGCGACGCGGTGCGCAAGATCGCCAGCAGCCAAGGCTTTGACGCCAGCGCTCTGCTGCCGCAATTTGGCGACGCGCCGCTGGTCTCCGTCCGCCCCTCCCCACAGATGAGCGAATGGGGTGGTCCCAGCGCGATCCTCGACATCGGCATGAACGACGCGCAATTGGCGCGGCTCAGCGACCGGATCGGCCCCGAGGCCGCGCGCCGTCTCTATATGCGCTTCATCCACGCCTATGCGGTCGAGGTCGCGCGGCTGGACCCAGACGATTTCCCCATGCCCGAACACCCGACCGAGCGGGATCTGGCAGACGCCTTGGCCGCCTATTCCGACGAGATGGAAGAGCCGTTCCCCCAAGACCCCGCCAAGCAGTTGCAACATGTGCTGCGCTCGACCGCGCGGGCATGGGACGGCACCAGCGCGCGATTGCTGCGCCAAGCGCGCGGTGCGCCCGAAAATGCAGGCCTCGGTCTGGTCGTCCAGGAAATGGCCCCCGGCATGGGACCGGACGAAAGCGGATCAGGTGTGATCCAGTTCGTCTCCGCCACCTCCGGCCAGCCCAAGATCGTCGGGCGCTACCTCAGTCAAAGCCAAGGCCGCGACGCGCTGGACGCGGGACGCGCCCTCTACCTGACCCATGATACGCGCGGCCCGTCGTTGCAGGACGCCGCCCCGGATGTGTTTGCCCAGTTGCAAGGCATTGGCGACACCCTGCGCACCGCATTGCGCGAAGAGATGCAGGTGGAGTTTACCCTCGATCAAGGCCTTCTGTGGGTGCTGGACGCGGTGCGCGTGCCCCGCTCCAGCCGCGCCGCCGTGCGGATCGCTGTCAGCTTGGCCGAACAAGGCATCATCTCAAACCAAGACGCCCTGCTACGGATCGAGCCGCGCGCATTGTCGGAACTGCTGCACCGCCAAGTTGACCCGCAAGCCACCCGCGTGCGTTTGGCGCGCGGCATGGCTGCCTCACCCGGCGCGGCCACAGGCAAACTGGTGTTCTCAGCCACCGCAGCGCAGGAATCGGCCTCACGCGGCGAAGGCTCCATCCTTGTGCGCCGTGAAACCTCGCCCGAGGATATTCGCGGGATGCACGCGGCCTGGGGCGTGCTGACCGTGCGCGGTGGTATGTCGAGCCACGCCGCCGTAATCGCGCGCGGCCTCGGTGTGCCGTGCGTTGTCGGCGCCGACGAGATCGAGATCAACGGACGCGAGCGCACCCTGACCCTGCCAGATGGCCGGGTCTTGAAGGAAGGCGCCGAAATCACGCTGGACGGCACGGCGGGCGAGGTGTTGGACGGCGCGGTCGATCTGCTGGAACCGGCCCTCGATGGCGCCTTCCGCACCCTCATGAACTGGGCCGATCAAGCCCGCGATATTGACGTGCGCGCCAATGCCGACACGCCCGGCGACGCAGAAACGGCGCGGCGGTTCGAAGCCCAAGGCATCGGTCTGTGCCGCACCGAGCATATGTTTTTCGACGAAGGCCGCCTGACGGTGATGCGCGAGATGATTTTCGCCGATGAGGCCGAGGGCCGCGCCAACGCCCTCGCCCGCCTGCTGCCCATGCAGCGCGAAGACTTCCTGCAACTGTTCGAGATCATGCGCGGCCAGCCCGTCTGCATCCGCCTGTTCGACCCGCCCTTGCACGAATTTCTGCCCCATACCCGCGAAGGCATGATCGAGCTGGCCGAGGCGCTCGATCTGCCGCTGTCCACCGTCACGCACCGCATTGCCGAGTTGCAGGAGTTCAACCCGATGCTGGGGATGCGCGGTGTGCGCCTAGGCATCCTGATGCCCGAGATCTACGAGATGCAGGCCCGCGCGATTTTCGAGGCGACGCTTTTGGCCGCACGGCGCGGCGCGACCGTCACGCCCGAGATCATGATCCCGCTGGTGTCGGCCAAGCGCGAGGTTGAACTGGTCCGGGGCCGCATCGATGCCGTCGCCGCCGCCGTGCGCGCCGAGGACGGGGCGGAGTTTGACTATAGACTAGGTGTGATGGTCGAGACGCCGCGCGCCGCCCTGCGCGCTGGCGATATTGCCGAGATCGTGGACTTCCTGTCTTTCGGCACAAACGACCTGACCCAGATGACCTACGGCCTCAGCCGCGACGATGCGGGGCGCTTTATGGGCGAGTATGTGCGCCAGGGCGTGTTCCCCGAAGATCCGTTTCACACGCTCGATGCGGACGGTGTGGGCGAGCTTTTGACGATTGCCGCAGAGCGCTCGCGCAATGCGCGCCCAGGGCTGACATTGTCGGTGTGTGGTGAACACGGGGGCGACCCCGATTCGATAGATTTCTGCCGCAAAGCCGGTTTCACCTATGTCAGCTGCTCGCCCTTCCGCGTTCCGGTGGCGCGTCTTGCCGCAGCACATCTGGCCCTGACTGATACGCCGTCTGACAAAAAACCCCGGCGCTTCAATATATTAGGCCGCGTTTTGTCACTCGGAGCACGCACTGAGACCCCGTAACAGCTTGTGTCGCCTTTGTCACAATTGGGCGGAATGGCCCCGTTCTTGTCTAGGCGCTGCCCCAAAGCCCCTCTACGACTTCAAGTCAAGCTGCATTGGGGGATGTCAGCTTCGGTGAAATGAAGACCGAAGGAAAAACTGTGAGACTAACGCACACGATTGCTGCCATCGTGGGCTTGGGTCTTTCGGCGGGCGCTGCCACTATTGCCCATGCCGATGTGACTGCCAGCTCATCAACCACTCCGTTTGCGTCCTTGGGCGCTCAAATCGGCTCGCTTCTTGGCGAGGAACGCTCCGCTTTGGAGGCTTTGCCTCAAGGCCATTTGCGTAACCTTGCCCGCCCTCGTGGCGGAGCAGCCCCAACTCCGCAATACACCCGCGCTTGGCTGGACCGAACGCCAACCGCAACGGGCGGTCCCGAGTGGCAATGCTTGTCGGAGGCGCTCTACTTTGAAGCGCGCGGCGAGACACCCGAGGGCCAAGCTGCGGTGGCGGAAGTGATCCTCAACCGCAAAGCCTCCAGCCGCTATCCCAACTCGATCTGCGGTGTGGTCAATCAGGGCACGGGCCGCATTCATGGCTGCCAGTTCAGCTACACCTGCGACGGCAAGCCCGAGAATATCGACAATCCCGGAGCCTACCGCAACGTCGGCAAAGTCGCCCGCGCGGTGATGGACGGAGCGCCGCGCCTGATCCCGACGGATGTGACCCATTACCATACCACTGCGGTGAACCCTTCATGGGCCAGCCAGTATGAGCGCACCGGCCAAATCGGCGTGCATGTGTTCTACCGCCAATACTATCCGGGCCGCACGGCTTCAAACTAGTCGCATCGGACCTACACAATGACGGGGCAGGCTTTGCGGTCTGCCCTTTTTCATGGCATGGGCTAGCCCAAAGCCGACAAGGACGCCCCAGATGACCGAACAAACCGCGCAGGCCGCAGATGAATTGGCCGCCCGCGCCGCAACCACGCCCCTTGATGCACCGCAGCTGGACCGGATTTCGCTGCGCGACCATATCCGCGAGGTTGAGATCGGCGCGTTCCAGGTTGAACGCGGTGTCTCACAACGCCTGCGCTTCAATCTCGTGGTCGAGGTGCAAACGCTGGCAGGTGCGCTCGGCGATGATGTCGATCAGGTGGTGTCGTATGACGCGCTCACCGAGGCCATTGATACGGCCCTCAGTGACCAGCGACTGGACTTGCTGGAAACACTCGCCGAACGGATCGCCGCATTGGTGCTTCAAGACCCGCGCGCGGCGCGTATTTTCGTGCGGATCGAAAAGCTGGATCGCGGCCCATTTGCGCTCGGTGTCGAGATTGTGCGCAGCTCAGGCGAGGCAATCGCAACCGGAACCGGCCTCGATGCCGCCCCGGTGCAGGTGGTTCTGGTGCCCCATGATATTGGCGCGCGATTGGGGGCGGCGCTGGACGCGCTGGCGTCCGAGGCCCTGCCCGCCGTCCTGATCGCGCTGCCCGACCCTGCGGCCACGTTGCCAGATGCGGCCCACGCGCTTGCGCGGCGCCGGATTGCTTTGCTGGGCCTTGATCAAGCCGCATGGGTTTTGGGCGGACGCGACCCGCGCTGCCTTGTTGTGTCTAGCCGCACCGAGATTGAATGGGCCGCCGGCCAAGGCAAGATGACGGTCTGCGCGCCCTCAAAGATCGTCGTTGATGCGGTTGAAGGCGCGCCGCAAGACGTGACCGACGCACTGGCCGTTGCCGATTGGTTGGCGGTGGGCTTCAATGCTGGTGCTGTGCGCAGCCTATGACCGAAACCCTCTACCCCCGCGCGATGATCTGCGATCCAGCCACGCCGGGCGCGCTGCGGCTTGCAGGGGGTTGGGCGTGGTTCGCGCAGGTGGAAATCGTGTCACGCACCAGCCCGTCTGAGGTCATCGCTGCGACTGAGCTGCCCGCCGTTATGCTGGAGGCGCTCTGCGCACCGCGCGCGCCAATGGCCGGGCTAAACTTCGACGCACCGCGCATCATGGGCATCCTGAACGTCACCCCCGATAGCTTTTCCGATGGCGGGCTATTTGACGCGCCCAAAGCCGCCCTTGCGCACGCAGCGGCAATGGACGCGGCAGACATCCTCGACATCGGCGGCGAGTCCACGCGCCCCGGTGCGATTGAGGTCAGCATTGACGACGAGATCGCCCGCACCGCACCGATCATCAAAGCGCTTGCCGCCCAAGGCAAACCCATAAGCATAGACACCCGCAAAAGTGCGGTGGCACAAGCCGCGTTGGCCGCTGGCGCGCAGATGGTCAACGATATCTCCGGCATGAATTTCGACCCAGAGATGGCTGATTTTCTTAGTCATTCTGACGTCCCCGCCTGCCTCATGCACAGCCAAGGGCAACCTGCAACGATGCAGCTCGACCCGCGCTACGACAACGTGCTGCTCGATGTCTATGACGCGCTTGAGGTCATCCGCGACCGCGCCCTGACCGCAGGCATTGCCGCCCATAACATCATGCTCGACCCCGGTATCGGCTTTGGCAAAACGCTTGCCCACAACCTCGCCCTCATGCGCGGTCTCAGCCTGTTTCACGCGCTCGGCTGCCCGCTTTTGCTGGGGGTATCGCGCAAGGGCTTCATCGGCACGCTCGGCCATGCGCCAAATCCCGCCGACCGCGCCCCCGGATCACTCGCGCTCGGCCTACAAGGCATGGCACAAGGGGTTCAAATGCTGCGGGTTCATGATGTAGGACAGACCGCACAGGCGCTGGCGCTATGGGGTGCGACGCGTGAAATGGGAATAAGCGAATGACACGTAAATATTTCGGCACTGACGGCGTTCGCGGATGTGCCAACCAGCATCCGATGACCGCCGAGCTGATCCAACGCCTCGCCGCTGCCGCCGGGCGTTATTTCCGCCGTGACGGGTCCGACAGCCACCGTGTCGTGATCGGCAAGGACACACGCCTGTCGGGCTATATGCTTGAGAACGCTTTGACTGCCGGGTTTACCTCAACGGGGATGAATGTGCTGCTGCTGGGTCCGGTCCCGACCCCTGCGGTTGGCCTGCTGACCAAGTCGATGCGCGCCGATGTGGGCGTGATGATCTCGGCCAGCCACAACCCGCACCAAGACAACGGCATCAAGTTTTTCGGCCCCGATGGGTTCAAGCTCAGCGACGATGCCGAACGCGAGATCGAGGCGATGATCGACGGTGAAATCATCCTCGCCAAGCCCGAAAACATCGGACGCGCCAAGCGCATCGAGGACGGTCTTGGCCGCTATGTAGAGCGCGCGAAATCCACCTTCCCCCTCGATCTGTCCCTAGACGGCCTCAAGGTCGTGGTCGATTGCGCCAATGGGGCCGCCTACAAGGCCGCCCCCATGGTGTTGTGGGAACTTGGGGCCGAGGTCATCCCGCTCGGCGTTAACCCCAACGGCACCAATATCAACCTCGGCTGTGGCTCCACCAACCCGCAATCTGCCGCTGATCTGGTGGTCGCCCACGGCGCGCATCTGGGCATCTGCCTTGATGGCGACGCCGACCGCGTGATCTTGATCGACGAGGCTGGCCGCGTTGCCGATGGCGACCAGATTATGGCCCTGTTTGCGCAGTCTTGGGCCCGTGACGGGCGGCTAAGCCGTGGCACATTGGTGGCCACGGTCATGTCCAATCTGGGGCTGGAACGGCACTTGAGCGGACAAGGCCTCACCCTCAAACGCACCGCCGTTGGCGACCGCTATGTGGTCGAGGCGATGCGCGCCGAGGGCTACAACCTTGGCGGCGAACAGTCCGGCCATATCGTCATGACCGACTATACGACCACCGGCGACGGCCTGATCGCGGGCCTGCAATTCCTCGCCGAAATGGTGCGTGCAGACCGCCCCGCCAGCGAAATGATGCGCGTGTTCGAGCCACTGCCGCAACTCTTGCGCAACGTGCGGTTCGGGGTCGGGGCGACGCCGCTGGACAATGAGTCGGTCAAGGCTGCAATTTCGGCAGGAGAGGACCGCCTGAACGGGTCCGGGCGGCTGTTGATCCGCAAATCCGGGACCGAGCCCTTGATCCGCGTGATGGCCGAAGCCGAGGATGCGGGCCTAATGGAGCGCGTTGTCGGCGATATCTGTGAGGCCGTCGAGGCGGCGGTTTAATCGCACGCAAGGCGGGATAAATTCCGCCCTATGGTGTGTCGCACACCCTATCCTCGCATCTTATGATGCAAGATAATCGGCACGATCAGGTCTTCCTCATCGGTCAAATGCCGCTTTAGAAACCCCTCTATCTCGGACGCCAAACGGTGCACATCGCCCGCCTCCTCGAACGCTTGCGCCTCCTCCAGCTGCATCAACTGCACAACCCGATTGGCCGAGCGGGTGAAGCGGTGCAGCGTCTCGTCGAGGACCAGATGATCAGCCTCCAGCACCTCAAGCCCGGCCTCGAACCGAGGGTCCACCGCGTTGATTTCAGGAAAGAAATTGCGGTCTTCCCACGTGTGATGGCCGTGCAGGTTCATCGTCAACATCCGCCCATATCGCGCAAGCCGCGCCGCATACAGATCGCCGCCGATCTTGGCATCCAAGTACTGCTCGGCATCGTCGCGCAGCACATCGGCCAAGCGGCGAAAGCCCAAATGCGCGCCCATCCATTGACGGGTCGGGTCGCGCAAGGCCGGGTGCGCGTCCCAGTCAGGGCGCGGATATGTGGCGGTCAGGGTGGCGATATCGTCCGGCCACCCGGTGCGGGTCGTGATGTGATGCTGTTCCATGATGGGGGGCAATTGGGGATGCGAGGGGCCAAAACAAGAGCGGCCCCGCGATGTGCAGGGCCGCTATGCGTTTGGTGCCGCGTGACTGGCCCAGACGCCCTAGTTCAGGCCCAACTCGTTGAGCCGTCGACTCATCGCCTCAGCTGAGACACCAAAAATCTTACCCAGCCTGTTGGGTGAGCGAACACCTTCTTGGAAGAACCCACCCACAAGACGACCCGGCATCAAGATGCGCGCCGCAAACAAGTTTGCCTCATTCTCCTCGGACCCAACGGAGAATGTATCGCGCTGCGGCTCATAGAACGGATCGTCGCGAGCATGCAGCAGGAAATGTGCCAGCTCATGGGCAACGGTAAACCGCTTTCGCACCACCGAACGCTTGCGGTTGATCACTATCTTCCAGCCGCTCTCGGATAGAAATTCATCGCGCTCCAAGTATCCGTCGGTCGTATCGCCAAGCACACGTTCCTCCACTTCAACGCCGAGGCTTCTTGCGAGCGCTTTAACATCTGCACACGGCGTCAGCTGAAACCGTGTCACCTTGGAGCACTGGTCGTCCCTTAGCCTTTCCGAGAAGTTGACCACACCTGCCCCTCCCTGTTGCGGCGGCGATCAGGCGATACTTGGGCAGGTCCGTTCAGGTCCAACAGTTCCTTGGTGCTTTCATAGTGAACCTGCAGCAGCTGGCGAAGGACAGCGTTTTCCTTACCCAGACGCCCGATCTCGCCTCGGTTCAGCCAATCTCGGAACACCCCGGTAAGGGTCCGGAGCCTTAGACATAAGAATGAGGCAACGAGCGTGAGTAATCCACCAACGATCCAGCTGACTGAATCGAGCCCGATCTGAGCTATGATGGTTTCAAGACTTAGCATTCTCAATCAACGGCCGGTGCTGTGTACTATATATGGTGGTTAGCGTCGAGCGTAACACAACAACCGCGATCAAGGTAGCGATTTCTTGCTGCAAAATAAAACCGGCCCCGCGAGGTGCAGGGCCGGTATGTGCTGGGTGCATTAGGTGCGCCTAGCTGGTTAGGGTGTGGGACCGCGCCTTTGCTGAAGGGCAAAGACGCTCATCCCACTGAGCGCAACTAGTTGCGCTCTTTATCAACCATCTTCCCTGCCGAAATCCACGGCATCATCCCGCGCAGGATCTCACCGGTTTTCTCGATCTGGTGCTCGTCATTGATCCGACGCGTTGCTTTGAACGACGGCTGGCCAACAGCGTTTTCCAGCATAAAGTCACGCACGAACTTGCCGTTTTGAATATCGGTCAGAACCGCTTTCATCTTCGCCTTGGTCTCGTCGTAAGGCAGGATGCGCGGGCCGGAGACGTATTCGCCGTATTCCGCTGTGTTCGAGATTGAGTAGTTCATGTTGGCAATACCGCCCTCGTAGATCAGGTCCACGATCAGCTTCACCTCATGCAGGCACTCGAAATACGCCATCTCGGGCGCGTAGCCCGCTTCCACAAGCGTCTCGAAACCCATACGGATCAACTCGACAAGGCCGCCGCACAGAACCGCCTGCTCACCAAACAGGTCGGTTTCGCACTCTTCGCGGAAGTTGGTCTCGATGATGCCCGAGCGCCCGCCACCAATGGCCGAGCAATACGACAAACCGATCTCAAGTGCTTTGCCGGATGCGTCTTTGTCGACCGCCACCAAGCAAGGAACGCCGCCGCCTTTGGCGAACTCGCCGCGCACGGTGTGACCGGGGCCTTTGGGGGCCATCATGATGACATCGATGCCTTCTTTCGGCTCGATCAGGCCGAAATGCACGTTCAGGCCGTGGGCAAATGCGATGGCAGCACCCGGCTTGATGTTGTCATGGACGTATTTCTTGTAGGTCTCGGCCTGCAATTCGTCGGGCATGGTGAACATGATGACGTCGCACCAAGCGGCGGCCTCGGCGATGCCCATAACCTCAAGGCCTTCGCCCTTGGCTTTCGCGGCAGAGGCAGAGCCTTCGCGCAGCGCAACCACGAGGTTTTTGGCACCACTGTCGCGCAGGTTCAGCGCGTGGGCGTGACCTTGGGAGCCGTAGCCAAGGATGGCTACTTTCTTGTCCTTGATCAGGTTAATGTCGCAATCGCGGTCATAATAAACGCGCATGATGTATCCTCCGATAAGTAATGTTCTGAACGCAGGATGCCCCGCTTTCGCCTCAGATTACTTGCAATGTTCATGAATACTGCCCAATACGTATAAAATTCATGCGCATCCTTCTTACTGATCGAAATACTCATGCTCGACGATACCGACAGACGCCTGCTGCGATACCTGCAAGCCGACCCCGCCATCGGCACCGCTGATCTGGCCGCGCGCGCTGGCGTCAGTGCTGCCGTGGCCTGGCGGCGCTTGGACAAACTGACCGAGGCGGGCGTGCTGCAAAGCATCGAGGCGGTGATCGACTGGCGGGCCTTGGGTTACGGGGTGGAGGTCAGCTTGCGCATCACCCTCGACAAGACCCAACCCAACGCTTTCGACGCGCTGATTGCTGCGGCGCGCGAGGTGCCGGAGGTGACCGAAATCCAGACCTTCCTCGGGCGCGTAGACCTGCGCCTCAACATCCTCGCGCGCGACATGTCCCACTACACCCAAGTCTACCGATCCCGCATTCTGACCCTGCCCCATATCCAAGACATCGAGCAATTGATGCTGGTCTCGACCGTCAAAGCCGACGAGGCGTTGCCGCTATGACCCTGGACCTCGATGACCTCGACCGCACGCTCTTGCGCGAACTCAGCGTTGATGCGCGCCAACCGGCCAGCGCGCTCGGACGCAAACTGGGCCTCAGCCAACCCGCCACTTGGCGGCGCATCAAACGGCTGGAAGAGGCGGGCATTATCACAGGTCGCCGCGTGCGCCTTGATGCGGGCAAGCTGGGCTTTGGCGTCACCGTGTTCCTCGGCGTCAAACTCGCCACCAAGGGCCGCACGTCTGTGGCCGATTTTGAGCGCACGATAACGGCAATCCCGGAAGTCCAACTCGTCCAGCACGTGCTTGGCGCCTACGACTACCGCCTGCGCGTCGTGGCGCGGGACTTAAGCGATTTCGAGCGTGTCCTCAGACGCCGCATCATGACCCTACCCGGTGTGGGCGAGGTGGAAGCCAATGTGCTGCTGTCAGAAGAACGCCGCCCCGGCCCCTTGGGCTGAGCACGCTTGACCACGCGCCACAACGGGGCTAATCGGAACCCCGTGGTGATTTGAAGCCGGATTGCAGGCCACGTTAAACATTCTGCTAAAGAGGTTTTCGGTCCCCTCCGATGCCTTATTGGCCAAGGGGGAGTTTGCCTAATTTTTGGGCATGGAGACTGATATGACCGACTGGAACACCCGCACAAAACTCGTCCATTCCGGCACTCGGCGCAGCCAATACGGCGAAGTGTCCGAAGCAATTTTCCTCACCCAAGGCTTTGTCTACGACACCGCCGAGGACGCCGAGGCGCGCTTTATCGAAGCCGGGCCCGACGAATATATCTACGCCCGCTACGGCAATCCAACCGTGCGCATGTTCGAAGACCGCATCGCAGCGCTAGAGGGGACCGAGGACGCGTTTGCCACCGCCTCCGGCATGGCGGCGGTCAATGGCGCACTCGCCGGGTTGTTGAAGGCGGGCGATCACGTCGTCTCGGCCCGCGCACTGTTTGGATCATGCCTCTATATTCTTGAGGATGTGTTAACGCGCTACGGGGTCGAAGTGACATTCGTGGACGGCGCAGACATAGCCCAATGGCAGGCCGCAATCCGCCCCGCCACCAAGGCCGTGTTCTTTGAATCGCTGTCCAATCCCACGCTAGAAGTGATTGATATCAAGGCCGTGTCGGACCTAGCTCATGTAGTTGGCGCCACGGTTATCGTCGACAACGTCTTCGCCACCCCGATCTTTTCGCGCGCGGTGGAGCTCGGCGCGGATGTCGTGATTTATTCCGCCACCAAGCATATCGACGGCCAAGGGCGCTGTCTGGGCGGTGTGATCTGCGGGACCAAAGACTTCGTGCGCAAGGTGGCCGAGCCCTACCTCAAGCACACCGGTGGCGCGCTGAGCCCGTTCAACGCCTGGATCATGCTGAAGGGGATGGAAACGCTGGACCTTCGCGTGCGGGCGCAAGCCACAACCGCGCTGGCGATCTCCCAAGCCGTTGAGGGGCACGCGAAGCTGGCAAATACCATCTTCCCGCATCTGCCCAGCCACCCGCAATACGCGCTGGCCAAGACGCAGATGGAAGCAGGCGGCACGGTTCTGTCGCTGGACCTCAAGGGCGGCAAAGCAGCCGCGTTCCGGTTCCTCAACGCGCTTGAAATCGTGACGATCTCCAACAATCTCGGCGACGCGAAATCCATCGCCACCCACCCCGCAACCACCACGCACCAACGCCTGACGCCTGAGCAACGGACAAGCCTTGGTATTTCCGATGGCCTCATCCGTCTCTCGGTAGGCCTTGAGGACACGAGCGACCTGATCGCAGACATCATGGCCGGATTGTCAGCCGCATGAAGCCCGTCCTGATCCTGCAACTGCGCCCCGAAGACGAGGCCGCAGATGGCGAATTTAACGCCCTGCTGCGCAAATCTGGCCTCACATCTGCGCACACGCACCGGATCAGGCTCGACCAGACGCCGGATGTCTCAGGCCTGAGCCTCGACAATTACGCCGCCGTCATCGTCGGCGGCGGGCCCGGCTGTGTGTCGGATGATCCCGCCACCAAGGACCCCAGCGAGGCGCAGATCGAGGCCGCGATCTTATCGCTCATGCCCGAGATCACCGAGCGTGACATTCCCTATCTGGGCTGCTGCTACGGGATCGGGGTGCTGGCCCATCACCTCGGCGCGACCGTGTCCAAGGCGGCCTACGGCGAACCCATCGGCGCGGTTGCCTGCCAGATCACCGAAGACGGCGCGCGCGATCCGCTGCTCGCAGACCTTCCGGGCACGTTCGACGCCTTTGTCGGCCACAAGGAAGCCGTGCAAAACCTGCCAGACGCTGCCGTCCACCTCGTCGCCTCCGCCCCCTGCCCGTTCCAGATGATCCGCTACAAACGCAACGTCTACGCCACCCAGTTCCACCCGGAGGCCGACGGCGAAGAATTTGCCGCCCGCATCCGCATCTACCGCCACAAAGGCTACTTCGCCCCCGACGAGGCCGACAGCCTAACTGCCCGTTGTCTTTCACAAAATGTGCATGTGCCCGAACAGATCCTGCGTAACTTCATAAATACCTATTGTTGAACGCTTTTTCTGCTATTTTTGTCGGATTGGAGTGATCCGGCACAGTTCATGTGGCGTAGAATTCATACATGCGGGCCTGTCCAAGAGCCCAAATCGCCCCATATCCAAGGGACGAACAGACGAGAACGAGGCTGCCAGATGAATATTCATGCCCATACTATCGACCACTCCCCCGACGCTGAGGAGGCCGCCGATGCGCTGGCCGTCCTGAAGGCATGGGCAAAGGCAGCCGATCCCGCAGATGTGGCCGCGCTGGAACCTGCATTGGGACATTTGCTGCCCGGTGTGCTGCCCAAATACCCCGCACTCGCACGCGCATACCCTGACGAGTTCACCATCGAGCCCGGCTATAAAGACACGCTGCCTGACCTGCAAAACGGCCCCGCCTCGCTGATCAAGGGCGCAAACCGCCAGATCCAGCATGTGGGCATCTCAAACTTCCGCCTGCCCGTGCGGTTCCAATCTCGCGGCGGCGCACCGGTGATGCTCGAGACCTCCGTGACAGGCACCGTGTCGCTTGAGGCCGAGAAGAAGGGCATCAACATGTCGCGGATCATGCGCAGCTTTTACAAGCACGCCGAGGCGACGTTCAGCTTTGATGTGGTCGAGGCGGCGCTTGATGATTACAAAACCGATCTTGAGAGTTTCGACGCCCGCATCCAGATGCGCCTGTCGTTCCCGGTGCGCGTGGATAGCCTGCGCTCGGGCCTGTCGGGCTATCAGTATTATGACATCGCACTTGAGCTGGTCGAACGTGCGGGCGTGCGCAAGAAGATCGTCCACCTCGACTATGTCTACTCCTCCACCTGCCCGTGCTCGCTGGAGTTGTCCGAGCACGCTCGCCAATTCCGCGGCCAGCTTGCCACACCGCATTCGCAGCGCTCGGTCGCGCGTCTGTCGGTGGTGCTGGACGAGGCCGCCCCTTGCCTGTGGTTCGAGGACCTGATCGAAGCCGCTCGCCGCGCCGTGCCGACTGAGACGCAAGTGATGGTCAAACGCGAGGACGAGCAGGCTTTTGCCGAGTTGAACGCCGCCAATCCGATCTTTGTCGAGGATGCCGCGCGCCTGTTCGCCGAACAATTGCAGGCCGACCACCGCATTGGCGATTTCCGCGTGATCGCCAGCCACCAGGAAAGCCTGCACAGCCATGACGCGGTGTCGGTGCTGACCGAGGGGCCAACATTTGAGACCGACAGCCTCGACCCGCGCCTGTTCCAGACCATGTTCCATACTGGATAAGGCAACAGCCGCACCCCCTAAAACAGGCCCTCCTCCCCCTCGGGGCCGCGAAGGCCAGACCGTCCTAGACCCGGTCTGGTCTTCTTTTTTGACTGCACCCTTTTCGTAAGCCTTGCCTTACGCTTGACAGTCACCGGACCTGAGCGCAGCGTCCGCCCATGGCCCTCCTCCTGAAAAACCGCAATTACCGCCTGCACTTCTCTGCCGCAGCAATCTCGAACCTCGGCGACGGTGTGTCTGCGCTGGCCTTCCCGTGGTTGGCCACGTTGATCACCCGCGACCCGCTGCTCATCTCGCTGGTGGCCTTCGCGGCTTATTTGCCGTGGTTGCTGCTGGCGATCCCGGCGGGTGTGATCACCGACCGCGCCGATCGCCGCCGCTTGATGGTCCAAGCCGATGTCATCCGATTTGCGCTGACCACCGTGATCGTCGCCCTCGCCTTTGCCGCCCCGCAAGACCCGCTGCCCGGCGCGCAGGCCTTTCCCTATATCGCCGCCATCGCAGCACTGGCGTTCCTTTTGGGCACCGCCGAGGTGCTGCGCGACAACGCCGCCCAAACCGTGCTGCCTGCCTTGGTGGATAAGTCGCAGCTTGAAGCGGCAAATGGTCAGCTCTGGAGCATCGAGAACATCATGGGCAAGTTCATCGGACCGCCGCTCGCAGGCCTGCTGATCGCCTATGCCGTGCCCGCGCCGTTTGTGCTCGATGCCGCCAGTTTCGCGCTCGCCGCAGCCCTCGTGTGGTGCGTGGCAATTCCGGCGCGCGTCCTGCCGCCGCGCCGTAGCTTTCTGGCCGAGGCGCGTCAGGGCCTCGCCTGGATGGGCGCGCACCGCCAAGTCTTGCAACTGGCGCTCATGCTCGGCGCGATCAACTTCTGCTCGATGATGTTCATGACGATGCTGGTGCTCTACAGCCAAGAGGTGCTTGAGTTGAACGCCGCCGCCTACGGCATCCTGTTGACGGCAGGGGCCGCAGGCGGTGTGATCGCAGGCATCATCTGGCCGCGCCTGACCGGACGGTTGGGGGCGCAAAACGGGTTAATGCTAGCGCTGGCCTTGATGCCAATTCCGCCCTTGATGATCGTGCTAACAGGCTCCCCGTGGATGGCCGGGGCAGCACTGTTTCTAGAAACCGTCATCGCAGTTTTATGGAACGTCATCACCGTCAGCTACCGCCAACGCCTAATCCCGGACGAACTGCTCGGCCGCGTCAACAGCATCTACCGCTTTTTCGGATGGGGCGCGATCCCGTTCGGGGCACTCGCGGGCGGGGTGCTTGTGGCCTCGTTCGAGCCGAGCGTGGGACGCCTAGAGGCGCTCAACATACCGTTCTGGGCCGCGAGCATCGGGTTCAGTTTGGTGTTCCTCTACGGCGCAGCGCGGCTCAGGATCGGCAGGGTCTAAAGGCTGTCGAAACGCTCTAACTATGCTCCTCCGCGGCAATCGCCGCCAGCGCGCGGTTATAGGCCTTCAAGGCATCCACATGGGTCACCGCCCCCAAGAGCTGCGGCGCGGTCGTGTCTGATCCGGTGGTCACGACGGGCAAAAACCCGCCCCCCGGCCCTTTGTCGAGCAGGGGCAAAGCCTCCTCCAACGTCGCAGTCGATTGCAGGAACTGGCCCTCGGCGACCATATCCAGCAACTCGGCCTCAGGCGGCGCGTGGGCGTGGCCCAAGGGCCGCATGATCCGGCCCACCCGCACAGTCGATAGCAAATACGCCTGCGGCCCAGCCGCCAGATGCACATTGCGCCGCTCCAGCTGCGTCAAGAAATAGGACCGGTCCACGAGGCGCGACGCGAGCGCCGTGCTCAACGACACCGACACCATCACCGCGATCCCGGTCTGCCAGTCGCCGGTCAACTCAAACACAATCAGCGTCGTCGAGATCGGCGCGCCCAGCACCGCTGCGGCCACAGCCCCCATGCCCGCCAACGCATACAAGCTTTCCGAACCGGACACTTCGGGAAACACACTCGTCGCCACCAGCCCAAAGGCCAGCCCCACCAATGCGCCAATCATCAATGAGGGCGAGAATATCCCACCGCCCATGCGCCCGGCCAAAGTAATCGACACCGCCGTGACCTTGAGGACCGCAAAGACGACCGCCTCGTGCATCAACAGGCTGCCCGACAGCGCCTTGGTTGTCGTCTCGTAGCCCACGCCAATGATATGCGGAAAGAAGATCGCCAAACCGCCCAGCAACAACCCCGCCACCGCTGGGCGCAGGTAGCCGGGCATTTTCAGACCCGCCTGCATCTTGTTGCCGACCTCGTCGGTCCAGAACACCACATGCATCAAGATCACCGCCACAAGGCCCGACACGAGGCCCAGCAACAAGAAGGCCGGAAGCTCCACATAAAACGCCAGCGCGCCGCTATCGACCGGCAGCGAGAACTCGGTAATATCGCCAAATTCCAAGCGGTTGATGACCGTGCCCGCAACGCTGGCAATCACAATCGGCGCAAAGGCATGGACGGCGAAATGGCGCAAAACCACCTCAAGCGCGAACAAAGCCCCGGCAATCGGCGCGTTGAAACTGGCCGACACGGCAGCGGCCACAGCACAGCCCAGCAGATCGCGCCCGGTGATGCCGTCAGCTTGCAGCCGGTTCGACACCCATGCGGAAATCACCGCCGCAAGGTGCACCACTGGCCCCTCACGCCCCGTCGAGCCGCCCGTGGACAGCGTGATCAGCGAGGCCGCGGCACTCGCCCACCCCTCCTTCTGTTCGACGCGGCCATCGTTCAGCGCCGCCCCCTCGATCACATCGGCCACGCCGCGCGCGCGCCCGTCGCTGGTGGTGAAATGCAGCAAGACGCCCACCGCCAGACCGCCCAGCGTCGGCACAATCAGCAGCCAGAACCACGGCAGCGTCTCGGCATGGCTGGCCAGCGAGCGCACATCGTCATTGGCATAAGCCCAGTTTTGCAGCGCGGTGATGCCCTTGCGGAAAAACAGCGCCGCAAACCCGGCGGCGATCCCGATCAGCAGGGCGATAAACCAGAACTGGATTTGGCTGGGGCCTCGGTGGCGCACCACCTGCCAGCCTTGTTGGCAAGCCTGCCAAATGGCCTTGGCCTGCGCGCGGATCGGGTCTGTGCGGCGTTCGGACACGCGCGGGCCTTTTTATCGGTTTTTGGGGCGGCAAATGGCCCGGATGATCAAGTCTTAGGCGATCTTTGAGGCCACTCCAAGCCCTTCAAGCGCCCAGCAATTCTGCCGCTTGGGCGCGCGCTGCATCGGTCACACGGTCGCCTGATAACATCCGCGCCAACTCATCAATGCGGTCGCCCTGATCCAGCGGCACCACGGTCGAGAGCGTGACATCCTCGCCACCCCGCGCCTCCACCCGTTTTTCCACCCGCCAATGATACGCGCCCTTGGCCGCGACCTGCGGTGAGTGGGTCACAACCAGCACCTGCGCGCCGTCCGCCAGCGCCTTCAAGCGACTGCCCACTGCATCCGCCGTCGCACCGCCAACCCCGCGATCAATCTCGTCAAAGATCAGCGTTTTGGGGTCGTTGCCTGCCGCCAGACACACCTTCAAGGCCAGCAAGAACCGCGACAGCTCCCCGCCCGAGGCGATCTTGTTCAGCGGTCCAGCAGGCGCGCCGGGGTTCGTGGCCACAGTGAACGTGACGCTATCGCAGCCCTCAGGCCCCGGTGCGGCGTCCACCATGACCGTGCGAAACACCGCGCGCTCCATCTTGAGCGGGGCCAGTTCCGAGGCCATTGCCTTGTCCAAGCCGCCCGCCGATCCGGCCCGCGCCTTGGTCAATGCCGCAGCCGCCGCCGCGTAAGCCGCATCCGCCTCACCAGCCGCAGCGCGCAATTTCGCAATCTCGCCCTCGCCCGCATCAAGCGCGTCCAGCCGCACCCGCAAGCCGTCCGCGAACACACCTAGATCATCGGGTTGCACATTGTGCTTGCGCGCCAGCGCCCGGATCGCGAACAACCGCTCCTCGGTGCGCTCCAACTCCAGCGGATCGAACGACAGGCTTTGGAGCGTGTCCTCAACACCACTCACAGCATCATCAAGCTCGACCATCGCGCGACTCAAAGCCTCCAAAGGCGCATCAAGCCGCCCTTCCGCGCGGTCGGCCACCCCTTCAAGCCAGCGCGCCGCATCCGACAACTGCCCTTCCGCGCCATTGCCACCCATCGCGTGATGCGCGGCCTTTATATCGTCGCGGATCCGTTCGGCCTGCTGCATTTGGCGGCGCGACACATCCAGCGTCGCATCCTCGCCCGGCTCTGGCGACAGCTTATCCAACTCGGCCACCGCGTGGCGCAGGAACTCTTCCTCGGCGGCAACTTCCGCCAAGGCCGCTTCGGCCAAACGCACGGCCTTGCCCGCCTGCGCCTTGGCACTCCACGCCGTGCGCACAGCCTCCAAAGGGGCCGACACACCCGCAAAAGCATCCAGCAAACGACGGTGTTCTTTCGGGTCAAGAAGCCCGCGATCATCATGCTGGCCGTGCAATTCCACCAGCGTCTCGCCAAGTGCGCGCAAGGTGCCCGCCGATACGGTTTTATCGTTCACGCGCGCGGTCTTGCGCCCCTCGGCGGTTTGCGAGCGGGTGACAATCAACTCGCCATCCTCCAGCGGAATATCAGCCTCGGCCAGAACCGCCTCAGCCGCATGGCCCTTTGCCAAAAAGAAAACCGCCGTGACCTCGCCCCGGTCCGCCCCTTGGCGCACCAGATCGCCGCGCCCGCGCCAGCCCAGCACCGCGCCAAGCGCGTCCAGCAGGATCGACTTGCCCGCGCCCGTCTCGCCCGTCAGCACGTTCAAACCCGGCTGGAAAGCAATCTCCAGCCGGTCGATGATCAGAATGTCACGGATTTCCAAGCTGAGCAGCATCGCTCGCCCACCTTCAGATTACGCCGCAGCCGGGTCCGCAGATTACAGCCACTCGCCCCGGATCGTGCGACGGTGAATTTCGCGCAGCCAGCCGGTGCTTTCGGCCTCTGGTGCAAGCCCGCGTGTGGTCAAAAGCGCAAAAGCGTCCTCATACCATTCGGTGGCTTGGAAGTTGTGGCCCAAAATCGCGCCTGCGGTCTGTGCTTCGGCCTCAAGACCCAGCGACAGATACGCTTCAACCAATCGAAACAGCGCCTCGGCGGTGTGGCTGGTTGTGCCGAAGTCTTCGACAACGACGCGGAAGCGGTTGATCGAGGCGGTGAAGTGATCGCGCTTGATATAGTAGCGCCCGATCTCCATCTCCTTGGCGGCCAGATGGTCGAAGGCGAGGTCAAACTTCAACATCGCCGAGCGCGCCCATTCGCTGTCGGGATAGCCCTCGATTACGGCGCGCAAAGATTGCAGCGCCTGAAAGGTCAGGCCTTGGTCGCGGCCCACTTCGTCGATCTGGTCATAATAGCTAAGCGCCAGAAGATACTGCGCATAGGCCGCGTCTTCTTCGCCGGGATAGAAATCAAGGAACCGCTGCGCGCTGGCGCGGCTGTTCTCATAATCACGGTCTTTGTGGAACGAGAAGGCCTGCATGATCAGCGCGCGGCTTGCCAGTTCCGAATACGGATACAGGCGCTCGACCTCGCCAAACAGCGACGCCGCTTCTTCGGGATCGTTATCAGCGAGTTCAAACTCAGCCCGATCAAAGATCTCGCGTGCTGTAAACGATTCCAGCGGACGCTTATCTACGCCGCCGCCCCCACCACACGCCGACAGAAGCACCGCCAGTAACAGCGGTGACAACACGGTTTTGGTTTTGTTAGGAAGCTTCATGCGCCCCCACCTCTCGTTCGACCATAAGGACACTTACGACCTTTCGCGTTGTCCTAACACAGAAAAATGCAGCGCAAAATGTCTGTGGGCGGTTTTTTGAGCGGTAGTGAGGTGCCGTGACCCTTGCGCGCCAATATCAAGCAACGAGGCGCAGATCAGACTTCTGCAAATGCGCGCCCGGCAGGACCGCAGATAATGCGGCGTCGCAGGTTTCCATACGCACGGCCAGCGGGTCCGCAAACATCGCGTGCAGCAACATATTGGTGATCGCGTGGCCAGCTTTGACGCCTGTGTAGCGGCCAAGGATCGGTGCACCTGCAAGGGCCAGATCGCCAAGCGCGTCGAGCATTTTATGGCGCACCGCTTCATCGGCATGGCGCAAGCCGCCGGGGCTAAGCACTTGCGCGCCCTCCACGACAACGGCGTTCTCGTAGGTGCCGCCCAAAGCCAGACCTTGGGCGCGCATCGCAGCCACATCGGCCTGACGGCAGAAGGTGCGGCTGTCGCACAGCTCGCGCACAAAGCTGCCATTGGCCAGCGTCATCTCTTTATTCTGCGTGCCGATGGCCTCATCGGGGAAATCAATATGAAAGCGCATCTCAAGGCTGGCTGCGGGGTCGAGGCGGGCAAATGCATCGCCGCTGCGCACTTGGATGGTTTTCAGAACACGGAAGATACGGACCGGGGCGTCCAGCTCTTGCAGGCCGCGATCCAGCAGGGCGGCTACAAACACCGCAGCCGAGCCATCAAGGATTGGCACTTCAGGGCCATCCACTTCGACCACGGCGTTCTGAATGCCGCAGCCCGCGAGGGCCGCCATAATATGCTCGATGGTCGAGACGGTGGCACCGACCTCGTTCTCGATCCGGGTGCAAAGCATCGTGTCTGTCACAGCGTTCCAGCGCGCGGCGATCATATTGTCACTTATGCGCAGGTCGGTGCGACGGAACCAGATACCTGTCTCAGCAGCGGCAGGCTTGATCGTCATCGTCACGGGCGTGCCGGAATGCAGGCCTACGCCTACAAATCTTACCGGACCTTTAACCGTTTTCTGCACAGATCACCTCTTATCCCCAGTGGCTTTGCTTCGTTTTGAAGATGTGCCAGCAACGTTCCAGAAGCCCCCCAGCCTCTGTTAATGTGCTTTAACGGGTGGGGCTCCTAGGTCTCAACTCAATCTTTGCAACGGTATGAAACAACGGCGTTATGCATGCGCAGAATCTCGCCTAAGACTAATCGAACATCGCGTAAAGCTCTGTTACTAAAGAAAAATACCGCCCCGAAGGGCGGCATTTCTAGGTCGTGCCGATGAAGGCGTTGTGTATATTTAATTTGCCTGACGGCGCAGGAAGGCGGGGATTTCCACGCGGTCCTGATCGTCACTTGCCAACGATGCCTCCGGGCGGACCCGTGGGGCCGGGTTCGGCGTGCTTACTGCGACCTGCGGGCGCACAGGGCGCGGCGCGGTGGCAGGTTCCATTGCACGTGGGTCTGTTGGGCGGGCCGCAGGGGCCTCTTCGTGGCCTTGCTGTCCGGTCATCCGGTTGATCAGCGAGTTGATGCCGAAGCCACGCTTCTCGCCCCCTGCCGCACGCGACGGGGTGGAGATGTCACTGGCCTGCGTCTGCGCGCGGGTCTCAGAGACGGCCGACCGCAGCCTTGCAAGTGCTTCTGCCGAAGGCTGCCCGGCCGGACGACCCTTAGGGGCAACAAACATATCATCTTGCACCGGAGCCGCTGGTTCAGGAGCACGCGCCGCAAAAGACGGACGCGCGGGCGCTTCGGTCACCGCATCGGGGCGGTAGACAGGTTGCGGTGCGCCGTAGGTTTCTTGCGCATCGCCGTAGCCTTGCTCGTAATGTGGCTGATCATCGTAGGCCGCATCATCATAGGTGGCTTGCGCCTCCTCGTAATGCTCGGCTTCGATTTTCGGCTGGTAAGCAGGTGCGGGAAGCTCTTCTTGCGCCTCGCCCACAGCATTGATCGACTTGCGACGCGGAACCGGAATTTCGCGCGGCATGGCTTCGGCATCAATGCCCGTTGCGACAACCGACACACGCATGGTGTTTTCCATAGTTGGATCGAGGGTCGAGCCGACAATGATATTGGCGTGCGGATCGACTTTTTCGCGGATCAGCGTTGCCGCTTCGTCCAACTCGAACAAAGTCAGATCGTAGCCGCCCGTGATGTTGATAAGGACGCCCTTGGCACCGACCAGTGAAATCTCGTCGAGCAGCGGATTGGCAATCGCCTTCTCGGCAGCTTCGCGTGCGCGGTCTTCGCCAGACGCCTCGCCCGTGCCCATCATCGCCTTGCCCATCTCATCCATGACAGCGCGCACATCCGCGAAGTCGAGGTTGATCAGGCCCGGCTTGACCATCAAGTCCGTGACACCCTTGACACCTTGATAAAGCACGTCATCGGCCATCGAGAACGCTTCGGTAAAAGTCGTGCGCTCATTGGCCAGACGGAACAAATTCTGGTTCGGAATGATGATCAGCGTATCAACGACCTTCTGAAGGACTTCAACGCCCTCCTCGGCCTGACGCATGCGCTTGGCACCTTCAAACTGGAATGGCTTGGTCACAACGCCAACGGTCAGAACACCAAGCTCGCGCGCGGCTTGCGCGATGATCGGGGCTGCCCCTGTTCCGGTGCCCCCGCCCATACCAGCCGTGATAAAGCACATATGACTGCCCGCGAGGTGATCGACGATTTCCTCAATCGTTTCTTCCGCCGCAGCAGCGCCAACACTCGGCCGTGCGCCTGCGCCCAGACCTTCGGTGACGCGCGCGCCCATCTGGATCTTCGACTTGGCTTTCGAGCCTTGCAGCGCTTGCGCGTCGGTGTTCGCAATCACGAACTCCACGCCCTCAAGCTGCTTGTCGATCATGTTATCAACGGCATTGCCGCCGGCCCCGCCGACCCCGAACACGGTGATACGGGGGCGCAACTCCTGCTGCGCGTCGGGCATGGTGAGATTAAGTGCCATATCTGCTCCGCCTACATTTTTTTTGAGCGTGCGGGCTTCGCCCATTCTACGCCGATTGAGAGTCACCGTAATCGACTGTGACGATTTCGTCACGCAAAAACTGGAGTAAGACCCCAAAATGAAGCGATTTTTCGCCTATTACCCACAGCATATCCACAGACACACTACAAAATGTGTGAATCAGACAATTATCGGCAAGAAATCGCTTCTACCGAGTTGATTTTCGACAAGTTCTGTTTTTCCGGGTTGACGCTAATGCCCTGCGCTATCCCCGGAAATCACTACCAATTCTCGCGCACCCAGCGGAATGCACGCTTAAACGACCGGGCCGAGGACCGCTCGGCTGGCATCTCCAAATCCCACCACTCGTCTTGGGGATGGGCGGCAAACAGGCACAAGCCAACAGCGCTGGCGAAATCCGGCCCCGTTGCCGCTTGTGGCAGTCCGCGCACCCTTAGCGGTCGACCCACCCGCACTTGCGGCCCAAGGATTTTCGCGGCCAACCCATCAAGGCCCGGCAACTGACTGCCTCCGCCTGTCAACACAACCTGACGGCTGGGCAAATCATCAAAGCCCGCAGCATCCAGCGACTCGCGCACCTGCTCCAGAATTTCCTCAACCCTCGGGCGGATAATTCCGATCACTTCCGAGCGCGTCACTTGCCGCCGATCATGTTCCCAATCCCCGGTCTGGGCGGTGATATCGATCAGATCGCGGTCATCCATGCCCGTGGCCACCAGCCCGCCATAGATCGTCTTGACCCGTTCGGCGAACTGCGTGGTCACGCTCAGCGCCTTGGACAGGTCGGCGGTGATATGATCGCCGCCGATCTTGATCGCGTCTGTCCAGATCATGTGTTTTTTCAAGAACACCGACACACCCGTAGAGCCACCGCCAAAGTCGATGCACGTCGCACCCAACTCCTGCTCGTCTTCCACCAGCGATGACAGCGCACTCGCATAAGCGGATGAGGCCACACCCGCCAATTCCAGATCGCAGCGCTTGATCGCTGCCGCCAAATTCTTCACCGCCAGATGATCGACCGTCACCATATGCATGTCGCTGGCCAGTGTTTGGCCCACCTGCCCGCGCGGATCACTGAGCCCTGAGCGGTGGTCGAGCGCGAAATTCACCGGCTGCGCATGCAGCACGTCACGCGAATGACCAATATCGGGCATCTCACACGCGGCCAGAACGCGGGCGACATCGCCCTCAGTCACCGCTTCGCCTTCAACCGCAACCTCGCCTGCCAGCCCGTAGCTGCGCGGGGACGCGCCCGAGAAACACGCAATCACATGATCGACGCGCACCTGCGCCATCTTTTGGGCCGACTGCAAGGCGGTGCGAATGGCGCGCTCGGCCTCGACCATCGTGTCGATCTCGCCAAAACGCACGCCGCGCGAACAGGTAGAGGCCGCTCCGATCACCCGGAACCGCGATTGGCCCGCCATGGTGCCGATCCCTTCGGCCTCGTCAAACGCCTCGACCCCGTCAAAGCGCAGCACCAGACAGGCGATCTTCCAGGTGCCGATATCCAGCACCGCAATCACACCCCGTTGAAGGGCGGCCTGCCGCATCGTCCGCATCATCCGCTGGGATTGGTAAAAATCGCTCATCCGTCGCTCGCCTCATTTGCTTGTCGTTGCTCAGCGGCCAGTGTGCGGATCGCCGCCACACCCTCCAGCGCATCATCGGTCAATCTCAGGGTCGGACGGTGCGGGTTGCGCATGTCCACGTAAGTTACATCGCGCGACAGAATTTGGCGCGCGCCGTGCGCGGCCAGCACTCTGTTCAAGGCCCCCACAGCACCTTCGGCAGGCAGCATAATGCGCGGCCCGCCCACCAGCACCACATCCCAGCGCCGCGCGCTAATGCGCACCAAGCCGCCAATGCTTGCCGCCATCGGGCCAGCCGTGCGCAGCAATTGCAGCGCCTCAGCGGCGGCCTTATCAGCCCCCTCGCCCACGATCAGCGGCAAATCCGGGCGCACGCCGCGCGCGGCCAGCGGCCCAACCCGGTGCCCGTTTGCATCCAGCGCTTCCATCGCATCGGGGCTTTGCCAGACGATTGCCGCCTCGCGTTCTTCAAGTGCCACCTCCAAGATGCCACCCGGACGCACGATCATATTGACCTCAGCCACCGCATCGAGACTGGCGACAACATTTACCAGGTTCTGCAATTCCAGATCAAACGACGAGATCGGGAAATCGATCCCCATCACTTCGGCCACGTCTTGGGACAACTCATTCGAGGCCCCCTCGATGCGCATAGCATGGACCATGAACTCGGGCCGCTCCTCGATGGAGCGCCGTATTTCCATCGCCGTCAGCGAGATCGCTTCAACCGTCTTCGGGTTCGACAGATAAAACCCCGCCGAGAATGCCAGCACGAACGCAGGCACGCCCACTCGCAAAGTCGCGCGCACAACAGGCGTCAACCACCAGCGTTGCAGTTTATACTCAAGGCGCGAAGGGGCCGGGTCTGGCCTTACCGTTGACACGATGCGTCCTCCACAACCCACGAACAGAACGCCCCAAAGCTTTGGCCGGTTTGGGCCGCTTGTTCGGGGCTCAGCGATGTTGGCGTCATGCCGGGCTGGGTGTTGACCTCGAGGATCACCAAACCCTCCACACCGCGCGCCGCGTCCCAGCGGTAATCGGTACGGCTGATACCGCGACAGCCGAGCACATTATGGGCCTGCACTGCCATATCCATGCACGCGTCAAACACATCCCGTGGCACGTCCGCAGGCACCACATGGCGCGACCCACCGACCTTGTATTTCGCGTCATAGTCATACCAGCCGTCGGTCAGAATATCCGTTACGGTCAGCGCGCGGTCGCCTTGAACCGTCACCGTCAACTCGCGTCCCGGCGCGTAGGCCTCGACCATGAGCTGCGCGGGCAAGGCCGGATCGATCTGCGGCGGGCCATTAGAATTGGCATCCACAATATAGATACCAACGCTTGAGCCTTCGTTGTTCGGCTTCACGACATACGGGGGGGCCATCACATGGGCTGCGGAAATCGCATCGCGGTCAAACAGCCCACTCTCGACCACAGGCAAGCCAGCGGCCGCAAACACATCTTTGCTGCGTTGCTTATCCATCGCCAGCGCCGAGGCCAGCACGCCCGAATGTGTGTAGGGCAGCTCAAGCCATTCCAGCACGCCTTGCACGCACCCGTCCTCGCCCCAGCGCCCGTGCAGGGCGTTGAACACCACGTCGGGCGCAGCGCGCACCAAATCATCCACAAGGCTTGCACGCCCCGCGTCGATCTCAACAACTTCAAAGCCTTCACCCCGGAGTGCGGCGGCGCATTCACGCCCCGACACGAGCGAAACCGCCCGCTCCGCCGATGGTCCACCCATCAGCATTGCCACTCTGGGGATTGTCCTGCTCGACATATCCCGCCTCATCTCTCAGGCGCTTTTTATTATGATTTGCGCCTGTTTTGCCCCGTTTGCCGGGGACCGCTTATTTAGAGGCCGGTTTTCCGACTCTCATTACTTCCCACTCTAGCGCGTGCCCGGTGGTTTGGAAAACCTTTTTGCGGACCTGCTCGCCCAAAGATTCCAGATCGGCGGCTGTGGCCCCGCCCGTGTTGATCAAGAAGTTGGAATGCTTCTCGCTCATCTGCGCGCCGCCGCGTGTCGCCCCGCGCATACCAGCCGCATCAATCACCGCCCAAGCTTTCGCCTCATGCGTATCATCGGCGCGCCCCGTGCTGGAGAACCCCGCAGGGTTGCGAAAGGTGCTGCCAGCGGTGCGATCCTTTGTCGGTTGGGTCGCATCACGCTTGGCAAGCTGGTCGGTCATCTTTGCGGCGAGCGCGTCGGGATCCCCCGCTTCCGCCTCAAACAGCGCCTCCACAATCACCGCCCCCTCGGCCAGATCGCTCTGGCGGTAGCGGAAGTTCAAGTCCTCAGCCGACAACACAACCTCAGTCCCATCCCGCAAAATCGCCGTCGCCTCGACCAAATGGTCCGCCACATAAGACCCATAGCAGCCCGCGTTCATCCGCACAGCCCCACCGACCGAGCCGGGAATAGTCCGCAGAAACGTCAGATCCAGCCCCGCCTCAGCCGAGCGCTTCGCCACATGCGCGCCCAAAGCCGCAGCCCCGGCCCGCACCCGCGCCCCCTCAATCGAGATCGCGTTAAACCCGCGCCCCATCCGAATGACCGCGCCCGGCAAGCCACCGTCACGCACGATCAGGTTGGACCCAACGCCCATCGCAAACACCGGCACCGACGCATCAAGCCCCGCCAAGAAGGCCGCCAAGTCTGCGCGATCCGAGGGCTGATAAAACATCTCCGCAGGCCCGCCGACGCGCAGCCATGTCAGGTCCGCCAGCGGGCGATTTTCCGTCAAAACACCGCTCATATCCGCGCTCTCCACCACCGCAGCAAGTATCCCATGAGATAGGCCAGCAAGGCCGCCACCATGAAAAACACCGCTGCGGCCACAATTGGGCTGACGCCGGCAGAGCTGATCAACTCGTCAGGACGCCGCGAGGTGCCGATCAACAACACTCCGACACCCGCAAGGGCAATTCCCAGTGCCAAAAGCGGGCGCGACACAAAACCAAGCCCGCCAAACAACACCAACAAAACGATGCCTGCGATCGTCATAAGCGCGCGCCCTTCGCCGTCTGTTTGGAAGACATTCTCATTTCTGCGCGCCCAGCCCCACCAGCCGCCCGATCTTGCGGATCAAGAACAAGCCGGGCCAGCGCAGGATCGAGGCCATAGCCGCAAACGCCCCAAGCGTCCAAAGCGGTCCCAGTTCAAGATACACCCACCACAGCAACGGCACCGCCGTCACCATCAGCACAATCGCGCCGCGCCAATGGAACCGCCTCGGCGCAAAGCCAATGACGCTGGCCACCAGCACCCAGACGCATAAAAATATCAGCGGTCCCACCGATCAACCCTCAAGCCGCGCGGGCAATCCGTTTGCCCACGCGCTGATCGTGCCGGCCCCGAGGCAGACCACCATATCACCGGGGCGTGCCTGTTCGCGCACCAAAGCCTCTAGCGCGTCCTCGCTTTCCACGACCCTAGCATGACGGTGTCCGTGGGCCACAAGGCCGCGCACCAGATCATCGCGGCTCGCGCCCTCAATCGGATCTTCCCCGGCACTGAATACCTCAGAAATACCAACCACATCGGCCTCGTTGAAGCACGCGCAGAAATCATCAAACAACGAATGCAGACGCGAATAGCGGTGCGGCTGGTGCACCGCAATCACGCGGCCCTTGGTGGCCTGACGCGCCGCCTTCAACACAGCGGCGATCTCCACCGGGTGGTGGCCGTAATCGTCGATGATCGTGACCCCGCCAACCTCTCCCACTTTGGTGAAGCGACGGTTCACCCCCTTAAAGCCTTTGAGGGCGGTGCGAATGTCATCTTTGCTCATCCCCAGATGGCGCGAGACGGCCACTGCCGCCAAAGCGTTCGACACGTTGTGATCGCCGGGCATCGGCAAAGTGCAGCCCTCAATCACGTCGCCCTCGCCTTGCAGCGCAATATCAAAGAACGCCGCTCCATCCTCGTAATGCAGGCCAACCGCGCGCACATCGGCTTGGGCGTTGAAGCCAAAGGTCACGATGCGGCGGTCGGTCAGGCGGCCCACAAGCGCTTGGACCTCTGGGTGATCGGTGCAGCATACCGCCAAACCGTAGAACGGAATGTTGGACACGAAATCATGGAAGCCATCGCGCAGGGCATCGAAATCGCCCCAATGCTCCATATGCTCAGGATCGATATTGGTGACGATGGCAATCGTGGCAGGCAGGCGGTTGAAGGTGCCGTCGCTCTCGTCGGCCTCGACCACCATCCACTCGCCTGTTCCTGCGCGCGCATTCGAGCCGTAGGCATGGATAATCCCACCATTGATCACCGTCGGATCAAGCCCCCCCGCATCCAGCAAGGTCGCCACCATCGTCGTCGTGGTGGTTTTCCCGTGGGTGCCCGCGACCGCGATGTTGGAGCGCAGGCGCATCAATTCGGCCAGCATCTCGGCCCGTCGCACGACAGGCAGGCCCATTAGGCGCGCCGCGTCCAGCTCGGCATTGCCCGGCTTGATGGCGCTGGAGATCACCACAACATCGGCGTTCTCCAAGTTCTCGGCCACCTGCCCGATGAACACTTTCGCGCCAAGGCTCTCCAACCGCGTGGTGATTTTCGAGGCCTTCAGATCCGACCCCTGCACCTGGTAGCCAAGGTTCAGCAGAACCTCCGCGATCCCCGACATCCCAATGCCGCCGATCCCGGTGAAGTGGATGGGGCCCAGTTGCGTGGGCAGTTTGGTTGCAGCAATGTTCATGGGCGTCTTTCGTTATCTCAGGTCTTCGCGGCGAGGGTCATGACAATATCGACCAGCCGCTCGGTGGCATCGGGGCGCGAGATCGACAGGGCGGCGGCGGCCATTTTGCGCGCGGCCTCAGGTTGGCTCAGGACGGATGCGACATGCCCCGACAACATCGAGGCGTCAAGGCGGCGCTCGGGGATCAAGATTGCCGCACCCGCATCAACGAGGCCGCGCGCGTTGGCCGATTGCTCGTCGCGCTTGGCAGCCGCGTAAGGGATCAGGATCGAGGGGCGTCCAATGACGGTCACATCTGCCACGGTAGAGGCCCCGGCCCGAGCGATTAAAAGTTGTGCATCTGCCAATCTTTCGGGCACATCGGTAAAGAAAGTCTGAACAGCGGCTGAAATTCCAGCGGTTGCATAAAAATTAGTCACCCGCGCCAGGTCTTCCTCGCGCGCTTGGTGGCTGACCACCAGCCGCGCGCGCAGGGCCTCCGGCAGGCCCGCCAGCGCAGGCGGCACCATGTCCGACAAGATACGCGCGCCTTGCGATCCGCCCAGCACCATCACATGCAGCGATCCCTCGCCTGAGATTTTGAACGGCGCGCCCGCCTGCGCAAGGATGACCGAGCGCACAGGATTGCCCGTGGGATGCCCGTCCACGCCCTTTGGCAACGCCGTTGGCCATGTCCCGCAGGCCACCGCATCAACGCGTTTGGCGAAAATCTGGTTCACCCGGCCCAGCACACCGTTTTGTTCGTGGATCACGCGCGGCAAGCCCATAAGCCACGCCGCCCCCACCGCCGGAATCGACGGATACCCGCCAAAGCCCACAATAATCGCAGGACGATCTCGCTTGAATTTGCGTCGCGCCGAGAACACTCCGCCGAGCACCTTCAAGGGCACCAGCGCCTTGGCCAATATCCCGCCGCGCGCGAAGGTGGCGCTCGACAGCACCTCAACCTCAACCGCCTCGGGAAACCCGCCTGTATACCGCGCGCCCCTCGCATCGGTGGTCAGCTTCACGCGCCAACCGCGCCTCAGCATCGCCTCGGCCAAGGCTTGGGCGGGAAACATATGCCCGCCCGTGCCGCCTGCGGCGATGATCAGCAACGGCGCAGTCACCTGACGCCCCGGCGCAGGAACACATCCTCGATCTGGTGCTGCGGGCGTTCGCGGCTGAGCGCCAGTAAGATCCCGAGGGCGAGGCCCGAGGCCACCAGCGATGACCCGCCGTAAGACACGAACGGCAAGGTCATGCCCTTGGCTGGCAAGAGCCGCACCGCAACGCCCATATTGATGATCGCCTGAGCGGCAAACAGCAGCACGAGGCCCGAGCCTGCAAGCCGCACAAAAATATCGCGGTCCCGGCTGAGGCGCGCGAGGCCGCGCCATGTGATCGTGGCATAGAGCCCGATGATCACGACGACCATAAGCAACCCGTATTCTTCGGCCGCTACGGCAATGATGAAGTCCGTATGGGCATCGGGAAGCGACCACTTGACCGAGCCCTCGCCCACACCCACGCCGAACAACCCGCCCTCGCGGATGGCGTTCGTGGCGTAGCCAAGCTGGGTGCGTGGATCGACCTCTGGCGACAAAAAGCCGTTGATGCGGCTCGCCACATGGGCCGACATGTTATAGGCGACAACGCCCCCGGCGGCGGCCAAACCAAACAGGCCGAGCACCAAAATCATCGGCGCGCCTGCGATGAAATACATCACCAGCCATGCAAATAAGATCAGGGCGGCTTGGCCGTAATCGGGCTGCATCACCAGAAATCCGAGGATCGTCACCGTCAGCGCCAGCGACACTGTGCGTCCGGGCGGGCCGTTGATGTCATGGCTGGCCGCAAGCAGCCACGCTGACAAGACGACGAAACCGGGCTTGAGAAATTCGGCAGGCTGGACCGAGCCAAAGCCGATCGAATACCAGCGCGTGGCCCCCTTACCGAAATCGGTGCCAAACAGCGGCAGCAGCACAAGGCCCACAAAGGCGACGCCGCAGAGCATCACGCCGAGGCGGCGCACCTGCTCGACCTTCAGCATCGAGACCACGATCATCACGCCCAAGCCCGCTATGCCAAACACGACCTGTCGTTGGACGTAGTGGAAGGGCGGTAGGCCATTGCGCTCGGCCAGCGGGATCGACGCGGCGAAGCCCAGCAGGAGGCCAAAGGCAAACAGCGCAAACACCGCGCCCATCGAGACTTTGTCGACCGTGCGCCACCAGCGCGGCAAAACCGCCTCGCCCGGACGCGGGGGGACCGTGCCGTAAACCATTTCCGTCATGGGAAACTCCGCTCAACTGCCTCAAGATGCCCGTTTGCCGGGTCTGTGGATAACTATAGCGGGAGTTGGGGGGCGTGGCTAGGTGGGTGTTGGGGAGGCAGCGATGGGTTCGAATTGAGCCCAGAGTGACGGATGCTGGGCGTTCTACGGATGTCCGATATCACAAGAGAGCAAGAACCCCTCAACAACTGCTTGGGTTTTGAAGGGGGTTTGTGGTTGCATCAAACGAGGTATTTTACGGGCGTGCCAAAAAAGGAGGATTTTTGGAGGGGTGTGGAACGGCGGCTGTGCGGACCTTACGGACCTTGATTCAATGCACTCCAAGGTCCGCTTCCAATCACCGTGAATGAAGATAATTCGACAAACGCCCTCCGCAATCCGAGGGGCGTTTCCGCTTGGAATATCAGAAAGCGATATTCTCGAAACACCCGTCACAGACAGCTAATTTCCAGAGGACAAAAAGAGCCGCACCAAACACCAGACAGGCCATTTGCATCTTTCGCCAGCGTTCGGCAGCTTTGCTCGATGGAAGGGTCGCTTTTTTCAGAAGCCCTCGCATACGCTCTTGGCCGAACGCCTGACCTTGCGGGGTATCAAGTTCCTCTAGGTAAGCGTGATTTGCCCATAGAAGCCCCTCATCTTTCATGAGGAACCGATGCCCGCTGTAGAAGCTGAATGCCCACAAGACTAGGGCTACCAGCAACAGAATATTGCTCTGGCTAGCTGTGAGGTTGTTCATTTGCGTGATGGCGAACCCCACGCTGGCACCCGCTGCTGACATCAAGAAATAGCTATGCTTCTCTCGAAGAGACCTAATTTCGCCGCGAAGATCGTTCTTTGGTGTGCTCATCCTGCCCCCTTTCTTTCGTCCATAGAAGCCCGTGGGTGGCGTCCAGCACCTCGCACGATGTCTAATGCTTACCACCAATTCTGTTGAAAAACTCCTACTTGATCGAGTGCCCATTCGCTGATTCAATTGTCCTTAGCAACGGGGGTAATTTCGATGTTGGGACCAAAGCAAGAAGCACAAGGCGCGCTGTTTTACGAGTTC
>Ga0163216_100698_pt1 | contig 39460 bp, 31 predicted proteins | sample SynspAceP_FD_167610 | JGI IMG/M metagenome (GOLD analysis project Ga0163216, IMG submission 167610) | Saline lake microbial communities from Ace Lake in Antarctica - Synechococcus sp. Ace-P (Illumina Assembly) | ecosystem: Environmental > Aquatic > Non-marine Saline and Alkaline > Saline ...
TGCTGAGGAGAGTTCGGTAGGGGCGGGGGGGGAGACATTTTGGGGTTTGAAGGTGATCTGGGCGCCCATGCGTGCACTCAGCCAGTTGCGCAGAACGGCCTGGGTTTCATATCCAAACAGATGGGTAATACCGAGCGCGCCGTTCCGGTCGGTGAGGAACTTCAGTTGCGTGCCGATGCGCGCCCAGTCGGGTGGTGCCGGTGACAGGACAGCCTGCACAAACCCGTCAAAATCCACCTCCAGCGTGGCTGCGCGGTAGCGATACCAGCTGCGCAAATGCTCCAGCGGGTTGCGGATAACCGCCATGGTCTCCGGTTCAAGATCATAGGCTGCGCGCAGAAACGGTGCAATCTTGCGCTGGTAGCGGCCAACGGGCGTATGTTTGCGCTGTTTATAGAATGCAATATCCGCCCACGGTTTCAGCGCCACTTCCATCGCGGTCGAGCCGGTTTTAGGAACCGAGAAGAGGACCAGATTTTGCTCCGAAAAGACCAGCATCAGTCCTGCCAGTCACCCTCGAAGTGTCTTGGGATCAGCAAGTTGTGACGGCCCAGACCGGTGACTTGCGTCTCGCCGCACAGCGCCATTGTGGTGTCCAGCTCCTTGTGGATCACTTCCAGCGCGCGGGTCACGCCTGCTTGGCCCATCGCACCCAGTCCATAGATATACGCGCGCCCGATGTAGGTGCCTTTTGCCCCCATCGCCATCGCCTTGAGCACGTCCTGACCGGACCGGATGCCGCTGTCCATATGGACCTCGACCTGATCTCCGACCGCGTCGAGAATAGACGGGAGCACACGGATCGAGCTGAGCGCGCCGTCCAGTTGCCGACCGCCGTGGTTGCTCACGATGATCGCATCTGCGCCAACTTTCATGGCCATCTTGGCATCTTCGGCATCAAGGATGCCCTTCAGGATAACCTTGCCGCCCCATTGTTCCTTGATTTTCGCGATCTTGTCCCAGTCAAGGGTTGGATCAAACTGTTCCGTCGTCCATGCGCTGAGGTTTGTGTTGTCCGTGATGCTGTCCACATGGCCCACAATATTGCCGAAACTGCGGTTTTTGGTTTGTAGCATCTCGATGCCCCAGCGCCATTTGGTCATCAGATTGGCGATGGTGGCGGGCGTCAGCTTGGGCGGGGCGGAGAGGCCGTTTTTCAGATCCTTGTGCCGCTGGCCCAGAATTTGCAGATCCAGCGTGATTACAAGGGCAGAGCATTTAGCGGCGCGCGCCCGCTCTATCAGACGGCTGACATAGTCCTGATCGCGCATCGTATACAGCTGGAACCAGAAGGGTTTATTGGTGGCGGATGCCACATCCTCGATGGAATTGATGGACATCGTCGAGAGCGTGAAAGGCACACCGAAGGCCTCTGCGGCACGTGCCGCTTTCATCTCGCCGTCCGCATGCTGCATGCCTGTCAGACCCACGGGGGCGAGGGCCACGGGCATGGCCACATCCTCGCCGATCATCTTGGTGGCCGTGCTGCGCCCGGACATATCCACTGCCACACGCTGGCGCAGGCGGATCTGGTCAAAGTCGGAGGTGTTCTCGCGGAAGGTTTGCTCGGTCCAGCTGCCACTTTCGGCATAGTCATAAAACATCTTCGGCACGCGGCGTCTGTGGATGCGTTTGAGGTCGTTGATGTTTGTAATGACGGGCATGATGCTGGCTCCGGTATTATTGGTTAGGTTTGTTTACCAATTTTGGCAGGTTGGATCAACGCTACATTTGTCCGGCGCTCAAGCCGCGTGTGCGCCATCTGCCAGCGTCTTCACAAACGCTAGCACTTCGGCTGTGGTCTTGCCCGCCGCGATCTGGCTGACGATGGCAGAGCCAACCACAACGCCATCCGCCACTTCGGCAATGGCGCGCGATTTTTCGGGCGTGTTCACGCCAAAGCCTACAATCACGGGCAGGCCTGTTGCCTCGCGGATGCGCGCCACGGCGGGGGATACATCGCCTGCCTCTGCTTCGGCAGCACCCGTGATGCCGGTAATGGAGACATAATAAACAAAGCCGGAGGTGTTCTGTGCCACGCGCGTCAGCCGTTTGTCATCAGTGGTGGGGGTGGCAAGGCGGATAAAGTTCAATCCGGCCTCTTGCGCGGGCAGGCACAGTTCCGTGTCCTCTTCGGGGGGCAGGTCAACCACGATCAGCCCGTCAATGCCTGCCGCTTTTGCAGCGGTCAGGAAGGCAGGTACGCCCATGGAATAAATTGGATTGTAATAGCCCATCAGCACAATGGGCGTGGTGTCATCGTCTTTGCGGAACTCGGCCGCCAGCGCCAATGTACGCTTGAGGGTCATGCCGCCCTCCAGCGCGCGTTGACCTGCCAGCTGGATTGTGGGGCCATCCGCCATGGGATCGGTAAAGGGCAGACCCAGTTCGATGATATCAACACCGGCAGAAGGCAGCCCGCGCACAATCTCCAGCGAGCGGTCAAAATCCGGATCACCGGCCATCACATAAGACACAAACGCCTTCTTGCCCTTGGCTTTGAGGTCTGTGAATTTTGCGTCTATGCGGGTCATGGGGTCAGCCTTTGCGGTGAGTGTTTGCATTTCAATGCCCAATCTGGCCGCAGAAATCAATGCACCACAACACCGCCGCGCCCTTGCACAGCGCGCGCGGACGCCCTAACAGATGCCAAACGCAAAAAGGGATGCTGTCATGGGTTTCAAAATGGGTATCGTCGGTCTGCCGAACGTGGGCAAATCTACACTGTTCAATGCGCTTACCCGCACGGCTGCTGCACAGGCCGCCAATTTCCCTTTTTGCACGATAGAGCCGAATGTAGGCGAAGTTGCCGTGCCGGACGCACGGTTGGACAAGCTGGCAGAGATCGCCAAATCCAAGACCATCATTCCGACGCGTATGACATTTGTTGACATCGCCGGTCTGGTCAAAGGCGCCTCCAAAGGCGAAGGCCTCGGCAACCAGTTTCTGGCCAACATCCGCGAAACGGATGCCATTGCCCACGTTTTGCGCTGTTTTGTGGGGGGCGATGTGACCCATGTCGAAGGGCGCGTGGACCCTGTGGCAGATGCTGAAACCATTGATACCGAATTGATGCTGGCAGATCTGGAAAGCATTGAAAAGCGCCGCGCCGGTCTGGCCCGCAAGATGAAGGGCAACGACAAAGACGCTGCCCAGCAGGACCGCCTGCTGGCGCTGGCCCAGACCGCGATCGAAGCGGGCAACCCTGCGCGTGTGGTCGAGGTGGACGAAGACGACGCAAAGGCGTGGCGGATGCTGCAACTGCTGACCACCAAGCCGGTGCTTTATGTCTGCAACGTTGGTGTTGAGGACGCGGCCAAAGGCAATGCGCTGTCAGATGCTGTTGCTGTTATGGCTGCTGCGCAAGGCAACTCGGCTGTGGTGATCTCTGCCCAGATCGAGGAAGAGATCAGCCAGCTGGACGCGGAAGACGCGCAAATGTTTCTGGACGACATGAATCTCGAAGAAGCGGGCCTCGACCGGTTGATCCGCGCAGGCTACGAGCTGCTGCATCTGGAGACATATTTCACCGTAGGCCCTAAAGAAGCGCGCGCCTGGACGATCAAGCAGGGCACCTCCGCGCCCAAAGCCGCCGGTGTGATCCACGGCGATTTTGAAAAAGGGTTCATCCGCGCGGAGACGATTGCTTTTGAAGATTTCGTGTCTCTGGGTGGCGAGGGGCCTGCGAAAGAAGCGGGTAAGATGCGCGCCGAGGGCAAAAGCTATACTGTCAAAGACGGCGATGTGCTGCACTTCTTGTTCAACACTTAGACCACAGCAGCAAAATCCGGCGTATTTTCGAGCGAAGAACCTGTGGCGCAGGCTCCTGTCGCACGCGCCGGATCGCAATGCCCATGCCCCGATTTGAGGGCCGAATGCTCACTCTCAGCCGTATTTTTCCCCGCGGTACTAAGCGCAGCTAAAGTCGCTGTGTAAATTCCCCGAAAACCTCTTGCCCTCCCGCAACCTCACCGCTAAACGGGTCAACGGAGATGTGGCCGAGTGGTCGAAGGCGCTCCCCTGCTAAGGGAGTAACGTGCAAGCGTTCGAGGGTTCGAATCCCTTCGTCTCCGCCATTTACTTCTAAATCAATGAGTTAGAAGTTGGGCTAACAAGTGCGACACAAAGTGAAGCACAGAACCCATGAGAATATTTGCATATATTTCTTCGTCCCGTCACGGCGTTTACTATTTCCGGTGGCCTTTGCCATTGAGCGAAGGTCACAAGCGCCACAGCATCAAACTATCTCTAAGGACAAGGTGCCCAGATAGGGCTGGTGATCTGGCGCGTCATCTTGCATCTTGTGGGAGGCTAGTTCGGGAAAACAAGACGTTGGCTAAACTCAGGCAAGATGAAATTCGGGCTATGGTGCGCGCTTACTTTGTGAAGGCGCTTGATAACTACACAGAGCGCCTCAACAATACTGGTTGGAAGCAAGATGAACTCGACCTGTTGCGGCAAGAGGTAAGGATACATGAAGATGGTATTGCTGGATTTGATGACTTGTCGGATCAATACTTGGACATTCAGACAGTGGGTAAATTCAAATCTGTTAATAAGATTTCTGACGCTCAATGGGCTGAAAGCGAAACAGACCTCCGCAGAGAAATGCGCAAGGGCAGGCATGATCAGCTAAAGGCGTTTTTAAGGCGCGCTGAGAGCGTTGATGAATACGACCTAGCCTCTGCCGCCCAAACCCCGCACAAGGGCACGCAGGGGCGCTCTGTGACGCTTGCGGAGGCTTTCGATGACTTCATGGCAGAGAGCCTACCCGAATGGTCGGATCAGATGGCTGGGAAGGCGCGATCTTTCATGGCGGTCCCTTTGGAGTTTTTTGGGCCAGAGCGCCCGTTGGCAGATATCACACGGCAAGATGCTAACGAGCTAAAGAAGCTGCTTCAGAAGCTACCTCTGAACCGCAACACCAGACCTGAAACTAGAGGCTTGCCATTGATTGAGGCAGTCAAAGTAGAGGGCGTTCCAAAAGTGTCGCTGGAGACAGTGAACAACCATATTGGAATGTTCATTCGCTTTTGGGACTGGGCAGAGCGCCACACTCTTACACCTCACAAGTTGTTTGTCGGTATGAAGATCAAGCGCGGTAAGCAGAAAAAGAGTGAACGCAAAGCATATAGTAAAGATCAAACTGCTAAACTCTATGCTGAACTCACACAGAACCATTGTGGTCTTGTTAAGAAGGACGATCACAAGTGGGGTGCGTTACTGGCCATGTTCACGGGGGCTAGATTGAACGAGGTAGCCCAGTTAGAGGCAGGCGATATAGCTAACGAAGACGGCATCTGGTTCATCAACATCACAGATGATGGTGACAACAAGAAGCGGGTAAAGGCCAATGCAAGTCGGCGCAAAGTACCAATCCACTCTGAGCTAATTAGACTTGGCTTTCTAGATTGGGTCACAACTATTTCTGATGGGCCACGCTTATTCATGTCGTTCAGTTATGACGCGAAGGATGGGTATGGGCGAAACCTTGGCCGTTGGTTCAACACTCGATTTCTGACAGGCTTAGGAATTAAAGAAGATGGGCTAGTGTTCCACAGCCTAAGGCACACGGTAGTCACACGCATGCGCCAAGCGGGTGTTGAATTGGCGCTCGTGCAAGAGATTGTGGGTCACGAACGAGGCAGCGTAACTGATGGATACTTTGGTGAAGGCTACACATTGGCTCAGAAGCAAGATGCAATAGAGAAGTTCGAGGTTTGAGGTTGCTGGTAAGTGTCTGCTTTCATGGTGCTCACGCTGGAAATATCACGGCCTGCATGGCCTCAGTGGCCTTCCTAGAACTCTGTTCTGGTGGGGGGCATGCGCCTCCCGCAGCAAGCGCCTAAAGCAACATGGCGTCAGAAATGACTGCTAGGTCCACACCTACGAAGGTAGCGGAAAGGTCTTGATCTGAGAATATAACATCAGTGTCCACTTGGGTCATGTGCTCTCTGATGTCGTCGTCGCTGGCATAACCAAACCCTCTGAAATCCAGCGTATCCCACGTCTCCAAATCCATCACGAGATGCGTTCCACCCTGCGCTGCGTCAAACACGAAGGTGTCACTCAGCATTCCGCCATATAGCGTGTTGTCACCAGCGCCAGCATCCAGAATGTCGTCTGTACCTTTGTCACGCATCCAATCCTCCAGCAAAGAGGCGGAGTTGGACTTGAACTGTGTGCTTTCGGAAAAGCCCAAAACTATCTCTGCGCGGGTTGCACCGCTCTCTAGCTGTTCCGTCCAACGGGCAAGTCCACCGGAATCAGGTTGGCGATCAAGCACATTCCTATAAAGCAATGTAACGAATGCAGCATCAGGCAAGTCATTGTAGACATTCTGGAACTCTCGCGACTGAATAAATCCAGTGGTGGCTTCCAGCAAAGTGATTTCGCCATTGCCTAGTCGCGTTGACCAACCTTGCAGGCCGCCAATGTCAGGTTCGCGGTCTAAGGTTGCGCTGTAAAGTCGATAGACTGCATCAGTCCAATCAGAAGCCGTATCGTTAATTGCAAAGTGAGTGGCCTCAATAGTCGTACTATTGATGAACTCTGGGCTTTGAGAAAACCCCTTCAACAGTTCGGCCCTCGTTGCGCCTTGCTCAAGGTCTTGCGTCCAACGAGCCAAGCCGGTGGGGTCAGAAGCACGATCCAAGACATTATTGTACAGCAGTTCGACGAATTCACTGTTACTGAGGTTAGCGTATGTCTGCGTGAACTCTGGGGATCGAACAAAGCTATCCGCGACTTCTAGTATGGTGAGTTCGCCGCTTGCGATCCTTTCAGACCATGCGGCGTGTCCAGCTGGGTCTGGCGTCCTGTCCAGCGCCGATTGGTATAAGCGGAAGACTTGGTTGGCTATCGTCAGCCCGAATGATGCCGCCAAGGTACCTTCGCCCGAAAGTAAATCGTTGCCTGTACCGCCTTGCAGAAAGTCTGCGCCGCCGCCGCCCAGAATTGTGTCGTTACCAGCCAGACCCTCAATGAACTGTCCGGCATTGGAGCCTGCGAGCCAGTCAGGTTCTTCCGTCCCTGTAATACGAGTGTCAGCATCGGGCAGTACCACACCGCTTGCAGTGCTTGTAACCGCTTCTTGCGTGCCGAAACCGTCAGTATAAGAAACCCTAACTGAAATCTCAGAGCCGATATCGTTGATACCTAGTGTGTAGCTGTAGTTACTTAGTGAGTAGTCGTAGCTAATTTCTCCTGCGATGTCTAAGCCGTTCCGCAGCCAATGATAGGATAGTGCACCAAGCGTGTCTGCATCTGAAAGGTTTGAAGTGTCCACGGTCAGAACACTTCCTGCTTCAAGTATGCCGTTCAGAGTTATGTCACCCTCTGGCAAGTCGTTTGAGTTCACAACAGGTCTTGTAAAATCACTTGTAAACGATTGCTCTAAGTCGTTCTCATCGGTCAGGCTTACTGTGACACTTATGCTTGCGCCGACATCTTCTTGTTCGAGAGAGTATGTGCCTTCAGTGGCATTCTCAATTGCGATGCCATTCTTTCGCCATTGATAGCTAAGGCTGGTAAGTGGGTATTCTTCGAGAACAGCGGTTGCATCGACAGATAGGGACAGCCCTTCTTCCGATAGCCCTATGATCTTGACTGCGTAGTCGATTAGAGGCGGTGTAGTGCCCTGAAACCTCATTCCATCAGAATCATATATCGCTCTTGATATAACACTTGGTGAATTATCACCCATCAACGGATAGCCATTATTACTGCGTGATATATATTTTTGGACCGCCCAGTTACCGTCTAGCAACGGAGTTAGAGCCACCCAATCTGTGAATCCCCACGCATAGGACGATAGACTTCCTAAAATAATTTCCTCACCTACCTCATTTCCGTTTTGATCAAACACTTGTGCGGATATCTGAGCGGTGATTTTGGATTCAATATCAATGATTTCACCGAGCACGATTCTGACCGTTCTTCCATCTGTTAGATTGATACTAACATCTGGGAGAGGTTTCTCCAGCCACGGAAAAAGGTCATGAGCGTAAAAGGAATCTGCGGCGTCGAATATAGTATTCAATCCCCCAAAACCCCAACTTGAATTCACTATCGGTACAGCGACGTCGTCAAAGATGACCGACTCGACGAAGGATAGTGTATCTTGACCATCTGGCCCAAGAACCACGACATTCTTTCCATCTTCAGTGCGCCCGAATAAGTATTCGTTCAGATCACCGCTAAATTTTGCTGCGTCAAAGCCATCGCCGCCAAGAATAAAATCATCTCCCAAGCCGCCAGCGAGTATGTCGTTACCCGTCCAACCATCTATGAATTCATCATTCTGGTCGCCCGTATACACATCATTGCCAGCCGTGCCGGTCCAAAATTGACTGATATCATTCATAAAGAACTCCATGCGCAACCTAGCGCCATAAGTGAACGCCTTCTCTGTGAAGTCCTCGTTAGCACCGATGCAGTTACGATAACAGGGTCAGATGACAGACTTCAACTTAGCTTGTTGGGGTACCGAAGTGTATTTCAGTCGTGATCTAGTAGTCCACCCTCAACCACAATTGCAAACACTAGACCTTAACCGTGATCTTGAATTCTCCTCTGCCAAGAAGCACCCTGTTTCTTTAGCCCTGTAGAGATCAAGTGTTGCCATGTACCTTAGAGCTTGAGCAAAGGATGCAAAATTTGCGGAGCAGTTTTTCGCGGGGAGATCTCTTGTGACATCGGTTCCGTAATTCCCCCATAGGGCATTGGGTCCAAGTAAAGGTACGCCTGTTACAAGTATCTGTACCTCTATGTTTTGCCACGAACTTTGTATCTGTTTTAGGTTTCCTGCTGTGTCTGACGCTTGAGAGTGTTGTCATAACGTGGGGTGGGTAAGTTTGCGTGTATCAGGTGCTTATCTGGAGCAATACTCACTTGACTATCTATCTGTTTTCATTAAGTGATACCAGAGTATTGATGCCTAGTTATATCTCCGAAGTACTCACGAGGTGTAGCCGAATTACTATTAAACCATTGACATATATATCTTATCTAATACCCTCACATATAGACAATAGATGCTTCCAGTATCTGTCTGACCCTATTCTTCTATTGTTTACAATAGTTTGTAATTAGTTTTACCTTATTTATATCCATTATACATAGTTATAAGATTACTTTATCTATAGATATAAATTACTTAGATACCGGATGCATACTACCTAGTTATACCTAGTTGTATATTGGTTACATATATCAGTTAGTTATACGATTTATCAGCTTATTATATAATATCGGTTGATTAGATTATACATGCATATCAATAACTTAATTTGTATCTATTTGCACACAGCTTATAATGCTAACACTTATCAGTTACTTATATAGTTATAACCGGTAAATAACTATCGGCTGAATAAGTATATGTACTATTGGCAATAACCAATATGATGTGCAGATTTATAATCTATCGATGCTCATGTTACCGCCACTTCATGACTTCGGACCATCAAGTAAATCTGGTGTTCTAAAACTATCTGTCACAAGAACTACTCAGGCCATTCAATCTTTCGGTTTGACTTTGCAACAGTTCCGGTACACTAGTGAAGCACTAAGTGAGACAATAGAGTAACCAGCGCTCTTGTATGTCCGGTTTAATCAATGACTTAGATTTATGGTGGAGCCTCCCTTCGTCTCCGCCACTGCGCCTCAGTAATGTGTTGATTTAATTGATAAATTATATAATTATTGCAAAACGTTCCCACATTTGTTCCCACATCGCGCCGTCGCTTGGATTGCCCTGTTTCAGTCTTCATCAGACGTTTTGCCCGTAACCAGCTTGCGTTGATCATCGCGGCTGATTTGACCGTAGCTGCGCAAAGTAGTCAAAACATCAGTGTGCCCAAGGTTTTGCGATGCTGCCACCAGTTCAGCCACAGACGTCGCGTTTTTGGCTGCATGGCGTGCCAGCATGTGACGAAAGGCGTGGGGGCCGTAGTTGGGAACGCCTGCAGCTTCAAACGCGGCGCGAACGATCTTGCGGACAGGTTCGGTGCTTTTCCAATGGCTGCGCGTAAAACCGCTTGCCTCAAATCCCGAATTTGATTTGGCTGCAATTGCCGTTGCGGGGAACAAAGGATCATCGGGGCCGTAGAGCGCCACTTCGTCGCAATAGGTCATCCAGTCGCCAAGCGCGATTTCAGCTTCGGCAAACTCTTTTGCAAAGAAGGTGTCGATGACCTTGCCAAACTTGGTAGCCACTTCGCGCGGGTTTTGGGTGACAGATTGTTCCTGCAAATCAACGTGCTTGATCTTGAGCGATACCAAAGCCGCAACACGAACCCCCGTGAGGCACAGTAGGGCAAAGACTGCTTTGTCGCGCTTTTGCTGCGGTGTGGAGTTGGGCATGAGGGCAAGGGCGCGTTTGGCTTGGTTTATGCTGGGCGCTGGGCGGGGTGGGGCCGCGCGGGCCTCTGCTTCGTCACGTCGGGACAGGCTGAAATAATCTGCGTCCGCTGCTTTGATACGGCTGCGGAACCCGTCTTGCTGAGAAAGCCACAGCACAAATTCGCGCAAGGTGGCCAAAACAGACCGCATTGTCGATTTACCCAAAGGCTTTCCAGTTTTTGTCTTGCTTTGTTCCAAGTGGGTGCGGAACCCCATAGCCTGCTCAATATGAAAGCGGGCAAAGTCCTTACGCCCGTTCCAGACGTCAAACCGTTCAAGGGCTGCGATCTCCCGATCCAGCGTTTTTTCTGAAAGCTGGCGCGCGAACTTGCGATATTCCAGAAAGCGGCGTTTCAGGCGTTCGTTCTTCTCATTGAGTCGTTTTGTCATGGTAAGCTCCTATGCTTCAGGGCAAGTTTGAGTTGGGGAATTTTGGTGGACTAGCACTGTATCTGGCAGTGCAATTCCGAGTTTTTGGTAATCAGAGAACACCCGCCATTCCTGCATCACCCGCACTTGGGTTGGGGTGTTCAAAAGAAGGTTCAAAACTGCGCGAAACGGTGCGCTTTCGAAGCGAACGCGGGTCAGTGGCCAAATGGGAAATACAGGGGGGCGTATGTCCACCATTATAATCTGTCCACGAGACAATACCCGCCCTCCGCTGTGCTTTCCTTTTGAGGACACGCGCAGCTTTGAAGTCAGGCCAAGTGTTTTTGCGCGCTCTTCTACTTCTCGCAGCGACCCAAGCTTCAAATAGAGTTGAAACAGCGTCTGGACCGTGGTGGCTTCGCTTGGGTTGGCCACCAACTCGCGCTGCAGAGGGTCGGGATGGGGGTCATAGCCCAAGGGGACCGCTCCACCCATCCAGAGCCCCTTCTTCTTGGAGGCAGCGATCTTGTCGCGGATCCGCTCGGCCGTGACTTCGCGTTCGAACTGGGCAAAGGACAGCAGTACATTCAGGGTTAAACATGTGCTGTCAGTCAATGGATCAACAACGATCCGCGTTGCTTCAAGCTGTCATTGTAAGACGACTAATTCTTGGTATTGTACTTCGTAGGGGCCCAACTGCTCATGCCTTCAGCTATCACGCTGGATTCATACAGTGAATCCCATCAACCTATTTGTGCAAAAAAGCCAAGAAGTGGCCAGAAACCGGCCGAAACTGAACATCCAGCAGATTATCTGGCAGAGATAGAAGCGCCGTGGAAGAAAATTCCACCCAAACAAACACCGAAAATGCTCAATTAGGCGATAGTAATTGATCTTGATCTAACCTACAGTTTTTTCAGAGTAGAAAAAGTGTGTCGAAATCTTCGTCATTCTTATATCATGTAACCTGCTTTTGATACGTCTTAAGATATTTTCCAGTTTTGCTGTACCACTTTATAATTAGTATTGAGAACTTCGGCTGAAACCAAGGCTGAAGAACTTAATCCCTTATATTGTTCGCCGCACTTCAATCTTGAGTTCAAGGCTTGTGCGCCCCGAATAATGGACGTGTGCAGTAACTTAAAATTTCTAGAATTTCGTAGATGCCCCTACTGCTTCGCTAAAGTGAAAACATAATTATAAATCCGGAAGTAAATCGAAATGCCAACTGCAGATCAAACAAATATCTCTAATTTGGTTAGTCTAGAATCCAATATTGACGTGCTTAATCAGGCCTACTTTAAAGAACTAAGGGCCAGTATTGCGACGATGCGAGATTCTGTTCTGGTGCTTGAGCAGTTGGTAAGCTTACCAGGTAAAATTTCTTCGTCTATCGCTGAAGTTAAACTCGTTTTGCTGCCAGTTCAAAAAATACTTGGTTCAATACCAGTTCTCAGAGGTGCTGAGTTGCCTGTGAAAACCTTTCGCGAAGCAATTGGCGTGTATGGTGAAGAGGCGCGTAAAATAGATGTTGCTCTTGGTGGTGGAACTTACGTTAGCCCGGTGGAACGCAGTGGGCTAACAGCAAAAGCAACTGGACTTCTTTCAGACGGTGCTTTAGGTCGGCCAGGCGAGAGATCTGCGCTGACGGGTCTAGGTGTTAAAGACCTCGTTATAGCAACCAGGGTAATATTAGACGTGCTAGAAGGACAGATGTCCTTAATTGCAATCGCCCTGCCGACGATTGATAATCAATCTACAGCATCAGTGATCGACAGAATTTCCGACGGAATGGAAATACGAGTTGGATCTATGACGACAGCCAACTCCGTTGCCCAACTCGACCTTTCTGGGTTTGCAGAAACCACCCACTTCCTGAATGAAACTGTGCAGATGACTGATGAGGCTGCGCGACTGGAAAACTTGGACGTTGCGCAATACTTGAATAATTTGGAAGGTATTAGGGTTGCAATAAATGCAATTACTGCGGTTTTCAGCTTAAAGCAGGATATTTTGGATGCTGTTTCTGGTTTTGCGGGAAAGCTATCTGCTATCCAGTCTGTGATCCGTTCTGTAACGGATCCATTAGATTTCGTCATGGAAGCTTACAAAGTCCTCGAACCACTTCTGGACTTTATAAGTTTTATTCTAGCTCCCTTTCAAGCCGTCTTTGACTGGGCGCTTAAGGCATCTGGCGTACAGGGAATTTTGGACGATCTAGCGTCCGAGCTTTTAAGCGCTATTGGTAACTTTGATTCAGTTCTTAATCTTGATGACGCCCTTAATGACATTTTCAACGTTCTTTTTGACGCACTTAATAAAATTGATGGTCCAATTTCAGCTTTGACTAAATATCTAGCTGACGAATTGTTAACAAGTCTGGATCAGCCAGTTGACGCGTCGAATGAAACGGTGGCGTCTATCCAGTTTGGCACCAAAAATGATGATACGTTAACGGGAACCAGCGGCGATGATGCCATAATTGGTGGGTCGGGAAACGACATCTTGGATGGTAAAGGCGGTATTGACCGTGCGATTTATACTGGCAGCATTGCAGATTATAATCTTACCAAAAGCAGTGACGGCACGACGTGGACAATCACTGATCTTCGTATTGGCAGCAATCAAACGTTTGACGGCACTGATGCCCTTCGCAACATTGAAGAACTGATTTTTGACGATAGTATTGTTGATATCAGCAAAATTGATGGTAATTTCATTCAGACCAGAAGTGAGGCCTGGATATATGTAAACGTTACGCCGGATGAATCGGTACAACCCTCTTCTGCCGCTCATAGGGTCCTATATTCGACATCACTCCGAGATTATATTTTAGGCGATATTGGTTATGACGTAATCGATAGTAGCGACGGCGATGACGTTATCTTTACTAAGGAAAATACCAACTTAACTTGGTTTCACGAATCCGGGGATTTTGTCAACGCTGGCGCTGGAAATGACCTCATCACTATAAGCAATTTTTATGACGTAGTGGTTGGTGGGCCCGGGAACGATACCGTTAGCTTTGAGGGCTTTGGCGTCGGAGCAACACGCATTCATCTTGGTTACAACGATCCGTTCAGACCCGCAGCAGGTTTCACGATGAGCTGGGGTGGAGGGCCAGAAGAATTAGGTAGACTTTATGAGCTAGAAAATTTAATTGGCTCCGAATTCGCAGACTCCGTTTGGGGAAGCCGGTTTGCCAACATTATCAGCGGTCGCGCAGGAGACGATGCTATCCGCGGGCTTGAAGGCAACGACATTCTGAATGGCGGTGACGGTGACGATGTTTTGGTCGGAGATCGGGGCGATGACACTGTCTATGGCGGCCAAGGCCTCGATCTTTTTGTCGGAGGCCACGGGAATGATGTGTATTTTGGCGGTACGGAAGACAATATGGTGCTTTATAGCACCGAAGTTGACCAACAGGACGGTAACCTAGGCCGGTTTTATGGCAAACTTGCGGCGCTTGAGTTTGAAACAACAGGTTATGTTGACCAAAATCATGATCTTCCAGATTACATTGTTATTTATGATGTATATGAAGGAAAAGGCGACGAGAATGTGGTCTTAGTTGACAAGTTTGACGCATTCGGTGACCGGATTGGCCAAGACACGTTAGAGGATATTACATATATCTTTGGAACCGACGGTAATGACATTATCCATGGGTCAGATTACGTTAAACAATATATCTCTGGTGGTGGTGGTAATGACCAATTTTTTGCTGGTAAGGTTCCTACCGATGAAACATTGATGATCAGTTATGGGGATTCTTTTAGAGGCGGGGATGGCGATGATACTTTCACTGGTTCTACCGCGAAAGATTATTTTCATACTGGTAATGGAAACGACACCGTTTTAATTTCCGGAAGTGACTACCTTGGAGATGACACTTACCGAGCCGGTGGTGGCCGCAATACGATTGATCTTAGCAAAAGCGATTTCGCATGGCGTATAGCCTTCGACTCCGCAGAGCAATATTCGTTTATAGGTGGATTGCTGAACGCAGATCCGGGACTAATAGATGACACTCCGATTGAGGGTGAGCAAATTATTAGTAATTTTCGGCTTCTCGGATCGCCGGGCCAAACGTCTTCCTTGGTCGGTGGCACCGCGCGAGCCTATAATTTCAATGTATTTAAAGGCAGCGATTTTGGCGACGTGATAAGCGTTGGACCCCAAAACACCGACGGGTCAAGTCGACGCTATATTGATGCTTTTGGTGGGGGTGGTGATGATATCATATTCAGTGCGCAAGGTGGCGGTGAACTATATGGTGGCGATGGCGATGATACACTCGGGACGTATAATGGTTACGAAGAAGTAAGAGACTCCTCTTTCAAGCAAGAGACATCTCTTTTTAATACTGACGTTAGAACTATTCTGGATGGTGGAAATGGCGATGATCTGTTCATTGCAGGCGATTCCCAAGAAACCTTCATTGGTGGCGCGGGTATTGATCGGCTCTCATACAGGGCGACGTCCGATCTTGGTCGGGACAACGTCCGTACGGACGTCAGTCAAGAAGGCGTTGTCATCGATCTGGAAGCGGGCACAGGCAACTTTGGTTTTGCCAAGGGCGATGTCATCAGCGGTATCGAAAACCTAACCGGATCTGAGAACAGCGACGACATTTCTGGCGATTATAATTCTAATTGGCTGATCGGGCTAGGTGGCGACGATACAATTGCAGGTGCCGCTGGGGACGACATCATTCAAGGAAACGCTGGTTCCGATAGCTTGTACGGGGGGCAAGGCCAGGATGCTTTATCGGGTGGTCTTGGCAACGATATGCTTGACGGTGGTTTCGGCAATGACAATCTTAATGGCGGAGAAGGCGACGATGTCCTTGTGGGGGGCAGTGGGGCAGACATCCTCATTGCAAGTACTGGTCTGGACCAACTTGACGGAGGCCAAGATTTCGACATCGCGGTTTTCAACGGCCGCAGTACTGAATTTGTGATTGAAAATTCAGGTGGCATCACTGTGGTGAGCCGCGGGACTGATAGCGCAACAGTGGTTAACGTTGAGCGGCTTCAGTTTGATGATGTCTACTTAGAGAATAACCTGATCATTGATAATACTATAAACCTTGGCACGTCGAGCGATGATATATTTGTGGGGACCCTGTCAACGGACATTTACGATGGCCTCCATGGCAACGACGTGATTAGTGGCGGCGGTGGAACAGATGCTTTGTTTGGCGGTCCCGATCAGGACAACATCTACGGTGATGCCTTCGAGCTGCGCTATGCCCTGCCTGAGGCGAACCAAGTGTTTCGTCTGTACCAAGCGACGTTCAATCGGACCCCGGATGAGGGCGGCCACAAGGCTTGGACCTCCAAGCTTTTCCAAGGCGAATACACTTTGGCGGCTGTGCGTCAAGGCTTTGTCGGTTCGCAAGAATTCCGCAACAAATATGCCAACGCGGATGATGCGACCTTCGTAAAACTGATGTATATCAACGTTCTGGATCGTGACTTTGATCAAGGGGAAGTAACCCAAAACGAAATTGACAGCTGGACCGGCCGGATCACCGACAGCTTCACCCGCGCAGACGTGGTGAACGGGTTCGCGGAAAGCCAGCAGTTGATCAACAACACGCTGCAAGCCGCAAATAAATTGGCCGTGGATGGCAATCCAGCTGCTTGGTCAGACGATGTCTACCGCCTGTACCAAGCGACGTTGGACCGCGCGCCGGATATTGGCGGGTTTGGAGGGTGGTCGGAGAACCTGTCAGAAGGACAGACTCTGATTAATGTCATTTCCGGCTTCACCAATTCGCAAGAGTTCGCGAACACTTATGGATCGCTGACTAACCCTGAGGACTTTGTTAAGCTGTTGTATAACAACGTGTTGGATCGTGATTTCGAGGCAGGCGAAGTGGCACAGACTGAGGTGACGGGCTGGACATCGCAGCTAAGTGAAACATTTACGCGCGCGCATATCGTTCAAGGGTTTTCGCAAAGTCAGGAATTCATTAATAACACGGCTGCGGACGTAAAAACCTGGATACGTGCGCAAGGTGTTGATGATCAAATCGACGGTGGGTCTGGCACAAATGTGCTGGCTGGCGGCGCGTTGGCGGACCAGTTTGTGTTCACACAAACGGACGGGGCAACAAACACTGTGCTTGATCTGGAAGCGTGGGATTACCTGTCGTTTGACGGCTTTGGATACGGCAGCGCAGCCGAAGCGCAGGCGCATATGACGCAATCAGGCGGCAGTGTTGTGTTCGCCGACCAGGGTACAGAAATCACGTTCGAGCGGTTCCAACTGAGCAACGTGAAGGATGATATGATCTTGGTCTAGCAGAGTTTGTCGTAGCTAAATTAGCGGTGCAATGTAGCTTGTGTAGTTATTACGACTTGAAGCGGGGTGGCAGTGACGGGGCGGGTGGTAACCCGATCAATTTAATTCAGTTTACGCGCGGCTAACCGCCTTCCTCTAGGTTTGCGAAAATAGGAGGCTGTCCACACTATACACAGCCGTTCGGGATTGCCATATTTAACCCGTCAGAGGTTTTTCGGACCCTATTTTGACGAAATCACATTGTGGGCCTCTGTTTGGGCCTTTGCCATGCTGGCCCAAGCGTCCATTAGCGTGCGGCGTTTGTCGAACAGGTCGCTGCGCGCATAGGCCGCTTCGGCTTTGTCCTTGATGCCGTGGGCTAGCGCCGCCTCGATCACTTCGCGCGGGAAACCTGTTGTCTCGCCAGCCCAGTCACGGAAGGTAGACCGAAAACCATGAACCGTAATATTGTTGTACTCCATGCGACGCAACAGGGCGGTCATACTCATATCAGATATTGGTTTGCCTGCTTTCGTTTCACTACCGAAAACCAAATCCGTGCCCGCGCCCCTTTGCCCAAGCTGGGCAATGGCAGCTGGTGTAAGGGGAACGCGGTGTTCTTTGGCGGCTTTCATGCGATGGGCTGGGATGGTCCATACGCGGTTGTCTAAATCCACTTCGGCCCATGTGATGCCCCGCGTCTCACCAGACCGCGCCGCCGTGAGGATGGTGAACGTCAAAGCCCGCGCCGAAACGCCTTTGCGGGTGGACAGCGCTTCCATGAAGTCTGGGATATCCGCGTGAGACAAGGCGGGGTGGTGTTGGACTGCCCGCACTTTTGTCGGCTTGGGCAATAGGTTGTCCAGATGCCCGCGCCAACGTGCGGGATTGTCGCCTTCGCGGATGCCCAGCGCCGAAGCATAGTCCAGCACTGCTTCGATTCGTTGGCGAACGCGGTTGGCTGTTTCGGGCTTTTGCGACCATATTGGCTTGAGCGCCCCAACCACGTCTGCGGTTGCAATCTTTGTCACCTGCATAGGACCAAGTGTGGGGAAGACATAAGCCTCAAGCGTAGACGTCCACTGCGCGGCATGTTTGGCGTTCTTCCATCCAGACCGCTTGCTTTCGATCAATTCGAGCGCAGCGTCTTTGAAGGTCTTTGACTGGGCTTGGCGGCGTTTGGCAATCGGGTCATCCCCGTCTAAGATCAAGCGTCGTGCGTCGGTCGCCTTTTGTCGTGCCATTGCCAAGGTCACATCGGGATATGCGCCCAGTCCAAGATCATGACGTCGCCCCTGCACCTGATACCTAAGCACCCATGATCGCGCTAAGGTCGGTTTCACGTACAAGAAAAGGCCGCGCCCATCGCCGTGGCGTCCAACCCCTGCCGTTTCCACCTTGCGCGCGCTCAGTTTCATATCGTTCCCACATTTGTTCCCACACTTGGGTTAGATTTAAGGCGAACACATCTGAACGTCAATGGGCGAGGGTGAATTTAAGGCTATGAAATTAAACGATTTAACGGACCGGTGGTGGATGTGAGTGAACCCCTAAAAACAGAAGGCATACGGACTTCGTCTCCGCCATTTATACATGTTAAGTATCTGATTTATTTGCGTTTAATTAATCCACATCCCCCCAAATATCCCCCACCTTGCATCGGACCTTGTCGGTTCATCTCGGTGCTGGTGGACTTCAAAGTTTTGCTTCAGCGAGAACCACTTCCAAGTCTTTGGTGCTCATCTTAAGAAAATCGGCCATGTCGTCGAGTAAGAAATCTAGTTCTAGCTTCAAAGAGGTTTTCCGTATCCGATTGTATTTCGTCGGGTGCATACTTTTGGGTTTGGAAGGGAAGGGCGCTAAAATGCCGCCTTCAGTCTGCCCGAAGCGCTTCCGTACCTTTACAAGCTTGCTCAGCTTGCGTTGGTGTGGGCTCTCATGCTCGATAAGATACCTTCCACCCCCGCATATTCTGCAGCACCAGAGCGGCCCGTTGCCACGGCGATAGATAATCGCACACCGACGATCGCACGAAGGACAAAGAAACCATTGCCTACGCCCGCCGAAGTTGGTTCCTGTCCATGTCGTGACGATCCGCTCACCTTCGAAGTGAATGGTTTCTGGTATCTCTGAAGCCATTTTGGCGACTTTGCGAATATCGATCTGAGCTGTGAGGTCACAAATCATATGTACTTCCATAACATTAGGGTTCGGTTGGCCGCGTTGTAGGTTTCGATTTTCGGGGCAGGGGAGGCTTCGGCGCTTGCGACAACTGCGACACGGGGCGCAGGGATCCGTGCCGGATTGTGAACAGGCGGTTGCACCAAAGGCGGGCTCCGTGCCCCCCTCGATCTTGCTCAAAGGCGGCTGCACATCAAGCGACATCCGGGCCATCCTTGACGATGCGTTCATGCTGGTGTCTCCCAAGAGTTAGTGATGCCGTTCCAACGCCGACCGTCGGGGCCATGCCTGTCCCAGTCCGACAACTGCCGCCATGCGTCGAGAGAAACGACATTGCCGGTCCATGTTTTGGGATGCTCGTTGATGGCGAAGCCATAGCGCATGTCATCGGTATTTGAGACAGGTTTATGGACAGGTCTTTCACCCTCTCCACTCATTTGACAGTTAGACAAAACCTGACAAAACTCCCCTTCCGGCTGAATGGTGAGGGTAATGTCAGGTTTTGTCAGGTTGTCAGGTGGGGTATCAGAATCAAATGTGGCACCACTCGCTAACGCTAACCAACGGCTCATTGCACCCCCTCCAAACGTGGATTGACGGCGAATATCTTGGCCGGACGCCCTGGACCTGATTGCGGAATTAACGATATCCAACCGGCGTCCTGCAAGACGGTGAAGGCGGGGCCAATCTCTTTTGCCGATTGCAGGCCTGCCAATTGCCGACGCTGTATCTCTCGAGTGCTGATCTGGCGCAAACCTGCGGCCATGATGATTTCACCGATACGGCTGGCTCCACGAATTTCTGCGGGCATGGACGCCGCTCCATAGGCGCGGTGTGCGTGTTTGCGCAGGTATTCTCCCACATAGTGGCAGGCGCGGCCTATGTGTTCCGCTCCGATGGTGTGGACTGCTGGCGCTGCACCGATAGCATAATCCAGCAAAGCCAGAACCGTTGCGACACGCACGGCCATGCCCGGCATCTTGCCAATATGGCTTTTCATTAATCCTGCGGCATCCCCCTCCCAATCCCGGCATTGCTGTCGAAACTCTTGCAAGGCATCCTGCGCCTGCGGATCTAGGTGTAGGAAAAGCGGGCGCTTGGCCCCATGATCGTCAATGCTTGGCTCTAATGCCCGTAGGCGCTCCATGGCTTCTTGCGCGGCACCCGTGTCCAATGTGGTCGTTGGGCGGCGCAAAGGAACCTGCGCTGGATAAACAGTAAGAAACCGGGCAAGCAATCCATCATCATCGCTGTTCAACAAAAGGCTATCCAGCTTGTCGGGCTGAGTGCCACCGAGAATGGCAATCGTTAAATGGTCGATCATGACGGGTTCAGGGCTATTCTTGCGGTCCACTGTGAAGCTGCGACCCCCATAGGCTTCCAGCCAAAACGGGCGATCACCGCCCCCGCTGTAACGGTCCATGCTGCCTAACCAGCCTGACAATTCGTCACGCGACAACAACAAGCCGCGCCAGCCGTCACTCATCAACTCAGCGGCCTTTTCTGTTGTGGTGTCCGTGATGCGGACGCGGCCACGAACGGGCGGCGCGCCTGCGTCTGCATCTTTCGGTTTCAAGGGGGGCTCCTCACCTTCCCTGATGGCGATTTTTGCGTCTGATTTCCATTTGGCCAGGATCAGCTTAGCAACCTCATCCTTTGTAGCCCAATCTTGGCGGTTGGCCGAGTACTCAGCGCTCAGGGCGTTGTCTATCTGCTTTACCGGGTCAAGGATGGCATCAAGGGCAGGGCTTTTCCCTGAGCTGGGATCGCCGATTAACATCCCCCAGATGGTGGGCGGTTCTTTCCAGCCCTCCCACGGTACGGCCCAACGGGTATTGCCAATGATGGCACTGGCGGTGGAAAGCAGAGCCAGCGCCACGAAGTCTACTGGAGCGCCCTTCACCTCAGCCGCAGAGCGCAGCCAATTGGCCCACGACCCAAAAACAGCGTTAAATTCACCTTCAGACATATCAGGGGCCGGTGGGCGCTCAGGGCGAATGATTGACATGTCAGGCGTGGCCCAATCATCCAAGGGGTTGAATGGTGTGGCTTGCGCGGTTGCAATCCTCATACCGTCACCCCGCGTTGCAGCGCATCATTCCAATCCATACCTGCCGGCGCGGGCATGAGCGATACGTTCCAGCCCAGCGCGTGTGCTGTACGTGCCAGAGTGTCGCCCGCGTCCCTGCCTGCTCCGCTGTCGTCACTATCGGTGGCAATCATCAGATCCCCCGGTTTGTGAGGCAGGGTAAGCCCCTTGATCCCTGAAGTGGATAATGCCGCCCAAACGGCATGAGGGCCGATCAACAAGCCGCTAAGCAGGCTCAGACCGGTTTCTATGCCCTCACAGACCACAAGAGGACCAGCCGCGCCAGACAGGCGCACAGCGCCGCCTGAGCAAGGCCCCAACATCATCTTTGCAGACTCATCCAATCGCTGCCCTTTCTTCGTGAAAAATGTCCGGTGGATGCCGCCAGTGACGGCGACGTCTGCGATCATAGCGGCGCAATAGCTGCTGCTTGGGCCGTGGTACGTTTCAGGCAGCCAGCGCAGAGTGTCAGGAAGGGGGCAGGTGATCCGCATGCCTATCGGGCCAATACGCTCACAGCCATCCTCGCTGGCCACAAACAAAGCCAGATCAACGACTTGCTACCGTGGAATTACGTCAAATTAAGTGGGATCGGCGCACCGGTTACGGTTAAGGCAGTGACCATGCTGGTGCACATGCTCTTTTGAGCAGCCTCCCGTGCGCAGATTGGGTGATTGGCGATCTGTCGCAACCCGTTACGACAGATCGCCAAGGGTATTCCTGTCAGCCATCGCTTCCGCTGCAACCGTATAATCTGGTTATGAGGCCGCAGCTTAGATTTCCCGCTCTACTTCATTTTTCTTTCGCGCAGAAAATTGCAAAATTGCCCTTGGATCAGTGAGACATCAGAACCGGGATGTGCATCCGTTTCAAAATATCTGTGGTCACTCCCCCGAATACATCATGCGCAAATTTGGAGTGCTCATATGCGCCCATCACGATCAGATCAGCGCCGATATCCTGCGCTGTCACCAGGATCGTGTTTCCGATGCTGCCAGATTTCGAGCTTTGTAAATGGTCTGTTTTGATGCCGTGGCGCCGCAAATTCTGGATCAGGCGTTCTGTGCCCGGAGGGGTTTGATCACCGATTGTCAAAACGGTGACTTTGCCTTTCTCCTCAAGCATGGGCATGGCGTCACCGATGGCACGCGCTGCTGCCCGTTTGCCGTCCCAAGCGACGACGACATGGGTTGAGAGGCCCGGCGCGTCATACTCTTTCGGGACGATCAGAACAGGGCGCCCGGATTGCAGTGCGATCATATCAGGGCTGGCGGACATATGTTGCTCACCCCATTCAGCGTTATGCGGCGCAGTGACAATCAGATCGAATGTCCTTGCGAAGCTGGCAACTGTTCCGCCATCTTCATCAATCACATCAAGAAAGTCTGACGTATCAGCGCGGTGATGGCGCGCGACAGTCTTGGTGAATATCTCTTTTGCCTCTGCAATCTCTTTATGCTCGTTTTCCTTGACCAATTCGAAAACCTCACGCGGGATCTTTCCTGCAAACATTCTGAGACCTTGAGATTGTCCATGTCCCAGGATTCCTGTCAGCCAGGCATCATGGTGATCCGCGATTTTGAGGGCATGCTTCAAAGGGCTTTGTGCAGAACTCCAGCCCGAGTAGGCAACCAATATCGTTTTTACTGCCATTTTACTTTAATCTCCAAAACCTTTGAACACCCCGAGATCCTGACACTTTGTCCAGTCAAAGCCTGGGCGCGGGAAGCTGCAATCCAATATTTTGAGGCTAACAAAAAATGACCTGTCTGTCTTGCGCACAGTTTCTTCCGAGTTTGTTCTGGCGCAATGTTGACCGAACCAAATCAGGCTAGAATCGACCAAGCATGCCTGTGTCTCCGGTGGGCCTATTTCTGGTCAGGGGTGGTTTGCATGTCCTGGAACAGGAGCATTTGATATCGACTTCTCGCATTCCACCCGATGCAAAGACTATACGCGATTGGTGTCCGACTTCATGGACACATACATCGTGCCGCGGAACCCATTATGGCACCAAGAGGTGGCTGCCGGGAGCTTTCCAGTCTCGTTCATGGCTGATCTGAAAGCCTTGGCAAAATCTGAAGGTTTGTGGAACCTCTTTCTGCCCGCTCTCAAAAGTGATGAGCCGGGGCAGGGGCTGAGCACACTGGATTACGCACCGCTGGCAGAGGTCATGGGGCGGATCCCATGGGCATCGGAAGTCTTCAATTGCAGCGCGCCAGACACGGGAAACATGGAATTGCTGCACATGTTCGCAACGCCCAAACAGCGGAGCGACTGGTTGATGCCGCTGCTGGAGGGCGAGATCAGATCGGCCTTTGCCATGTCCGAGCCGGACGTGCCGTCTTCGGATGCGACAAACATCCAGACCTCGATCAAGCGGGACGGAAACGGATATCTGATCAGCGGGCGTAAGTGGTTCATTACAAACGCCGCCCATCCTGATTGCAAACTTCTGATCGTTATGGGCCAGACTGACCCCGATGCCCCCCGCCACCAGCAGCAAAGCATGATCCTTGTGCCGATGGATACGCCGGGCGTCGAGATCAAGCGCAACATTTCGGTGCTGAACCATCACACCCCTGAAGGCCACTGCGAAATTTTGTTTCGCAATGTGAAAGTGCCCGCAGACAATCTGCTGGGCGGGGAAGGTGACGGTTTTGCGATGGCGCAGGCCCGTCTGGGGCCGGGGCGCATCCACCATTGCATGCGGTCCATCGGTCAGGCGGAACTTGCGCTCGAGCTGATGTGTGACCGCGCGCGCGAACGCAAGACATTCGGCACATACCTGAGCGAGCGTGCGAATATCGGCGATTGGGTTGCCCATTCGCGGATCGAGATCGAGCAGGCCCGCCTTCTGGTGCTCAAGGCCGCATGGATGATCGACACTGTCGGCGTTGAAGGGGCGCGCAAGGAAATCGCGATGATCAAGGCGCTGGTGCCTTCGATGCTGTGCCGTGTGACCGACCGCGCGATGCAAACCTTTGGCGCCATGGGGGTGAGCCCTGATACGCCGCTGGCCGAGATCTATACATTTGCGCGGACGCTGCGCTTTGCCGATGGTCCCGACGAGGTGCATTTGCGGTCCATCGCACGGATGGAATTCAAAGCAAGTGCGGAGCAATCCGGTGCCTCTGCGAAATACATGACACCCGCACAGACCGGCTAGACGGTATTTGTCAAAGGCTCGCGATATCTAGCTATTTGTTTCGAGAATTTTTGTCGGTGCAGGCCGGTGATTTCATCCATGGACGCGGGATCAGACAGTCAAAAATCTTCAGGAAAGCTTCTGCTCATTGCGCTAGAACAAAGTCCGGTGGGTCGGGTCAATGCTACTCACTCGGACATGAAGACTGTATTTACCAATTTACTTTGCCTCCTGCTGGGGGGGTGCCTGACGCTTTATGGCCCTTACGGCATGGTAGAGCGTGGAAACAGCGGTTTCACGATGGAGATTTGTGCTGATGGCGCAGTAACAACGATCTCCGTTGATGCGCAGGGCAATCCCGTCGAGCCTGCACAGACTTGCCCCGATTGCCTCACCTGTTGTCATGCAACAGCTGCACCGACACCCTCGAATTGTAGTGCCGTTCCATCCTTTGCCCTTCTGGACATAGAGGCGCTCACCCCAATGATTCAGGACCCTGTTCTGAACACAAGATACACATTTCCCGTGCCGCGCGGCCCTCCGGCAGTGCATTCTGATATGGCATTTCTGCCGGGTTCGCGTGGGGCCGCCCCCCACATCGTCCGCCAGAATCCGCGCAGCGACGGGCGATCTTTGAACAAGGACGCCACCGCATGAAGTTCCTCCTGCCCTCCCTCAAAACTCTGACAGTTGTTGCGACGATGCTCTTGTTCGGGCAGGCCGTTGCGGCAGAGACTGTCCTGTCCAAGCTGTTGCCGGATATCAATGCCGCAGAGCTGGTCGAGGGTGCGGATGCCTTTGGCAACACCCATGCCGATATACCCGTTGTTGAAGTGCTCAGGGGTGGCGCGCGCATCGGCTGGGCTTATATCACCTCCGATTTCGTCTCTACGACGGGGTATTCGGGCAAGCCGATCCATACCATGGTGGCGATTGATGATGGCGCACAGGTGATCGGCGTAGAGCTGGTCAAACACTCCGAGCCGATTGTGCTGATCGGGATTCCCGACAAAAAAGTGAAGGCGCTGGTGGCGGGCTACCGTGGTCTTGATCTGGTGGCCGAGGCGGAATCTGGCGGCACGGCGCACCAGTTGGATATCATCTCGGGTGCGACGGTGACGATCATGGTGATCGACGATTCTATCGTGCGGACCGGTCTGAAGGTGGCGCGGCAGCTTGGCCTTGGCGGTCTGGCGGTTGAGGTTGCAGGCACGGGTCCGCAGTTCGAGGTCAACCCCGATGCGGAAGCCGCCACCGACTGGATGACGTTGGAAGGCGATGGCACGCTGCGCCGCCTCTCGCTGGATGTAGGCCAGATCAATGCCGCTTTCGCTGCGATGGAAGACCCTCGTGCGGGCGAGCGTGCGCTGGACGAGGCCCCCGAGACAACCTTCATCGAGATGCAGGCAGCGCTGGTCTCTGTGCCCTCCATCGGGCGTGCCATTCTGGGCGATGCGGTTGAGGCCAATCTGCAGGCATGGCTGGAAGAGGGCGACCACGCGGTAGCGATTGTGGGGCGTGGTATCTATTCCTTCAAAGGCTCCGGCTATGTGCGGGGCGGTATCTTTGACCGGATTTTCCTTATTCAGGACGATGTGTCGGTGCGGTTCCGTGACAGGATGCACAAGCGGATCAACACCATTCAGGCCGAGGGCGCGCCGGTTTTTGCCGAAGCGGATATGTTCAAGATCCCTGCCGACAGCGGCTTTGACCCGACTAAACCGTTCCGCATCCAGCTGCTGGTGCAGCGCGAAGTGGGCGCGATCGAAAAGGTCTTTACGACCTTCGATCTGGGGTATCAGCTGCCGTCAAAATATATTCGCCAGATTGCGGCACCCGCTGCAACCGAGGTGCCTTCCGCAGTTGCGGCTATAACATCGCAATCTGAGATGGACGCGCAGCAACTGCTGTGGAAACGCATCTGGGCGGGCAAAAAGGTCGAGATCGCCGTGCTGGGCGTCATGCTGACGATCCTTACGGGGGTGTTTTTCTTTCAACATTATGCGGTTCGCAACGAGCGGTTCTTTTACTGGTTCCGTATCACGTTCCTGACGGTCACACTGGTCTATCTGGGCTGGATGTCGAATGCGCAGCTGTCTGTGGTCAACCTGATGGCGCTGTTCGGCTCGCTGGTGAGCGGCTTTAGCTGGCAGGCGTTTCTGCTGGATCCGCTGACGTTTATCCTGTGGTTTGCGGTGGCTGCATCCCTGATTTTCTGGGGGCGTGGCGCCTATTGCGGCTGGCTGTGCCCGTTTGGTGCGCTGCAAGAACTGCTCAATCAGGTGGCGCGCAAGCTGCGGATTCCGCAATGGACCCTGCCTTGGGGCCTGAACGAGCGGCTGTGGCCAGTGAAATACATGATTTTCCTTGGTCTGTTCGGTGTCTCGCTGACCAGCATCGAACAGGCCGAGCGTCTGGCCGAGGTCGAGCCGTTCAAGACTGCAATCATCCTGAACTTTGTGCGGGCATGGCCGTTTGTGGCCTATGCCGGTGCGCTGCTGGTGGCGGGTCTGTTCGTCGAGCGGTTTTTCTGCCGCTATCTGTGCCCGCTGGGGGCCGCACTGGCGATCCCTGCGCGGTTGCGCATGTTTGACTGGCTCAAGCGCTACAAGGAATGCGGCAGCCCGTGCCAGAGTTGCGCCAACCAATGCCCCGTTCAGGCGATCCATCCCACCGGAGAGATCAACCCGAATGAATGCATCAACTGCCTGCATTGTCAGGTTCTGTACCAATCCGAAACAACATGCCCCGTCGTGATCAAAAAACTGAAACGTCGCGAAAACGTTGGCGCCGCACCCGATCTGGGGCGTGCCAATCTGGGGCACCCGAACCAACCCACAACACCAATCCTCAACTGAAAGGAAGAGACATGTCTGAAGAGAGAAAATCCCCCATCACGCGGCGCGGCCTGCTGGGCGCTACTGCCGGAACGGCCGCATTGGCCGGCGCATTGGGCAGCCGTGCCGTGCTGACAGGCGGCGCTGTTGGCGTGGCCGCAGTCGCAGCCTCTGCGACCAGCGCGCGCGCAGCCGCCGGTGCCGAAGTTGGCCCCGGCCAGCTGGATGAATTCTATGGCTTCTGGTCCTCGGGCCAGTGTGGCGAGATGCGCATTCTGGGCATCCCGTCGATGCGTGAATTGATGCGGGTTCCCGTGTTCAACACCTGCTCTGCCACCGGCTGGGGCATCACCAATGAATCCAAGAAGATCCTGACCGAGGGCCTGCTGCCCGCGACCAAGGAATATCTGGCTGCCAACGGGCACCAGTTCCCGCCGAACGGCGATTTGCACCACGTCCACATGTCCTTTACCGAAGGCCGTTATGATGGCCGCTTCCTGTTTATGAACGATAAGGCCAACACTCGTGTTGCCCGCGTGCGCTGTGATGTGATGAAATGCGACAAGATCATCGAGATCCCCAACGCCAAGGCGATCCACGGTCTGCGTCCGCAGCGCTGGCCCCGTACCGACTATGTCTTCTGTAACGGTGAAGACGAAGTGCCAATGGTCAACGATGGCAAGATCCTCGACGAGCCGGAGAAGTATGTAAACTTCTACACCGCCGTGAACGCTGACGAGATGACAGTGGCGTGGCAGGTGATGGTGTCAGGTAACCTCGACAACACCGATTGCGACTATGAGGGCAAATATGCGTTCTCGACGTCCTATAACTCGGAAATGGGGATGAACCTGCCGGACATGACCGAAGCGGACATGGACCACGTTGTGGTGTTCAACATCAAAGAGATCGAAACGGGCATTGAGGCGGGTGATTTCATCGAGCTGAACGGCGTGAAGGTGATTGACGGACGCAAAGGCCAGAACAAGAAGTACACCCGCTACATCCCGATTGCGAACAACCCGCACGGCTGTAACATGGCGCCTGACAAGATCCACCTGTGCATTGCGGGCAAGCTGTCACCGACTGTGTCTGTGATCGACGTGCGCAAGCTGGACGCGGTGTTCGCGGATGAGGCAGAGCCGCGCAGTGTTATCGTGGCGGAGCCCGAGCTGGGCCTTGGGCCACTTCACACCTGCTTTGATGGTCAGGGCAATGCGTTCACCACGCTGTTCCTCGACAGTCAGGTTGTGATGTGGAACATCGAAAAGGCTGTGCAGCTGTTCAATGGCGAAGCAGTTGATCCGATCATTACAAAGCAGGATGTGCATTACCAGCCCGGCCACAACTCGACCGTGATGGGTGAGACGTTGGGGGCCAGTGGCAAGTACTATCTGACGATGAACAAGTTCTCCAAGGACCGGTTCCTGAACGTAGGCCCGCTGAAGCCCGAGAACGAGCAACTGTTCGCCATCGACGGTGACAAGATGACGCTGATCCACGATGGCCCGACCTTTGCGGAGCCGCACGATTCAATCATCGTTGATCCGTCGGTGATGAACATAAAATCGGTCTGGGATCGCAATGACACGATGTGGTCCGATGCCCGCGCGCAGGCCGAGATCGACGGGATTGATATTGACGATTATCAGGACACTATCATCCGTGATGGCAACAAGGTGCGGGTCTGGATGTCCAGCAACGCACCGAACTTCGCGATTGAGAAGTTCACCGTGCAGCAGGGGGACGAAGTCACGGTCTATGTGACCAACCTTGATGACATCGACGATCTGACGCATGGCTTCACCATGGGCAACCACGGTGTGGCGATGGAGATTTCTGCGCAACAGACCGCCTCTGTCACGTTCATCGCGGCGAAACCCGGCGTCTATTGGTACTATTGCCAGTGGTTCTGCCACGCCCTCCACATGGAGATGCGCGGCCGGATGTTCGTCGAGCCAAAGGCGAGCTGAACCATGACAACTTTGCCAAAGGCGAGCTGAACCATGATGCGTGTCCTGATCACTATGCTGTCGATGCTGATCGCGCTGCCCCTTTGGGCAGGCGAGACGCTTGTGGCAGCGGGGCAGGGCACGCTTGCCACTGCCATCGCTGGTGCAACTGCCGGCGATGTGCTTGTCTTGCAACCGGGCCTGCATCTGGGTCCGGTTGTCATTGACCGCCCCCTGACATTGACCGGCAATCATGATGCCATCATCGACGGGCAGGGTAAGGGTACGGTTGTCAGCATCGATGCCTCCGATGTCACCCTCTCGAACCTCACCGTGACCGGATCAGGTAGGAACAGCGAGAACACGGATGCAGGCATCAAGATCCTGCGAAAGGCCGACCGCGCCGTCATCGAGAATAACCGCGTATTGGGCAATCTTCACGGTGTGGATGTGCATGGCGGCCATGATGCCCAAGTGCGCGGCAACACCATCGAGGGCACACAGCAGCGCCGTATGAATGACCGTGGCAACGGCATTTATGTCTGGAATTCTCCGGGCACGGTCATTGAGGGGAATAGTGTGCGCTGGGGGCGTGACGGCATCTTCTCCAATACCTCGCGCAAGGGCACCTACCGCAACAACTTGTTCCGGGATCTGCGGTTTGCCGTCCACTACATGTACACCAACGACTCCGAAGTCTCGGGGAATGTCTCTATCGGCAACCATCTGGGCTATGCGATCATGTTCTCCAACAGGGTTGTTATCAAAAACAACCTGAGCCTGTCGGACATCAGTCACGGGGTTATGCTGAATTTCGCCAATAACGCGGATGTGAGCGGGAATCTGGTGCGCGGCGGCGCAGACCGGTGTACCTTTATCTACAATGCACACAAAAACCTGATTTATAATAACCGCTTCGAGGGCTGCACCATCGGGATTCATTTTACCGCTGGATCAGAGCGGAATGTGCTGACGGGCAACGCCTTTGTCGGCAACCAGACGCAGGTGAAATATGTCGGTACCCGTGACATCGAATGGAGTTTTGAGGGGCGGGGCAATTACTGGTCGGATCATGCCAGCTTTGATCTGGGCGGGGACGGCATCGCGGACAGTGCCTTCCGGCCCAACGATCTGATGGATCACATCCTGTGGTCCCAACCTGCCGCCGCCCTTTTGACGGGTGCGCCTACTGTACAACTCATCCGCTGGGCCCAATCGAGCTTCCCTGCGACCCTGCCCGGCGGTGTTGTAGACAGCGCGCCGCTGATGGTTGCACCCGCTGTAATTGTCCCAAACGAATACCTCGCGCTGGAGGCCGATGCGGCCACGCGGCGAAAAGAAAGCACGCTTGATGACTTCGACATTAACGATCTCACGTCTCACTAAGGCTTTCGGCGGCGTCCGCGCCCTGTCCGATGTGTCCCTGACTGTGGCCGCTGGTGAGCGGGTGGCGCTGCTGGGCCATAACGGTGCCGGTAAATCGACGCTGATGAAGATCATCCTCGGACTGATCACGGCGGATAGCGGTGATATCACAGTGTGCGGCAGCGCGCCGGGCGACAAGGCCGCCCGCGCCAAGGTTGCCTATCTTCCCGAGAATGCGACATTCCATTCCGCGCTGACAGGTCTGGAGCAGATCACCTTCTACATGCGCCTGCGGGGCGAGGACACATCAGGCGCCATGGCGCTGCTGGATAAGGTTGGTCTGGGTCACGCCGCCAAACGCCGGATCGGGACCTATTCCAAGGGCATGCGGCAGCGGGTCGGGCTGGCCCAGACCCTGATCGGGCACCCCGGCCTTCTGGTGCTGGACGAGCCGACAAGCGGTCTTGATCCCGTGTCGCGGCGTGATTTCTACGAGCTGTTGGACAGGCTCGCGGCCGATGGTGCTGCAATCCTGTTGTCCAGCCATGCGCTGACCGAAGTAGAGGCGCGCACGGACCGTCTGCTGATCCTCTCGGGCGGCAAGATGGTTGCCGAAGGGTCGCTGCATGATCTGCGGCGCGAGGCGGCGCTGCCCGTCTCGATGCAGATCACAGCGATCAACGGCTACGATACCGAGATCCTGGCTGCGCTGCCCGGCGCCCTTCGGGTGGGCGGCACGCTCCAGCTTGAATGCGCCCAGGAGGATAAACTCGGAATGCTCGCGCGGGTCGCGGCCTTGCAGGGCAAAGTCGCTGATATCGACGTTATTCCGCCCAGCCTTGAAGACATCTACAGCCATTTCAGCCGGAGGGACGGCCAATGATCGCCCGAATGCTTGCCACTGCGGTGACCGAGGTCCATATCGCACGGCGTAACCGCTGGGTCTTGATTGCGGTCGTTCTGATGGTAGTTTTTTCGCTGGTACTTTCGGCTGTAGGCTCGGCGCCAAGCGGGGGACTGGGCGCCGACCGCTTGTCCATCACGGCGGCATCCTTGACCTCACTCTCTGTCTATCTGGTGCCGCTTGTTGCACTTTTGATGTCTTTTGATGCCGTCGCAGGCGAGGTCGAGCGCGGCACTTTGCCCTTGCTTTTGACCTATCCCGTTGCCCGCTGGGAAGTGCTGGTTGGCAAGCTGTTGGCGCATACGGCCATTTTGGTCATCGCCCTTGTGGCGGGCTACGGCGCTGCGGCAGTGGTCGCAGTGGTGACAGATCCCGCCGCAGCGGCAGGGTTTGGGGCTTTGTGGCGTCTGACGTGGACCTCCACATTGTTGGGCGCCACTTTTCTGGGCATCGGCTATGCGCTGTCCTCGCTGGCGCGGCGCGCCTCGGGGGCTGCTGGCCTCGCCATCGGGGTCTGGCTGGGCCTTGTTGTCTTGTATGATCTGGGCCTGTTGGCGGCTGTTGTTGCAGATGATGGCGGTACTTTCACCACATCGGTATTCCCCTACGCTTTACTCGCAAATCCTGCCGATGCGTTCCGCCTGTTCAACCTGACAGCATCTGAGGCCACTGCGGCGGCATCCGGTATCAGCGGTGCGGCAGGGTCTATTCCTGCCTGGCAGTCGCTTTCGTCCATCCTGCTCTGGCCGATACTGGCGCTGGCGCTGGCCTCGCTTGCATTCCGTAAGGTTGAGCCATGATACGGGTTTTGATGATCTGTGCGCTGCTTGCTTTGGGCGCCTGCAAGGAGGAGGCTGTGCAAGACACAGCGCCTCTGCCGCTGACAGCCGAAGCTGTGGGCCATTTTTGCCAGATGAACCTCTTCGAGCATGATGGCCCCAAAGCGCAGGCCCATCTTGGCGGATTGCCGCAGATGCCATTGTTTTTCAGTCAGGTCCGCGATGTCGTCGCCTACATTCGCTTGCCCGAGCAAACTCACGAAATTCTGGCAGTCTGGGTGAATGACATGGGCGCACCCGCCGCCACTTGGACCGCACCGGGTGCCGAGAACTGGATCGCCGCAAGCGATGCTATCTATGTTGTGGGCAGTCGTGTCGTGGGGGGGATGGGCGCGCCCGAGCTTGTGCCATTCTCGGATACGCAGGACGCCGCAGCCTTTGCCGCGATAAACGGCGGCCAGCTTCTGCGTCTGGACGAGATCCCCGACGATGCTGTTCTGGCGCCTGTGGTTCTGGACGGTGATGAAGATGATGCCGATTATGAAAACCGCCTGCGTGCCTTGTCGCGCGCTTCAGGAGATTGAGAATATGACAACCCGCCGCCGTTTTCTGGCCATCAGTGCCGCCGCAATGGTCTGCCCCACACCTGGCACAGCCCAGCCGCTTTATACTTGGCAGGGGGCGGCGCTTGGGGCGCGGGCAACGGTGCGTTTGGCGCATCCAGACGCCCCTGCAATTACCGCGCGTATCGGCACTGAAATTTCAAGGCTCGAGGATATCTTCAGTCTTTATCGCCCGCAAAGCGCACTGTCGCAGCTCAATACTTCAGGCGTCCTGAACAGCCCGCCGTTCGAATTACTGGAGTGTTTGTCACTGGCGGGCGCCGTGCATGCCGCCAGCGACGGGCGCTTTGATCCGACAATCCAGCCGCTCTGGGCCTGTTATGCCGAAGCCTCTGCGACTGATGTAATGCCACAGGAGGCGGCGCGCAGCAGCGCGCATGCGCTGACGGGGTGGGACCGCGTCAGGCTTGATGCCGCTTCTGTGACCTTGCAGCCGGACATGGCGCTAACCCTTAACGGCATCGCCCAAGGCTACATCGCAGACTGTGTGGCGGATATGCTGGCTGCCGAAGGCCTCACGAATATCCTGATTGATACAGGCGAGTTTCGCGCGCTGGGTCAGCAACCGGATGGTCGCCCATGGCCGGTCAAGCTGGCCGCTGGCGGTCAGGTCCCGCTTGTCGCCCGCGCGCTTGCCACTTCTGCCCCGCTTGGTACTACGTTCGATGAAAGCGGAAATGTCGGGCATATTCTTGATCCGCGTACAGGGCATCCCTCACAGGTGATGTGGCGCGAGATTACCGTATCTGCCAAATCGGCAGCAGTGGCTGATGCACTCTCAACGGCAGCTTGTTTGTTCAAAGAACGTTCTGCAATGGTCGGTTTTTTGGCAAAATTCGAGGGTGCAAAACTGGAAGCGGCTGTCTTGTCCTGACGACCGCTCCCCGGTTTATGGCCTTTGGTTCAAACGCTATTGCGCCAGATATGCGTTTGTGAACCAGTCACTGACGTCGGGCATCTGTTTCAGCGGGTTGCCATCGCCATCGCGCAGGATTTCGGCCGAGAACAGAAATTCAGCAATGTTGTTGAACATTTGGGCATCAATCAGGCCTGCGGGCTCATTCGGATCGCGCAGATAACCGCCCTCGACCAGCGATTGCATGGAGGCACGCACCAACGCGCCGTTGGACAACATTCCTGCCGTCTGGTCGATCAGCATTTGTGCCGCCTGTTCGGGATTATCCGCTGCAAAAGCATAGCCACGCTGTGCGGCCTGCACAAAGGCGCGGGCCGTGTCGGGGTTGGCGGAAATCCAGCTGCCGTTGCCTCCCAGAAATGTGGTGTGTTGGTCCGGCACGCCGTAATCTGCATACCGGAACGCCCGTTGCGGGCGGTTCAGCAGCACCGAATTCACGCCCTCCCATGTGCTAACCTCCAGCGTAAAATCCACACGGCCTGTGGCCAGCGCCTCATAGGCGGAGGTCCCGAGTGTCACCGTCTCGAATTCGCCTTTGCCGCCGTCATTGCGGATGATGCTTCCGATCAGCGCGGTCTCCCATGCGCTGCCAAAACCGGCATAGATCATCCCGTCAAGGTCGGCAGGCCGCTGGATGTCCTCGCGCTCCCCGTTAAACACCAGCCGCCCGGTTTCATGCTGCACCACGGCCAGCACGGCCTGCATGTCGGCACCCATCGCGCGCTGGCTGTGGAAGCCGACGGCACTCAGGATGCCGAATTCCGCCACGCCACCCGCGACCAGCGCACCGGACGACGTGTCCGTATAAGGCAGGATATCCACCTCAAGCCCCGCCTCTTTGAACCAGCCCTTCGCCTGCGCCACATAGAGGCCGACGTGGTTTGTATTTGGCGTCCAGTCGAGCGCCACACTTAGTTTTTCTTGCGCAAGCGCCGGCAGTGCGGCGCAGAGGAAGGCGGCAGTAATCAGGTATTTCATGGTCAGTCTCCGGTTTGGGTGAAAAGAATATCCAGAATTTCGGTCTCGAGGATGGCGGGGTCACGTCCGGTTGTTGCCATTTCGAAAATTACGCGGGCAGGGCGGCGCGACAGGACATAAATGCGGTCAGACAGTGTCACGGCCTCGCGCACGTCATGGGTTACCAGGAGGGTCGTCCAGCGCGCCTGTGCCCACCGCGCCTTCAGCCAGCGTTGCATGCCCATCCGTGTCAGCGCATCGAGCGCGCCGAACGGCTCGTCCAGCAGCAGCACGGGTTTGTCCTGCACAACCGTGCGCAACAGCGCTGCGCGTTGGCGCATCCCGCCGGACAGCTGTGAGGGGTAGAGATTGGCGCATCCCTCAAGCCCGAAGTCGGGCAACAGTGGCAATACCTGCGCACGGGCTTGCGCGCGCGGCATTCCCTGCACTTCCAGCCCGAGCGTCACATTGTCCAAAATCCGCGCCCAAGGCAGCAGCGCATCACGTTGCGGCATAAAGGCAAAGGGCCGCGTTGCCACGTCCAAGGGTCGATCCTCCAGCGTGATCGTGCCGCTGTCTGGCATAACTGCACCCGTCAGCAGGCGAAACAAGCTGGATTTTCCGGCGCCTGACGGGCCGAGGATCGACACAAACTCATGCCGGTTCATATTCAGCGACACGCCGTCCAGCACCGGTGTCTTGCCAAGCGTGAGGTGGATGTCTTGCATCTCAAGCAGGCTCATGGCGCATCTTCCGCAAGCCGCCAGCGCAAAACAATGCGTTGGAGCAGGGCAGTCAGGCCAAACAGCACCAGCGTCAAGAGCGAGCTGATCACAACGGCGGCCAGCATCAGATCGGGGCGAAAGCTGTTCTTGGCGTTCAGAATCACGATGCCCAGCCCTGCGCGCGCACCAACGTATTCCGCAAAAATTGCAGCAACTACCGCATAGGTGATTGAAATGCGCAGGCCTGCGAAAAAATAGGGCATAGCCGAAGGCAGCCGCGCACGCCGGAACAAAATCCGTTTTGAGGCACCCATTGATGTGAGCAGTTCCTCGATTTCGGGATCGACGGAGGCATAGCCGTCTACCAATGCGACCAGCATGGGAAAGAAGGTCACCAGCGCCACCAGCATGATCTTTGGCGTAAGATCAAAGCCGAACCACAACACGACCAGCGGTGCGATGGCGACCAGTGGCAAGGTCTGGCTGATCACAAAGATCGGAAACAGGGCGCGCCTGACACGCGGCAAGAAGTCGATCAGGATCGATAGGGAGAAAGCGACACAGAGCGAGCAGGCAAACCCGAGCATGGTCGCATGAACAGTCGGGACGGTATTGGCCCAGAGCCATGCGCGGTTCTGCACCATTTGATCAATCACGCGCGAAGGGGGTGGCAGCAAGAGGGACGAGATACCCGACAGATGGACATAGAGCTCCCATGCGGCAAAGGCCGCACATATGCTCAGCAGGGCAGGCAGCGCGTGGCGCAGCTGCACACCCGCCTGTTTCGGCAAGCTATGGCGCATGATGTTATCGGGTCGAAGGGCTGTTGGCGGAAACCGTCAGGTCGATCGTGACATGGCCATTTGGCGGACCAAACAAACAGAATGCCTGTTCTAGCGTCGCAAAAACCGGCCCTGCATCGCCGGTCAGGCGGGTGCAAAAATTCTTGGACCGGTCAAAGGTGCCGCTTTCTTTCAGGAAGTCGATACAGCCCATGATCTCGGCCATATGATCACCGGCCCCCATCACATAGAGCGAGAATTGCGCCCGCGCTGTGGTGTCAGTGTCATTCGCCTGCGCGAGGGCCGCGAGGGCTTTTGCCTGTCGTTGTGCCAGAGGCTCCTCGGGGTTGGCCAAGGCGCCGGTTTGACAGATCGGGTCATCAGGCTCCCCCGGACAGCCGCGCGACAGGGTGGTGCGCAAAACGCAGTGCTGGCCCGTCTTGGCCGCTGCGACATAGAGATCGCGCAGGGCAGGAAACAGCACTTCGGGGGGGCCGACGATCAGGGTCGAGATGTCATCCGTCTCGATCCGCAGCTTGTCGCGCCACGGGTCAAGTGCACCCAGTGACGACATGATGACATCGACGAACCCGTCAGTCATGGGGTATAGTGATACTTGTGCGCCGGCAAACATATGCAATCCTCCTTGCTCCGCTGGCATTACCCAGATCAGCTTTAAGGGTCCGAAGGTTTGCACCTTTGTCTCAGCCGCGGCAATACGCGGCACCCCTGTGGTCTTGCAATGATGCGCGGAAAAACTGGCGCAGGCAAGTGGTTTTTGCAGCTGCAATACTCGCCGGTGCATCTTGCGCATTTAATGCTGGACCGCTGGCATGAAACCCATGGCATGCAAAATGCATACCATGGAGCATATTGCAGAGTTACTGGTCCACGTCGGGGGCGCGTGCAGCGCAAATCAGGCGCAGGCCGATCGATTTGAAGTATCTGTAAATGTTTGTGAAAAAGGTAGATTGGGATCAGCATATCACACGATGTCAGCCTCAAGATTGCGCGGCGCGGGGGGCGTATGATGGCGCAGGTGAAGGTGCCAATTCTCGGTATGGTTGCAATTTACCTGCCAGACGGTGACGCATATCTTCCATGAAGGTGGCGGCGAAGCGATTGCCCGCGAATTGGGCTTGGCCTTCCTTGGCAAAGTACCGCTTGATCCCGGAGTGGTGAATTCCGGCGATGGCGGCATGCCACCGGTTGTCAGCGCCCCCGACAGTCTCGCGGCCATGGCGTGCCGCAAGATTGCCGCAACCATAACGGATGACGGGGCAGGGGCCCCTGGCCTTGCCACCCCGTTTGCATGGACGGTAAGCGATGACACAGGAAAGCCCGCCGCAGCGACGGGATCAGGCACCTCCAAGCAGCTGTTTGCACTGGATCACGATGCAGGGCGCCGAGGTTTAGGATGTCGGCACACCGCTCAATCGGCGCATTCAGGCGCCAAGCTCTGCCAGTGATCCGCAGTCATGGGTTTGTGCTTGAGGCGGTTGTGCATCGGGGACCGCCTACGCGCGACGCTTAAGCCGCTGCGTCTTTTCCCAAACGTTGTTTGCCCTATCTGGCGTATGCCACATCAAAGTTTCCGCCGCTGCAATCCGGGTACGCGAGGCAGATGCCAGTGATTGCGCCACCCTGAGGCCAGCGACCGCTGCGGCCATCCGCGATGTGCTGGATGGAACCGGCAGTCCGCTGGGCGCATTACAAGAGGCCGATTCTGATGTGGTGCTTTTGAGTGTAGTGAAAGGGGTGCTTGACACTCAGGTGAACCCTTCGGTCGCCGCACAGTGTGGGCCGCCCGTGTATATCTGCGCTGGGCTTTTTTGAGCTTGCCCGTGCGCTTGGCGCTGGCCCGTATTCTGACGAGACAGAGCAAGGTTTTATGCCCGCCCGATCAAACCCATTGAGGGATAAGATACAGCCCCAGCATCAGCAGGAAAAGCACTACCAAGGCAAAATCAAACCCCTGTCGCCACGTCGGGGCATCGGCCAGACCCAGATAGCACGTCAGAATAATCCGCGCTTTTTGCCAGGCGAGCAAGAGCACCGCGATACCTGTTATTGCAGGCCACTGCGCCCAGATTGCATCCGCAGTCAGCAGGGTCGAGCCGATACTCAGCCCGATCAATGCGCCCCATGCAATATATAAACTCTTGCGTGTCATTGGAGCAGATAGATCACGGGGAACAGAAGGACCCAGACCAGATCAACCATATGCCAGAACATAGCGGCATCTTCGATGTTGTCTTCGCTGTCGCGCCACGCAACCAGCACCAACAGCACCACACCCGCCACAACATGCGCCGCGTGGAACCCGGTAAGCATGAAGTAGAAATTAAAGAACGGGTGGGTATCCCACACAATGCCAGCCGCCGATTTGGCCGCGAATTCAGAGCCCTTGATCCAGAGAAACACCAAGCCCAGCAGCGCAGCACCGATCAGGGCCAGCCGCCTTTTGAGACGCTCATCAGGTTGGTTCAACCGGCAGGCAAGGGCTGCCAGAAAGCCGCTGGTGATCAGAACAACCGTATTGATCCCCGCGCCCGTGCGGTCCAGCATATCCTGCGCCTCGGCAAAGCCTACCGGATCGGTGATCCGGATGGACAGGAACACGATCAACCCGGCTCCGAACACCAGCACTTCGCTGATGATCAATATCCACATCAGCAATTCGCCGGGCAATTCGTCCAATGCAGTTTTATCGCTCATCGTCAAATCCCGTCAGAGTTTCTGCGCATCTTTCCAGTAGCCATTGGCAGCCGCGACAGTCGCGAAATGCGTCGCAATAACCTGACTGACCATGATCAGCGCCTCTGCATCCTCGGCATAGGCCGGACGCATGCGGTCGCGGGCATCCGCGTCAGGTTGCGTGAGTTTGATCGCCATGCGCGACAGTTTTACCGCGAGGTTATACCCTTCTTCGGGGGTTTTTGTGATCAGGGTGGGAAGCCATGTCGACATAGAATTATCCTTCGTTACTTTTGTGTTTGTATCGGGAGAGCTTAGACTCAAGTTTCAAATGCAACACCCCAGCCCAACGGGCATAGGATGTTGTTATGAACAGACAAAACAAGCACCTCAATAGTGAGGAACGTGGCGTGATATTCGCTGAACATCATCGGGGCA
>Ga0163216_100699_pt1 | contig 39419 bp, 36 predicted proteins | sample SynspAceP_FD_167610 | JGI IMG/M metagenome (GOLD analysis project Ga0163216, IMG submission 167610) | Saline lake microbial communities from Ace Lake in Antarctica - Synechococcus sp. Ace-P (Illumina Assembly) | ecosystem: Environmental > Aquatic > Non-marine Saline and Alkaline > Saline ...
TGGGCGTGCAGAGTATCGTCAGGTCTGACAGTCTGTATTTCGACTCGATCACCGATTACTGGAAGCGCCATTTGCGTGAGACGCTTAAAGACGCGGTGCCAGTGCCTTCGATCCGGGTCGTGAAATGACAGCAGCCATCGCAAACACAGATCGGGCCGAATTACTGATCCAGAAACTGGCTACGGCCAAGATGGCTCTTGCCGGGGTGTTTCTGGTGCTGATGATGGTCCATGTGGGGGCTGATATCTTCATGAAGCTGGTGGCGAATTCACCAATTATCGGCACGCTGGAAACTGTTTCCTATTACTACATGGTCAGCATTGTTTTCCTTCCCCTGGCGTTTTTGGAATTGCGGCACGAACACGTTGCGGTCGATTTGTTTTTCCAGAATTTCCCCAATTCTTTGCAAGTGGGTGTCTACGTCTTTGGCTGCCTTGTTTCGGTGCTCTATTACGGTGTGTTCTGCTACCAGACTACCGTGGATGCACTCAAGGCCACCGCTGAGCAGGAAACCGTCATGTCGAACATCCTGTTTTATGTCTGGCCCAGCCGTTGGTCGCTCTCTTTGGGCAGCGGAGCACTGGTTCTTGCGATCTTGTTGAATATGGTCAAATGCATTCTTACGCAGCGTGCGCCGCAGATGGCTGATGACAGGGACATCATCAAATGACATCCATCACGATCGGGTTTATCGGCGTCGGGGCCGCTTTGCTTTTGCTTGTCCTGCGGGTGCCGATTGCTGTGGCACTCGGCAGCGTCTCCCTGATAGGTATTATGGAGATCACAAGTCCGAAGGCGGCACTTGGCGTGATCTCAAGCACACCCTTCAACTTTATTGGCAATTGGTCGCTGACTGCGGTGCCGATGTTCCTGCTGATGGGGTATGTTTGCACAACGACGGGGCTGACCAATGGTCTGTTCCGTGCGATGCGCATATTTCTGGCGCGCCTGCCGGGCGGTCTTGCCGTCACCGGGGTCGCGGCCTGCGCATTGTTTGCTTCTGCTTCTGGCTCCAGTGTTGCAACGGCTTCCGCCATGGCCCGCATTGCGGTGCCTGAAATGCTCAAACATAAATATGATGCGGGTCTTGCCAGCGGGGTCATTGCTGCATCGGGAACGCTGGGTTCGCTGATCCCTCCCAGCATTTTAATGGTGCTGTACGGCATTTATGCCGAGGTTTCCATTGGCCAGCTTTTTCTGGCCGGTTTCATACCAGGGCTGCTGTCCGCCGGTATTTACATCAGTATGATCGTTATTCGCTGTTGGCTGAAACCCAGCCTTGCCGGAGCATCAAATGAAACCTATTCCACCCGCGAGAAGCTTTACGCCTTGCGCGAAGTATGGCCGCTGCCAGTTCTTATTTTCTCAGTTCTTGGGGGAATTTTCGCCGGGCTCTTTTCACCGACCGAGGCAGGAGCCATTGGTGCTCTGGTGTCTTTGTTTATTGCATTTACCCGCAATCAGCTGACCTGGCCGGCCTTTAGACAGGCCGTCGTTCACACAGTTATTGGCACTTCAAGCATATTTGCCATTCTTATCGGAACCCTGTTTTTCACCCGCTTTCTGGCACTCAGCCGTCTGCCAACTGAGATGTCCGACTTTGTTTTGGCTGCTACCGGGGGAAACCCCTATCTGATCATTCTCGGTGTGTCGGTCATCTACATCATTTTGGGCATGTTTGTAGAATCGATAGGCCTCATGCTGCTGACGCTCCCAATTCTGCTGCCTTTGGTGAATGGTGCTGATATGAACCTGATCTGGTTTGGCATTATCGTCATCAAACTTCTTGAAATTGGATTGATCACACCGCCAATTGGTCTGAATGTTTATGTGATCAAAGGCGCACTTGGTTCGAGCGTTCCAATCCAGAAGATATTTCAGGGCGTCACCTGGTTTCTTGTGATGGATGTTTTGACACTGCTCATTCTTGTCGCGTTCCCGATCCTGTCGCTTTGGCTTCCGGCTTTGATGTGGCGCTGACGTTCTGGTTCAAAATTCCATGACTGGTCAGGATGTGGGCCGCTGATGGGTCCACTATCGCAGTAGGGCCGCCCAGCAACCTGATGCACTCACGCCACTGCTCATGCCGCTCTTCTGGCAGCGATGATTTTTTCGGCGATCTCGACAAACCCTTCGCCGCCTTTGTGGCTGGCAACCCATGTCGGTTCAGCGGGCAGGGTCCCCTTGAAATCCATGACATTTGCGACGCCGCAAGACTGATTGAAAGCGGCAAACATGGGGGCATCATTCGGGCTGTCACCGACAAACACAAAGGCGTCGTTCTGGGTGTCGATATCCATGCCAAGCCGGTCTTTCACAAAGGCGCGTGACATGGACATTTTATCGTAGTTTCCGAACCAGCCATTCACATGAATAGACGAAATTTTGGCAACACCACCCTCTTCTTCGAAGATGTTTTTGATGCGTGTGATGTCAGCCTCATTCAGCGCCGGAACGTCTTCGCAAAAATCCACGGCAAGATCAGCCATGCGGAAAGGCTGGTCGGCTGAAATATCTGCGCCAGGAACTTCTGCTTTCAGGCGTTCCCTGATGCGGTCAAAGCGGGCCGGATTGTTGATGTGCTCTTCCATGGCGGGATGATATTTGCGGATCATCTGACGGGTATTGGCATCATAGGAATAGTAAAACGCACCATTTTCGCCAATGACCCCATCAACGGGCCAGAAACGGGCGATCATATCGCACCAGCCAGCGGCACGGCCGGTGACCGGAGCGACTTTGATGCCAACGTTTTTCAGTGCTTCCAAAGCGCCATAGGCGCGGGCTGTCAAACGCCCCTCAGTTGTGATGGTGTCGTCAATATCCGCCAGCACAACCTGTATCTTGGCTGCAACATGGTCTGGCATAGCGCCAATATTTTTCATCAATCAGGTCTCTCTGGCAGCTATGGTTTGAAGCTGGCCAGTGTGATCAGCAATGTCAGTGAATGAAAAGCGATTGCGCATTTCATGGGCATGGCACACGGCCTCGCGATAGAAATCCACGTCCAGGCCAAGCTCTTTAGCAGTGGTCGGTGCGCTGGACGTCGCGAGCAGGTTTTGCAGGGTTTCGACGGGAACTGCGATATCCAGACATTGCTGCCGCAACTCGGGCCACAATTGCTCCAGTTTCGTATTCACTGCATCCACGGCCTGAGCGTCAAAGGCTTTCTTGTTCAACTCGTCCAGACACTGGGTCGCCACATCTTTACCCATGCGCGCCACCATGCTGTCAAAGTCGATTTTGGTGGGTGCCATTTCCGGGGCACTATTTGAGGAAAGCAGAGCCGACTGGATGCGTGCCATTGTCAGCGTTGCCACACCAACTTGCTGCCCGTGCAAGGAGCCTGGATGGCGATCACCGGCAAAGCAGTCGATATAGTGGGAAATCTGATGCTCGCCCATTGAGCCGTGGTTGGAAATCTTGGTGAAAGATATGCCCAGACCACACAAGGTCAGAACACGGAAGAGATAGCCAACGGCCTCCAGATCGCCCTCGGCAATGCCCTTGGCGCGTTGCATCAATTCGATTTCATCAGGAATTTCGATGACATAGGGATCGTGGTAATAAACGGTGTCCAGAAGGCGGTGGGACATCCACCAGTCAATCTGTGCGACCGGCCGGCACAGGCAATCGCCAAAACCGGCAGCGTTGAGGTAGGCGGGGGCTGCCGCGCACACTTCCAAATCGACAAAGAAGCCTGCTGGCACCTGAGCTGGCAATGACACCTTCAGTCCGCTGTCCAGCGTTATGGATGCCGTGGAAGATGTGTAGCCGTTCATTGATCCGGCTGTTGCAAAAACGGTGTAGCTGCGGTTGTTCTGGAACGTGGCGTATTTCGTCAGATCATTGATCGTTCCAGAGCCAACGGCCACTGCCGATTTAAAGTCCTTCAGCTTTTCCGTCAGATCACGGACGCCTGCCATGTCGGCATGCGGGTTATCGAGAATGATTTCGGTCACCGGGCCGATTTCGGCCAGTGCCCGGGCAACGCGTTCTCCCATGGCTTTATGAGTGCTGGCATCGCAAACCACAGCAAAGGGTGGCTCAAAGCCCAAACTGGTAACCAGTTCAGCTTCCTTACCTTTCAGGGATGGCTCCATGACAATCTTGTCATAGGGCGCAGCAGGGTATTGCTTGCCATTGAGAGGGCTGATCCAGCGCCCATCGCAAATGTCATCAATCAGGTGTGTCCAGCCTTTTTCGCCGGGTATTAAATTTGGCATTATGGTCATGTAAAATCCATCATCATATTTTTACATTTTCAATATGTGATTAGCATTTGTCAAGGTTGGAGGATTCGTTTCAACGTGCTATTTGGTTGAAAAGTGGCGTTTAGTTAGGGTCTGGCGAGGAATTTTAAAATGGCGAAACGTGTGCCAGCCGATTTTGCGGGTGATCTGCTTTTGTGGACTGCGTGGCTCTATCATGTCGAGGGGCTCACTCAAAACGATATCGCCGAAGAATTGGAAGTCAGCCGCCAGACAGTCGCAAATTACCTGAATGAAGCCGTGGCGAAAGATATGGTTCGTGTCGAGTTACGGCCCGATATCCTGTCGCGACAGACCTCCGCTACCGCATTGGCCGAATTGTATGGGCTTGAAGCTGTTCATATTGTTCCAACGCCAAAGTCCGAGAACCAGTTGTTCAAGCGGTTGGGCCACGCCGGTGGGCAGGTTCTTAACAGCCTTGTGCGCAATGGTGACACGATTGGCGTTGCTTTCGGCCGGACCATATTTCGCGTTGGCATGCTGATGCCCAGTTCCAACCAGCCGAAAACGACGGTGGTGCAAGTCGCTGGATGTTCACTTGGCGGGTCCGATACCTCGCCGGAAGCCTGTGCGACGCTGATAGCGGGTAAATTATCGGCTGAATGTGTAAATTTGTTTGCGCCAGCCTATTTGTCCACCGAATCCCTGACAAGGGACTTGCTGGCAGAACCGACCCTGCAGCGACAGTTCAGACTGTTCAACGAAACCGATTTGATGATTTTTGGCATCGGAGAGTTGAACAAACACACGCGTTTTTATCTCAATGAAGAATACTTCTACAATGATGATCTGCGTGACCACTACATGAAGCTTGGTGCTGCCAGTGTGGTTATGGGGCGCTTTATCGACGCGGAGGGGAACGAAATTGACGGCCCCTTGCTGAACAGAACTGTAGCCATCGATCTGAAGACGGCACGGTCAATTCCCATACGCCTGGCTGTTTGTGGAGGGAAAGATAAAATCGCTGCTGCTGCCGCTGCCCTGCGCGGCGGGTTTGCAACCCATCTGGTGACCGACGAGCAGACAGCCAAACGTTTGTTGAAGGCAAATAAATAGGACCGATTCTGTGGAGGAATATATGGCGGAAAGATTGATTATCGGTCTCGACAGTTCGACCCAATCGACCAAGGCAATTGCATGGACGAAGACGGGTGAGATTGTGGCGGAAGGGCGCGCTGATATCCCTATGCAGACGCCGCAGATGGATTATTGTGAGCAGGACCCAAATGACTGGTGGGACGCTGCCGTTACAGCCATGAAACAATTGGCGCAGCAGATTGATGTGTCGCTGGTCGATGGGATGGCTATCTCAAACCAGCGCGAAACAATTGGCTTTTTTGATGCTGACCTAAACCCGGTGCATCCGGCAATTGTGTGGCTTGATAGCCGTTCCAGCATTGAAGCCGATGAACTCTACGAGCGGGTAGGTCTTGAGCGCCTGCACACGATCAGCGGTAAACCGAAAGATCCCATCCCCAGCAATTCGAGCGTTATGTGGGTGCGTAAGAACCGTCCCGATCTATTCACCCCAGCAAGCCAGGTTCGCGAAGTCGGCAGCTATTTGCACGGGCGTCTCGCCGGTGCGAACGCTGTGAGTTGGGCAAGCGCTGACCCCACAGGCATGTTCGATATTGAACGCAAGGAATGGTCCGCTGAAATCTTGTCGGTTGTCGGTGCCACCAGTGATCAGTTTGCCAAACCGGTCCCTCCGGGCACGCGCGTTGGCGGGCTTACGGACGCTGCTGCAGAGGCAACGGGGCTGAAGGCGGGGACTCCTGTGTTTGCTGGCGCCGGGGATGGACAATGTGCCGGTCTGGGTGTTGATGCGGCCAAAGAAGGGCGGGTTTATCTGAATCTGGGCACAGCCATTGTCACCGGGCTATGGTCGCAGACACCCAACATATCGAATTCATGGCGCACCATGTTATCGCCCACCGGGGATGGTTATTTTCTGGAAGGTGTTATGCGCGGTGGCACCTATTTCCTCGACTGGATGGTGAAGCATTACATTGCACCGGATGAGGGCAATGCAGCTCACGAAGCCTTGCATGCTAAGGCAATGGATCTGCCAATCGGTTCTGACGGTCTGTTGGTCTGCCCCTATTTGTCCGGTTGCATGAACCCGTTTTGGGACCCGAATGCCAAAGCCGCGATTTATGGTATTAGCCCATCACATGATGCGCCTTATCTCTACCGCGCGTCGATGGAAGGGCTGACTGGTGATATTGCCAGGACCATTTTTGATATGATGGATCAGGGCCTGAAAGTAACAGAGATCATTGGTGTTGGTGGCGGTGCAAACTCTCCGCTGTGGCGGCAAATGCTGGTCGATTCAACGGGTATTCCGCTGACATTGAGTAAGTCTCTGGAAGCCTCGTCTCTTGGTGCAGCCATGATCGCGGCTGTTGGCGCAGGTTGGTTTGAGAGTTTTGACGGTGCGTCACAATCCATGAGCGCGACCGGCGAAACCTATTATCCCGATGCTGCAGCTCATAAAGAGTGGAAAGCGCTTTTGGACCGTCAACAGACTTTCAACGATTTTTGCTGCCACAATGCGGCTTTGTCCTGACGGCCTGCTACGGCTTATTCCAAAATTAAAACCGGCCCCATAATGTAAGGGCCGGTTCAAGATGTCAGGTTGGGTAAATTATTGCGCGTGGATTAGCGCACCATTGCCGCCACATTGCCACCGTCAACAGTAAGTACGGCGCCGCTGGTTTTGGTTGCCTTGACCAAATGAAGGAACGCATCGGCCACATCCTGCGTTGTGACTTCACGTTTCAGCAGATTGCCGCGCATATATTCGTGAGGCGTTATGCCGCGTGCATTGGCACGCTCGGCGATGAAATCGTCGGTCAGCAGATTGGTACGAATGCGATCCGCATTCACCGCATCGGCCGTGATGCCAGAGGCGCCATGTTCAATAGCGTATTGACGCATCAAGGCCATAAGGGCCGATTTTGATGTGCCATAAGGGCCGAACTCAGGTCCGGGATTGAGAACCTGTTTTGTGACGTTGAAGACAAGTGCGCCGCCGCTGCGCTGTGCTTCCATAACTTTGACACAGGCTTTCGCCATAAAGTGATGCCCCCAGAAATTCAGAGCAAATGCTTTTTCAAACAGGTCCTGATCGACTTCCACCATGCGTCCCTGGAAGGCTGCACCGGCATTGGAAATCAAGACATCAACGCCACCAAAGACATCGACCACCGAGTTGACGGCGTCTTGGACCGCTGCCTCATTGGTGACGTCACATGTGACCGCTAAACCACCGATGCTTTTGGCAGCCGCCTGCGCGGCCTTTTCGTCAATGTCAAAAACCGCAACGGCCGCGCCTTCGCGGGCCAGGGTTCTGGCAACTTCCAGACCGAGACCGCTGCCTGCGCCGGTTACAATTGCGACCTGACGGGTAAGCGGTTTTTCGACGGATTTGGCCAGCTTTGCCTGCTCGAGTGACCAATATTCAATGTCGAACAGATCGTTTTCTGGCAAAGCGACGAACTTACCGATGCCTTCGGCCATGGTGATCACATTCACCGTCGCTTCTGCAATGTCGGCACAGATTGCGGCTTCCTTGGCGGTTTTACCGACGCCGAACAGGCCAAGGCCTGGTACATAGATAATGCGTGGCGCTGGGTCGAGTATGGTCAGGCTGCCACCGTGGCGGCTGTTGTTGCGGTCAAAATAGGCTTTGTATTCATCGGCAAAGCTTGCAAGCGCTGCTTCTGCGCCCTCACGAAACGCAACCAGTTCCCCGGCAATGGGGGCAGGAAGTACGGCCCCGAAACGCTTTATGCGGATCGAATGATCAGGCGCTGCATTTCCACGCATGGCATAATCAGATGCATTTTCTCCGTTTACGAAATGCAGGATCTGGTCACTTGCGCGGTGATCGAGAATCCATCGATCAGGCTTGCCTTCAATCTTGCCCTCTTGCGCCAGCAACCCGCGAATGATGGGAGCAATCTCTGCTGGTGCTGCCAATTTGGCTGGCAGGTCAATGCCGGAGAAGGGTCTGGAATTACCTTTCTCCAGGCGTTTTTCAGCCATATCCACCATGTTGATCATGTCGTCATAAGCCTGACGGGGATCATCATTATACGTGAAGATGCCGTGGTTCATCAGGATCATGTGTTTGGAGTCTGGCTCTTTGAGCAAAGCTTCCCGGCAGACTTTGGACAGGATGAATCCCGGCATCACATAGGGAATGATGGTCGTGTCGGGGAACAGATCTTTGATGATCGCATTGCCATCTGGCTGGTTCGACAGCGCAATGATGGCATCGGCATGGGTGTGATCCACATGCTTATGCGGCACGATGGCGTGCAACACAGCTTCAATTGACGGGTTGGGCGCATAGGGATCGATCAGCATGCGTCTCTGGGCTGCGACAAGATTTTCATCGCTGAGACTTTCCAGATCAGCCAATGCTGCCAGTGGTGCCAATTGAACGGCGGGCAGGCCAGCAGGTTCAATGACACCCATATCCCAGCCGGAGCCTTTGACACACAAAACCTCATAGGTGTCACCTAGTGGATCGGTGACACTGGTCTTGACGGATGTATTGCCGCCGCCATGCAGCACAAGGCGCGGTTCCTGGCCCAATATGCGTGTCGTGTAGGTGCGAATGGCAATGTCTTCGTTGATCCCATCAGACTTGTATTGGTCGACAAGGGATTTCGCGTCGGCATCTGACCAGCGTGACTTCATGATGTTAGTGCTTTCCTGAGTGAGTTAAAACTTTTGGCGTGTTGGCGTCAGGCAGATTTCCTGCACAAGGGCCTGCTGAGGCAATTGATAGGCGTTGAGGATAAGGTCGGCCACGATGTCTGCGCCAATGCCGCCGCCCATCTTGGCCTTGTTCTCCTTATAGGATGCCAAAGTCTGCTCATCCAGAACGCCTGACAGGACATCGGTCTCGATGACGCCGGGTGAGAGGACGATGACACGAACATTGTAATCCGACAAATATTCGCGAAGCGATTCCGACACTGCATGGACAAAATATTTTGTCCCACAATATACAGTATGGTCCGCATAGACTTTGCGCCCGGCAATTGAACTCATCATGACCAAAGTGCCCGTGCGCCGTTCCATCATGCCGTTCATGACAGCATGGACAGTGTTCATCACGCCCTTGGTGTTGATATCGATCATCTCGTCCCATTCTTCGGGGGGCTGACGTCCAATATCGGCTAGCCGGGCTATTCCGGCATTCACAAACATCATATCAATCGGTCCGTGCGCTGCTTCGCCTTTGGCGACAGCCTCTGCAAGCTGTTGGCGATCGCGCACATCTACTTCGGCAACAACCGAGTTGGGCAGGCCCATTTCTTCCATGGGCGCAGTGCGCCGCGCCATCATCAGGACTGGATGCCCAGACTTTGAAAATGCTTCGGCAGTTGCGGCGCCGATACCGGAGCTCGCACCGGTGACAGCAATAAGTGGTTTTTTGGTCATGAAAATATCTCCCATTTAATTCGATGAAAAAGTGATGACGTGAATCGCATTTTTGCAGGTCGCGACGGCCAGCGCAATTTCGCTTTTTGAGGTGCATGTATCATACAATTTCAAAAGCGAAATTGCATTTGTATATTTCTAAAATCAATCGGCATGTGATTTTTTTGATCGATAAAATTGAAATTTTTCAGAAATTACGCCATTAAACCGTTTAAAATCAACATTCTACAGAATTGTAATATTTTTTCGTCAGAATTGAGAGACGCTATTGTAAGAGGCGGAACTGTTTGCTAATTTTCTCGGAGAGGAAAAATTGGAGGTGGCTGCCCTTTGTGGTTGGTTAGGTTAAACCTGCTGACACAAACGCACCATGGGTGATTTCTAAGTGAATGAAGCACAGATCAATCAACGGGACAGGCGCGGCGGTCGAAAGCTGCTGGCATTTCCACAGTGGCTGACATCTGAGCATCCGTTCCCCTGGCTTTTTCCTGCAACAGCCATGCTCGTTGTCTTTGGTATCTATCCGGTTCTTTATTCCTTGTGGCTGTCGTTTTTCAAACGTAACCCGGCCACGCGGGTCGAAAAGTTTCAGCCATCCTGGAACTGGTCCAAGTTAATTGAGGATGATCGGGTCTGGGATGCCGTTGTTGTCACCCTGACATACACATCCGTTGCGCTCATAATTCAGCTTGCCCTTGGAATGCTGATCGCATTGTTGCTGGATAGCGACCGACGCGGATTTGGTGTTTTGCGGGCTTTGATGACTTTGCCGCTTGTGGTTCCGCCTGCTGTTACCGGGATGATGTTCCTGCTGATGTATGACGGCTCATTTGGCGTCATCAGCCATGTTCTGTACGATCTGGGGATCATCTCTCCCAATGCGCCCCTTCTAGCGACCGGGTCAACCGCATTGCTGTCCGTCATCATCGTGGATGTTTGGCAGTGGACGCCCTTTATGGTGCTGATCATGCTTGCAGGTCTGCGCGCATTACCCAAAGATCCGTTTGAGGCGGCGGCCATTGACGGGGCCACAGATGTTCAGGCGTTCTTCCGCCTGACCCTACCTATGATGTCAAAAATTATCGCGCTGGCCGTTCTGATCCGTGGCATCGATCTGTTCCGTATTTACGACTACGTGAAAGTGATGACTGATAGCGGGCCGGGCACCGCAACTGAGACACTGACGGCCTATACGGGCACGGTTTATTTCAAAAGCGCCGACTTTCCCTATGCGTCGACAGTGGCGATCTTCACGCTTTTGACGGTCCTGATTATAGCCAATGTGTTTATCAAGATTTTCAAGGTGCGATTCTGATGGAAAGCTCACGTTTCAGCATTTTTGCGCGCTATATTCTCTCCATTGTGATCGTCGCACTGTTCGTGTTCCCAATTGCCTGGTTTGCCCTGACGTCGATCAAGCCGATTTCCGCGATCTTTGACAAGGACGGTGTCGTTGTCTTTGACTTCGTGCCGACTTACGAGAACTATCGGGTTACGTTGCTTGGCCAGCAATCCATTGATGTGAGCGAGAATTCGCGGTCGGATTTTGGCACAAGCGGTGGCAATTCATATGATGGACGCGGGTCCATCATATCGTCGCTTATTGTTGCGATCGGGTCGACGATTCTGGCAACCGGGATTGGCATTCTGGCCGCATATGGATTGTCCCGGCTTCGGTTCCGCGGGTCTCAGGGCATGTTGCACTGGATTTTATCTCAACGGTTTCTACCGCCAATTGCCATTATCATTCCGATGGTGTTCATTTTTCGAGACCTTGGTTTGCGGGATACGCATCTGGGGCTGATCATCGCGCATACCTTGATCAATGTTCCGATTGCCGTCTTGCTGATGAAATCATTCATAGATGACATTCCGCGCGACATTGATGAAGCGGCGATGATTGACGGCGCCACGCGCTTGCAGGTTTTCTGGAAAGTCATCATGCCGATGGCCAAGGGGGGCATGGCGGCCACCGCGGTGCTCTGCTTTATCTTCTCCTGGACCGAGTTCCTGCTTTCGCTGTTCCTGACCAGTTCGATCCGAACAATTCCGGTCAAAATCACAACGTTCGTAACGTCTACCGGGTCTGAGTGGGGCTATATTTCCGCGCTTGGCACATCGGCCATTATTCCAGGATTCATATTCATTCTGTTGGTCCAGAACCATTTGGTTCGCGGTCTGACTATGGGTGCAATCAAAGACTAGCTGCATGCCAAGCGGTGTGCAGGATGACGGCTCTAACATTGGAGGATACCATGAGCTTCAAAAACCACGACAGGCAGAAATTCATAATTGATACTGCCAACGCCTTTACAAACCGAAAGATGTCCAAACGAGACTTCCTGCGCAATATGGGGATGGCCGGTATCGGCATGTCCGCTTTTGCAACAGCTGTTCTGGGTGGGTCGCGACCATTTCACGGCAATATGGCCCATGCAGCGTCCCATGGTGGAACACCTGAAGATGTTGCCAATTTCCTGCGTGAAGCTGGCAAACCATTTGCCGGTACGACCATTCGCTACACGTCTGAATCAACACCGCCGACAGTTGTGCTGAACCAGCTGAAAAGTGAGTTCACCGAACTGACCGGTATTAATGTCGAAATCGAGATCGTCCCACTTGAGCAGGTGTTGGCAAAAGCAACACAGGATGTTCAGGGCGAACTTGGCACCTATGACATCTACTATCTTGATCAGGCCTGGACTGCGACATTCGCCCGGGACACGGTTGATCCGCGTGAATTGTACGATTCCAAACCAGATCTCGCGATGCCTGACTTCGACTTTGATGATTTCTCGGCGCCTCTGGTCGAAGGCATCTCTCTTTATGACAATAAGTGGATCGGCTTGCCCTTTGACATTCCGATCTTCACATTGATGTACCGTAAAGATCTGCTTGAAAAACACGGTATTGCAGTGCCAACGACTTATGAGGAATTCACAGCTGCTGTTGAACTCATCACTGCTGCCGAAAAAGAAAATGGTATCTTCGGTACAGGCCTGCAGGCCAAATCTGGTCACTATTCTCTCGAATGTGACTGGAGCCAGGCAGTCTGGGGTCATGGCGGCTCAATCTTCGGTGCCGACAAGAAGTTCTCCGGCAATGATTCTGCCGGCGTTGAAGGCCTTGAATGGTACATGCGGATGCTGAACAATGCACCGGCCAACTCTGTAGCATCCACATGGGATGGACAGTGGCAGATGGGTGCGTCCGGTCAGGTTGCAATGGTACAGAGCTGGGCAGAATTCTTCCCAGGCTGGAATGCCGATGATTCTGAAGTGAAGGGCCTTTGGGAAATGACCCGTCCATTGCAGGGACCAGCAACTCTGCGTGGCCGTGACATGGCTGGATTTGGCGAGATTCCAAACTGGGGTCATCAGGGTGGATCCAGCATCGCACTGTCCCGTTATTCCAAAAACCAGGAAGCTGCTTGGCTGTTCCTGCAATGGGCTTGCTCCAAGGACATCATGACACGATGCACCCTTGCAGGTGGCTTTGCGCCAATGCGTAACTCTTCTTACACAGATCCACGGATCGTAGAGCGCAAGGACCGCGTCGGTTCAGGCACAACACGTCACCTCGATACTGTTAAGTGGACCATCGACAATGTGATGGCCTCCGAGCCGGATGTTGCCATCTGGGCCGGCGTTGCGAACAATGAAATCCCAACCGAGCTTGGCAAGTTGCTGACCGGTCAGGATTACAATGGCAGTGCGCAAGCCTGTATGGATCAGATCGCCAAACTGGTTGATCAGAAAGTAAAAGACGCCGATCTTCTTTAGGCGTTAGATCCTTCTGTCAAAAATTATCACCCGGCCTGATGGCCGGGTGATTTCTACAAAAGGCCCTTGATATAAAGGGCAATCAAGACCGCAAATGGCGGATATCGCAGAGGCTACAAATGGCATCGGTAATAGTAGAAAAACTGGTCAAGAAATACGGAGATCTGGAGGTTCTGCACAGCATCGATCTTGATGTGGAAGATGGGCAGTTCGTCGTTCTTCTTGGACCGTCCGGTTGCGGAAAATCCACACTTTTGCGGACAATTGCCGGTTTGGAAACATCCACTTCAGGCGATATTTCCATCGGCGACCGCCTGGTTAATGGCGTGCATCCGAAGGACCGCAATATTGCCATGGTATTTCAGAATTATGCGCTCTATGCGCATATGAAAGTCCGCGACAATATGGCGTTCTCGATGCAACTCAGCAAAACGCCAAAGGCGCGCATAGAAGAGCGTGTAAACTGGGCCGCTTCCATTCTGAGTCTTGAACCCTATCTCGACCGTTATCCAAAAGAGCTTTCCGGCGGTCAGCGCCAGCGTGTCGCCATGGGCCGCGCGATTGTGCGCGATCCCGATGTATTTCTGTTTGACGAACCATTGTCCAATCTGGATGCCAAGCTGCGTGTGCAGATGCGCACCGAAATCAAAGAGCTGCACCAGCGACTGAAGACAACGACCGTTTATGTAACTCATGATCAGATTGAAGCCATGACGATGGCTGATATCGTGGTGATTATGCGCGATGGCCACATCGAGCAAATGGGTACGCCGATGGAGATTTATGACAATCCATCCAATCTATTTGTTGCCGAGTTCATCGGCTCGCCCGGGATGAACTTGCTGAAGGGCAAGATTGTTGAAGAGGGCGACAAGATGGTTTGCCAGGTCAATGAATTATTACTGCCACTTCCAGACCAATTGGATGTAACCGTGGGTCAGGAAGTCCTTTATGGAATTCGACCCGAACATTTGATCCCGTCCGAGAACGGCTTGAAGGCGAGCATTAGTGTTGTTGAGCCGACCGGACCAGAAACACATCTGTTCTGTCATTTGTCAGGCCACGATGTCTGTGCGATTTCCCGTGAACGCATGAATTGGAAAGCTGATGAAGTCGTTTCGTTGGAACCAATTGTTGATTATGTCCACGTTTTTGACGCACAAACGGACCAGGCCATAAAACGAAAGACATAATCATGCCAACAGCGCTTGTTCTGGAAGAAAAAAACAAAATTCAGATCCGTGATATCGATCTGGACCAGACAATGGGGGCGCAGGATGTACGGATTGCCATTGATACGGTCGGGGTTTGCGGAAGCGACGTCCACTATTACACGCATGGAAAGATCGGCCCCTTCGTTGTGAATGAACCGATGGTTCTGGGGCATGAAGCAGCAGGCACAGTGATTGAGACCGGATCGTCGGTATCGAACCTTGCTGTCGGTGATCGTGTCTGTATGGAACCTGGCGTTCCCGACCCATCATCACGGGCATCAAAGCTTGGGCTTTATAATGTGGATCCTGCTGTTACATTTTGGGCAACGCCGCCGATTCATGGCTGCCTGACACCCGAAGTGGTTCATCCGGCAGCCTTTACCTACAAATTGCCAGATCACGTCAGCATGGCTGAAGGCGCTATGGTGGAGCCGTTTGCAATTGGCATGCAGTCCGCAGCCAAAGCCGCCATCAAACCTGGCGATATCGCATTGGTTATTGGTGCCGGGCCGATCGGCATCATGACCGCATTGGCAGCGTTGGCCGGGGGCTGTGCCAAAGTTTTCATTTCAGATCTCGTGGACGAAAAACTGGGCGTGGCCGCTCAATATGATGGAATTGAACCGATCAACGCAGCCAAGCAGGATGTTGCCTCATTTATCGCAACGGAGACAGCGAATTGGGGTGTCGATGTTGTGCTGGAGTGTTCCGGTGCAGGGCCTGCCTACAAGACCGCATTGGCCGCTATTCGTCCTGGCGGTTGTCTGGTGCTTGTGGGGATGCCGGTTGATCCGGTGCCGTTTGACATCGTGTCAGCACAGGCGAAAGAAATTCGCATCGAAACGGTGTTTCGCTATGCCAATATTTATGATCGTGCCATCAATCTGATCGCATCGGGCAAGGTTGACCTCAAGCCGCTGATTTCAGAAACATTTGATTTTGAAGATAGTGTTGAGGCATTTGATCGGGCTGTCGAGGCGCGTCCGACGGATGTGAAAATACAGATAAAATTGAAAGGTTGAGCACAGCCTCACAGAGCTGGCTCAGCAAGCTCCCTGCTAGAAAGTACATGGATCGACATGACACGTGCTGACCCCGATGACCTGCCTTTATTGAGAACATGGTCCCGCAAATTTGGCAGCAACCCGCTGATGGTTCAGGGGGCCGGCGGCAATACATCAATCAAAGAAGATGGTGTGATGTGGATCAAGGCGTCCGGCACGCAGCTTTCTGAGGCACTGGACAAGGATATTTTTGTCCCTGTCGATCTTACCACCATGATTGGTGAAACTGCGGCTCATCCCGAGCGCGCCGACGAGCCACAGCGTTACCTGCTGGAGGCAGGTGGTCTGAAACCCTCAATTGAGACCTGCCTGCATGCGGCCTTTGCCAAGCGTGTGGTTTTGCACGTGCACTGTGTCAACACCATTGCGCTGGCGATCAGGACCGATGCTGTTGACGAACTGAGCAAAAGGCTGACGGCTTTCAACTGGGCGCATGTGGCTTATGCAAAGCCCGGTGCGCAATTGGCGAAGCTTGTTCGTAAAGCCCTGAACGATACAGTTGAGGTCATCATTCTTGGCAATCACGGTTTGCTTGTGGCGGGTGACACTGTTGAAGAAGCTGCCGGTTTAATCGAACGGGTCAGTTCTGCGCTTCATGCCGATGCTGCTCCGGAAAAGCCTGTATATCTGGCGCGGTTGCAGGAGGTGGCTGGCGCAGATTTTGAACCGGCCCAGTCTGATGATCGGGTTCATCAACTTGCCATGGCGAGCACGCGCATCGAGCAGGCGATTGGTGGAACGCTCTACCCTGACCATGTGATTTTTTGTGGTATTGGCGCCCATGCAGCCCGTCCAGGCGAAACAGCTGATGCTTATTGCGCGCGAGCGGAAACAAAGCCTCATTTCCTGATTATACCTGATGCAGGCGTTTTATGGCGCAAGGATATTACTGAAAACGGACGCACCATGACCCGGTGCCTGTCAGACGTTATGGTCCGGGTTCCAGCAACTGCCAAGCTGACCTATTTTACGCAGGCGCAGGATTATGAGTTGCTGGATTGGGATGCTGAAACCTATCGGCAACAGATGAATGCCTGAAGAAGAAGCTCTGTTTGTCGGAGTTGATTTCGGCACATCAGGCGTACGCGTCAGCGTCATTGACGAGCGGGAGGTGGAGCAGGCATATGCTAAAACAGCCTTTGCTTCTATTGGCTCCAATGGCCGTGATCCGCACATCTGGTGGCGCGCATTCGAATTGACTTTGGACAATGCACTGGGCCAGATCGATCCGTCACGCGTTGCAGGACTTGCGATTGACGGAACATCGGGAACGCTTCTTGCCGTTAACCGAGATGGTGTGCCTTTGGGTGATGCGCTGATGTATAATGATCCTTGCACGGATCAGGACCTGCTCAAGCGCATTGCGCAGCTCGCACCGCAGACCAGTGCTGCGCATGGTGCCTCCAGTGGCCTTGCACGTGCTCTGCAACTGGCACAGGATCATGACGCCCACAAACTTCTTCATCAGGCGGACTGGATTTCGTTCAGACTGTCCAGGCAGATTGTCAGCGATGAAAACAACGCTTTGAAAACCGGCTATGATCCCGTTGAACGGCGCTGGCCGGACTGGATGTCTGAAACTGGTTTGCCAGTGTCATTGCTTCCAGATGTGTTGCCTGCGGGAACGTCTGTCGGTCCGATATCTGAAGATCTGGCAGCTCGTTTTTCCCTGCCAAATTCCTGTCAGATCATCACTGGCACAACAGATGGCTGTGCGTCCTTTCTGGCGACTGGCGCTGCTGGCGTTGGCGATGGTGTGACCGCGCTCGGCACGACGCTTACCCTTAAGATACTTTCAGACAAACCGATTTTTGCACCTGAATATGGCATCTACAGCCATCGGTTGGGCGATCAATGGCTTGCGGGCGGCTCGTCCAACAGTGGTGGCAATGTGCTTCTGGGCTTTTTCACACCTCAGCAAATCGCGGATTTAAGCACTGAGATTAACCCCGAGGCTCCAACTGATCTTGATTATTACCCGCTCAGCAAAGCCGGGGAACGCTTTCCCATTTCCGATCCATCACTCTCTCCCAGATTGACGCCTCGTCCTGCGGATGATGTCACCTTCCTGCAAGGAATGTTTGAGGGGATGTCTGCCATTGAGACCCTGGGGTTTTCTCGGCTGACCGAGCTTGGTGGACCTGCGCTTCGCAGTCTGCGCAGCGTGGGTGGTGGGGCACAGAATGTTGTGTGGAGCCGAATTCGGGAACGGCGATTGGGCGTGCCGTTTCTGGCTGCCAAAAATCTGGAAGCTGCTTTTGGTACAGCGCTTCTGGCGAAGCGAGGGGCTTATGGCATTTCGTGAAGTGGATTTGAAAGATGTGGCAGAGAATTTCGATGCCTTTCTGATTGATCAGTTCGGCGTGCTTCTCAATGGCCCTGAAATCTATCCCGGCGCACCTGAAGCCCTGGCGCGGTTGGCAGAGCTTGGCAAACCTATTTTGCTGCTCTCCAATTCGGGCAAGCGCTCAGCTCCAAATGAGCACAGGCTGGCTCAACGAGGGTTCGCGCGCGATGCGTTTTTGGGCGTTCTGTCCTCAGGCGAAGCTGCACATTTTGCCTTGCAGGAAACTGTTGGCAATACGCTGCCCCATGGTGCCAGAGTGTTTCTCATTGCACGCGATGAAGACCGTTCAGCCATTGATGGGCTCGATCTGTCGCTCACCGATCAAATGGATGAAGCCGATTTGTTACTGATTGCTGGCAGCGAGGCAGAGCAATACAAGCTAGAGCATTATGAAGCTTTGCTCAAAATTGCTGCGGAACGTTGTGTGCCTTGCTGGTGTACCAATCCGGACAAGACCATGCTGACAAAAACGGGCCCCATGTATGGGGCAGGGCGCATAGCAATGCTCTATGAGGAGTTGGGTGGTCAGGTTGAGTGGTTTGGCAAACCGCATCCGCCGATTTATCAGATTGCCCTTAAAAAGCTTGGCAATCCAATGCCCTCCAAAGTGTTGTGCATCGGGGACAGTCCTGAACACGATATCCGGGGGGGTCAGGACGCAGGCTGTGCCACAGCCCTTGTTCGCACTGGCATTCACGAGGGCGAAACGATTGCCGGCCTTGAAGCCATTTGCGCTCGGCATAAAGCCCGGCCTGACTTTCTACTTTCCCGCTTCGCATACTGACAGGACAAGACTTATGGGATTAACGCTTTCACTGAGCACGAACCCGCTGGTAAATCGGTTTGCTGAACCCGATGATCTGGTCGAGACGATTGCCCGTGACATTAGATTGCGGGATATCCAGCTCACCCATGAATTCATCAATCCTGGCTGGTCTGCACCTGTCATCAACCGGCTGACAAAGCAAATGAACTTGGCCCTGCAGCGCACAGGTGCGCGCGTGACCAGTGGAATGACCGGACCCTATGGGCGGCTGAACCATTTTGGCCATCCGGATGTGGATGTGCGTCGCTATTACATCGACTGGTTCAAAACCTTCGCAGATATCATTGGGGATTTGGGCGGAACATCGCTGGGCATGCAGTTCGCGATTTTTACCTTCAGGGATTTTGATGATTTAAAGCGCCGGGAAGATTTGGTTGAAATTGCCATTGAGTGCTGGGCGGAACTGGCGGAACACGCCAAGCGCGCCGGTCTTTCGTTCCTGTTCTGGGAGCCGATGTCTGTTGGGCGAGAATTCGGTGAAACCATTTCAACAGCACTGGCATTGCAGGATCAGCTGACCAAGGCAGATATGGCAATCCCGATGTGGATGTTGGCAGATATCGATCATGGCGATGTCACCAGCGCCAATCCGGATGATTTCGATCCATATGCGTGGGCACGGACTGTGCCGCAGATATCTCCAATCATTCATATCAAGCAATCCCTGATGGATAAGGGAGGACACCGCCCGTTCATTGCGGAATTCAACGCCAAGGGGCGGATCCGGCCGGAACCATTGCTGGCTGCCTTTGCAGAAGGTGGTGCGACCGACAATGAAATCTGTCTGGAGCTGTCGTTCAAAGAGCGGGAGCCGAATGATCGAGAAGTCGTGCCTCACATTGCGGAATCTGTCGCCTTTTGGGCACCTTACATCGATACGGGCGCTGCAGATTTGAAGGTCTGAAATCAAGCAGGGAGCCGGGAATAAAGTCCCAGGAACAGGCGCGGCGCATTGCCATGATCCCTATTCAACAGAGCGTGCGACCCTTTCCTAAACTGCTCAGATCATCACCATGGATGCACGTGTCATCTGGCGGAACTCGCCAAGACCATAGCTGACCCCTTTGGCGTTCTGTCGAAATCTGTCACACTCATCAGATTGATTTCGACAGAGTGCTTGGGAGAGTAAAAATGCCGATGCTCATGTCAAAGGCCGTCTCAAAATTCTTTTCCCAGTTGCATGAGCAACCCTGGGTCATGGATGTCTTTGATAATTTGCCGGACATCTTGTTTTATATCAAAGACGCCAACTCGCGCTGGATCACCTGCAACCAAGCCAGCTTGCGACTGCTCAACTTTGCCAGCGTTACAGAGGTTTATGGTGCAGTTGAACATGACTTTTTCCCGAAAATTATTGCAGATGCGATCCGCGCGGATGATTTGGATGTAATTCGCAATAATCGTAAAATCATAAATCGTACGGAATTGATAGTGGATGAAGCCGGGCTATTGACCTGGGTATCGACCAGCAAGACGCCGCTTATGGGAAAAGACAGCTGCGTTGCAGGCCTTGTGGGAACCACTCAGGTCTTGCGCAGACTGGACGATCTGCCGCAAGCCTATCAACCGTTTCAGGCTGTCATGCAACATATTCAGGATAGTATTGATAGCACGATAAATATCAGTGATTTAGCTCGAATTTCCTGCCTTTCCGAGAGCCAGTTTCGGAAGCGTTTTCGTGCGCTGTTCCGGCTTTCGCCACAGGAATTTATCTTGCGTGCCCGGTTGCAACGGGCTGCAAAGTTGTTGTCTTCGACTGATATGCCGCTTGTGCGCATCGCTTTGAAGTGTGGTTATTGCGATCAAAGCTACTTCACAAAGCAATTTCGTGGCTTTTTCGGCATGCCTCCAAGACGGTATCGGCAAGTGTGGCAATCAAGCGCCGATGATCGATAAGTTATAAAAAAGGCTCGAATAGCAAAATCATTCTCCTGCGATATGCCGCTAGGCTAATTCCATAATCCGGCGAAGATCGGATTGGGAGGACGATATGCCGGTTTTCATGTTTGAAGGCCTATCCGTGCATTATGATGTGTCCGGAGAAGGTCCTGCAGTGTTGTTTATGCACGGTTTGGCTGCTGAGCGCGGCCAGGCGCAACAAACGCTTGCCTCCGAAGAGAACATTCAACTGATCACGCTCGATATGCCCGGACATGGTGACACCCATGCAAATGCTGGTGGTCCTTCCAGTGACCTGATCGGCTTTGAAACCTACAGCCGGATCGCGCGCTCCCTCCTGAGTCACCTCAACATTGACCGAGCCATTCTGGGCGGCATTTCCATGGGGTCTGGAATTGCCCTGCACATGGCTTTGGCTCAACCAAAACGCGCTCTTGGCCTGTTCCTGGTCCGGCCTGCATGGTTGGCCGAACCTGCCAGGCCGCATTTGAATGTCATTGCTCAACTGGGTCAGCTTCTGGCCGAGACAACACCGGGAAAAGCCGCTGGAGCTTTGGCCGATGATGCTGACTTCCAAGAGTTGTTTTCCGGTATTCCCTCTGCTGCAAATTCTGTTCTGGATGCTGCTAAGCATCGACAGATCACTCGAAACCCTAATGTTTTGTCAAAACTGGTTGATGATCAACCGTTTGGCAGACTTGAGGATTTGGCGGGTATCAACTGTCCGGCGCTTGTTCTTGGCAACAATGCAGATCCGCTTCATCCACCCCGAATTGCGCGTGTCACCGCAGGCTCTCTGCCAAAGGGCCGTTATGCCCATTTGCCGCCGCGCTATCTGGAAGCAGAGGCTCACGGTTCAGCGCTGCTGACACATTTCCATTCCTTTCTTTCAACGCACAGCACTGCGCTGGCCAGTTCATCCTGAAGAGGTTCGTCATGATTACCAAACGTATTTCCACCGAGGCCATTCTTGAAAAGCTGCAAGCGAAACGGGCTGCGAAAAAACCCATCATGATCGCCAGTGCGGGGAGTGGCCTTGTGGCCAAGATTCTTGAAGAATCCGGCGTTGATTGCATCAACACATTCTCAGGCGCGCGGCTTCGGGCGAATGGAATGGGCACCATGTCAATGATGTGGCCGATTCTGGACAGCAATCATCAGACCCTGACTTACACGCGAGAGGACATAATGCCCGCCTTGAAGGGTCAGTCCTTTGTCTGCGCCTGCCTGAATGCCAATGACCCGTTGCGCGATATGCGCATGGTGCTGAATGATTGCATGGCGATGGGAGTGAATTCTGTCTCCAACATCGGTCCTTCCATCAGCTATGTCGACAAGGACAGTGAAATCTTCAATGTCCTGACCAGTGCGGGCATCACCCTTCAGAACGAAATAGACATGTTGAAACTGGCCCGCGAAGAAATGGGCATGGTGACAATTGGCCTGACCTTCACCAAGGACGACGCGCTGGAGCTGGTCGAAGGCGCGCGGCCCCACATATTCTGCTACCACGCCGGAACGACAAAGGGCGGCCGCACCGGCTACGACAATGGTGTCACCATTGCTGAAACGGCACGGGAGACTGAAGACGTCTATCAGGCCGTTCGCAAAATCGATCCAAACATCATTCTGGTTGGCCATGGCGCTGCCATGGAAACGCCGGAAGACGCGCAATACATGCTTGATCACACATCAGGCGATGGTTTCTGGACTGGTTCCTCAACCGAACGTCTGCCGATCGAACGCGCCGTGACAGCCGCAGCTGCTGAATTCACCTCCCTGACATTCAATTCGTGAGAAGACCAATGACCAAGACAATTGCCATTCTTGCGACGCTGGATACCAAGGGCGATGAATGCGCCTATCTGCGGGATGAAATTATCCGCCTTGGGGCCACGCCCTTTCTGATTGACATAAGCGTGGTGGGGGATGCGGAACTGACCGCTGATATCAGCGCTGCTGAGGTAGCTGATGCGGGCGGCACGTCTTTGACCAGTCTGCGCGTTGCTCCTTCCCGGGAAGTTGCTTCTGAGGTGATGGTTCAGGGTGCAATTGTCAAAATGCTTGGCCTTATCGGATCAGGCGACGTGGATGGTGTGATCAGCCTTGGCGGAACACAAGGCACAGGCAATTGCACGCAAGTCATGCAAGCTCTGCCATATGGATTTCCGAAGCTGATGCTGTCGACCATGGCGTCCGGTGACACATCCGGTTACGTCGGTATCAAAGACATCACCATGATGTTCTCTGTCAGTGATATTCTGGGTTTGAACCCTTTCTTCCGGACGATTTTATCAAATGCCGCCGGTGCCATTGTGGGCATGGCTGACGCAACCAAGCCAATCAGCTTTACGCCCGGCAAACCGGTCATCGGGATGACCAATCTTGGGGTTCTGACACAGGGCACCATCCACGCCATGAAGCGCCTGTCTGATCAGGGCTTTGAAACCATGGTGTTTCACGCCGTAGGCTCTGGTGGTCGTGCCATGGAACAATTGATGCGCGATGGCATTATTCAAGCTGTCTTTGATTTCGCTCTCGGGGATTTGATGGATGAGATTGGCGGCGGTATCCGCGCCGCTGACAAAGATCGTTTGACGGTTGCGGGCGCCTTGGGCCTGCCGCAGGTGGTTGTTCCAGGTGGCACTGATCATCTGGGCATATTGGTGGATGAGCCGAACAGTATTCCGGAGAAGTATGCAGACCGCAAAGTGACATTTCACAACCCGGTCATTTTGGTGCCTCGCACATCTGGAGAAGAGTTGGAGCAATTGGCCAAGACGATTGGCGACCGCTTGCGCGGTGCAACTGGGCCGACGCATGTTCTGGCGCCGACCAAGGGTCTGTCCAGTTATTCCGTTCCAGGTGGTCCCTTGGAAGACAAAGAGGCTGATGCGCGCTTGATTGCCGCTTTGCACGAGCATGTTTCCCAAGAGGTGACCGAGATCGATGCCGGCGCAGAAGATACCGTTTTTGTTGATCAGGCTGTGGATGCCTTGCTTGCCCTGATTGCGGCCAGGCAGGAGGCATGATGTGAAACTGTCTTGCCAATCACTTGAGAAAAGCTTCGGCCGCGTAACAGCGCTTGATGGCCTGAGCTTTGATGTTCCGGAGGGGGCGTTCTTTGCGCTTCTTGGGCCAAGTGCGGCTGGCAAGACAACTTGTTTGCGAACGATCTGTGGCTTGGAAAGACCGGATAGTGGCAGCGTATTTGTCGATGGGCAGGACGTGACACAGGCACCGGTTCAGGGGCGCGATCTGGCGATGGTTTTTCAATCCTTTGCCCTTTATCCGCATTTGTCCACCGAACAGAATCTTGCCTATCCGCTGCGCGAAGCCGGGCTACCATCTGCCGAGATCAAGTCTCGCGTGGGGGAAATGGGAGAACTGTTGCGCATCAGCCATGCGCTGGGCCGAAAAACCACACAATTATCCGGTGGTGAGCAACAACGTGTTGCCATTGGCAGGGCCCTTATCCGACGGCCCAAACTGTTGTTGCTGGATGAGCCTTTGACCAATCTGGACGCCAAGCTGCGTGACGAGATGCGTGCTGAGTTCAAGCGGCTCCACCGGGATCTCGGCATCACCATGGTCTACGCAACACCGGATCAGCTGGAAGCCATGACCATGGCCGACACGATTGGTGTTTTGCAAAATGGTCAGATTACTGAAATTGGAACGCCGGACGCGCTCTATGCAACGCCCGGTTCCATTGGCGTTGCGCGTTTGGTCGGCTCTCCGCCGATCAACCTCATTGAGGCGACAGGCACCGGTGCGGAACTCGATCTGGGATTTGCAAAAATCCCGTCCGATCATCGCGCCCAGGGTGCGCTCACATTGGGGTTGAGGCCCTTTGATATTCAGGTTGCAGATAATGCTGAGACCGCACTTTTGCAGGGAAGGGTCATTGTGACCGAACCCCTTGGTGACCTGGAAATTGTCGATGTCGAAACTTCGGGAAATGAACTGAAGGTTGCCCTTAGAGGGTCACAAGTCGGGCAGGCAAAGCCTGGCGATCTTCTGCCGCTGAATTTCGACGCCGATCGCCTTCTGTACTTCGACACTACGACCGGGCTGCGCCTTGATATGCCGCCCGTTCAAAACTGACTGCCATCAACTTAGGGAGGATATGATGGAACATAAGCGAATGACACTGAAAAGAACCCTGTCGGTTCTGGCTCTGACTGCAGCCCCGTTTCTGGTTGCCGAAAGTGCCTGGGCCAAGGATATTACAATCCGCATGGCTGCACCTGACTGGGGCCCGACGCGCTTTATGCAGGAGCATGCAAATGCGACCTACAAGGCGCCGTCTGGCAACAATGTTCAGCTCGAAATTGATTTCATTCCATGGCCAAACTTTTTTGACCGGGTGAATGCATCGCTCAATTCCGGCGAGCAGAAGTACCAGATGATTGTCTCTGACAGTCAGTGGCTTGGAACTTTCATCGAAAGTGGCCACTTTTTAAAGCTCAATGATCTGATTGCTGCCGATCCTGGCTTGCAGGCAATCATGAACAATCTGCATCCGGCCTTGGTGTCCGGTTATTCGACCTATCCAAATGTCTCTGCCGCTGAAATTGAGAAAACCGGTTATCCGCATCCGGATGCGAATTACTATGGTTTCCCGCAGTTCCCTGACACCTATGTGACCTATTACCGAACTGATCTGTTCTGTGATGAAGGCGAAAATGCCACGTTCAAGGCTGCTTATGGAAGTAATCTGCCTTGTAATCCCGATGATTGGGAAAGCATTACCTGGGATGATTGGGAGAATTTCGGAAAGCATTTTGCCCGCAAAAGCGGTGAGAAGCTTGGCAGTGGGACTGCCGATGGTGATTTCTATGGGATCGCTTATCAGGCAGCCAAACCGCTTGATTTCTCAACCATGCAGATCAATGCGTTTTTCTGGCAATTTGGTGGTGGCATCTGGGATGAGACCACGCAGCCGAATTCCCCGGCACTGGGCGTTGTGAATTCAGCAGAGAATGTGGAAGGGTTCCAACGCTTCCTTGATTTGCTGGAATATGCACCGCCAATCGCCAAAACAGGTCAGATGGGTATTTTTGAAATCCAGGACTTGTTCATGCAGGGCAAAATTGCAGCCATTGTTGACTGGGTTGCTTTGGGAGCGCCTGTTATCGATCCGGCCACATCCAAGGTCCATGATCGTGCCGCTTTCGCGGTGCCACCGGGCAATATGCGCGATGGCAAGATTGATCGGACCGGTAATCTGGGCGGACAACCATTCGTTTTGACCACGTGGAATGATGATGAAGTCATCAAAGAAGCGCTTGATGTGGTGAAATGGTGGTTGTCGGAAGAGACCCAGATTGCTGCGGTCAAAGCTGGCGGACAATCCGGCCTGGTCAGTGTTCTGAACAACCCGGACTATGAGAGCTGGGCACCTTGGAATGCGCAGCACAAGGCGATGCTGGAGTGGCAGAAAGATCTGTGGCACGTGCCTGAATTCTTTGAGTTGCTGACGCAGCAGCAGGAAGAGTTTGACAAAGCCATCACCGGGCAGATCTCCGCACAGGAAGCTCTGGATAATGTAGCTGCATTCCAAGATGAATTGCTGCGTGACGCCGGTCGGATCGAAGATTGATCTGAAATGACGAAGGAGCGTTCTGCCATGGCTGATCTCAACACATCTGGCGCTGGTGCTGTCTCTGGTGCCGGATCTGTTGCCAAGTCTGGTGGCTTGATAGCCTGGCTGAACGCGCCTGAGCGGCGCGGCCCTTTACTGGTCGCGCCTGCTCTTATCACATTGTTCGTGATGAATATTTTTCCACTTCTGTGGTCTTTCGGATTGAGCTTTTTCAACTACCGCGCCAATCGGCTGACCGTCCCTTCCTTCAAGGGGCTCGATAATTACGAGAAGGTGCTGACCGACCCCGTGGTCTGGGAACGTTTTCAAACGACGGGTATCATTGTCGGCGCTTCTGTAACGCTGCAATTGATCTTCGGATTTTTGCTGGCATTGCTGTTTGCCAAGACATTTCCATTACGCCGCATTTTGCTGATGCTGGTGCTCGCGCCGATGATGCTTTCTTTTGTATCCGTCGCGATCTTTTTCAAACTGTTTTATGATCCCACGCTGGGATTGTTGAGTTGGGCCATTGGGCTTTTCACCGGTGAGCCGTTTATTTTGTTGGCCACACCGGCAGGTTCCATTGCGGCCATCGTGATCGCGGATGCATGGATGTGGTCACCCTTTGTCATGTTGCTGGTATTGGCCGGTTTGGTGTCGGTGCCAACTTACCTTTATGAAGCTGCCGAAATTGACCGGGCATCGCCCTGGCGGCGCTTTCGGACAATTACATTCCCTTACATCAAGAGCCTTTTATTATTGGCGCTTTTGTTCCGGACGATTGAAACATTCAAGCTGTTTGACCTGTCTTTTTTGATCACTGGTGGTGGTCCCGGCGCGTCTACCGAAACGGTTGCAATTTACGCTTACCGGTTGGGCTTTCAATTCTTCAGAACCAGTCAGGCATCCGCATTGGCCTATCTGATCCTGTTTGTCGTGATCGTGCTGACAAGCATTTATCTCTACATCGTCAATCGACGAAATGAGGAGGGCTGACCATGGCTTATCGTAAAGCTGCCTTCCGTAAACCGGGTCAAGCTGGATGGCTCTATAGCCTGGTGGCGGGTGTCATTGCGCTGATCTACTTCTTTCCGGTTCTGTGGATGATCCTGACCGCGTTCAAGACGCGTTCAGATGCGCTGGCCATTCCGCCAAAGCTGTTTTTCACACCGACCTTTGATAATTTCAGATCCGTGTTCTTTCGCGATACCCAGGCGGGCGACGCCGTTGCCACGGGCTTTATCCAGTATTTTGTCAATTCTGCCTTTATCGGCGGAAGCAGCGTCATTCTGGCGCTTATCATCGGAACACTGGCTGCCTATGCTTTTTCGCGCTATCCGCTGAAGGGCAATGACACCTATATGTTCATCATTCTGACGACACGGATGTTGCCACCGATTGTGGTCATCATCCCGATCTTTCTGATGTTCCGTGTTACTGGTCTTTCAGGCAGTTACATTGGCATTATTCTGCTTTATACGGCTTTCAATCTGCCGTTCTCCATCTGGATGATGAAAAGCTTCTTTGATGATCTCAATCCGGAGATCGAGGATAGCGCACGATTGGATGGATCAAACGACTGGAAAGTCTTTTTCCGGATTTGTTTGCCCCAGGTTCTGGCCGGCCTGGCCGCAACGGCGGTGTTTGCGCTTATTCTGACCTGGAATGAATTCCTGTTTGCCTTGTTGTTGACCGGCTCTGATACCCGCACCGTTCCCGTGGCCATGGCCAACACAATCGGGGGTGAAATTGGCGTTGACTGGGGCCTGCTGTCTGCCATTGTCAGCCTGTTCTTGATACCTGTTTTCATCGTCACCTTTGTTCTGCAAAAACAATTGCTGCGCGGCGTTACATTCGGGACCATCCGCAAATGAGTGGGATTTCGCTGAAAAACATAACCAAGCAGTTTGGTGATCTGACGGCAGTGGATGCTGTTACGTTTGATGTTGCCGATGATGAAGTGCTGTGCCTGCTGGGGCCATCCGGGTGCGGCAAAACCACAACCTTGCGGATGATTGCCGGCCTTGAAAACGCAACAGATGGTGAGATCTATCTGAGTGGTCAGGACATGACCCATTTGCGTGCGCGCGCGCGCAATGTGGCGATGGCCTTTCAGTTCTACGCGCTTTATCCGAACCTGACGGTGAGCGATAATCTGGCTTATCCGCTTCATGCCGAAGGCGACAGCGCTGCCGATATTGCGGCGAAGTTGCGTGACATTGCGCAAGTGCTGCAAATGAATCATGTGCTGGACCGCTTTCCCCATCAGCTTTCTGAAGGTGAAAAACAGCGGGTTTCTGTCGGGCGCTGCATTATTCGCCGGCCCAATTGTTTTCTGTTCGACGAGCCGCTCAGTCGTCTGGATGTACAACTGCGCGAGGAGATGCGCAGCGACATCAAAAAAGTCCTTTCGGGTCTTTCGCGCCCCACAGTGATTGTCACGCATGATCAACTGGAAGCCATGACCATGGGAGACAGAATTGCCGTCATGCGGGACGGCAAAGTTGAGCAGATTGGCGCGCCGCAGGATGTGTTCAACAATCCTGCGAATACGTTCGTCGCCGGTTTTATCGGCACCCCGCAGATGAATCTTGTGAGTGGCATTATCTCCGGAATCGGTGGAGCAATAGCTGTTTCAATTGGACAGGATGTAATCGAGTTGATCGGGGAACTGGCGCAACCCGGACATGGTCTTAAGCTTGGTGATGCCGTGACATTGGGAATGCGTCCAAGAAGCGCAAGCCTGGAGAGTCAGAGCGGGCAGGGGATTCTGTCCGGCACTTGCGAATTGATTGAGCCGATGGGCGCTGAAACGCTGCTGCGCATTGCACATCCGGCAGGCCAGATCAGGGCCATCGTGACTGACCGACAGGGTTTGAAAGAAGGCGGAACCATTCACGTTCGGTTTGCGCAGGGCAGTTACAGATTGTTTCATGCCGATGGCAACAGGATTGGAGACACGGTGTGAGTGACAATTCAGCGTTGATGGGCGCGCGAGAAGCCCGCAATTATCGTTTTGCCATTCTCGGGCTGTGCATCCTGTCATTGATCTTTGTGTTCCAGCCATTTTCCCTGACCCTGTTTTCCGTCGGGTGCCTTGGGGTTATCTGTGGTGGTCTGGTGTTCAACATCATGCCTTTTTGCACGGAGGGTACGCCCAGACGAAAACTGCTTACCGGACTGGGCTGGGTCGTCGCTATTTTATTGGTAATGGCTCTTTTGGCTTCGGCCGCTGCTTATGGCTACATCCTGTATTTGACAGCTTCCCGCTAAGGAAAAATGATCCTGAACTTGATCAGTCCGGGCTAATTGCGGCTAAGCGCCAGTCGGCCCCTCTTGATCAAAATCAATGACAGTTCTGAACTTTATCGTGACAAGTGGAGTATAACGCAGATTAAAATCTGCAGTTCCATTTCTGTCGGGATAATCAGCCAACGTTCATTATGGGCTTGTTGGTTCGAGATCATTGAAAGTTCGCTGTACATAACATGAAATTGCTGTCTCCAGATCGTTGGAATGTAGCTCTGCTGGCCATTGCGCTTATCGGACTTGTGTCTGGTATAGGCCTGTGGGTAGCAGGGTATTCGGTTCTGGCGGATTATGTCTGGGCTGGCGGCGTCGTTCCGATTCTGGCGGCTCTCATTGTCGAGATCATCCGAAGCCTGAGGCAGGGCGATATAGGGCTCGACATTGTGGCCGCGCTTTCGATGTCTGCCGCGCTGTTTTTCGGCGAAACGCTGGCTGCAGCCGTTGTCGCCTTGATGTATTCCGGTGGCACCCTTCTTGAAAGCTTTGCAGAGGTGCGAGCTCGCCGGGAAATGAGCGATCTGCTTTCGCGCGTGCCCCGGACTGCAACCATTCATCACAACGGCACATTGGAAGACATTCCGCTGGATGATGTGGTGCCGGGCGATCTGTTGTTGATACGACAGGGAGACATTGCGCCTGTGGATGGCTCAGTAGAAAGTGGTCGGGCGATGCTGGATCAGTCGGCGCTGACCGGCGAATCAATGCCAGTCCGACTGGAACAAGGCCAGGCCGTGATGAGCGGATCCACCAATGCGGGCGAAACGTTTGACCTGCGTGCTACTCATTTAGCAGCGAACAGCACCTATGCTGGAATTGTCCGGCTGGTGGAAGCAGCACAAAAATCAAAAGCACCAATGGTGCGGTTGGCAGATCGGTATTCCCTTCTGTTCCTGGCCGTCACAGTTGCCATGGCAACTCTGGCCTGGTGGTTTAGTGGCGATCCTATCAGAGCGGTCGCTGTGCTTGTGGTTGCAACGCCTTGCCCGCTTATTCTGGCCGTCCCGGTGGCTTTGGTTGCGGGGCTATCACGGGCAGCGCATTACGGTGTTCTGATTAAGGGTGCAAAGCCGCTGGAGGCTCTGGCACGGATTGAAACAATGATCGTTGACAAGACGGGCACGCTGACAGAAGGGCGACCCAAAATTGTGTCAATCGATGCGCTGACCGATCTGACGCCTGACGAGATGCTGTTCTTTGCCGCTGGGATTGATCAAGGGTCAAAACATCCGATCGCACAGGCCATTGTCGCATCGGCGCAGCAAAAGGGCATGCATCTGCCAGTTCCAACCGACCTTGTGGAATCCCCCGGTGAAGGCATGACCGGCAAGATTGATGGGCATGATGTCGTTGTTGGCGGTGTGGATTTTGTCATGCGCCTTGCCGACGGCCCCCGGATCGCCCTCCCGGTCCAATCCAATGGTGCGGTTGTTGTCGCGTTGGCAGTGGATGGCCGGTTGGTTGGGCATATCGAAATGGCAGATACGCTGCGCAGTGGCACAGTTGCTTTTTTGAAAGGTCTGCGCCGGATTGGCATGAAACGTATTCTGCTTGCGACCGGTGACCGTCTCTCTGTCGCCGAGGCTGTGACTGACGGTCTTGATCTTGACGGTGTGCGCGCCGACCTGACGCCCGACCAAAAGGTGCTGCTGGTTCTGAGCGAGCGAAAGAACGGCCCCGTGATGATGGTCGGCGACGGTGTGAATGATGCCCCGGCATTGGCCGCTGCAGATGTTGGTGTGGCCATGGGCGCACGTGGTACGGCGGCCTCGGCGGAAGCTGCAGAAGTCGTCTTGCTGGTGGATCAACTGGATCGGTTGCTGCCCGGATTGGAAATTGCGCGCAGATCACGGCGCATAGCGCTGGAAAGTGTCGGGATCGGGATCGGTTTGTCATTTGTCGGAATGATTGCCGCCGCACTGGGCTATCTCGCGCCGGTGCAGGGCGCTGTTCTGCAGGAAGTGATTGATGTCGCGGTGATCCTGAATGCGTTGAGAGTTCTGAATACGGTGCCGCTCGAAGCTTAAAATCATTGCCAGAGACTGAACAGGTCGTCAGACCAAAACCGTTGCGAAAGATGTCACCATGGAACATTCCAGAATTCTAATCACGCTCGGTATGCTGCTGCTGGCAGGTTTGGCATTGGATGCTCTGGGCAGGCGGACGCGGCTTCCAAGGGTTACTTTGCTTGTGACGTTTGGAATACTGGCTGGTCCATCGGTTCTGAACCTCATTCCTGTGGCCGCCAATGACTGGTATCCTCTGGTCGCCAAATTTGCGCTTGTAATGGTTGCCTTTCTGCTGGGCGGCCATCTGACGCGATCTGTTATCACAAGAGACGGACGACATATTCTGGGCGTATCTCTTGGGGCTGTTTTCCTGACATCAACGATTGTCGGGCTGGGGCTTTGGGCACTGGGAATTGATCCAATTTTATGTCTTGTCTTTGCCGGTATTTCTTGCGCTACCGCACCGGCCGCGACTGAAGATGTTGTGCGTAACTCAGGACTTCAGGGGGCGTTTCCACGAATTTTGCGGGGTGCTGTCGCCATAGATGATGCATGGGCCCTGATTGTGTTCAGCCTTATGCTGGCTGCCGGTCATGCGCTTCAGGGCGGTGATGCCACTCAGGTGGTAAGTCATGTTGCAACTGAAATTGGTGGGGCGGTCATTCTGGGATTCTTGATTGGTTTGCCCGCAGCCTATTTGACCGGGCGGCTGAAGCCGGGCGAACCTTCCATGATTGAAGCGCTAGGTGTTGTGTTTTTATGTGGAGGGCTCGCGCTTGAGTTTGGTGCGTCTTTCCTGCTGTCGACAATGATATGCGGCGCTGTGATTGCCAATACAGCGCGGCATCACACCCGCCCGTTTCATGAAATCGAGAGTATTGAATGGCCGTTCATGGTGCTGTTTTTCATTCTGGCCGGTGCATCACTTGAATTTTCTGCTGTTATGGAGATCGGCCTGATTGGCCTTGCATACGTGGTTTTACGCGCCATCGGGCGGATTGCTGGCGGCTGGGCAGGTGGTCGTGTTAGCGGGATGGACCGACTTGAGAGCCGATGGATCGGTGTGGCATTGATGCCGCAAGCTGGCGTGGCCATGGGCATGGCACTGGTTGCTGCCAGCACTTTTCCTGATCGCGCCGGATCGATTTTGGCTATCGCAATCGGGACTACCGTGATTTTCGAACTGATTGGACCCTTGTGCACACAGATTGCCTTGTCAAAAATCAAGGCGACGCAAACGTCTGAAGCTGATTGAAAATGATCGAACAAAGCCGCAGCTTTTAGACAAAAGCAGTTACACCGATTTCAATCTGGAGCGGATGTATTTCGCCGCCGACCTGAAGTGGCTTGGGCCTGCAGCCTCGGCCCAGCGACCTGGCTTCCAATTGTTGTTTGCCCCCTTCATGGGGCTGCCATAGAGCTCTTCGTTTGAACAACTCTCTATCAAGCGGGTCAGCTTCCCGTAGCTCTCCTGCAGCGACTCCAAAGCTTCGTCCCAGCCCAATTCCGACTGTTGCGCCCTGAGATTTGCATTGTATCGTTTCAGCTCATGCCATTTGTAGCCTTCAGCGGGAAAAAATACGGGTTTTCCAGCCAAGCCATCAAAGTACCAGCCGAGGAACAGGTCGATCCAGTGCGCTCGATGCGCGACTACATCTTTGATGGACGTATCTTCATCGTCCTTAATCAAAGCTGATGGAGAGTTGACCGTACTGATCAGCCTTTTGAGTTTTTCGAATTCCTTTTTAGACACATCGAGCAGTTCTTCTTTGTTTTGCGCTGTCATATCAGACCTGTTTGCTGACGGGTTTTTGTGGTCCTTCGGGATAATAACGGCAGTCGAGACTGCAGACACAGCAATGGCCGCAAAATGGCTGAGTGCAGACCGGCTGATCTCCACCGAACCTTTGCTACTCCATGTCACCGGGAGCAGAGTATCGCACCGGCGCAACCATCATAAAAAGCTGCGCAGGCGCAATATTGGTGGGGCTCTTGCCTATGAACTTTTATCTGCTGTGTCCGCCTCGGTGGTGTCGTCGTCCCCATCACGCTCCACAACAATCCTGACTTTTGTGGCCATGGCCGCAATCGCGCCCAGAATGGCAAGCCATGGCGCTGCGAGCGCAACAACACCGCCAACCACAAGGCCGATATTCAAAGGGGTTTCCAGAAACACGTCGCCATCATCAGCAATGATCTTCAGATTTCGAACACTGCCTTCTTTTGCCAGTTCTTTGATTTTTGCCACGAGTTGGTCGCCGGCAACTTCTATTTCCTCAAAGACTGTACGGCCGTCAGATTTTTTTTCATCCACCATTTGTTGGCTCCTTCTGTAATTTGTTCCCGAATTCAGTTCAGGTCCTGGGAAAACAAGGGTTTCAAATCTTTCGGCATCGAGCCCTTCACGTCGCGCATTTCGCCACTGGAAACATGTCGCTCCAGCAATGCGAAGACCGCAGAAACGCAGGCGTCGGTGTCATGAAGTGGCGCCTCTTCAAAAGCAGCATCAATGTGCTTGATGAACTCGCGCTTTCCGCGCGGGCGCGATACGGCTTGCGATGGGTTCCAGCCCTCATAGTAAATGCCACGCATCAGCATTGGCAATTGCGCGGATAATTGTGCCGCTTCGTCGGTTGATAACCAATCACGCAACGTGTGCAGCACCGTGCGCAGAAGATTATAGCTGCGCTGGGTGTCTTCAAAGTCAACGGCTTCGCGCAGTTCTTCCAGCCAAGTTCCCACGACACGCGGGGCATCATCAAGTGTGTGTAATCCTGTTGCAGACATGTGTGTCTCCTTGAAAACGGGCAATCCAACTCTTCTGCACTGTCAGCCAGTTGAGGAGCGCTGGTGTTGATGGCGATCAAATTTGCCGCGCCTATTCCTTGATGTAAGGCTTTCCATCTGCCGCCGGTGCCCGCGCGCGCCCGACAAAGCCTGCAACGACAACGATTGTGGCGATGTAGGGCGCCATTGCCAGAAACTCGGACGGGATGGGCGTTTGAAGAAGCGCCAGTTTTTGTTGCATGGAATCTGCAAAGCCGAACACCAGAGCCGCCAACAGGGCGCCGACCGGATGCCAGCGTCCGAATATCATGGCCGCCAGCCCGATATAGCCGCGTCCTCCGGTCATGTTTTCGTCGAACCGACCAACAGATCCAAGCGTAAACCAGGCGCCGCCAAAACCGGCGACCATGCCGCCAAGTGTGACGTTGATGTAGCGGATGCGATAGACATTGATGCCCAGCGTATCGGCGGCGCGTGGGTGTTCTCCTACAGCGCGCGCGCGCAATCCGCTGCGTGTGTAGAACAGATAATAGGTTGAAACGGCCACCATGATCAGTGCGCCATAGACAAACAGGTTTTGCTGAAACAGCATGGGCCCGATGACCGGAATATCTCCCAGTAAAGGAATTTTGTAAGCGCGAAATACCGGCGCATTGTTCAGCGTTCGATATTCCTGAAACACCTGACTGCTGACATAGGATGTGAGGCCCAGAACAAACAGATTGATCACAACCCCCGCAATGATCTGATCCATGCGGTAGGTGACAACCAGGGCCGCCAGAATAAATCCGAACAATCCGCCAATTGCGATGGCTGCGGCCAATCCCGGTATTCCGCCGAGCAAGGACCCGACCAACGCACCAGTGAATGCACCAGCCAGAAGCATGCCTTCAATGGCGATGTTGACCACCGCAACACGCTCGCACAAAACGCCTGCCAATCCACCCAGAGCAATCGGCACAGCCCGCACCACGGTCGCCTGCAACATGCCTGTCAGGGAGAATGATTTTCCAGCGGTCGCCCATACCAAAAACGCGGCAATGGCAATTGCCATGCCAATACCAAGCGACAGGGATGTCCATCGCGCGCCACCACGCACGAACTGCCGCACGCCCAGAAAAGCCAGCACGGCGGAGACCAGATAGTTGAAAGACTGGACGGGAACCGCAAGGCTGGGAATGGGCAGGGTATCGGTGGGGCGTGACAGCCTGAAGACAGCCAGACCTTCGCTGTCCATTGCGAACACGAGTGCAACCAGGATCGACAGTCCAATGAGGACGGTGCCCGTTATGCGTGCCTGACGTTGTTCGCCGATGTCCAGTTTCATCGGAATGTTTGGTGTCGTCTGTTCACTGATCGCCATGGTGATCTATTCCTTGCGCACATCAGTGGGCTTTCTGAAGCCCCAGGGAAAGATTGCGCGCACCAGCAAAGGTGCGGCTATGAACACAATGATGAGTGCTTGTATGATGCCGATCAGGTCTATTGATACTCCGGCATCAACCTGCATCTGGCGGCCACCGGCTTCCAATGCACCAAACAACAGACCTGCCAGCAAAACCCCGAATGGATGCGACCGGCCAAGCAGGGCAACAGCGATAGCGTCAAATCCTATCCCGGCCGAAAAGCCTGGCGTGGCGCGGTCCAACACACCCAGAACCTGATTGGCACCGGCCAGCCCGGCCAGCGCACCAGCCGTTGCCATGGCCGCGACAATGATCAGTCCTGACCGCATGCCCGCAAACCGCGCTGCATCGGGACTGGCGCCGCTTGCCCTGAATTCAAAACCGATTTTGGACCGGTACAAAATCCAATAGACGACAAGAACCGCCGCCAGCGCCAGAAATATCCCGGCATGGACTCGCAAATTGGGGTCAAGCCAGTCCAGCAATCGGGGCAATTCGGCGTTATCCGGCACGGATTTCGAAATTGGATCGGCACGTCCTTCTCGCTGAATGAAGGGCTGGCGCAGCAGATAGTCCAACAAGCGGTATGAAATGAGGTTCAGCATGATGGTTGAGATGACTTCATGGGCGCCGGTTGCTGCGCGCAGCCAACCTGCAATGCCCGCGTAAAGCGCCCCAACCAGAGCACCAGACAGAAGGCAAAGTGGCAGAAGCAGGACGAATGGCAGACCGGGCAAGCTGAACCCTGTGATGACGGCTGCGATGCCGCCCATCAGGATTTGTCCTTCAGCCCCGATGTTGAAAAGGCCAGCGCGAAAACCAAGTGCAAGACCCAAACCGGCAAGGATCAGAGGCGCTGCGGCCGTTAGTGTTTCAGATATTGCATTGAGTGACCCGACAGAGCCTTTGAGAAGGGCAATATAGGACTGGCCTATGGTGACCAGTTCCACATTGGTGGCCAGCATTGTGAATGCACCCAGGATCAGAGCAGCAACGACTGCAAATATTGGAACAATGACAAGGTCTTCAAACTCTGCGCGCGGCGGTGCTGCGCGGCGCAGCAGATCTTGAATGGCTTTGTCTGTTTTGGATGGTGTGCTCATGGGGCTGCTCCTGCCATTGCAAGCCCGACTTCATTTTTGTCCGCCTGTCCGTCCCCATTTTCAAACTCGGCAACGATGTTGCCTTTAAACATGACAAGTATCCTGTCTGACAGAGCGAGAATTTCGTCCAGCTCTGAAGAGACGATCAGGACGCCATCGCCTTCATCACGGGCATGGACGAGACGCTCATGGATGTATTCTATCGAACCGACATCAAGCCCACGGGTTGGCTGGGCCGCCAACAACAGAGCGGTATCGCGTGATAATTCGCGTGCAACGACGAGCTTTTGCTGATTGCCACCGGAAAGATGGCCTGCAGCGGAAAAAACCGATGGTGTGCGCACGTCAAACTCGACAGCGCCACGCGCGGCAGCTTCATTGACAATGTCCCACTTTATCTGCCCACGTGACGAGAACCGCGTGTCATAATAGGTGTCGAGCACCATGTTCTCCGCGACTGTAAAACTGGGAATGATTCCAGTACGTTGTCGATCTTCAGGAATATGGGCAATGCCCATGCGATGACGGGCTCTGGCGGAACTGTGGGTGATGTCATTATCTTGATAAGTGACCGAGCCTGACGTGACATGGCGCAGCCCGGCAAGGGCTTCGACCAATGCGGTCTGGCCGTTTCCCTGAACCCCCGCAATGCCGATGATTTCGCCGCTTCTTACGCTGAAACTGATTTGGTTTACGGCGATTTCAGCGTTTTCATGCAAGACCGTCAAATTTTCAATTTTCAACAAATCGACGCCTGGCGCAAAGGGTTGCTTCGTGACATCGAAGCTGACAGGCCGACCGACCATCATCTCGGCAAGGTCTTTCGTGGTCATTGTTTTCGGATCGCCCGACCCAGTAATCCTGCCCTGACGCAGCACGCTTATGCGATCAGCAATCTGAAGAATTTCGTTGAGTTTATGGGTGATGAATACCAACGCCTTGCCCGCATCGCGCAGGGCCTTGATGATCTGGAAAAACTCCTCAACTTCCTGCGGCGTGAGCACGGCCGTTGGCTCATCAAGAATGAGCACCTGTGCGGACCGGAACAACACTTTGATGATCTCAACGCGCTGCTGTACGCCGACCGGCAGGGTTTCAATCAGCGCATCGGGGTCAACTTCCAGACCGTATTGGTCTTTAATGGCGCGTACATGATCGCTGGCTTTCTTGAGATCGAGGAAATCAAATTTGCCGACCGGTTCAACGCCCAGCACGACATTTTCAGCAACCGTAAAAACGGGTACAAGCATGAAGTGCTGATGCACCATCCCTATGCCTGCTTCAATGGCCTCGCCGGGCCCGCTGAACGTTACTGGCTTGCCATCTATTCGAATCTCGCCTGCGTTCGGCTGATAGAGGCCGCACAGGACATTCATAAGTGTGGACTTGCCAGCACCGTTTTCGCCAAGCAGGCCAAGTACTTCGCCAGCCCGGATGTCAAGAGTGACATCCGAATTGGCTATCACCGGTCCGAAGTTTTTGGTGATCCCGCGAAGTTCGACATTCATGAAGCGTCCTCCCCTGGTGCATTCTCCCTTGGCACGTCCTCCGTAGGCGCAAAATTGCGTCTGGGCCTAGTTGCCATCGACCTTGATTGTGCCATCGATAACGCCCTGCCGAATGGCAGCAAGTTCGGATTTCAACTCTTCGGGAACCAGTGCCTCCATGTCATGAAATGAGGCCAGATCAACGCCGCCATTGGATAGGGAACCGACCAGAACGCCGCCTTTGAATGTGCCATCCATGGCGCTTTTGATCACATCAAAGACGGTGGCATCCATAAGTTTGGTGACGGATGTCAGATAGACATGCTTCTTTGCCGGGTCTGTGAAGTAAAGATCGGCGTCAACACCGATGATTTTGAGCAGCTCTGTGCCGAGTTCATCTGCAAGCGCTGCGGATCCAAGACCTACCGGACCGGCGACCGGGAGGATGATATCTGCACCTTCATCATAAAGGTTCTGGGCATAGGCGCGGCCATCATCCAGAGAGTCAAAATTGTTGGTAAACAAGCCTTCACGCGTTTCCGGATTCCAGCCCAGTACAATAACCGATGTGTCTTTTTGCGCGTTGTGGTAAGCCGTCCCACGATGAAACCCGTCCATGAAGATCGTTACTGGAGGGATGTTGATGCCGCCAAAAACACCGAGCGTGCCGGTTTTCGTCATGCCGGCGGCAAGGTAACCTGCCAGAAATGCGGCTTCGTCGGTGGCATAGACCTGCCCCAGAATTGAGCCTCCCCCTTTGAAGTGGTCCGCCCCTATAGTTAGGAAAGCGGAGGACCAGAGATGGCCATTAAGAGACCGAAGCCCGAAGAGATTGTCGTGAAGTTACGGCAGGTTGAAGTTTTGATGG